>Ga0134124_10003699_pt1 | contig 12310 bp, 10 predicted proteins | sample KB304_FD_96880 | JGI IMG/M metagenome (GOLD analysis project Ga0134124, IMG submission 96880) | Terrestrial soil microbial communities without Nitrogen fertilizer from Kellogg Biological Station, Michigan, USA - KB3-0-4 | ecosystem: Environmental > Terrestrial > Soil > Unclassified ... | reverse complement strand
GACCTCTAGTCCGTCTCCTCACCCAGTTTTTAGGATATCCCGACAACTCGAACCACGCACGCTTCATTATTTCTGGGCGTCTGCGAAGAAATCCGTGACTATAAACATCGAACCCTTACGGGGTTGCCGGGCGGAACGCCCGATTCCCCGCTCTGAGTTCCGGGTGACCTAAGTTCCACCCAAGTCCCAGTTTTTAATCACACCCAATCTTTACAGGCTGAAGCCTGTGCTACTTTTCCAAATTCAGACACCGCGCGAGTCCGTGCAAAACTCGGTTGATGCGTTACTCCCCGCGCTGGCCATAATTCCCCGCTATCGTTGCCCATTTCCTGCCCTTAAAGTTCCGAACGCAATATCCAAACTAGAGGCACGACGATTGCCTTTAACCCGCCGTCTGGGAGTTTCTCTATCAGGAAATGCGGTACCGCTTTAAGGCGAGGAGACACTATGAAGAGAGAGCAGGGCTTTTCCTTAGTTGAGTTGTTGATAGTCGTAGTCATCATCGGAGTGATTGCGGCGGTGGCGATACCGGGACTTCAGAAAGCCCGAAGATATGCTCAGTCCGGATCAGCGATACAATCGCTCAGGACGGTCACGACCGCACAGATCCTATACCAGAGAAGGTACAATGTTTATGGCTCGTTAGCCCAACTGGGTCCGGAGGGTACAATCGATCCGAGCCTCGCAGTCGGAGATAAGAGCGGATACACATTCACGCTGATACTCAGCTCCGACTTAAAACATTTTACCTGCAACGGCGACCCTCAACAGGATCCTGGTACCGGCGATTTTTTCTTCGTAGACGAGACCACAGTGATCCGGTCAAACACAGGCTCACCCGCCGATGTCAACAGCAATCCAATACCTCGCTGAACCCGCTTTCTGCCAAAAAGTGGCAAGCAAAACTATCGCTTTTTGTTAAGGACACCCGCTTCAATCGCCTCGGATGACACCGAGGAATCAGTATGCTGTTGTTTGATAAGCACTTCGCCCAACGGCGCAAGGAAGAAGCAAGCTGGCACGAAGCTTGTAATGGTTATTCCCGCAATCTGTCGTAGATTGGCCGCTAGGAAAACTGACCTACGGCAAAACTGAAAAGGAGCTTAGAGCTTATGAAGAATGAGAAAGGATTTTCGCTGATCGAGTTGCTGATAGTCGTGGCGATCATCGGTATCATCGCTGCTATCGCAATACCCAACCTGCTGAAGTCCCGTCAGGCGGCCAAAGAGGCGTCAGCCATTGGTTCCGTTCGGACGTTAGGTACATCACAGGCGACTTATCAATCAACCCGCGGTAAGGGCAAAGACTTCGCTGCCAATCTTGCCGCGCTTCAGGCTGACGGCGCCATTGACAGCGCGCTCGGCGGCGGCACCAAGAGCGGGTTCACGTTTACCTGCGCCGGTACCGCTTCGACCACAGCCGGTGCTCCGTCGTTCTTCGACACCAGCGCCGCGCCGCAATCCACGGGCAACTTTGGAACTGGCAACCGTTGGTTCTATTCGAACGAAACATACGTTGTCTATCAGAGCAGCACGTCTGCCGTGACAGTTCCGGCCGGTCCTGGCACACGCGTCCCGACCGCGCCTTCCGATGTTGCGCCGCTTCAGTAAGCGCCACCGCAACAGTAAGGAAGTTATCCACGGGTGGGTCTTCAGGGTCCACCCGTTTTGCCTCGGATCATCTTTCCGCGGCGGCCAATCGAGACAGATTGCAACCGCGTAAACAACCAAAAGGCTGAATAGGAGTAACTGCTTATGAAAAATCAGAAAGGGTTCTCGCTGATCGAACTGCTCATCGTCGTGGCGATCATCGGCATCATCGCCGCTATCGCAATCCCCAACCTGTTGAAGTCCCGTCAGGCGGCCAACGAAGCATCTGCCATCGGATCCGTTCGGACGTTAGGTACATCACAGGCGACTTATCAATCAACCCGCGGTAAGGGCAAAGACTTCGCTGCCGATCTTGCCGCGCTTCAAGCTGACGGCGCCATTGACAGCGCGCTCGGCGGCGGCACCAAGAGCGGGTTCGTCTTTACCTGCGCCGGTACCGCTTCGACCACTGCCGGTGCTCCGTCGTTCTTTGACACCAGCGCCGCGCCGCAATCCACGGGCAACTTTGGAACTGGCAACCGTTGGTTCTACTCGAACGAAACCTACGTTGTCTATCAGAGCAGCACGTCTGCCGTGACGGTCCCTGCCGGTCCTGGCACACGCGTACCGACCGCGCCTTCCGACGTTGCGCCGCTTCAATAGCCGGCGGCCGCAACATCCAAACACGCGCAAACGGGTGAGACCTTCACGGGCTCACCCGTTTGTGTTATAGTCCCACTGTCATTTCAAAATATAAAATGAACCGGGCGGCTTGCGCCGCGTTCGATTTCGCAAGTAGCTAAGAACCCATTCCCCAAAAAGGAACGGTATTTTGTAGAGGTGGGTGAATCAATACATGAACACAAAGAAGCAGAGAGGTTTCTCGCTGATCGAGTTGCTGATCGTTGTGGCGATCATCGGCATCATCGCAGCCATTGCGATCCCCAACCTGCTGAAGTCTCAGCAGGCCGCTCGCGAGACCGCGGCGATGACTGAAGTGCAGACCCTGGGCAAACAACAGGTTCTCTATTCGGTTACCAAAGGGCGTGGCAAATTTGCGGACCTGGCGACTCTCGGTTCCATGTCGTATGTCGATTCGAATATGGCGACCGGCACCAAGGGCGGCTACATCTATGTCACCACTCCGATAAACGCCGATGGCATGCCTCCCATGTTCGACACTACGGCTCATCCTAGCACTGTCGGCAATTTCGGCACGGGTAACCGCTCGTTTTATTCCAATGAAACTATGGTCGTGTTCCAGAGCGATGGAATACAACCGCCGACGGCTACACCGCAGGACCGGGTGCCGAAGGACGGAACGCCGATATCAAACTAGCTTTGACGTGAGGCCGGTTGGAACACTGTTTCCAGCCGGCCCCGTCCGCTCCGCTTCGCACGCATAACCCCGCTGGATTGCTCAGCCCCTCCAAATATCCGAGCGATAGTGTGGAGTGGTCTCTCGAGCTTGAATCTCAACCCCCATCATAAAATGCCTCCTGTTTACGCTCTGACTCTCAAGAGCGTCGCAGGAACAATAGTTCTGACATCGTGAGATGAGTCTTACAAGAGACGCCGCTAAACCAATCAAGAAGCCAATCGGCGAAAAGCGCTCGACCAGCGATGGTAACTGGACCCTTGCTCAACTAAGTGGCGCGCGAGCAATGCTGCTGATTGGGTTGCTGGCGATCGTTGCCTACTCAAATTCGCTCGGCGGAGATTTCGTCTTCGACGATACCGACCAGATAGTAGAGAACCAAAACATTCGCTCGTGGGATAACCTGGCCAAGGCGTTTACGACACACGTCTGGGCGTTTCGCGAAGGAGCGCCAAGCGCTGCAGCGAAATCGGATCTCCCACCTCCACTCCCCTACTATCGTCCGCTCTTTACGGTGATGCTGACGGTTGAATATCACCTGTTCGGCCTTTGGCCGCAGGGCTGGCACCTCGTGAGTTTGTTGCTTCACATTCTGTGCGCCTGCGGTGTCTTTTACGTCATTCTCTGGATGTCGGGCCGCAGCCTTGTAGCTCTGATGGCGTCGGCTGTATTTGCCGTGCATCCCGTTCACGCCGAATCAGTGGCATGGGTAAGCGGCATGACCGATCCGCTGTTCGGAGTGTTCTTTCTCGGGTCGCTGTATCTCTACCTCAAGCAGCGCGGTTCACGCGGCGCGCATGCGCCTGGAGGGGTCCGCGGTTTAGCGCTGTCGCTAATTCTCTTCGCGTTCGCGGCTTTCGCGAAGGAGACGGCGTTAAGCCTCGTCCTCCTGATCTTCGGTTATGAGTTCATTGCAAACTCCGGCAGCCTTATTGGGCGTCTGATGATTTCATTCAAGCGGGCGGCGCCTTACTTTGCAGTCGCTTTGCTCTACCTTGTTCCGCGATATCTAGTGCTGGGCGAGTTGATGTGGCGTAACCCGCAGGCCCCCGATAGACCGCTGGCCTCCACGCTGCTGACGTTGCCGCTCGTAATCTGCACCTACGCGCGTCATCTGCTTTGGCCCGCAGGGCTGAGCGTAGCCTACAATACTCACTTCGTAACAACGATAAAGTCAGGTGAGTTTCTACTGCCGGCCGCGCTATTGAGCGCTGTGGCAATTGCATTATTCCTGAATCGAAGGAAAGTCAGTCGTGAGGTTTGGCACGCGCTCCTGTTGATTGCATTCCCTCTGCTTCCGGTGCTGAATCTTGGACAAGTATCTCGAGAGGAGTATCTGGTCTTCGATCACTACCTTTACCTTTCGGTTGCCGGGCTGGGTTATTTGATCGGGCTTGGGATCGTGAAGCTGGGAGCTTTTGATTCAAGCGGCGCTCAGTCGATCTTTGGGTTACGCCGGCCGGTCGTCGCAGTTGCGCTGTTTGCGGCAGTCGCCGTGGCGTTAACGTTCGGGGCTATGCGAGAAAACGGTCACTGGGCGGACTCGTATTCGCTCTGGTCGAACGCTGCGCGAGTCAGGCCGGCATATTGGGCGGCCCACTACAACATTGGCCTTGCCCTTCTCGATTCCAAACGCTTCGACGAAGCCCGGGCCTCGCTCGAGCGAGCAAACTCTCTCAATCACGATGAAGCGGATGTTCTGGATTCGATGGGCCGCGCCTACGATGGGATTGGAGACACCGCGAACGCGGTGACCAGCTTCAAGAAGGCGCTCGCAATCAATCCCGAGATGTTCCAGTCGTACAACAATCTCGGCGCTCTTTACTTCAAGAATGGGAACTACGAATTGGCTGGAGCAAACTTCGCGGAGGCGCTGAGTTTGAAGCCGGCGGAGACCACGTCGCGATTCAATCTGGGTTTGTGCTATTCGCGTGAGAGGCGTTACAGTGACGCGACCCGAGAGCTCGAGCAGGTTGTCAGCGCAACGCCCAATGATGCCGAGGCATTCTATGAGCTTGGGCTTGCATACGAAAGAATGGGCCGAAAGGACGAGGCCGCGGGCGCTTTTAGCCGTGGGCAGCGAGTAGCAAAGTCGCGCCAATTGGCCGACAAAATGGCCGACGAACTCAGCCGTCTTAATGCGGATGGTCAATAGTGAATAGAGTTGTTCAGAGTTCAGAGTTCAGGGTTTATAGTTCAGAGTTCAGAGTCAAACAATGACCATCGGTGAAGTCAAAACAATAGAGACGGCCTCAACCTCAACACCCGTGAGCTTCAGGTCGAGTTCGTTGAAGCGACTGCGCGCGATCGCGCTCAACACGTTTCGCGAGTCCATTCGCGACCGGGTGCTCTACAACCTCATCCTGTTCGTGTTGATTCTGGCGGCGGCTTCGGTGTTTGTGAGCGATCTCTCTCTTAATATGGAGAGTCAGTTCCCCGCGGCGCTCGGCTTGAGCGTGATGCTGGTTTTCGGAGCACTGATCGCCATCTTTATCGGTGTCGGACTTGTCTACAAAGAAATCGACAAACGGACAATTTACAACCTTCTGTCGAAGCCCGTTCAGCGGCAGGAATTCATCGTCGGGAAATATCTTGGCTTATGCATAACTCTGCTGGTGAATTCGATAGTGATGGTAGTCGGCACCGAGCTTGCGCTGTTCTATGTCAATCGGGGACTCGCGCCAATCGAACTTGCGGTGCTCCCGGCCGCATATTTGATCTACCTTGAACTCGCTCTGCTGGTGGGAATCGCAATAATGTTCTCGTCCTTCACAACGCCGATGCTCGCTGCGCTTTTCTCGGTTGCCGCTTATGTGATCGGCCAGTTCAGTGGGGACTTACGCCAGGCCGCGGAGTTGTCGGATTCAACATTGGTACGCGCGCTGTTGACCGCTCTCTATTATCTGCTTCCGAACCTTTCCAACTTTGGATTCATCGCTGAAGCCTCTCACGGAAGGCTGCCTGCGCCGGCAATGGTAATGCGCGCCACCTTATACGCGGCAATCTATATTGGGATCCTGCTCTCGGCATCGGCCTTGATCTTCAAGCGGAGAAACTTCAAATGACCGCAGAATCGGTGAGCACGATCCCCGAGCAGACGGTAGAGTCCGATACAATGCAAGCCGCGCAAACCCGCAAAGGCCGCGTGTTGCTCCTGCTTGCGCTGGCTTTGAGCTTCGTCGCTTACAGCGGCACGTTGCGCTATGAGTTTGTTTACGATGATGGCGATTTTATCGTCCGAAACGGTTCGCTGACTTCGTGGAGCTATCTCCCTCGCTACTTCACCGAACACCTGTGGGGCTATCGTGACGTCAATCTTCCGGGCAACTACTATCGCCCCCTTTTCCTGCTCTGGGCGCTGATAAATCGCAGCGTGTTGGGCCTCAATTCAACTGCCTGGCATCTCGTAACAGTGCTTACTTATCTGGCGACCGTTGCAATGGTCTATTGGCTCGCTCGCACGCTGTTGAAGGACCGGGTGACCGCCGGCATCGCAGCGCTGATCTTTGGGCTCTATCCGCTGCACATCGAGACGGCCGCGTGGATATGCGGCGCCAGCGAACCTGTTCTTGCCCTGCTGTTCATCCCGTCGTTCCTGTTCTACGTCAAGTATCACGAGGCGCGACAACAGAAGGACAGCCGACGGCTCGAGACACTCAAGTGGATAGCGCTGGCGACGGTCTTCTATGCCGCGGCGCTGTTCGCAAAAGAAACCGCAATCATGTTGCCGGCAATTATCGTCGCGTATGAAGTGATCAAAGGCGATCAATCCGCCGTGACTGACGCCGACCGATCGACGGCTCCCGGTTCAACATTAAAGGTGCTCGTTGCTCGAACGACGAAGGCGGTCAGCCACATAATCCCTCTTATTGCGGTGAGTATTGTTTATCTCATTGTTAGATCGGCGGTGCTCGGGACTCTGATTTACACACCGATCAAGCTCCCGGCCATTACAAAGTTGCTTACGATACCCTCGCTCCTGTGGGCCTATCTGAAGCTATTGATATGGCCGGTAGGCTTGAGCGAGTTCTACGACACACCCTACGTGGACAGGCCGGGCCTCGTCAGCTTCTGGCTGCCGTTGGGCGCGGTCTTGCTGGCGATCGTTGCATTGTGGTGGGCGATCAGGCGGGTTAAGGATCGTGGTGACACGCGAACCCTGGCCTTCGCCTGCGTCTGGGTTATTGTTCCTTTGTTGCCGGTGCTCAACGTTGGAGCATTTCGACGAGGCGATCTGATTCACGATCGCTATTTGTTCCTGCCGACGATGGGATTTGCGATGCTCATCGCCTACGGCATCAGGAAACTCAGAAGCAGCTCCGGCGAGTTGTTGGGCTTGCCGGCAATTCAAACGGTGACGGTGCTGATATTAGCTGCTTCGCTGGGCTTTGCGACTGCTTACCAGCACGTCGATTGGGCCAATGACATAGTGCTGTTCCATCGAAGCCTTTCGGTCGCGCCGGGAAACGAGATTGCGCAAAACGCGTTCGGCGATGCATTGAGCCAGCGCGAAATGTACGACGAGGCGATCATCGTTTTCGAAGAACTTGTTGCGCGATCGCCGGAGAACCAGGCCGGCCAATACAACCTCGGATATAATTACTACAAGGTCGCGCGGTACCAGGAAGCGTTGCCGCACCTCGTGAGGGCGCTTGAAATTAACCCGAGAGATGAACGCCAGTTTCTAACTTTGGGGGTGACCCTGTTCTTCCTGGACAAATACGATGCCGCCGAGCGGGTCTTGAGGGACGGACTAAGCCTGCGCCGGGACGGGCTTGGACTGCATTACGCGCTCGGCGCCGTATTCAAGCAAACAGGCCGACTCGAGGAGGCCATCGGCGAATTCAACCAGGAGTTGGCTTATCATCCTGAATACGTGTCCGCGCACGATCAAATAGAACAGATCACAAAACAGATCGCCAACAAAGGCTCGCACTGATCGCCGAATCTAGCGCTGAACTTTACTTATCAAGATGAAAAACTTTGTTCTTGTTGGAATGCTGGCCGCCGGATTGGCCGCGCTCTATCCGATGCAGCGTTGGATCGACAGCTCGTCGCCGCGAGACACAATCAGCGAAGAGAATCTTTATTTTGCATCGGGCCCCGGCATCAAGAAGATGAGTCTTGGCCTGGACGCGCTGGCAGCAGATATCTACTGGATTCGCACCGTGCAGTACTTCGGCCGTAAGGTAATCGACAGCGGCGTGACGGGTGCTTCAGGCGCAACCAAAGACATCCGCATGGATTTGCTTGCGCCGTTGCTCAACATAGTCGTCGCGATCGATCCACACCACATTCCGGCGTATCACTTCGGCGCGATCTTTCTTCCCGAACGCGATCTCCCGGCTGCTACCGCGCTCCTCGAGAAAGGCATTCGCGAGAACCCGAACCATTGGCGGTTGTACCAGGACCTTGCTTACATCTATTGGCAAGCGGGCAACGCCGCACAAGGCGATGAGCAAGCCGGCTACTACGCTAAGGCGGCGGAGTGGTACAACCTGGGCGCCGCTGTCGAAGGCGCGCCGGAATGGATGAAAGATCTTGCGGGGTTGATGATGATGAAAGGCAGGAGCCGCGATGCCGCGCGCGCCGTCTATTCAGCTTACCTGGCAAGCGAAGATGCAAACGTTCGAAAGCAAGCGATCGACCGATTGAAGCAGATTCGCTCGCTTGACGATATGGATGCGATCGATTCGTTGCTCGCTCTCTATAAGCAGGCAACGGGCGCCTGCCCTTCTGATCTAAGAGTGTTGACACCCAAATTTCGCTCGATGAACTTCAGTCTTCAGGAAGAGGGGCTGCCGGTGGATCCCGATGGATTCGCTTACGAATACGACGCGGGAAGATGCAAGACGACACTTAACCGATGGAGTACTATACCTCGCTGAAGATGAGGGGCGAACAGCATTGGAAATTGGAAATTGGAAATTGGAAATTGGAAAATGAGAATTGCAAAATGAGAATTGCAAAATGAGAATTGCAAAATGAGAATTGCAAATTGCAAATTGCAAATTGCAAAATGAAAATTGCAAATTGCAAATTAGACCACGTGCTTCTTCACTTGCTTCTGACGAACCTCCGAGACCAAAGAGACTTCTTGCGGACTCTCATTTTGCAATTTGCAATTTGCAATTTCCAATTCCCAATTCCCAATTCGCAATTCGCAATTCGCAATTCGCAATTTCCAATTCCCAATTCCCAACTCAGCTCAACATTGCAACTCCTTCTCCCTTTCTCAGGGCATCCGCTTCAGCTCCACAGTAACCGTTGTTCCCGAAGTCTTGACCCTCGCGCGCACCGGAATCCGCTCTGCATCGTCGGTCACCCACACCAGCATCTCACCGCTTCGCCTGATGTAGCGCCCATCGAACACCTTTGCGTTCAATTGAATGACCCTGACTTTTCCAGCGGCATTCTTGATCTCCTCTCGCTTACCTACTACGACTTCGATGTTGTAAACCTCACCGCCGTCGCTGACGGGGACCGGGATCACGTCCCCTTCTTTCAGGGGTTGAGTCCGAACGAAGTAGATAGATGAGAGCAGGTCCTGGACCCACGAAGGAGAGGCTTTCTCTTTGACCTTTGGCTCGCTCTTCTGCCTGGTCAAATCGCGATCAGTGTAAATGACCCGCCCGGCCTGGCGATCGAAAACGGATTTCTGTTCTCGGCGGATCTTTCCTTCGTCGAGAAGTTTGGTTGAAGCGTGAACCCCAAAGTCCGTCTGGCTGACCAGCGAGATGTAACGATCCTTTATCTTGACTCCGAACAGCGAGGGGAAGAAGCCCTTCGAAACACCTTCAGCTTTGAATTCCAGCAGCTCCGGTCTCGACAAATCGGTTGACCTTGAAACTGTGAGCTTAAGCTCGCCAATAGTCCCCGAGAATATCAGCTTCGAAAAGGTCACATCGTAAGTGAGAGTTTCGCCGATCTTGAATGGCAGCGGCTGACTTATGATTGGCCGAGTGACGGCGATCTTTTCGGGTGAAGTCTGCGCCGAGGAAAGGCTCACAGCGAGCAGGAGTAGTATTGTCAGAATTGATATCGGTTTGAACATCGAAACGGTCAAATTCAAAAAAACATCCTGGTTGCAAGCAGCGCGTAAATAACCACGAAGCCCAGCGCGGCGCGGTACTCTCGATGACGCATATAAAGAGAAGGCTCGAATTGCCTTCCTGCCCTCCGCCTCGGCCGCTTGAGCTGCGCCGCATACGAGTTCGCGCTATGTCCGCTGTAAGGAGTGAAGCGCGGCACGAACAACGGCACGTGTTTTCCGTACTCCTCATATTCGTCCGGGAATAGATTGCGCATGGTGTCGCGTTCGGCAAGCATCACCGGAACATAAATGGATAAATAAACCGCCGCAAAAACGGCAACGAACCACAGAGCACCACTGCCTATCGCCACTCCCATTCCCAATAAGAACGTTCCGAGGTACAGGGGATTGCGCGTGTGCGCATACGGACCCGAGACTGCAAGCTCCTGGTTCTTTTTCAGATGACCCGAAGCCCAGGCGCGAATCGCAAGCCCGATGACCGCGACAAATGCTCCCGCCGCGAGCGACGACGAAGAGGGACGTGCGGAAATAAATAGCAGCGGGGCGAGCACGAAGCCGGCAGGCACCCTGATGCGCTGAGCGATTTGCTTGAATGTCACCGGCTCTCCTCCGCTGCGCTCGACAGGCGCTTCACCACCGCACGCTGAACCTCTGTTAAAGGAATGTCCATACACTCCCAGTGCCAGCAGCTTCGTCGATGACAATCGGCGCGGCACCAAAGATCTCTCCCTACGGTGATATCTCGACGGTCAAACGGGCCGTTGCGCTCCGCGGATGTTGGTCCGTAGATACCGACGATTGGAGTTCCACTGGCGGCAGCCAGATGAAGCGGTCCCGTATCGCCTCCAACGAACAACGAAGCACGGCGAGCCAGGCCGACGTACTGCTTCAGCGTGGATGCGATCGGATGAGCTTCACGAGACCTGGCCTTATCTGCGACGCTTTGCGCGAGCTTCTCTTCGCCGGGCCCATAGGTCACGAGGGTTGCAAGTCCGCAATCGCTCCAAAGCCAATCGGCCAACCGGGCGTAATGCTCTGCAGGCCACAGCTTCGTTGGCCATCCGCCACCCGGGTTGACTATCGCGAATCCCGCGCCCTTACGCTCGATCATCGCTTCAACATATTTTTCATCGTCAGTCGATACCGCGATCGGAAACTCGTAGCTGCCCGGCGCCGGCATTTCTGAGATCAAGCTGCTTGAACCAGAAACCGCCGCGTGTGCCAGCGCGAGATTCTTTTCGATAACGTGTTTGATTTCGGAGGTGGCGACCTGCTCGGTCAGAAAAACTCTGCTCGGCGCTTCCCGAAGCTCGGCTGTCTCAAATCCTATGCGCCTTTTTGCACGCGACGCAAAAGCCAGCAGCCCCGACTTTATCAGGCCTTGAAAGTCTATTGCGATGTCAGCACGGCCGCTGCTATTGGAACCGTCGCCGTTCCGAAGCTCAGCCAGTCGATCTCGAATTTGCCCAACCCCCGAACCCCGGAGGAGTTGTTTACGCCACGCGCGGGAGTCAACTTCTATAAGCGCATCGATCACCGGAGAGTCCTTGAGTATGGCGGCTGCGCGGCGCTCAACCACCCAGGCTATGCGAGCATCGGGAACCGCTTTTCGAAGCAGCGCCGCCGCGGGCAGCGTGTGCACTACATCCCCGATCGAGCTGAGTTTTACGATGAGAACACGCATATAAAGAGGTCTGTCGAAGCAGGATTATAGCATTCGTGGCGCAAACATCGCGTCTTGTGGACCGACCGACGAAATCACGGCAGCGTACCTGCGGTTCCGCAGGCTGCGCAATATGCTTCTGCCTACAATATCAGTGATTCCAATTACCTGAACAACACCTGCCACAATGTGTTGGTTGTTCACAATCGCATTGCTCTCTCTGCGTCCTCGGCGTCCTCCGCGGTTAATTCCACATCACCGATCGAGATAAACCGCAGAGGACGCTTAGGACTGCTTTGCGACCAACACGCTGCTACCACTGGGTGTGATCAAAAGTGGGACTTGAGCCGGGAACCGCCCGCGACTCTTCGCCGGAGGAAGTGCCCTGAGAATTCCCTGGAACCCCGTAGGGGTAGAATGTCTATAGTGGCGAGTTCCCTATGCTGCCAACCCGGTAGGGGTGAAATGTCCCTGCGCTCAACTTGCATGCCGCACTAACGGAGCTAGGAAGTCCACGTCGGCGTCCGTAACTATAAACATCGCAGTCGGAGTAGGGACGCGCATTGCTGCGCGCCCCCTCCACAGATCCGGACGTGCGGAGTTACCGCATCCGGCTCCTATCTTAG
>Ga0134124_10003696_pt1 | contig 12312 bp, 8 predicted proteins | sample KB304_FD_96880 | JGI IMG/M metagenome (GOLD analysis project Ga0134124, IMG submission 96880) | Terrestrial soil microbial communities without Nitrogen fertilizer from Kellogg Biological Station, Michigan, USA - KB3-0-4 | ecosystem: Environmental > Terrestrial > Soil > Unclassified ... | reverse complement strand
CTGGCCGGATGACCGAACTTCTCGGTGAAGTACGGCAGCATCGCCTCGACGACTCGCGGATCGCACGGTGTCGTCGACTGCGCGTCCATGAAGATCGGGAACTTCAACGCCATCGCTGTCTGGTCTCCTCGTGCCCTACGCCTTGATGGTCAGCATCTCGGGAACGTCTTCGCTCGTCAGCTCGGCCAGGCTCATCGTGTCCAGCATCTGCGTGATCGCAGCCTGGATCTTCGTGATCGGTCGACGCAGGCTGCAGCGCTCCATCTGCGGGCAGTCGCTGTCCTCCAGGCAGGAGACGATGCTGATCGGTCCCTCCAGCGCGCGTACCACCTCGCCGATACTGATCTCGGTCGCTCGCCGCGACAGGACGTAGCCGCCCTTGGGGCCGTTCTGGCTGACGATCAATCCCTGCTTGGCCAGCCGCTGGAGGATCTTCGCCAGGAGTTCCTGTGGAATCCCGAACTCCTCCACGATACGCTTGACGCTGACGGCACCCAGATCGTCGTGAATGGCGATGTAGTGGATCGCCATCAAGCCGTAGTCGGCGCGCTTGGTGAAGCGAAGCATCCCTTATCCTCTCCCGCTTTGCCGACCATTCTGGTCGCCGACCATTTCAGTCGGATTCTACACCCGACACGCCTCCTGTCAATGGAAAGGGTTCTGATGACTGAGAAATCCGACTTCGACTCCCCGATGCTCAGGACGGCTCTGGCCCAGCTCGACCACGTCGCCGGACGCCTCAGGCTGGAGCAGGATCTGCACGAGCGGCTCCGCCATCCTCGCCGGGCCCTGGTGGTCTCCATCCCGGTCAAGATGGACGACGGAAAGACCGCAGTGTTCACAGGTTACCGCGTCCACCATAACTCGGTACTTGGACCCACCAAGGGGGGTCTCCGCTACGACCCGGACGTGAGTCTGGGGGAAGTCAGCGCCCTGGCCATGCTGATGTCCTGGAAGTGCGCCCTCATGCAGCTGCCCTACGGCGGCGCCAAGGGAGGCGTGCGCTGCGATCCCCGAAAGCTCTCCCGCCAGGAGCTCGAGGGGCTGACCCGCCGGTACACGGCGGAGATCATCCTGCTGATCGGCCCCGATCTGGACATCCCCGCCCCCGACATGGGCACGGACGAACAGACCATGGCCTGGATGATGGACACCTACTCGATGACCCAGGGGCGTACCGTCCCCGGTGTCGTCACCGGCAAGCCGCTCATCATCGGCGGCTCGGCCGGACGCCGCGAGGCGACCGGCCGCGGCATCGTCTACGCGCTCTACCAGGCGGCTCGTCGCCTCGGCCAGGAGCTGCGGGGCCGCCGCGTGGTCGTGCAGGGCTTCGGCAATGTGGGCTCGGTGGCCGCGCGGCTACTGTGGCGCGAGGGCTGTGTCATCGCAGGCGTGAGCGACGTGAAGGGCGGGATCTGGAATCCCGGCGGAATCGACATCCGTCAGCTCGAAGCGCACGTGGCGGAGGCCGGCGGCGTCGCCGGATTCCCCGGCACCGAGCCGGTGTCAAACGTGGATCTGCTCTCGCAACCGTGCGACGTACTGATTCCTGCCGCCGTCGGCTCGGTGATCCACGCCGACAACGCGGATCGTATCAAGGCGACCATCGTCGCCGAAGGCGCCAACGCGCCGACGACGCCGGAGGCGGACGTGATCCTGCGCGAGCGCGGCGTGACCGTCATCCCCGACATCCTCGCGAATGCCGGCGGCGTCGTCGTCTCGTACTTCGAGTGGGTGCAGGGGCTGCAGTACTACTTCTGGCGGGAGAGCGAGATCACGACGCGGTTGCAGGAAGTCATGACGCGCGCCTTCAACCGGGTCTGGGCGCTGGCGAGCAAGGAGGGCACCGACCTGCGCACGGCGGCGCTCATGGAGGGCATCCGCCGCGTGGCGGAGGGCTTCCGCGTCCGCGGCCTCTATCCCTGACGGTCGGCACCGAGGTGCCCAAGCGAGGCTAGGCCCCCGGCCACGCCTCCCGCAGCGCCGCCGCGGTCGCCTCCGGCGCGGTCTCGTTGACGAAGATCCCGCCCAGCCGATCGATGCGCTCGGGCTGCGCCACGATCTCGATGTGCCAGTGATAGTCGTCGCGGATCGTCGCCCAGTCGCCCTGCAGGATGCGCGAGCGGAGGTTCGGCGCCGTGTGCAGCGCCATCTCGTAGCCGGGATCGCCGAAGGCGCGAGCCATCGCGGCGAAGGTGTCGGCGAGCAGCCGGGCCAGATCGCGGGCGGAGTCGGCCGTCAGCGAGTCCTCGTAGGAGCAGGCGTGCTGCCGCGGGACGATCCACAGCTCGAGCGGGCTGCGGGGCGCGTACGGCACCAGCGCCGCGAAGCGCGGCGTGAGCCGGGCGACCCGCTCGGCGACCGTCGTCTCCTGGCGCAGGATGTCGCAGTAGAGGCAGCGCCGCTTGTACTGGTAGTACTCGCGCGCCTCCCGCAGCTCGCGCCGCGTCTCGTCGAACACGATCGGGATGGCGGTCACCCGCGAGTACGGATGATGCTCGGGCACGCCGGGCTTGCGGTGGCGTCGCGAGATCATGATGTCGCGGATCTGGCCGTCGCGCTTGAGGTCGAGCAGGCGGTCACGGTACATCCACAGCACCGCCTCCATCTGCTCGAGCGGCATCGTGGCGGGCGTGTCGTCGTGGCGGGGCGACTCGATGATCAGCTCGCTGGCCCCGCGCGAGGTGATCATGTCGAACATCCCCACGCCCTCGCGGATCAACTCGCGCTCGACCCGGAAGTAGGCGTCGGGCTCCGGGACCACCCGGACGGTCCAGTCCGAGCTGTTGGCGAGCGAGCCTTCCTTGCGGTAGGCGGCGATCTCACCGCCGGTCAGATGCTCGGCACCCGGGCAAAAGGGACACGGGCCGTCGGGCGCCACCTCCGCCTTGGGACGGATGAGGACCCATTGCCCCCGGGTCGGATCCTTACGAAGCTCGTCCACGCTCGGCCTGCGGGCTCGCGGCGCTAGTCCTTGACTTGACTCTTCAGCTTCTTGAGGTGCTGCCGCGCGACGTCGACCCAGTCCTTCTCCGACGGCAGCTGGGAGGCCAGCGTGATGTAGCGCTCCCACTGGGCGATGGCCTCGCGCGGGTCCGTCTTCTCGTAGACGAGGGCGAGGTTGTACATGGCGCCGGTGTGCTTGGCGTCGAGCTCGATCACCTTGCGGTACTCTTCGACGGCTTCCTTGTAGAGTCCCTTGTCCTCGTAGACCTCGCCCAGCCCCATGCGCGCCTCGACCGAGTTGACGTCGAGGTCGATCGCCTTCTTGTAGGCGGTGACGGACTCGTAGTAGAGCCCCTTCTCCGTGTAGTAGATCTTCCCGAGGCTCATGTGCACGCGCGGGTTGATCGGGTTGTACGAGAGCGCCTTGGTGTAGGCGCCGACCGCGCCGTCCACGTCACCCTTGGCCGCCTTGGCGTCCCCGAGCCCGACGTAGGCATCGGCGTAGAACGGTCGCAGCTCGATGGCCTTGTTGTAGGCCTCGACCGCCTGATCGAACAGCCGCCGCGGCGCGGCCATGAACAGGTCGCCGAGCGCCTTGTACGGCTCCGGGTAGGAGGCATCCAGCTGGGTCGACGCGCGGAACTGGGCGGCCGCCTTCCAGCGGTTGCCGAGCGACTGGTGGACGGTGCCGAGCGTGTACTGGGCGACGACGAAGTTGGGATCGGCCTCGATGGCGCGAGCCAGCAGGTCGACGGCCAGCTCGTTGCCCTCCTGCCCCGGCCGCTGGTTGGTCGCCACCGCCGCGCGCGCGTACAGCTCGAAGGCCTTGACCGAGCGCGTGGGCTGGGCGGCCTTCTCCATCCGTTTGATCTCGGGGTCGGTCAGCGTCACCTTCAGGGTCCGCGCGTACGTCACCGCCAGCGGCGCCATGCGGGCCAGCAACTCGCCCTCCGGCACGGTGATGGGCTCGAGCGTCACCACGTCCGGCGCGCCGCTCTTCACCTCGATCAGCCGCGGCTGCACGACGAGGTCGGTGCCCGTGCGCGTGACGCGCCCGAACATCGCGGCGTCGGCGCGCAGTGTGCGCACGGCCTGCCCGACGACCGGCTCGGTCCACGCCTCGGGACGGCCCACCGCGCGCACGCGCGCGTCGTCGATCTGCACGAACGCCGGGTGCTGATCGAGGCCGAGCCCGATCAGCTCGGCGATGCCCTGCCCGATCCACTGCTCGTCCTGCGACAGGCCGGTGGCGTCGAACGCGACCACCAGGACCGCGCGCGGCTTCACCGCGGCGTCGGCGCCCGTCACCGCCAGGGTCGTGATGGCCAGGACCAGGAGCGCCCACCGTGCGGACCGTCTCGCGTCACGCTTCATGTGCTCGCCTCCCCCTCAGCGGCGGCCTCGCGGCGGCGTCGCCGGCGGGACGGCGTCAACCAGCCGCCCAACCGGGTGAAGCCGCCCGGGCCGAGGCGCCGCAGCGCCACGTCCGGGATCAGCAATACGGCCACGAGACCCACGAGCCACGGCCAGATGTCGACTGCGATGCGCGACTGGCGCCGGCCCTTGAGGAAAGCGTCGCGCGGATCTTCCAGCGCGCCGCCACCGGTCAGCTCGGCCAGCTCGCGGAGCAGCGTCTCGTCGACGCCGAGATCGCGCAGCTCTTGCGCATACGGTACCACCAGTCCCGCCAGCTGCGAGCCGATCACGCGCTCGCCCTTGCGCTGGGCCATGCCGACCAGGTAGACGCCTTCCTGCGGCGCCGGGAATCGACCCCGGTAACGGCCGGGGCCGATCTGCTCGAGGTCGATGACGCTGCGCTCGCGATTCGGCGCAACCACGCCCACCTGCGAGTCCAGGAAGTTGATGAACTCGCCCTTGGGATCGACCGCGTCCACGACGACCTCGCCGGTCTGGTCGATGCGCTGCACCATCGCCGTCGTGTCGCCCTTCGAGCTGCTCCGCAGCGTCCAGCGCGTCAGCTGGGCCCAGAACTTGTTGAAGTCGCGCCACCGCAGCCAGAGCGTGCCCCACTTGGCCTTGGCGTCGGAGGTGAACGCGACGGCGCGGCCGAGCCCGAACCGCCACGTCGCCAGGATCGGATCCTCCTGGTGGCTCATCAGCGCCAGCTCCGCGGTCGGCTTCAGCGTGGTGGCCACGTAGCCGCCCAGCGGCGGGACGTTCTTCCAGTCGATCTCCTGCATCGCCTCGTGCGAGGGCGCCGTGAGCTGCGGCTTGAACGGCTGCTCGATGAGCGAGGCCTTGGAGGCCAGCTGCGTCTCCAGCGTGAAGATGCGCGGGATCGTCTGGGAGTCCTCGGTGTAGTAGAAGCGGCCGCGTCCCCACTTGGCGACGTCGACCATGAGCTGGACGTCGGCGTCCTTGCCGATCGCCACCGTGGACACCGTGATCTTGTCCTTGGACATCCGGCGCAGCAGCCCCTGGAAGTCGCCACGGGTCATCTGCCCGTCGCTCAGGAAGATGACGTGCTTCAGGAGGGCGGGCCGGTCGAACAGGACCGCGTAGGACTCCTTGAGCGCCGGGTAGCCGTCGGTCCCGCCGCCCGCCTTGATGGTGGCGATGGCGTGGTGAATGGCCGACTTGTCCTTGGCCGGCCGCACCGGCGCGTCCCAGATGAACTCGGTGTCCCAGGACATGACGCCGACCTCGTTCCGGTCATCGAGCAGGTCGACGACGAGGTGCGCGGCTTCCTTGGCGAGGTCGAGCTTGGTGATCTTCTCGTCGGTGGACATCGCCATCGAGCCGGAGCGGTCGATCGACAGCACCACCGCCAGACTCGGGATCTCCACCTTCTGCTTCACGTCCATGGTGACGGGCAGCGCTTCCTCGATCGGTGTGCGGTAGTACCCGCCCAGGCCGAAGCTCTCCTCGCCGCCGAGCATCATCAACCCGCCGCCGTGATCGCGGACATAATCGCGGATCTGCGCCATCTGCGGGCGCGTGAGCTTCAGCGAGGACACGTTCGAGAGCACCACGCCGTCGTACTTCTGCAGCCCCGCGATGTCCTTGGGAATGCCCTGCGGCTCCACGACGGTGACGTCGATGTTCTGCGAGCGCAGCGCGGCGACGAGCGACTGCGCGTGCGAGCGGTCCTTGTCGGCCAGCAGCACCTGCGGCCGGCCGCGGACCACCACGGTCCCCACCGCCCGGTTGTTGTCCTCGATCGTGTCGCCGTCGACCTCGATGGCCGCCTGGTAGACGTGAATGCCGCTGTTGTCGAGCGCCTGGCGGTACGAGAAGACGTTCTTGCCGGCGGCCAGCCGCACGATCTGCGAGCCCAGGAACTCGCCGTTGCGGAACAGCGAGACGCGGCCCTGGGTCTCCTTGTGGCTCCAGGCGACGACCTTGGCCTGGAACGGCTCGCCGTACTTCACCTCCTGCGGCAGGACCATCGCCTCGGCGACGACCTCCTGGGTGAAGGTCAGCGGCGCGGCCACATAGTAGATGTCCGCCCCGGCGTTCTTGGCCGCCTGCGCGCCCGACAGCGCGCTGCCCGCGTTCTGGCGACCGTCGGTCAGCATGACGATGCGGTTGGCGTGGCCCGACGGCAGCGTGGCCAGCGCCAGCTGCAGCCCCTGGAACATGTTGGTGCCGCGCCCGCCCACCTGCGCCTTCGGCCGGTCCACCGTGTTCTTCGTGGACAGCGGCTGGTCCACGACCGCCTCCTCGCCGAACACGATCACGCTCTGGCGGTCGCTGGACTTCATCGCGCGGGTGGCGTCGGCGACGAAGCGATACGCGCGCTCGCGGGCGGCCAGGCTGACGCTGTCGGAGACGTCGAGCAGGAAGACGACGTTCTGTCGATCGACCCATCGCGGCAGGGTCGGCCGCAGCAGCGTGAGGGCCAGGACGACGACGAGCGCGCCGCGCATCGCCAGCGCCCAGCGGTCACCGGGGCCGCCCGGCAGCACGAGGCGTCCACCGCTCTGCCGGCGCCAGTAGAGGAAGCCCTCGAGCACCAGCAGCACGACCGCGATCAGCACGAACAGCGGCCACAGCTCGCGCTGCAGCGGGATCGGGGCGGCGGCCTCGCCGGTGGGGGCGGTGGTCGCCGGCAGCGGCCGCGGCTCCAGGTTCGACTCGTCGGCGTCCATGAGGTTGACGGCCACCCGCAGATCGCCGCGTGCCGTCGACAGCGTGTAGAGGCCTACCTCGTCGGTCTCGGTGAAGCTCACCGCCCCCCGCGTCACCGGCGCCTTCACCGTGCGCCCGCTCGGCGTCGTCACGGTGGCCGAGGTGATACCGTGGGCGACCGGCAGCAGGATCGGCTGCCCCGCCGCCAGCTGCAGGCTCGACTGATCGAGCGCCGCCGGGTGCAGCCAGCGCAGCGTGTTGGACAGGATCAGCGGAAACGCGATACGCAGTGGGAAGTCGGTCTTGAACAGGTCGAAGCCGACGATGATCGCCTTGCGGTCCTGCTCCTCCAGCGCGTAGATCAGCGGGCCGCCGACGGCCTCCACGAGCGGGCGCCCGGCCGAGAGCGGCCGCAGGCGCATCGCGTCCTCGATGGCGACCTTGGCGAACTCCACGTGGCGCATCACGGGATGCGCCCGATCCCAGTCCATGATCGTCGGCTGCTCGAGGCGGCCGAGGACCTCGATCGGCACGTCGGGCGGCACCGTGTTGACGAAGATGAAGCGCCCGGCCCCCACGCGGGCCGGCGACGACGAGTCCAGCACGACCACGTCGGCGTCGCCCATGCCGCCCTGGTACTGGTCGGGCGTCTTGACGTCGAGCGCCACCTGGGGGTCGGTCTTGAGCACCTTCTCCAGGAAGAGGTTCCCGGGGCTGACCAGGGTGACGGCGATCTTCCTCGGCGGCGGCAGCACCGCCCACGCCACGTTGTCGGCGGCCAGGTCGTCGTTGATCTGCAGCCGCGCCGCCACGGCGCCGCCGCCGTTGTGGCTGAACGGCAGCACCACGGAGCGCCGCACGCTCGGCTCCATCGTCACCGAGCGCTCGGCCAGCGTCTTGCCGTCGAGCTCGAGCGTGAAGTTGAAGGTCTGCGGCTCCGCCGTGTAGTTCACGAGCGAGACGTAGGCCTGATAGTCGAAGGAGCCGGCGTAGCTCTTGCGGACCGACAGGTTCGTGATGCCGACGTTGTTGCTGCGGCGTCCGACGCCCACCCACCGCACGCGCGCATCGCTGGTGTCGCCCAGCCGGCCGGGCGGGAAGGCGCCATCGGTGTAGACGTGGATCTCGGCCCGCGGATCGGTGCCCACCAGCGCCCGCGCCGTCCGCACCGCCTCGGCCAGCCGCGTGGGCAGGTCGTGCGGCACCGCGTTGCGGATGGCCGACAGCGCCCGATCGCGGTCACGGGAGAGCGGCGCGGTCACGGTCGGCTGCACGCCCGCCTCGATCACCATCACCTCGGCGCCGGCGCCCAGCCGGCGCACCATCGACACCGCCTCGCCCCGGGCGGCGTCGAACCGCGACGGTGACACGTCGCGCGCCTTCATCGACGCCGAGGTGTCGAGCACGACGACGACCTTGCGGGCACCCTCGCCCATGACGGTGGCCACCGGCCGGGCCAGGGCGAGCGTGAGGGCCAGCAGGGCCAGGATCTGCAGGAGCAGCAGCGGGTCGCGCTGCAGCCGCTGGAAGAACGTCGACGCCTCGCGATCGCGCACGATGGCCTGCCAGAGCAGCAGGCTCGAGATCCGCCTCTCGCGCCGCCGCACCTTGAGGAAATAGAGCAGCACCAGCGGGAGCGAGAGCGCGAACGCCGCGAACGCGAGCGGGGTGAGGAAGCTCATCCGAGCACCCGCCCGCGCAGCTGGGCCACCAGGAAGGCCTCCACCGGCGTGTCGGTCACCACCCGGTGATAGCCGATCTCCTGGGCGCGGCAGAACGTCTCCGCCTGCTCCAGGAAGCGACGCAGGCGCTCCTTGTAGCCGCGCAGCGCTTCGGGATCGACGGTCAGGTCACGCAGCTCGCCCGTCTCACTGTCGATCAATCGCAGGTCGCCGCCCAGCGTGGGATTCATCTCCTCGGGATCCAGCAGGTGCACCACGTGCACGTCGAAGCGGCGCTCGAGGAGCGCGCGCACACCGCGCTCGTAGCCGGCCGGGTCGAGCAGGTCCGAGATGACCACGACGAGCCCCGCCTCGCGCGCGCGCTTGGCGTAGTTGCCGAGGCCGTCGTCGAGGCTGGTGCCGCCGCCGGGCTGCACGTCGGCCAGGAAGTCCATCATCGGCAACACCTGGTTGCGCCCGCGGGTGGGCGGCCAGCCCTCCGACACCCGCTCACGCAGCACCCCGAGGCCGACCCGCTCGTGATTGGCGAGACCCACGAAGCCGAGGGCGGCGGCCAGGCGCACGGCGTAGTGCAGCTTGGACGGCGCCCCGAAGCCCATCGAGGCCGAGGCGTCGACGAGCAGGTGCAGGCAGAGGTCTTCCTCGTCGACGAACAGCTTGACGTGCAGGCGATCGAGCCGGCCGTAGATGTTCCAGTCGACGTAGCGCAGGTCGTCGCCGTGACCGTAGGCCCGGTAGTCGGCGAACTCCACGCTGTGGCCGCGGCGCGGGCTGCGCCGCTCGCCCTTGACGCTGCCCCGGAACGTCCGCCGCGACAGCAGGGAGAGCCGCTCGAGCTGGGCGAGGAACTCGGGCGTGAAGAAGCTCGCGCGCGTGGCCGTCGGCAAAGCTTATCGCTCGTCCAGAGCCTGGAAGTAGTCCTTGATCTGCGAGTGGAAATCGCGTGGGATCGATTCCCGAGCGATGGCGTCCTCCATCATCTTGCGGTACTGACCGACGACGCCCAGGTACTGCAGACGCGAGCCCATTTGCCCGGCCCGCCCGGTCATGTTGGTGTCGTAGCCGTCCTTGCGTCCCCGCCGCGATTCGCCCTCGACGCCGACGTCGTAGGGATTGCCGCGCAGGCGCTGGGTGGCCTCACCCTTGGGCGAGCCGCTGCGACCCTTGCCGGGCAGCAGGCCTTCGCCCTCGCCGAAGTCCTGATCCTCGGGTCCACCGCCCTCACCGCCGCGGCGGTCACGTCCGGCCGCGCTGCCGCGGTTGCTCTCGCGACCGCCCTTGAGGCCCTTGCCCGAGCGCGAGGACTCCTCCTGCGCGCGCATCTTCTCCAGCGCCCGCTGCATGGCGTCCATCGCGCGGTCCGGCTGGCCGCCTTCCATCGCTTCCATGCCCTCGGCGGCATCGCCCTGCCAGTTGGCGCCACCCTTGCGGCCCAGACGCTCCATCTCCTCCAGCAGCTCCTTCAGCTTCTGGGGCGAGATCTGATCCGGCCGCAGCCCGCCCGACAGCGCCTTCGACTTGCGGAACATCATCTTGTACTGGCTGGCCGTGAAGTCGGACTGCAGATCCGGCAGCCGATCGGCCTGCTCCAGGAGCTTGAGCCGCTCGTCGCCCTTCTTGAGGAAGCTCTGGAAGTCCGGGCGCTGCGCCGACAGCGCGGTGTCCTTGAAGACCGCCGACAGATCCCCGCTCATCGCCGCCCCGGTGCCGCCGGTGCGGCTGGCGAACTCACGCTCCTCGAAGGAGGGCGGCTTGAGGCGATCCTTGGCGGCCGGGCGCGCGCGCTCGTCCACGAGCGGCGAGCCGGCGCGCTGCTCCGGCTGCTCTTCCTCGGCGCCGGACGAGAAGTCCGGCAGCCGGCCCGACGGCACCGGGATGGCGGGCGCCAGGGCCAGCACCACCGCCAGCGCCAGCGGAACCGGCAGGAACCGACCCTCGCGCGGAATCACGCGACGCGCCGCCTGGCGCGGCTCCAGGCGCTCGATGCGCTGCAGCGTGTCGGCGATCAGCGCGTCCACGAGCGGCGGACGATCCGGGCGCCCGACCCAGTCCATGGCGGTCGCCACGCGATCCTGCAGCCCCCACGCCCGGTCGGCCAGCCGCGCGGCATCGGCGACGGAGGTCCGCTTGAGCGCGCCCCAGGCCACGCCGGCCAGCACGCCGACCACCATCACGCCAGCGGCCATCGGCAGCGCCCACCCGGCCAGCGGCCCCTTGAACGCCAGGAGCAGCACCGCGAGCAGGCTCGCCCAGAACGCGCCGCGGAGCGCGTAGTGCTCGATACGGCGCCGCCGGACCTGGGTGGCGACGCGCCGGACGAGCCGGTCCAGCGTCTCGGGATTCGGCATCGATCCCTCCCGCGTCAACGGAGAAAGGCTTCCTTGCCCTGAGCGGTGATGGCCTCCGCACTGTCGACGATCTGGGCGACGAGGGTGTCGATGTCCACCCCTTCGGCCTCGCCCTCGAAGTTCATGATGATGCGGTGACGCAGCGCGGGCGCGGCCAGCGCTCTGAGATCTTCGACGCTGACGTTGAAGCGGCTCTCTGTCAGCGCGCGGACCTTGGCGCCGAGCACGAGCGCCTGGGCCCCCCGCGGGCTGGCCCCGTACCGGATGAAGCGGCGCGCCGATTCCGGCGCGTGCTCCCACTGCGGATGGGTCGCCATGATGATAGTGGACGCCAGCGCCCGCACGTGGTCGGCGATCGGCACCTCGCGGATCAGATCGCGGAAGCCCAGCACGTGGGCGCCGCTCATGACGCGCTCCACGCTCACCGCGCGCACCTGGGTGGTGCGGTCGATGATCATGTTGAGCTCCTCGATCGCCGGGTACCGCACCCGTAGCTTCAGCATGAAGCGATCGAGCTGGGCCTCGGGCAGCGGGTAGGTGCCCTCCATCTCGATGGGGTTCTGGGTGGCCAGCACGAAGAACGGCCCCGGCAGCGGCCGCGACACGCCGCCCACCGTGACCGCCGCCTCCTGCATGCCCTCCAGGAGGGCCGACTGGGTCTTGGGCGTGGCCCGGTTGATCTCATCCGCCAGGAGGATGTGCGCGAAGATCGGTCCCTGCTGGAACTGGAAGTGCTTTCGCCCGTCGGCGTCCTCCACGATGATGTTGGTCCCGATGATGTCGGCCGGAATCAGGTCCGGCGTGAGCTGGATCCGTGAGGACGACAGCTCGAGGCCCTGGGCCAGCGTCTTGATCAGGAGGGTCTTGCCCAGACCCGGCACGCCCTCCAGCAGGACGTGGCCGCCCGCGAACATCCCGATGAGGACGTGGTTGATGATCTCGCGGTGGCCCACGATGACCTTCTCGACCTCGGCCCGCAACGCCTCGAACGAGGCGACGAAGTCTTGAACTCGCGCGTCCTGGGTCATCGAGACTCCTCTCCTGAGGTGACGTCGCGGCGAATCAACGCCGCCATTATAGAGACCCTGGGAAGCCGCTTCTAGAGGCCCCCGCCGAAAGTTCGCTAGACGGGGTGCAAGCCATACGCCACTGGTCGCGATGAGAGGCGTTGCGCCCCGCGATCACCCGTCGCCGCGGTGATGCCCGGCGAACCAGCATCGTCCGGGGCGCTGCGTGAGAAACCG
>Ga0134124_10003694_pt1 | contig 12316 bp, 10 predicted proteins | sample KB304_FD_96880 | JGI IMG/M metagenome (GOLD analysis project Ga0134124, IMG submission 96880) | Terrestrial soil microbial communities without Nitrogen fertilizer from Kellogg Biological Station, Michigan, USA - KB3-0-4 | ecosystem: Environmental > Terrestrial > Soil > Unclassified ... | reverse complement strand
GGTCGCGGTCGACGCGATCCTCGACCATCCCGGCATCGCCGCGGTGTCGTTCGTCGGGTCCACCCCGATCGCCCGCTACATCCACCAGAAGGCCAGTGCCACCGGCAAGCGGGTGCAGGCCCTCGGCGGGGCCAAGAACCACGCGATCGTGCTGCCCGATGCCGACCTCGACTTCGCCTCCGACCACCTCGTCGCGTCGGCCTTCGGCTCGGCCGGCGAGCGCTGCATGGCGATCTCGGCCACCGTCGCGGTCGGGCCGGCCGCCGACGCGCTGGTCGACGTGGTCAGCGAGAAGGCCGGCAAGGTGGCCGTCGGCGCCGGCCGGGAGCCGGGCAGCGAGATGGGCCCGGTCGTCACCGCCGAGGCCAAGCAGCGGATCGAGGGCCTGATCGGCGCCGGCCAGCGGCAGGGCGCCCGGCTCGCGGTGGACGGGCGCGGCCTGGTCGTGCCCGGGTACGAGCAGGGCTTCTTCGTCGGGCCGACCGTGCTCGACGCGGTGACCCCGGAGATGGACGTCTACCGGGAGGAGATCTTCGGCCCGGTGCTCTCGGTGCTGCGGGCCGACTCGGTGGACGAGGCGATCGCGCTGGTCAACGCCAACCCGTACGGCAACGGCACCGCGGTGTTCACCGCCTCCGGCGAGGCGGCGCGGCGGTTCGTCCGCGGCGTCAAGGTCGGGATGGTCGGGGTGAACGTGCCGATCCCGGTGCCGATGGCCTATTACTCCTTCGGCGGCTGGAAGGACTCGCTGTTCGGGGACAAGCACGTGCACGGCCCCGAGGGCGTCTCGTTCTACACCCGCGCGAAGGTCGTCACCTCCCGCTGGCCGCACGTCGAGCACGCCTCGGACGCCAGCTACCACTTCCCGACCGCTCAATAGCGAGCGACGCCCCAACGATCAGGAGGACAGACATGTCCAGGAACACGAGGCTCCGCTGGGCGGCGCTGGTGGCCGGGGTCGCCCTCGTGCTGGCCGGCTGCAGCAGCACCGGCGGCAAGCAGGCGGAGGAGAGCGCGAACAACGCGGTCGGCGCGGGCAAGGCGGACACCCCGAAGATCACGATTGCGATGGTGACGCACGGCGCGCCGGGGGACACCTTCTGGGACATCATCCGCAAGGGCGCGCAGGCAGCCGCGGCGAAGGACAACGTCGACTTCAAGTACTCCTCCGACCCCGACTCCGGCAAGCAGGCGACGCTCATCCAGAGCGCCATCGACAGCAAGGTCGACGGCATCGCGGTCACGCTGCCCGACCCGCCGGCCATCGCCCCCGCCGTGAAGAAGGCCATCGCCGCCGGCATCCCGGTGGTCGCGTTCAACGCCGGCATCGGCCAGTACAGCGAGTCGGGGGCGCTGTCCTACTTCGGCTCGGACGAGAGCCTGGCCGGCCAGACCGGCGGCACGCGCGCCACTCAGGACGGCTTCAAGCACATGCTCTGCGTCGTGCAGTTCCAGGGCCAGGTGCAGCTCGAGGCCCGTTGCGCCGGCGTGCAGTCCACGTTCAAGGGCAAGTACGACAAGATCTACGTCAACGGCTCGGACCTGCCGTCGGTGCGCACCACGATCGCCGCGAAGATGAAGCAGGACCCCAGCATCGACTTCGTGCTCACGCTGGGCGCACCGATCGCGCTGAACGCCATCGACGCGATCAAGGACGCCAACAGCAAGGCGAAGGTCGCCACGTTCGACTTCAACCCGCAGATCCCGCCGAAGATCGAGTCCGGTGACCTCCAGTTCGCCATCGACCAGCAGCCCTACCTGCAGGGCTACGAGGCGATCGACTCGCTCTGGCTCTACAAGGTGAACGGCAACATCCTCGGCGGCGGCAAGCCGACGCTGACCGGGCCGTTCCTCGTCGACAAGGCCAACATCGCCGTCGTCGGCAAGTTCGCGGCCAACGGCACCCGGTAGCCAGCAGGCGGGGAGCCGCCCGGCTCGGCGGTTCCCCGCCCGCCACCACCCAGGACCTCGGAGGTCTTCATGAGTCAGACGCTCGAAGCCGGCGTCGCGCCCCCGCCGGCCTCGCCGGACGAGCGGGTCGCCCGGCGCTCCGCCCTGGCCCGGCTGCTGACCCGGCCCGAGGTCGGGGCACTGCTCGGCGCCATCGTCATCTACCTCGTGTTCTTCTCGGTCGCGCCGCCGTTCCGGGACGTGAACTCGCTCGCGACCATCCTCTACGTCAGCTCCACCTACGGCATCCCGACGGTCGCGGTCGCACTGCTCATGATCGGCGGCGAGTTCGACCTGTCCGCCGGCGTCGCGGTGACCGCCTCGGCACTGTTCGCGTCGATGTTCGCCTTCCAGTTCAGCACCAACATGTGGGTCGGCGTGGCGCTGTCGCTGGTCTTCGCGCTGGTGGTCGGGTTCATCAACGGCTATCTCGTCGTGAAGACCGGGATACCCAGCTTCCTCGTCACCCTCGGCACGTTCTTCATGCTGCGCGGACTGAACCTGGCGATCACCAAGCAGGTCACCGGCAACGTCGGCACCGACGACGTGTCGAACATCCAGGGGTTCGACTCGGCCCGGAAGGTGTTCGCCTCGTCGTTCAGCCTCGGCGGCGTCAACATCCGCATCACGGTCGTCTGGTGGATCGTGTTCGTGGCGATCGCGACCTGGGTGCTGCTGCGCACCCACCTCGGCAACTGGATCTTCGCCACCGGCGGCTCGGCGCCGAGCTCGCGGGCCGTCGGCGTCCCGGTGAACCGGGTGAAGATCGGCCTGTTCATGTTCGTGGGCGTGATGGCCTGGTTCACCGGCATGCACATCCTGTTCGCGTTCAACACCGTGCAGTCCGGCATCGGTATCGGCAACGAGTTCATCTACATCGTCGGCGCCGTGGTCGGCGGCTGCCTGCTCACCGGCGGCTACGGCTCGGTGATCGGCGCGGCGATCGGGGCGTTCATCTTCGGCATGACCAACCAGGGCATCGTCTACGCCGGCTGGAACCCCGACTGGTTCTACTTCTTCCTCGGCGCCCTGCTGCTCGGCGCCATCCTGCTCAACGGCTGGGTCCGGCAGCGAGCGGAGGCAATGCGATGACGACGACCACCGCCGGCCCCGGCACCGGGGCCGACCAGACCACGGCCACGCCGCTCGTCCGGCTCGTCGGCGCCGGCAAGCGCTACGGCAACATCATCGCCCTGCGCGGCGTCGACCTCGAGGTCGGCGCGGGCGAGGTGACCTGCGTGCTGGGCGACAACGGGGCCGGCAAGTCCACCCTGATCAAGATCATCGCCGGTCTGCACCAGCACAACGAGGGCACCTACGAGGTCGAGGGCGTGCCGGTGCAGTTCGGCTCGCCCCGGGAGGCCCTCGACCACGGGATCGCGACGGTCTACCAGGACCTGGCCGTCGTTCCGCTGATGCCGGTGTGGCGCAACTTCTTCCTCGGCAACGAGGTGCGCAAGGGCGTCGGGCCGGTGTCCAAGATGGACATCGGGTTCATGCGCCAGACAGCCAAGAAGGAACTGTCCGACATGGGCATCGACCTGCGCGACGTCGAGCAGCCCATCGGCACGCTGTCCGGCGGCGAGCGCCAGTGCGTCGCCATCGCCCGGGCCGTCTACTTCGGAGCGAAGGTGCTCATCCTCGACGAGCCCACCGCGGCGCTCGGGGTCAAGCAGTCCGGCGTCGTGCTGAAATACATCCTCCAGGCGCGCGAGCGCGGCCTCGGGGTCATCTTCATCACCCACAACCCGCACCATGCCTACCCGGTGGGCGACCGCTTCCTGCTGCTCAAGCGTGGTCGGACCCTCGGCTACTACGGCAAGGACGAGATCAGTCGCGAGGAGCTGACCGCCCTGATGGCCGGCGGCAGCGAGCTCGAGGAGCTCAGCCACGAACTGGAGAGCGTCGGCGGCGCCGTCGCCCAAGCGGGCCACACCATGGAGGAGGAGCTCAAGGAGCTCGGCATCGGCGGGAGCCCGGGGGCCACGGCATGACGGTCGACACCCGCCGGCTGGCCCTGGGCAGCTGCCCCGACTCCTGGGGCGTGTGGTTCGCCGACGACCCCCGGCAGCCGCCCTGGCAGCGGTTCCTCGACGAGCTGGCCGGTGTCGGCTACGAGTGGCTGGAGCTGGGCCCGTACGGGTACCTGCCGACGGACCCGGCCCGGCTCTCCGACGAGCTGGACCGGCGCGGGCTGACCGTCGCCGGCGGCACGATGCACGGCGAGAGCGGGCTGCACCGGCGCGGCGACTGGCCGGCGATCGAGGGCAAGACCCGGAAGGTCGCCGAGCTCACCGCCGCCGTCGGCGGCCGGCACCTGGTGTTCGTTCCGGTGCCGGGCTACCGCGACGACACCACCGGGGCCTACCTCGAGCCGGCCGAGCTCACCGGTGAGGAGTGGACGACGATGGTGCGGGCGGCCGACGAGCTCGGCCGGATCGTGGCCGGGGACTACGGCGTGGCCCTGCAGTTCCATCCGCACGCCGACAGTCACGTCGAGACCCAGGACCAGACCGAGCGGTTCCTGGCCGACACCGATCCCCGGTACGTCAACCTGTGCCTCGACACCGGGCACCTGGCGTACCGGGGGGCGGACAGCGTCGAGCTGATCCGCCGCTACCCGGAGCGGATCGGCTACGTGCACATCAAGCAGATGGACCCGGACGTGGTGGCGCGGGCCGAGCGGGAGGACCTGGCCTTCGGTCAAGCGGTGGCGCTCGGCGCGTCCTGCGAGCCACCGGCCGGCCTGCCCGACGTGCCGTCCGTCGTCGCCGCACTGTCCGAACTGGACACCGAGATGTTCGTCGTGGTGGAGCAGGACATGTATCCGGTGGACTTCGAGGTGCCGGCCCCGATCGCGGCCCGGACCAGGGACTACCTGCGCACCGTCGGCGTCGGCGGCTGACGGGAGGCTTGGTATGACGGTGCATGTCGGCGTGGTCGGGGTCGGGATGATCGGGCAGGACCACATCCGCCGGTTGACCAGGGTGCTGTCCGGAGTGGACGTCGTCGCGGTGTCCGATGTGGACGGCGAGCGGGCCCGGGCGGTCGCGGACGGGTTGCGAGACGTCGCGGTGCACGCCACCGGCGAGCAGCTGGTGGCCGACGACCGGGTGGACGCGGTCGTGGTCTGCTCGTGGGGCGAGACGCACGAGCAGTACGTGCTGGCCGCGATCGCCGCCGGCAAGCCGGTGTTCTGCGAGAAGCCGCTGGCGACCACGCAGGACGCCTGCCGGCGGATCCTCGCCGCCGAGACCGCGGCCGGCCGGCGGCTGGTCCAGGTCGGCTACATGCGCCGCTACGACGCCGACTACCGGGCGCTGCGGGCGGTGGTGCAGGGCGGTTCGATCGGCCTGCCGCTGCTCATGCACTGCACCCACCGCAACGCCGGCGTGCCCGCGCACTACGTGGCCGAGATGATGGTCAGCGACACCGCGGTGCACGAGATCGACATGGTGCGCTGGATGTTCGGTGAGGAGATCGTCGCCGCGCAGGTGCTCACGCCGCGGCGCAGCCGCAACGGCGGCGAGCTGCGCGACCCGCTCGTCCTGCTGCTGGAGATGGAGTCCGGGATTCTCGTCGACGTCGAGATCTCGGTGAACATCCGGTACGGCTACGACATCCGCGGCGAGGTCGTCGGCGAGGAGGGCACGGCCGAGCTCGGCGAGCCGTCGCCGGTCCGGGTCCGCCGGGCCGGCACGGTCGCCCAGCCGGTGCCGGCCGACTGGCGGGAGCGGTTCGTCCGCGCGTACGACGTCGAGCTGCAGGAGTGGGTCGACGCGGTGGCCGGCGACGGCGAGCTCGGCCCGAGCTCCTGGGACGGCTACGCCGCGACGGCGGTGTCCGACGCCGGCCTGACCGCGCTGCGCACCGGCGAGCGGGTGCCGGTCTCGCTCGGCGACCGCCCGGCCCTGTACGAGAAGTGAGGAGGCCGGCATGAAGCTCGCGCTCGACCCGTACATGCTGCGGACGACGCCGCTGACCGAGCTGCCCGGCGTGGTCGCCGACCTCGGCTACGAGTGGATCGAGCTGTCGCCGCGGCCGGACTTCACCCCGTTCTTCCTGCACCCGCGGGCGAACCGGGACACCGTCCGGCGGTTCAAGGCCGAGCTCGACGCGGCCGGCGTGCGGATCGCCTCGCACCTGCCGCTCTACCGCTGGTCCGGCCCGGACGAGGACGAGCGGCAGGCGGCGGTGCGGTACTGGAAGCGGGCCATCCAGCTCACCGTCGACCTCGACTGCCGGGTGATGAACTCCGAGTTCAACGGCCGGCCCGAGCAGGCGTCCCGGTCCGAGGCGCAGTTCTGGCGCTCGATGGCGGAGCTGCTGCCGGTCTTCGAGCGGGAGGGTGTGCGGCTGCGGCTGGAGCCGCACCCGGACGACTTCGTCGAGGACGGCCGGGTGGCGGTCGACATGATCCGCGGGATCGACTCGGACCTCGTGTCGTTCCTCTACTGCGCACCGCACACGTTCCACCAGACCGAGTGGCCCGGTGGCGACGTCGCCGGGATCATGCGCTACGCGGGCGAGCTGCTCACCCAGGTGCACGTAGCCGACTCGTTCGACTTCCGGGCCTCCAGCGGGCTGCGCTACATCGTCAACCCGCCGGGGTCGCCGGCGCGCATCCACCAGCACCTCGACATCGGCCAGGGGGAGGTCGACTGGGACGAGTTCTTCGGCACGCTCGGCGAGCTCGGCTTCGGGGGCCGGGACGAGACGATCATGACGGTCTGCGTGTTCGCCTGGGAGGAACGGGCGCACGAGTCCGCCCGCGTCAACCGGGAGCGGATCGAGCAGGCGGTCAAGTCCTGGGCCTGACTCTTCCACCCCGCTCGCCCGCGGCCGGTTCCGGCCGCGGGGGTTCGTCGAGAAGGAATCGGAGGTCGCCGGATGCCGAACCGTTCGCTCGGCGTGGCCGTGATCGGGGCCGGCATGGTCGGCCGCGCGCACGCCAACGCCTACCGGCAGGCCGGCACCGTGTACGGGCCGGGACTGCCGGACATCAGGCTGGTGGCGATCGCGGACACGCACGAGCCGTTCGCCGCCGAGACCGCCCGCCGGTTCGGCTACCAGCGGGCGGAGACGAGCTGGCAGGCGGTCGCCGCGGCCGACGACATCGACGTGGTCAGCGTCGCGGTGGCCAACGCCCTGCACCGCGAGGTGGTCGAGGGACTGCTCGCGGCGGGCAAGCACGTGCTCTGCGAGAAGCCGCTGGCGCCGACCGTCGCGGACGGCGCGGCGATGGTGGCTGCGGCTGAGGCGGCCGACCGGGTCAGCGCGATCGGGCTCACCTTCCGCCGGTCGCCGGCGGTCAACGCGATCCGGGACGAGGTCCGCGGCGGCGTGCTCGGCCCGGTGCAGCACTTCACCGGCCGCTACTGGTGTGACTACGGCGCGGACCCGGACGCGCCGATGAGCTGGCGCTACCGCGGTGGCGCCGGCTCCGGCGCGCTCGCGGACATCGGCAGCCACCTGGTCGACCTCGGCGAGTTCTGCTGCGGGCCGGTGGCGTCGGTGGCCGGCAGCACGTTCCTCAAGGCGGTGAAGGACCGGCCGATGCCGCTCGGCGTCGCGGTCGGCCACGCGGCCGGGGTCACGGTGGGGGACGAGCGCGAGCCGGTGCAGAACGAGGACGTGGCCACGTTCACCGCGACGTTCGCCGGCGGTGCGGTCGGCACCTTCGCGGTGTCCCGGATCGCCCACGGGCACGCCAACACGCTCACCTTCGAGGTCGCCTGCGAGCGGGGCGGCGGGTCGTTCACGCTCGACCGGGCCGCCGAGTTCATGCTCGGTGGCACCACCGTCCTCTGTGGACCCTCTCATCCGTACCTCGCCGGCGGCCTGCCGATGGACTTCCCCGGCGTCGGCCACGGGCAGAACGACTTCTTCGTCTACCAGGCCCGGGCGTTCCTCGAGCAGGTCGCCGGCCTGTCCGGGCTGCCGCCCTGCCCGTCCCTGGCCGAGGGCCTGCACAACCTGCGGGTGCTGGCCGCGGTCGCCGAGTCCGCGGCCGCCGGCGGCATCGCCGTGACCGTCCACTGAGGAGAGACGCCCATGAAGCTCGGCGCCTACACCGCCGTCCTGCACGACCGCCCGCTGGCCGACGCGCTCAAGGTGCTCGGCGAGCTCGGCCTGACCGGCGCGGAGATCAACTCCGGCGGGTTCCTGCCGCCGGTGCACATCCCGATGGACGACCTGCTCACCAGCGCCGCGGCCAGGGACGACTACCTCGGTCGGTTCCGCGACGCCGGGATCACGCTGACCGGCCTGAACTGCAACGGCAACCCGCTCAACCCGCTACCGGACATCGGGCCGGCGCACGCGGCCGACCTGCACCGCTCGATCGAGGTCGCCGGCCTGCTCGGGGTGGACCGGGTGGTCACGATGTCCGGCGTGCCGGGCTCCGACCCGGGCGCCGCGTACCCGTCCTGGGTGGTCAACACCTGGGACAGCCAGTACACCGACGTGCAGGACTACCAGTGGGAGCTGGCGGTGCCGTTCTGGCGGGACGTCGACGCCCGGGCCCGGGACGCCGGCGTCAAGGTGTGCATCGAGATGCACCCGCACAACGTCGTGTTCAACCCGCCGACGCTGCGCCGGCTGGTGGAGCGGACCGGCGCCACCAACGTCGGCGCCGAGATGGACCCGAGCCACCTGTTCTGGCAGGGGATCGACCCGGTCGCCGCGGTCGACTGGCTCGGCGAGCTGGTCTTCCACGCGGCGGCCAAGGACACGCTCATCCACGAGGACAACTGCCGGATCTACGGCGTGCTCGACGACCGGCACACCCGGGTCAGCGACAATCCGCTGAACCTGGGCGGGCGAAGCTACCTCAACCGGTGGCCGGCCGACCCGGCCTGGGAGTTCGTCCACGTGGGACGCGGGCACGACGTGGAGTTCTGGGCCCGGTTCCTGGCCGCGCTGTCCCGGGTGGACCCGGACATGGCCGTCAACATCGAGCACGAGGACGCCTCGTACGACCCGGTGGAAGGACTCCGGCTGGCCGCCGAGACGCTCATCGCGGCGAACGACCGCGCGGGCCGGTGATCCGCCGGGGCCCGCTGGGCACCGCCGCGACCGGTCGGGCCGGCGCGCGGGCCGTCCGTGCCGGCCCGGTCGAGCCGGACTCCTGACCTCGCGCCGGCGCGGAGAGAGGCGGACCCATGGAACGGTTGCGGATCGGGCTGGCCGGGCTCGGCCGGATGGGCCGCATCCACGCGGCGAACCTGGCCCGGCACTGCCCGTCGGCCGAGCTGGTCGCGGTCACCGACGCCGACCCGGCGGTGGCCGCCGCGGTCGGCGGCGAGGCCGGCGTGCCGGCGCTGCCGGACTTCGACGCGCTGCTGTCCGAGGTGGACGCCGTCGTCGTCGCCACCCCGACCGGCACCCACGCCGAGCTGGTCGCCCGGGCCGCCCGCGCCGGCCGGGCGGTGTTCTGCGAGAAGCCGGTCTCGCTGGACCGACCGGCCACTGTGGACACTCTCGCAGCGGTCGCCGCGGCCGGCGTGCCGTTCCAGGTGGGCTTCCACCGCCGGTTCGACCCGGACTGGGTCGCGGCGACCGAGCGGATCCGGGCCGGGGAGCTCGGCGAGGTCTACCTGTTCCGCACGTCGCTGCGGGACATGCGGGCGCCGGACCCGGCGTTCCTGGCCTCGTCCGGCGGGTTCTTCCTGGACGTGAGCATCCACGACCTCGACGTCGCCCGGTGGATGGTCGGCGAGGTGGTCGAGGTGTACGCGACCGGCGCCGCGCTGTCCGACCCGCGCTTCGCCGAGGTCGGCGACATCGACACCGCGCTGGTGACGCTGCGGTTCGCGTCCGGCGCGCTCGGCGTGATCGACAACAGTCGCAGCGCCGGCTACGGGTACGAGTGCTCGACCGAGGTCGTCGGCTCGGCCGCGACCGTGCGGATCGACAACCGGCCGCCGCGGCACGTCCGCTGGCTCACCCCCGGTGCGGACATCCGTGGGATCCCGCGCGACTTCCAGGAGCGCTACCCGGAGGCGTACCAGGCCGAGCTGGAGGGGTTCGCCCGGTGCGTGCTCGCCGGGCAGCCGGTCGCCGTCGGCGGGGCGGACGCGCTGGCCGCGTACGACCTGGCGGTGGCGGCCGACCGGTCCTGGCGCACCGGGCAGCCGGTCCGGCCGGCCGGCGGCGCGTGACCGATCGGCCCCGGCGGTCGGGTCAGGCTCCGGCGTAGTCGGGCACCAGCTCGCGGGCGAGCTGCTCGAGGAACAGGCCGGTGTCGGTGACGATGCCGATCGCCTGAGCACTGCCCCGGTCGGCCAGCTTCGTCACCGTCGCCGGGTTGATGTCCACGCAGACCAGCGGCACCGACGCGGGCAGGATGTTTCCGGTCGCGATCGAGTGCAGCATGGTCGCGACCATGACGCAGAAGCCGACGCCGTCCAGCCGGGCTCGCATCGCCCGCTGGCCCTCGATGACGTCGGTGTAGACGTCCGGCAGCGGGCCGTCGTCGCGCACCGACCCGACCAGCACGATGTCCTTGCCGGCCTTGACCATCGCGTGCATGACGCCGCCGGTGAGGACCCCGTCCTCCACCGCCGCGCCGATCGACCCGGCCGCCCGGATGCGGTTGATCGCCCGGATGTGGTGCTCGTGGCCGTGCGGCACTCCGGAGCCCCGGTTCAGGTCGACGCCGAGCGAGGTGCCGAACAGCGCCGCCTCGATGTCGTGCGTGGCCAGCGCGTTGCCGGCGAACAGCACGTCCACGAACCCGGCCTGCACCAGCGCCACCATCGCGGGCGCCGCTCCGGTGTGCACGATCGCCGGGCCGCCGACCCAGAGGACCTTGTCACCGGCGGCCTTGACCTCCCGGATCCGCTCGGCGATGCGCCGCACCAGCAGCGCTTGCGGCTTCTCGCTCGACACCGTCGAGGCCATGAACCCGAAGCTCTGCTCGTCCGCCAGCTGGTCCGGCAGCGGGAGGGTGACCCGCACCCCGGTCGCGCCGCAGACGACGAGGTCGCCGGCGCGGACGTCGGCGACCGGCACGTTGTGCACCCGGCCGGCGCGCACGACCAGCCCGCAGTCCATCTCGGCCCGGTCGACCGGGTGCCAGCGGCCGTGCAGCCGCACCTGGGTGTCGAGGTTGGTGGTCGAGTAGAACTCGTCCGGGAACACCCCGTCCGCGGGCGCCGGCTGCAGGTCCGCGTCCACCGCGTTGACCGGGTTGACCCCGTGGATCTGCACCCGGTTGAGGATGCGTTGCAGCGTGTCGGCGTCGTCGGCGCCGATCGCGATCCGCGCGTACGACTCGTCGTCGTGCTCGCGGCCGAGGTCGAGCCGGTCGACCTTGTAGTCCCCGCCGTACTCCAGGACGTCGTCCAGCACCCGGGCCAGGACGCCGGTGTCCATCAGGTGGCCGGTGATCTCGACGGTCTCGGTGAGCTTCACGGCGGGAGGGTAACGCCGCGGTCAGCCGGGGTTCACACCACGGCGCCGTCGTCCGGGTCGTCGTCGTCACGGGCCTCCCGCAACCGCAGCACCAGCAGCACGCCGCCGGACAGCACCGCGAGCACGCCGAGGGTCATCCCGGTGCGGTCGTCCATGCCGATCAGCTGCGGCACGGCGATGAGCAGCACGCCGATCACCACCAGCAGGATGGCCAGCAGCGTGTTGCGGGAGGGGCGCGGGAACGGCGGCGGCGGTGGCGGCTCGAAGTGCTCGTCGTCGCCGCTGTCCAGGGTCGGCGGCCCGTCGATCCAGACGTCCTCGGCGTCCTCCCGGGCCGCCTCGGCCTCGTGCCTGGCCCTGGCGTCGGCCGCCTTGTCCAGGTCTTTGCCGGACGGCAGCCGGTCGGCGTCGGCCGTGCCGCCCCCGCCGCGGGTCCAGCGGCGACCCCGGCGGCCGGTCTCCAGGTCGCTCCACGGGTCGACGATGAGGTCGTCGCGCTCCGGACCGGGCCGCCCGATCGGCGGGTCGCCGAACCAGTCGGCGCCCTCGGCCGGGTGCGCCTCGTCCGGCCGGGGTTGCGGGCCGGGCAGCCGGTCGCCGTCGCCGAGGTCGGGCCGGTCGGCCGACCGGTGCGGGTCGACCGCGGGCGCGTCGAAACCCGCGATGATCGCCTGCCAGGCCCGCTCCTCCTCGGCGTCGGCCAGCCCGTGCGACGGCTCGTCGTCCCGGGGCGGCGGCACCGGCCGCGGCCCGAGCGGGGTCTCCGCGTCGACGATGATCCTGGCCTGCCGGCGCTGGTCGCGGTCGACCCAGAGCCGGTCGGTCGGCGGCGAGGGCAGCGACAGCGCGCGGGTATAGGGCTCCACGTCGGCGGAGGGCTCCAGGTAGGCCGGGACGCCGGCCGAGGCGAGCACGTCCAGCAGGTGCTCGCCCACCCGCGGGTCGACGT
>Ga0134124_10003691_pt1 | contig 12326 bp, 10 predicted proteins | sample KB304_FD_96880 | JGI IMG/M metagenome (GOLD analysis project Ga0134124, IMG submission 96880) | Terrestrial soil microbial communities without Nitrogen fertilizer from Kellogg Biological Station, Michigan, USA - KB3-0-4 | ecosystem: Environmental > Terrestrial > Soil > Unclassified ... | reverse complement strand
TCGGGCTCCTGGCGGGCGTGCCGACCGTGCTCGGCCTGTGGTGCCTGTTCTGGGCGCTGGGCTCGAAGCTCTTCACCAAGCATTTCGACTTCGCAGCGCACCTGCGCATCGCGCTGCGGTACGCCGTCGTCATGGTGGCCGCCGCGGTGCTGCTGCCGCTCGGGGCCTTCGCGCTGGGCTGGCCGTGGCTCGCGCGCATCGACGCCATCGTGGCCTTCGGCCTCGCCTGGGCGCTGATCTGGGCGCACATCTCGCAGATCCTGCCGGCGCGCCGCCAGGCGCTGGGCATCGCCTTCGTGGCGCTCTTCGTGGTGGGAACGGCGCTGCAGCTGGGCGTGAACTACCAGCAGCGCGACCGCTGGTTCCAGACGCTGTATGTCCCCACGCTCGCGCCGCCCGCGCTTCGCGTGGCGCCGACGCAGCCGGTGTCGCAGCTCATCGACGGCGCCCGCGCCCTGCGCCCGCGCCTGGAGCGCGCCGCGCGCGAGACGGACCGGGGAAACTGGCTCGGCGACGACGAGGAATGACCGCACCGATTCGGGTAAACCCTTGTTCGTCTTAGAACAAAAACCCTAGAAACGCGAAAACTTTCTGGTGCGAATCGAGAACTTTTCTGCAGAATAGAACGACCGTTCGTTCCTTTGTTCAGGAAAACGCCGTGCCGACTGTCCCGCAGATTCTCGCGTCCTCCGACGACACCGCCAGCCCGGCGGAGTCCGCCGCACGCGCCACGCGCGCCGGGGCACGGTCGCAGCAAAAGGGCTTGCAGACGCGCGCCGCGATCCTCGAGGCCGCGCTGGGCCTGGCCTCGCAGATCGGCCTGGAAGGCCTGTCCATCGGCGCGCTCGCCGAAGTCACGCACATGAGCAAGTCGGGCGTCTTCGCGCACTTCGGCTCACGCGAGGAACTGCAGATCTCGGTGGTGCGCGAGTACCACGCCAAGTTCGAGGAAGAGGTCTTCTACCCCTCGGTGCGCGAGGCGCGCGGTCTTCCGCGCCTGCGTGCGATGTTCGAGAACTGGGTGAAGCGCGTGTCGGTGGAGATCGATTCGGGCTGCATCTACATCAGCGGCGCCGTCGAATTCGACGACCGCCCAGGCCCCGTGCGCGACGCGCTCGTCAGCATGGTGCGCACCTGGCATCGCGCGCTGGAGCGCGCGATCGGCATGGCCATCGAGGAGGGCCATCTGCGCGAGGACACCGATCCGATGCAGATGCTCTTCGAGATCCACGGCCTCATCCTCGCGCTTCACCACGACGCGCGCTTCATGCGCAACCCCGGCGCGATCGAGCGTGCGCGCCGCGGCTTCGAGCGCGTGCTGAGCGAATACACGGTGCCGCCATCTGCCGCTGGCACCCTGCGCGCACGCGGCGCGTCGCGCTGAATCCCTGCCGGACGTTTCGCGCGCGAATCGCTCCGGCCCTTTGCTTCTTCCCTCCTTCCTTTCGTCCAGGAGTCTTCTTCGATGGCCACCTACACCCCTCCGCTGCGCGACATGCAATTCGTGCTGCACGAGCTGCATCACGTTGCCGATGAGCTGAAGGCGCTCCCGCCGCATGCCGACATCGACGCCGACACCATCAACGCGGTGCTGGAAGAAGGCGGCAAGTTCGCGGCCGAGGTCATTGCGCCGCTGAACCAGATCGGCGACGAGCAGGGCTGCAGGCTCGACAAGACCACCCACGAGGTGAAGGCACCCGACGGCTTCCAGGTCGCCTACGAGAAATACGTCGAAGGCGGCTGGGCGGCCCTGAGCTGCGATCCGGCCTATGGCGGGCAGGGCCTGCCGCTGACGGTGAACCAGTGCTTCTTCGAGATGCTCAACGGCGCGAACCAGGCCTGGACGATGTACCCCGGCCTCTCGCACGGCGCCTACGAATGCCTGCACGAGCACGGCACCGACGAGCAGAAGAAGCTCTATCTGCCCAAGCTCACGAGCGGCGTGTGGACCGGCACCATGTGCCTCACCGAGCCGCACTGCGGCACCGACCTCGGCCTCTTGCGCACCAAGGCCGAGCCGCAGCCCGACGGCACCTACAAGATCACCGGCAACAAGATCTTCATCTCCGCCGGCGAGCACGACCTGGCCGAGAACATCATCCACCTGGTGCTCGCACGCCTGCCCGACGCGCCCGCGGGCTCCAAGGGCATCTCGCTGTTCGTGGTGCCCAAGTTCCTGCCGAAGGCCGATGGCTCGCTCGGCGAGCGCAACGGCATCTACTGCGGCGGCCTGGAGCACAAGATGGGCATCCACGGCAACGCCACCGCACAGATGGTGCTCGAGGGCGCCGTGGGCACGCTCGTGGGCCAGCCCAACAAGGGCCTGCCCGCGATGTTCGTGATGATGAACGCCGCCCGCCTGGGCGTGGGCAACCAGTCGCTCGGGCTCACCGAGGTGGCCTATCAGAACGCCGTGGCGTATGCGAAGGACCGCCTGCAGATGCGCGCTCTCTCCGGGCCCAAGGCGCCGGACAAGCCTGCCGATCCCATCATCGTGCACCCCGACGTGCGCAAGATGCTGCTCACCGCGCGCGCCTTCGCCGAGGGCGGCCGCGCGCTTGCGGTGTGGACCGTGCTGCAGATCGACAAGGAGCTTGCGCACCCCGACGCGCAGGTGCGCGCCGACAGCGCCGACCTCGTCGCGCTCATCACGCCCATCATCAAGGCCTTCATCACCGACAACGCCTGGCTTGCCACCTCGCACTGCATGCAGGTCTTCGGCGGCCACGGCTACATCCGCGAATGGGGCATGGAGCAGTTCGTCCGCGATGCCCGCATCAACATGATCTACGAGGGCACCAACACCATCCAGTCGCTGGACCTGCTGGGCCGCAAGGTGCTGGGCGACAACGGCGCGAAGATGAAGAAGTTCGGCAAGCTGATCCAGCAGTTCGTCGAGGAGGAGGGCGTCGACGAGTCCATGCAGGAATTCGTGAACCCGCTGGCCGAGCTCGGCGAGAAGGTGGTCAAGCTCAGCACCGAAATCGGCATGAAGGCCTTCGGCAACGCCGACGAGGTGGGCGCCGCGGCGGTGGACTACCTGCGCGTGGTCGGCCACCTCGCCTTCGCCTACATGTGGGCGCGCATGGCCAAGGTCGCGCTGGAGAAGCAGGCCGGCGGCGACCCGTTCTACAAGGCCAAGCTCGCCACCGCGCGCTTCTACTTCGCCAAGCTCCTGCCCGAGACGGCGAGCCTCATCCGCACCGCGCGTGCGGGCCTGAAGCCGCTGATGGAAATGGACGAGGCGCTGTTCTGAAGGAGTCGCCCATGTTGCATCTGCTGAATCTGCGCCGGCTCGCGGCGCTCGGGCTCCTCGTCGCCTGCGCGGCTGCCAGCGCGCAGTCCGCCTCGCCCGTGGGGCTGTGGAAGACCATCGACGACGGCTCGAAGACGGAGAAGTCGCTCGTGCGGATCGCCGAGTCCGATGGCGTGCTGGGCGGGCATGTCCAGAAGGTCCTCGACCCCGCCACCAAGCCCGACGCCGTGTGCGACCAATGCACCGACGAGCGTCGCGGCAAGCCCATCGTGGGCCTGCAGATCATCCGCGGCGTGCGCAAGAACGCCGACGACGCGGCGCTGTGGGACGGCGGGGACATCCTCGACCCGGCCAACGGCCGCGTCTACAAGGTGCGCCTGCGCCCCGTCGACAACGGCACGAAGCTCGAAGTGCGCGGCTACCTCGGCGCGCCCCTGTTCGGCCGCACGCAGACCTGGATCCGCGTCGAGTGAACGCCGCCCGGCCTGACACCCCATCCGCTCAACCCGCATTGAAGGGTCTCTCATGAATCGATTCAACGTTCGCAAGGTGGCCGTGCTCGGCGCCGGCGTGATGGGCGCACAGATCGCCGCCCACCTGGTCAACGTGAAGGTGCCGGTCGTGCTGTTCGACCTGCCCGCCAAGGAAGGCCCGAAGAACGGCATCGTCACGCGCGCGGTCGAAGGGCTGAAGAAGCTCAAGCCCGCGCCGCTGGGCGTGAGCGAGGACGCCGCGCTCATCCAGCAGGCCAACTACGAAGAGCACATGAGCCTGCTCGGCGAATGCGACCTGGTGATCGAGGCGATCGCCGAACGCATGGACTGGAAGCTCGACCTCTACAAGAAGATCGCCCCGCACGTGGCGCCGCACGCCATCGTGGCGAGCAACACCTCGGGCCTGTCGATCGGCAAGTTGGCGCAAGCGCTGCCCGAGGAGATCAAGCCGCGCTTTTGCGGCATCCACTTCTTCAACCCGCCGCGCTACATGTTCCTGGTGGAGCTGATCCCCACGCCCACCACGCGCCCCGAGATCCTCGACCAGCTCGAAAGCTTCGTGAGCACGAGCCTGGGCAAGGGCGTGGTGCGCGCCAAGGACACGCCCAACTTCATCGCCAACCGCGTGGGCATCGCCGGCATGCTGGCCACCATCCACGAGGCCGAGAAGTTCGCCCTGAGCTATGACGTCGTGGACGACCTCACCGGCAAGAAGCTCGGCCGCGCGAGCTCGGGCACCTTCCGCACCGCCGACGTGGTGGGCCTGGACACCATGGCCCACGTCATCAAGACGCTGCAGGACAACCTCGCCGACGACCCCTTCTTCCCGAGCTACGCCACGCCCAAGGTGCTGGCCGCGCTGATCGACAAGGGCGCGCTCGGCCAGAAGAGCGGTGCGGGCTTCTACAAGAAGGTGGGCAAGGACATCCTGCGCCTGGACCCGGCCAAGGGCGACTACGTGAGCGGCGGCGCGAAGGCCGACGAGCTCGTGGGCCGCATCCTCAAGAAGCCCGCGGGCGAGCGCCTGAAGCTGCTGCGCGAGTCGAGCAATCCGCAGGCGCAGTTCCTGTGGGCCATCCTGCGCGACAGCTTCCACTACGTGGCCGTGCACCTGGGCGATATCGCCGACACCGCGCGCGAGGTCGACTTCGCGATGCGCTGGGGCTTCGGCAGCCAGCAGGGGCCCTTCGAGCTGTGGCAGTCCGCCGGCTGGACGCAGGTGGCGCAGTGGGTGAAGGAAGACATCGAGGCGGGCAAGGCGCTGTCCGCAGCACCCCTGCCCGCGTGGGTGTTCGAGGGGCCGGTGGCGAAGGCGCAGGGCGTGCACACGCCCGAAGGCTCATGGAGTGCCGCGCAGGGCCGCTTCATCGCGCGCAGCTCGCTGCCGGTGTATGAGCGCCAGTACTTCCGCGAGTCGGTGATCGGCAGCGGCGCAAGCGACTTCCGCACCGCCGGCAAGACGCTGCACGAGGACGACTCGGTGCGGCTGTGGACGCTGGACGACGAAGTCGTGATCGTCAGCTTCAAGACCAAGATGCACGCCATCGGTCCGGGCGTGACCGCGGGCCTGCTGCAGGCCGTCGAGCTCGCCGAGCGCCAGTACAAGGGCGTGGTCATCTGGTCGGGCGACGAGCCCTTCTCCGCGGGCGCCGACCTGCAGGCGATGCTGCCGGCCTTCATGGCGGGCGGCGCCAAGGCGATCGAGCCCGAGGAGAAGAAGCTGCAGGACGCGATGCTGCGCATCCGCTATGCGGGCGTGCCGGTGGTCTCGGCGATCCGCGGCCTGGCGCTGGGCGGCGGCTGCGAGCTGGCGGTGTATTCGTCGGCGCGCGTCGTCGCGATGGAGAGCTACATCGGCCTCGTGGAAGTCGGCGTGGGCCTGATCCCCGGCGGGGGCGGGCTCACCTACATCGCGCGCCGCGCGGCCGAGATGGCCAACGCGGGCGGCGCCGGCGCGGACCTCTTCACCTTCCTCAAGGAAGGCTTCACCGCCGCCGCGATGGCGAAGGTGGGCACGAGCGCCATCGACAGCCGCAAGCTCGGCTACCTGCTCGACTCCGACATCGTGGTGCCGAACAAGGACGAGCTGCTCTACGTGGCCCTCCAGCAGGCGCGCGCGATGTTCGACGCGGGCTACCGCGCGCCGCTGCGCCGCCTCTTCCCGGTGGCCGGGCGCAACGCCGTCGCCACCATCAAGGGGCAGCTGGCCAACATGCGCGACGGCGGCTTCATCAGCGCGCACGACTTCCACATCGGCTCGCTGATCGCGGAAGTCGTGTGCGGCGGCGACGTCGACCAGGGCTCGCTCGTGAGCGAGGAGTACCTGATGACGCTGGAGCGCAAGCGCTTCTGCTCGCTGCTGGATCACCCGAAGTCGCAGGAACGGATCATGGGCATGCTGCAGACCGGCAAGCCCGTGCGCAATTGAACGAGGCCAGGACCATGAGCAAACAACTGCAAGACGCCTACATCGTCGCCGCCACCCGCACGCCCATCGGCCGCTCCGGTCGCGGGGTGTTCCGCAACACGCGGCCCGACGATCTGCTGATCGCCGCCATCCACGGCGCGCTCAAGCAGGTGCCCGGCCTGGACCCGAAGGCAATCGAGGACGCGATCGTCGGCTGCGCCATGCCCGAGGGCGAGCAGGGCCTGAACATGGCGCGCATCGGCGTGCTGCTGGCCGGGCTGCCCAACAGCGTGGGCGGCGTGACGGTGAACCGCTTCTGCGCCTCGGGCCTGACCGCGGTGCAGATGGCCGCCGATCGCATCCGCGTGGGCGAGGCCGACGTGATGATCGCCGCGGGCGCCGAGAGCATGAGCGCGGTCCCGATGAGCGGCAACAAGCCCTCGTTCAACCCGCGGATCTTCGAGCGCGACGAGAACATCGGCATCGCCTACGGCATGGGCCTCACCGCCGAGAAGGTCGCGGCGCAATGGAAGGTCAGCCGCGAGCAGCAGGACGAGTTCGCGCTGCAGTCGCACCTGCGCGCGCTCAAGGCGCAGCAGGCGGGCGAGTTCGCCGACGAGATCACGCCGGTGGAAGCGGTCGATCGCTTCCCGAACCTCGCCGACGGCACCGCCTCGGTGAAGACGCGCACGGTGAGCCTGGACGAAGGTCCGCGCCCCGACACCTCGCTGGAGGGCCTGGCCAAGCTCAAGGCCGTGTTCGCCGCCAAGGGCAGCGTCACCGCCGGCAACAGCTCGCAGACCTCCGATGGCGCGGGCTGCCTGATCCTCGCCTCCGAGCGCGCCATCAAGCAGTTCGACCTGCAGCCGCTCGCGCGCTTCGTGAGCTATGCGATCAAGGGCGTGCCGCCGGAGATCATGGGCATCGGCCCGATCGAGGCGATCCCGGCGGCCCTGCGCTACGCGGGACTCAAGCACGAGGACCTCGGCTGGATCGAGCTCAACGAAGCCTTCGCGGCGCAGTCGCTCGCGGTCATCAACACGCTCGGCCTCGATCCGGCGAAGGTGAACCCGATGGGCGGCGCGATCGCCCTCGGCCACCCGCTGGGCGCCACCGGCGCCATCCGCTCGGCCACCGTCGTGCACGCGCTGCGTCGCCACAACCTGAAGTACGGGATGCTGACGATGTGCGTGGGCACCGGCCAGGGCGCGGCGGGCATCTTCGAGCGCGTCTGATGCGCTGAACGCGCGGCCCGCCCTGCGGGCCGCGCAGCTTTGAAGAGGTCCGCGATGCACAGCTTCGAAGTCCGCACGGCCGACGGCCAGTGCATTTGCGCGCGCGAGTTCGCGCACGCCGGCGCGACGCGGGTGGTCGTCATCGCGCCGGCCATGGGCGTGAAGCAGGACTACTACCTGCCCTTCGCGCAGTGGCTCGCCGACCAGGGCTTCGCGGCCATCACCTTCGACTACCGCGGCCTCGGCGAGTCGGCCCCGCGCAGGCTGCGCGGCTTTCGCGCCAGCATCGACGACTGGGCGCTGCGCGACCTGCCGGCCGTGGTGGACGCCGCAGCCGCCCGCCACCCCGGGCTCGCGATGAGCTACGTCGGCCACAGCCTCGGCGGCCAGATCTTCGGCCTCGTGCCCAACCGCGATCGCTTCGACACGGTGCTCACCGTGGCCTCGGGCAGCGGGTACACGCCGCTCACGGCCGCGCGCCTGCGTCGCACTTCCTGGCTGCTGTGGCGCGTGATCGCGCCCGCCGCCATCGCGCTCGCAGGCTATTTCCCCGGCCGCACGCTGCGCGTCGTGGGCGACCTGCCCGCCGGCGTGATGCGCCAGTGGCGCCGCTGGTGCATGCACCCCGACTACGTCGGCAGCGAAGGCCCGGCCGTGCGGGAGCAGTACGCGCGCGTGCGCACACCCATCACGGCGCTCATGTTTCCCGACGACGAATTCATGACCGAGCCCGGCGTGCGCCGGCTGCATTCGCTCTATGCGGGCGCGCCGGTGCGCTTCGAGCTCATGCAGCCCCAGGCCCTCGGGCTCGCGCACATCGGCCACTTCGGCTTCTTCCGCGAGAAGATGCGCGCCAGCCTGTGGCCGCGCACGCTCGAATGGCTGGCGCTCGCGCCGCCGCATCCCGCGCACTGAGGCGACCCCTCGCGCCCCCTCACGAACCCACAAGGAACCCGCGATGTCAGACATCCTTTCGCACTTCGAAGGCGGCGTGCTCACGCTCACCTTCAATCGCCTGGACAAGAAGAACTCGATCACCCAGGCGATGTACGCGGCGCTGGCCGACGCGCTCGAAGCCGGCCGCGACGACCCGACCGTGCGGGTGGTCGCCATCCAGGGGCACGAGCTCGTCTTCTCCGCGGGCAACGACCTGGGCGACTTCATGAACAACCCGCCCTCGGGCGAGAGCTCGCCGGTGTGGCGCTTCCTGCGCGGCATCAGCAGCTTTCCCAAGCCGGTGGTCGCAGCCGTGGCCGGCGCGGCGGTAGGCGTCGGCACGACGCTGCTGCTGCATTGCGACCTCGTCTACGCGGGCGACAACGCGGCCTTCAGCCTGCCCTTCGTGAACCTCGGCCTCGTGCCCGAGGCGGCCTCCAGCCTGCTGTTCCCGGCGCTCGTCGGCCACAAGCGTGCGGCCGAGGCGCTGCTGCTGGGCGAGCCCTTCGGCGCACAGAGCGCGCAAGAGATGGGCCTCGTGAACCGCGTGCTGCCGCCCAGCGAGGTGAATGCCTTCGCGCAGGCGCAGGCGCGCAAGCTCGCGGCCAAGCCCATGAAGTCGCTCATCGAGACCAAGAAGCTGATGAAGGGTGCCTATGCCGATGCCGTGCCGGCGCGCATGGGCGAGGAGGGCGCCCTGTTCAGCCGCATGCTCGTGGAGCCGGCCGCGCGCGAGGCCTTCAGCGCCTTCATGGAAAAGCGCAAGCCGGACTTCTCGAAGTTCTGATTGCTCAGGCAGCAGGCTCGGCACGCCATGCTCTTCAAGCTCGCGCTGGGTCCCGTGCTGCTGTGGCAGGCCCGCGGCGTGCGACAGCGCGCGCTCATCCTTCCCGAACCCGAGGGCGAGCGCGAAGGGGTGGTGCAGGGCGCCGCAGCGTCCGCGCTGCGATTGCTGATCGTGGGTGACTCCTCGGCCGCGGGTGTGGGCTGTCGCACGCAGGACGAGGCGCTGGCCGGGCATCTCTCGCAGATGCTGATGCACGCAAGCGGGCGCACCGTGCACTGGCAGCTCGTGGCGCGATCGGGCGTGGCCTCGCCGCGCGCGGTGACGCTGCTGGACGAGCACACCCTGCGAGAAAGCGACGTGGCGGTGGTCGTGGTGGGGGTGAACGACGTCGCCGAGCAGCTGCCCATCGCCGCGGCGCTGGCCGCGCGCGAAATCCTCGTGCAGCGCCTGCGCGAGCGCTCCCGCGTACGCCACGTGGTGTTCGCGCCGCTGCCGCCGATGCACCAGTTCCCCCTGCTGCCGCAGCCGCTGCGCACCTTCGCCGGCCGCGAGGCGCGACGGCTCAACGCCGCGCAGGCCGCCTGGGCCGCGCGTCAGCAGGCCGTCACCCACGTGCACATCGACGACGTGCAACTCGGCCCGCACAACATGGCCGCGGACGGCTACCACCCCGGGCCCGCGGTCTACCGTCATTGCGCGCAGGCGATCGCGCAGCACATCGCGCAGCGGGTCCTGCCGGGCCTGCGCGTGACCTGATCCCAGTCAAGCTCACCTCAAGGAGACACGCATGAACCTCAAGGGAAAGACGCTCTTCATCACCGGCGCGAGCCGCGGCATCGGCCTTGAGATCGCCAAGCGCGCGGCGGCCGACGGCGCCAACATCGCGCTCATCGCGAAGACGACCGAGGAGAACCCGAAGCTGCCCGGCACCATCTTCACGGCGGCCAAGGAGATCGAGGCCGCGGGCGGCCAGGCCCTGCCGATCGCCGGCGACATCCGCGACGAGGCGAGCGTGCTGGAGGCGGTGGCCAAGACGGTGGCGCAGTTCGGCGGCATCGACATCCTCGTGAACAACGCCAGCGCCATCAGCCTCACGCCCACGCACATGACGCCGATGAAGCGCTTCGACCTGATGTTCGGCGTGAACGTGCGCGGCACCTATCTGTGCACCCAGGCCTGCCTGCCGCATCTCACTCGCGCGGGCGAGGCGGGGCGCAACCCGCACGTGCTGAACATGTCCCCGCCGCTGTCGATGCGCGAGCACTGGTTCAAGAACCACGTGGCCTACACCATGGCCAAGTACGGCATGAGCGAGTGCACCCTCGGCCACTCGGGCGAATTCCGCCCGCTGGGCATCGCCGTGAACAGCCTGTGGCCGCGCACCGCCATCGCCACCGCCGCGCTGCAGATGATCCCGGGCGTGGACGTGAACCGCTGCCGCAAGCCGCAGATCCTGGCGGACGCCGCCTACTTCATCCTCACGAGCGACGCGCGCAAGACGACCGGCAACTTCTTCATCGACGACGAGCTGCTCGCGCAGCACGGCATCACCGACCTGGAGCCCTACTCGGTGGTGCCGGGCACGAAGGAATTCGTGCCGGACTTCTTCGTCGACTGATTCGCTCCTAGCGCTTCGAGGCGAGCGCCGCATCCACCCGCTTGAGCTCGGCCCGCACCTCCTCGTCCTCGAGCTGGTGGAAGTCGGTGTAGTGCAGGCCGATGGCGTGGAACGGCTCGGGGGTCGCAAGGCAGACGAACTCGTCGACGAGCGCTGTGACGAGCGCCGCGGCCTGCCAGCTCGACACCGGCACCGCCAAGCTCAGCCGCGCAGGTTCGCGACGGCGAAGAGCCTGCAGCGCGGCGCGCGCGGTGGTGCCGGTGGCCAGCCCGTCGTCGACCACGATGACGTCGCGCCCGCGCACATCCAGCGGTGCGCGGCCGGCGAGATAGGCGGCACGCCTTCGTGCGATCTCGTCGAGCTCGCGGGCGCGCTCTTCCGCGACATAGCGCGGGCCCACCGGGCAGTCCGCCGCCACTTCTTCATTGAGGACGAGTTCCGGCGGATCGCCGTCGACCAGTGCCGCGAGCGCGAGCTCGGGCTGCCAGGGCAGGCCGATCTTGCGAACGAAGAGCAGATCCATCGATGCGCCGAGCGCGATCGCGATCTCGGCGGCCACCGGCACGCCGCCGCGCGGCAGCGCAAGAACGATGGAGCTGCTGCCATGCAGGCCCGAGCCGGCAAGGCGCTGGGCCAACGCCTTGCCGGCGGCATTGCGGTCGCTCAGCAACTCGCGCATGGTGCGGGCAGGAGAGTCAGGCGGCGCGCAGGCAGGGGCCGCTGAACGCAATCGATTCTGCGCGCGCCCCGAAGGGCGGGCGGCGCGGTGCAGATGTCGGGCGAGGGGTCTTGCCGGCGGCCTCAGGCGGGCTGCGCGCCCGTTCCGCACGAGGGGCAGTAGTGGAAGAACGCGTTCTTCCGGGTGCTGCAATGCCCGCACTGGTCGAACAGCTTCATGCCGCAGTGGACGCAGAAATTCGCCGGCGCCTGGCCGGTGGTGCTCACCGCGCGCTCGCAGCCCGGGCAGATGCTCGAGGCGAGCTTCTTCAGCGCGTCCTCATAGCCCACCCGCTTGCGGCGCTCCTCCTCGCTTTGCTGTGCCGCGGCCTGGCGCTGCGCGAGGTAGCGGCGCATGAGCTTGATGACGTAATGCCCCGCCACGGCCGTGAGGACGATGCCCACGCCATAGCGCACATAGCCGCCGTAGCTCGGCAGATAGGGCACGAGCTCGAAGAAGAAGGTGAAGAGCGCGAAAAGCACGAAGCCGCGCATGAGCGGCCAGTAGTCGCTGCGGCGCTTGCGCACCACGAGCCACAGCCCGATGACGATGAGCGGCAGCGTGAGCGCAAGCCGCGCGCCGAACACCCGCAGCTGCTGGCGGAACAGCGCGCGGTCGTAGTCGCCCTGGGCGGCTTCGAGCAGGCGGCGCTCGTCGTCGCGGGCGCGGTTGGCGCCCTGGAAGGAGGTGGTGAGGTCGCGGTCGAGCTGCTCGACGGTGACCTGGGCGCGACGCTCGGCCTGCTTGAGCGTGTCGAGCTCGGCCGTGCGCGCGAGCACCTGCGGATCCTGGCGCGGGTCGGTGGTGGCGGTGCGCGTGCGCAGCCAGTTCTCGTAGGCGTCGTGCGCGGAGCGGTAGGCGTTGCGCGCGGCGAC
>Ga0134124_10003689_pt1 | contig 12328 bp, 16 predicted proteins | sample KB304_FD_96880 | JGI IMG/M metagenome (GOLD analysis project Ga0134124, IMG submission 96880) | Terrestrial soil microbial communities without Nitrogen fertilizer from Kellogg Biological Station, Michigan, USA - KB3-0-4 | ecosystem: Environmental > Terrestrial > Soil > Unclassified ... | reverse complement strand
GGCCTTGTCAGCAGATGAAACCGGAACACATCCAGGGGAATGAAGACAATCAGCCCAATGAACGTGGCAAGAAGCAGGAACACGAGGATCTTGTCGGCAAGCGGCTGCCCCTTTTGTATCGGCGGATTGAAGCGCTCCTCGAGCAAGGCCATGTCGGAGCGATAGAGTGACGCCGTGCTTGTCACTGCCGCCACGAGGACCACCCCCAGGAACACCCAGGCGCGCCACCAGTCAAGGGTACCCGCAGGCAGAAACAGCGACACGCCGAAAATGGCCACATTAGAGACGACGCCTAAGATCAGCTTGAATATAGACATGAGGTTATTCTCTTTGCTTGCGACGCGGCAGGTGTAACAGGTTGCCGCTGAGTTGCGAGCTCAAGCAAAATGGCTCCAGGGGCGCGTTGGCAGTTTCTTGTCATTTATTGGCTTTATCTCTATCAAAATGAACCCGATCCAGGTTCTGCCGCTTGCATAGGAATGCTTCATGTAACGCATCCATTTCTTCAGGTGTGCAGAAACGAACGGCTTGAGAGCGCAGTTTTTCAGATTTTTCAAAAACCGCGTGCAGCAGTTCGCATGGATACACCTGGCACAGACCGCAGTTATCTATTCCTTTCCCATAAGCACATGCACGGACTTCCGGATAAGCACAATTGTTTTCCGGTCTACACCCATAGCAGGCCATGTCTTGAGGTGGAAAGGCTGGATCACGTAAGCCGAGCCGAACCCACAATTCTTTTACTTCCTCCAATTCCTTTGCATCTCCGTTTTGAGAGGCAAGGTACCTGGGACAAAGAGAACAATTGTCACCGCAAATTCCAATAATATTCATTCATTGATCCTCTTGCCAACGGCTAAAGGCTGGCCCACGGAGCGTTAGCGAAGATGGGTCTAGCCTGGGGGTTGCGATCAGGCTCAGGATTCGCCTAAAGTGAGAGACTCGCCACATTACCAAAGCAAGGGAGAGGTGCGTCAAATCCACGACAGCTAAGCTAACTATTCGATTTTAAAAGAGCGTGTATTTCAGTTGACAGAGAGACTATAGAATGTCCCATTAGCCTTCCTGAAGAGTGTGGTGTAGGGGATTCATCCGGAAATGAGGGGTAATTAAGTGCCTGTTCCTTTATTTCTTCCTGTCCCTTTATTTCTTCAGCATGAATTTCTTAGCCCTTCCGCCACTTGCTGAGCAGCAGGTGAAACAGGTTACGTACACGATTAATCAATCTTTTTACATTTGAACGTGGTGCTGAATCATAGTAGGCCTCTCTGCGGGCATCTTCGTGCGCTCTTCCAGCGGCGACCATTTTGGGTGTCCATTTCGCAGCCCACTCAACCTCACCGTTAGTGATGAAATAATGCGCATCACAAATATTCCAGTTCCCCACGGAAGGCCTAAGTGTTGGGCCTGCCTCGTCCATTTTAATTGAATAATCCAGAGGGCCAATAGGTAGGTAGATCACATCGCCGCAGCCACAGACGCACAAATGCGCACTGATTTCGAATTCCTTTGACCAATAGATTTTGCCTGGCATAAACGTGTCAGGAAACCGGTCTACTTCAAGCAGGCTCAATTTCATGACTCGCCGATCCAATTGGAGGAGCCAAGCGAAATGAAGTTTTGATAATATTTAGCATCATCAGTGTAAAAGCCTCGGAATTGTTTGTACCCAATCACTGCCAAGGCGGCATTGAGAGCGTTGAGTTCGGCGATCTGGACATATTTCCGATACGCATTGTCGCCCTCTTGTCGATCAAAAGGGACTTCTTTAATGGCAGCTTCCGCAGTTTCAGGTGTGAAGAGTGTGCTCCTGATAAGACCATCTAGAGCACCTGCCTCTTCTTCGATACCCATGCCCACATCAATAAATGTAACGCCGAGCCTTGTCAACATCTCGCAGATCTCCTTCCGCGATTCCCCATCATCGATGCAAACAAAAGCAAATGTCGTGTTGGCAAAAAGAGCATCATCACCCGCTCCAATGCGTTTGGTATGAAATGATATTCGGTGCCTGAAGGATTCAAATTTATGCCGATACACATCTGCTTTGCGTTGCCCAAAGTCGTCAGAAGTGACTTCCCCAGGGGAACGAAAACCATTGTGCACCTCAAAGATGTCAAAATCATATGCGTCAATGGCCCTAACCGGCGTCTTCACAATAAAATCTAAGATAAAAGAGCCTGTCCCTCCTAACCCGATAATAGCTATATGGTCGTTGATCAAAAGCTTGTTAAGTTCCGTGAGTTCTGCGCGTGCCGAAAAAGAGTCCCTCACCTTGAAGGGCGAGTCTTCCGCCGGGACGGCATACCTCGCTCCCGTACGTGAAGTCACTCCGTATTTCTCTTCGGCAGGCCCAGAGATAAGTGCAACGTAGTGTTCAATCAAGAGATTATATGCCGGGAATCCCTCGGGAGGCTTATTCGATAGATGGCGAATATAGGTGGTGCCACCTATCTCAATATTTATTACATCGCAGCTGCCTAAGGAGGGAATTGCAGTGCCATCGTTGTAATGAGGCTGTGAGCCTGACCAGTACATCTGATGATTGCTTGGTTGGCCAACTGTTTTGGGGGTAGGCTGGTTCAGAGGGGCAGCAAGTTTACCTTTCTGAAGCTGTCCGGCCGAATCCAAATAGTATACATCGTTGACTACGATGTAAGCATCGAATATCGAAAGGGAGTATTTACGCTCGACCAGTTGGCCAAGATCATCAGGACTCTCCAGTTCGCTTAACACGGAAACGCATCTCCTTAACTATTTCTACTTCCCCACCTTTTGTCAGTGTGCCCTGAGGCTTGCTAGATGCGCCGCGTTCGTAAACTATACTATATGTAGCATTCGGGAATCCGGCGAAATCAGGGTACGCTAATTCAACAACCCGGTCATAAGAGATCTTTCCTTTAGGCTCATCAATGTCGCGAGTGTTGATGTTGATTTGAACCAGATGTTCATTACTCATAAATACTCCTCCTTAATTGATTTAACGACATTTGCGGATAAATAACAATTTCTCCTATACAGAGAATGCCAATATATCAATCTCAGAAGGTCAAGGCAAGGCTTTCCTCCCCCCCGCGCAGCTTGAGTAACCTTCACAGAAGTGGTCGCTGCGTCGGCATGCTGAAATGCCATCATAACCATCAGTATGACAATGGGTATCCTTATCATTTCTCCTGCCAGAACATCATAAGCCTGACCGGCCTGCTTTGGGCCAGTCTTGGCGCTGGTTGTCCATTGTTCATCAGCGTTCCGATGCAACCCTGTATGGAAGAAACCATATTCCCTGCTGTGTACTCTATTCAACAAGGTCTGATAGTTTATTTATCATTTGATAATAGGTATCATCGATGCTTACTTGAGTTAACTCATCAAAGATACAGTTTTTCAGCTTTTCAATAAATTCTTTAATCTTATCTTCAGCCATGACTATCTCCTTACACTCTCTATGAATGGAAGATAGTTTCCCAGATGTGGTGATTCTTTGCCCATTGAACGCTACAAGTTCTGGGTATTCATCTTTGAACTTAGCAATGCACTTTACAATATATGCAGTAGCGATGAAGTCTTCACCTGTAATAGCTTCAATATCAGGGTCGATATCTTTATATTTAAACCACTTGCCATAGCCTTTTGATTTGTCAAATTCCCTTTGCTTTTCAATAGCAGCCTTATCGTTGTCACTCACGATTATGCATTTTCTATTAGCCATCTCAAGTAACGGTGTAATATTTTGAACATCTTTGACGCCTTTTGCATGACATAAACCAACTGATTCATATTTTGTTTTTAAATTTTTATATTCTTTAGGTAGCTTGTTGAGTGCTACTTGAAACAGTTTCTTATCTTTCCAGCCCTCGAAGATAATATTGCTAGCCTTAAGACTCTCAAAAATTGAATAGCCTAGTGCGTTATAAAGCACTTCCTCGTCTAATATGTTTGTAGTGTTAACATTTTCAATAATAGTTTTTTCTTTTGATTTTTTAATAATAATATGTCTTTCGATGGTGTCTCTATCAATCATAAATATCGAATGTGTACTGTAAACAACATAATTTTTACTGGAAATGTTTATTAGTTCATCTCGTAAATACCTTGCGCCAGATGGGTGTAGGCATATATCAGGCTCATCGATTAGTATTAACGTATCAGTTAAATGGTCTATTTTGACATTTACCGATATCATAAGCAAGAAAGTGACAAACCTTTTAAAGCCATCACTCCGACTAGTAAATTCGTAATGATTAAATTCATCTTTTATTGAAGCGTCAATCATTGTGCCATTTTGAGAAAGATCAAAAGCTATGGACTTATATTCCTTCCATGTTTCTCTAAAATGATCAGTTGTGACTTCGGCAACTCTATTCAAACAGTTTCTCATACGATGTGTTGATATTGCTTTTTCCTCTTCCAATTTCTTCTTAATTTCTTGAATTCCTGCCAGCAAAAACATTTGTTTTAATGGAATACAAATTTCAGGATTAGCCATAAATTGGGCTAAATCGATCTGAGCAGGAAGAAGATTTTTGTCACTGTAGTCCCATAAAATTGCGTCTGGCTTTAGGTCTTTGAAATAGGTTGTGATTGCTCCATTTATCAGTTCATCCAGGTCATCGATCGTTGCGGGTACAAGATATTCGGCTGGAATTTGGCCCAAAAAGGCCTCATGTACCATCTTCACTTTTTTAAGCGTTACTTGACTGCCATCTGTATTTTTTATATGGAAGGCATCTGGACAACCTGCCGCCACCTTTTTGAAATCTGGTAGCATTTCATATTTTTTACTGAGTTTCCATGCGACGATGTTCTTTGTTTTTTTAATCAAATCCACTTTGTAGAGTTTTTGCTGCTTTTCTTTTTGGACAAATTCATCAATGGTCAGCTTGCTTTTTTTTGAGTCAGCGACTATGAATGGATCATTATTCGGGTGTATGAAGCTGCTGTTAATAATTGAGCAAATGTCTTGCAAGTCTTCTTTGCTATATTCGAAAACAAACCTAATATATGCTTCTGTGATTACGTCCTCTCCTGGGAGTGTTTGTCGTAAATCATCTGGGACAAATTTATAGTCTTCTGATAAATGGGCGAGTGCTTTAAGAATGTTACTTTTGCCAGATTCATTTATGCCGACCAATATTCTGCAGTGATGATCGAATTCAATTTTTACGTACGAAACAGATCTAAAATTCTTGATTTCAACATATTTAAGAATCATTTATACACCTCCATTACCTTCAAATTTCTATGTGGGCAACGCCGTGGGGGCGCACCAGCGCGTCAGCGTCTGTGTGCCGCCGCCAACTGGTTAGGTATTTCTTTTTGTAATGTCTGATAGAACCTTTAAAGCGCCTGAAAGGGCTTCTTTATCAAGTTTTGTTCTCTCAATTTCTACGGTACTTTGTCCCTTTTGGAGTATAAAATTACGTTCAGTCTGCGAAAGGTTACGTACTACTTCAGTTACTAATTTAGCATCTTTTTTATTTATAGAAGTGTGTAACGCAAGATGTTTAATTTCAACGTTGGTGAGCTCATTTTGAAAGTATTTTATTTCTGAGAGATTTGCCTTGTATAGCTTGAGAAAGAAGTATGCAAATACTTCTATTAAAATAACTAATGATAACCTTGGTAGAAAATATGCAGCAACTAGCAATGGCGTGTTGTGATCTACATTTGAGTTCGAAACGTAAACATATAGTATAAACAGTCCAATAATTGTTGTGAATATCCCCAGTACAAGATTAAGATTGCCACGCCATCCAAGAGCAGCAATCTCTTGTTTAAGTCTTACAACTGTTTGTAGGCATCTGTCATCAATTGAAGTTGCGTCTGAATTTATATTCTGTTGAGCTAATATACCCTTCTTCAATTCATTAATTACATCTCCACATATTGTAGCCTCTAATCGTGTCTTTAAAGAATCAACTAATTCTTTCTTTTCGTCGGCGTCCAGTATTTGGGCATGCTGTAAAGATTCTGTTAGCTCTAAAACTAATTTATTAAGTTGGTTGATTTTTGTTTGTTGCTCAAGTAATTGCGAATTTATACTTTGGTCTAAGTTTTCGATATAATTTGAAGGATCTCCGATATCTTTTGTAGAATTGCCGAAAAAGGCCCCAGTTTGTAGATACCTCATTAAAAGAACAGCGACAGAGGCCATCATGAGTGTCATTGCCATCAGCATTGCTTCTTTAAATGCATAGCTTTCGTAAAAAGAATCGTATTTTGATGATCTATAGCTGTATATGAAATAGTAAAATATGACGAACACCGACATGATCATTGGAGCAATAGATGCAACATTATACATTCTCTGTTTGCGAGCCTTGATTTCTTCAGGTGTAAATCTTGTTGTTTTTACCTCATTTTTCTGTTCTTCCATATATCCTCCTCAATCTATGAAATTTTATGTAATCGCCTAACGGGGCCGCGAGCTGAGCGGCCGGAGTGGAGGCGCGGTTTTATCGCGCCGTAGCGTAGGTCCGCTCCAGGTCGCTGTTCTGCGGCGCGAGTCAGCGCGGCGGAGAACGGCGAGCTGGGTACAGCTCGCGGCCCCGTTCTTCGGGCGCGCAGCGACCGAAGAACTCATTATTGAGCAGTTAGAATAAAGCATCTATATTAGATGCCGGCATGCTAAGGCCAGCGCTTATTGTCACTAAATTGCATCTAATACTATATGCTTTTCCAAAGGCGGCAATTCCTTCTTCATTCAATAAGTTCCCCCGCCTTGATCCGGTCGGCTTGCCTCATCGCACCTAAGATTCAAGTGTGACTACATGGCAACCTCCGACAAAAACGCAAAAAGCCGCTCCACCGGTCTTTGCCGGTAAAGCGGCTTCTGTAGTCATCCCTACTCCAGCCTCCATCATCATGCACCTCATAACATAAAATCCCGATCACATTATAATGACGGTTAATTAGTGTCAACAAGGAATTGGCGGCTCTGAACGCCGGGTGCCGGGCGAGAGGCGCCGGAAAACGCTACTGCAGCGCGTACTTCTCCCGCAGCGTCACCTTGCTGACCTTTCCTACGCTGGTCTTGTCGATGCTCTCCACAAAACGCACCTTGAGCAGCACTACCTGCTTGCTTACCATTCCCTTTTCCGCGTAACCCTTCACATGGGCCGAGATATCCCTGGCAGTTGCTTTGCTCTCAGGACGCGGCACTACAAGGGCAAGAGGCCTCTCGCCCCACTTCTCATCCACTGTCCCGATAACAGCGACTTCGGCAACAGCAGGGTGATGGGCGATGATGTCCTCCAGCTCCAGGGAGGAGACCCATTCCCCTGCAACCTTTATGACATCCTTGGTCCTGTCCGTGATCTTTACATAGCCGAGCTCGTCACGGGCCGCGACATCTCCCGTATGTAGATAGCCTCCCTCCCAGAGCCGCTCCGACGCTTTCGTGTCCTTGAGATATCCTTGCGTAAGCCAGGGCGCACGGACAACTATCTCGCCGACACTCCTGGAATCACGAGGCTGTTCAACGTGTGCTGCATCGACAATCTTGAGATCTACCAGGGGCAGGGTTCTCCCGGTCTTGCACCTGATAACAGACTGTTCCTCTGGCGAAAGCTCCAGCATCTCGGGAGTCAGATGGGCAAGGGTGAGGATCGGACAGGTTTCCGACATCCCGTAGCCGGTAAACACATCTATCCCTCTGCTCATTGCCTCCAGGCAAAGGGCGCGCGACATGGCAGCTCCGCCGATGATGAGTTTCCACCCCGAAAGATCGATCCGCTGGGCGTGCGGGTGCTTGAGCAGCATGTGAAGTATCGTCGGCACACAGTGCGAGAAGGTTACCCCTTCCTTTTCAACCAGCTCCAGAAGCGTATCCGGCACATAGCGGCCGGGGTAGACCTGCTTGACGCCGAGCATGGTGGCGACATACGGGACTCCCCAGGCATGGACATGGAACATCGGGGTGATCGGCATGTAAACATCCTGCCGATGAAAGCGCCCGTGCCCCATGGCAGATCCGAGCACCCCCAGAACACCCAGCGTGTGGAGTACCAGCTGTCTCTGGCTGAAATAGACCCCCTTGGGCATTCCCGTGGTCCCGGTCGTGTAGAAGGTCGTGGCGCGGATGTTCTCGTCGAAATCCCTGAATTCGAACTCGGCAGAGGCTCCCGCTATGAGCTCTTCGTACTCCCCGGCAAAGCTGATTGTCGTTACCGGGGGGGAAGGTTCGTCATTAAGCAGCACAAAGCTCTTTACCGTGTCCATTCTTCCCCGGATCTGCTCCAGGATCGGCAGGAATTCGCTGTTTACCAGGAGAAGGTCGTCCTCGGCGTGATCGATCGTATAAAGTATCTGCTCCGGGGAAAGACGGACATTAATAGTGTGAAGTACCGCCCCGATCATCGGGACGGCGAAGAAGCATTCCAGGTAACGGTGGGAGTCCCAGTCCATGACCGCAACGGTATCACCCGGCTTGACACCCAGATCGGTCAACAGGTTGGCAAGTCTCCTGATCCGATCTTTCAGCTCCCGGTACGTGTAACGAAACGCATTGCGATAGACTATCTCCTGGTCCGGAGCATCGACAACGGGTGAGAAAAGGAGATTTTTGATCAGAAGGGGATAATCATAAGAAGAAGGGGTGCGCAAGATGTTATGGTCCGGCATATGCTGGCTCTCCTGAAGAATGATTTGAGTCGAATGGTAACCGTTTCTATCACAGATCACGGCATAAAAAAAGCCGGATGAAAATTCATCCGGCTTTGATAATTGAATTAAGGCAGGAGGTCAGATGGAATAGGCAAAGAGCTCATCGCCATCCTTTTTGATCCCCATTTCCATGCCGCGCTCGCAGAGGCTCTGCAGAGTTATCCCGTCAAGGTACTCTTGAAATACTGCCTCAGCTCCAAGCCAGACAGTCTGGGTCACGCATTCGCCGGCGAACTCGCACAAATCCTTCTTTCGTCCCTGTCGCGCACATTCGACCAGCAGCAGGTCACCTTCGGCAGCTCTTACTATCTCGCCGAGAGATATATCTGCCGGATTTCTTGCCAGCATGTACCCGCCCTGAGGTCCGCGCTTGCTCTTCAATATCCCTACTTTTTTCAGAGACTGGAATATCTGTTCGAGATACCGCTGGGATATATGTTGGCGACGTGAAATATCCTGTATCTGTGTAGAGCCTGTCCCACAGTTGTAAGCGATGTCGAATAATGCCCTTACGCCGTATCTGCTCTTGGTGGATAGTCGCATAATCTACCTCCTGAATGTACAATCTGGTTGTATATTCAGGCAGCATGGCTGTCAAGAATTATCAAAAACTACCAGGTGAGCTTCGGAGGGTCTACCCGGCCAAGCAGCACTATTTCACCATCTACAACCTTGAAAGAGTCCCCTGCCTGATTTATCCATGAATCTCCCTCGTCAAGAGGGTATGGGACTTCCCTCCTGCCGAGCCAGACCTCCTGATCACCTATGAAAGCGAACCAGTCGAGACTTCCTGTCATCCACATCCTGTTCTTTATCTCCACACAAAACCCTCCTGAATAGTGTAACGAATGCTCCAAAAGCTGGTGGCGTTTCATGCCGAAGCACAGAGCAACAAGCTTTCTGTCACACATTTGCTTCCCGGTCAAGCAAGACCTGTTTTTTCTTGTTGAGACAGGCTGTTTTTGTTATGAAAGTGTATCACTTTCAACTTGAATACCAGGAGAGGTTTTTATGAAATTCACCAAGATGCATGGCGCCGGGAATGACTATGTTTATGTCAACTGTTTTGCAGAAAAGATCGAGAATCCTGCAAAGGTAGCCATCAAGGTTTCAAACCGCAACTTCGGTATCGGTTCCGACGGGCTCATACTCATCATGCCGTCTGACAAGGCTGACGTGCGGATGCGGATGTTCAACTCGGACGGTTCGGAATCGGAGATGTGCGGCAACGGCATCCGCTGCGTGGCAAAGTACGCCTTCGATCACGGCATTGTCTCGAAGAAAGAGATCTCGGCGGAGACCGGAGCCGGCATTCTCACCCTGCAGCTTTTCACCGGCGCCGAGGGCAAAGTGGACCGGGTACGTGTGAACATGGGTAAACCCCGGCTCACAAAAGCCGAAATACCGATGCTCGGTGAACCTGCCGGAGACCAGACGGTCAACCAGCCGCTGAACATCCTCCATACGGTCTTTCATATTACGATGGTCTCCATGGGAAATCCCCACTGCGTCATCTTTGTCGATGACGTGGACAACTTCCAGGTGGAAAAGTACGGCCCCCTCATCGAGAATCATGACCTTTTCCCCAGAAGAACGAATGTCGAGTTCGTACAGATAATCTCCCGCACCGAAGTCCGCCAGAGAACATGGGAACGCGGCGCCGGCGAGACCCTGGCCTGCGGCACAGGAGCAAGCGCAGTCTGCGTCGCCGGGGTTTTGAACGGACTGACCGACAAGAAGATCCTGAACCATCTATCCGGAGGCGATCTCGAACTCGAATGGGCTGAGGACGGCAATCTGTATATGACCGGACCGGCGACTGAAGTGTTCTCCGGAGAGATAAACCTCTGATGCGCAACTGTCCGATGTGCTGTAAATGGGAATCCGAACCCGAGATGCGGATAGCGCAGCTTGAGCACTGCCATGTCTCCCTGAACCGTGACCAGTTTTTCCAGGGGTACTGCTTTGTCTACACCAGAAACCATCTGACCGAGCTGTTCCAGCTTGACCTTCAAACCAGAAGCGGGGTTATCGAAGAGATGAACTCCGTGGCCGCCGCGCTTTTCCGGCTGTTCAATCCGGAAAAGATCAACTATGAACTCCTAGGGAACATGGTGCCGCACATGCACTGGCATGTTGTCCCGAGATTCACGACAGACCCCCTCTGGCCCCGGCCAATCTGGAGCGAGCAGCATGAACCTCTGGAACTTGCTGCAGCTGAATATGCAGCAAGGATCTCACTTATCAGAAATGAACTGGGGGTGTCATGAAAGAGCTTCTCGGCGCTCACATGTCGATCAGCGGCGGGGTACATCTTGCACCCGAGCGCGGCAGGGCTTCAGGATGCAGCGTAATCCAGATATTCACCCAGAACTCGAACCAGTGGCGCGGAAAGATGCCGACCGATTCTGATGCCACGCTCTTCCGTGAAAAGTGGGACGAGAGCGGGCTCCTTGACATTGTTTCACACGACATCTATCTCGTAAATCTCGCTTCAGCTCCCGGGGATGTGCGCGACAAGAGCATGATCGGCTTTCAGGAAGAGATGCAGCGCTGCGCAAGGCTCGGAATCGACAAGATCGTCATGCATCCGGGATCACATCTCGGAGAGGGCGAGGATACCGGAATAAAGAGGATTGTCGACTCTTTCAACGCGCTCTTTTCCTCGACTCCGGAGTTCACGGGGAAAGTCCTCCTCGAAAACACTGCCGGGCAGGGATCAAATCTCGGCTTCAGATTCAGCCATCTCAAATCCATCATCGAAGGTTCTGATTTCCCTGACCGCTTCGGAGTCTGTCTTGACACCTGCCACCTGTTTGCCGCGGGCTATGACTTGTTAACGCCCGATGGCTACGCTTCTACCTTCGAGGAATTCGACCAGTTGATCAGCATTGATCGTCTTGCATGTTTCCACTTCAACGACTCGAAAAAAGGTCTCGGCTCCCACGTTGACAGACATGAGCATATCGGTCAGGGAGCTCTCGGTCTGGAGCCGTTCCGCATGCTGCTCAATGATCCAAGGTTCAGGCCGGTTCCGAAAATCCTGGAGACACCGAAAGGCGACCACGACGAAATGGACCAGGTAAACCTTAAAATACTCAGGGAGTTGATTTCATGAAGCAGATGTTGTTGATACTGTTAGCCATTCTGACCATAGTCGCTACCGGGTGCACTTCTGACAAGGGCGCACAGCAGCTTGAAACAGCTCTCTTTGAAGAGAAGCAGAACAACCGGGAACACGCCATAAAACTGTATGAAGAGATCGTCAGTAAATACCCAGGGTCGCCCAATGCCAGGACCGCACAAGAGCGGCTTACTGCTTTGAAGGGCGGAAAATGAAAGCCGTCATCCAGCGAGTCAGCACAGCATCCGTTTCTGTAGATTCAGCAATTGTCGGTGAAATCGGGGCCGGGACAGTAGTGCTGCTTGCCGTTGCTAAAGGTGACTCCGAATCCGACGCAGAGTGGCTGGCGAGAAAGATCGTAGAACTGCGCATGTTCGGCGACAGTGACGGCAGGATGAACCTTTCTCTCAAGGATACGGGCGGCAGCATCCTGGCAATCTCCCAGTTCACCCTGGCAGGGAGCTGCGACAAGGGGCGCAGACCATCCTTTGTGGATGCGGCGCCGCCTGAAGAAGGGAAGAGGTTGTACGAATACTTTGT
>Ga0134124_10003687_pt1 | contig 12331 bp, 9 predicted proteins | sample KB304_FD_96880 | JGI IMG/M metagenome (GOLD analysis project Ga0134124, IMG submission 96880) | Terrestrial soil microbial communities without Nitrogen fertilizer from Kellogg Biological Station, Michigan, USA - KB3-0-4 | ecosystem: Environmental > Terrestrial > Soil > Unclassified ... | reverse complement strand
GCGTATCCGGTTCCGGACTACGCGACCGGCGGCTGGATCGGCGGGCTCGAAGCCGCGACGCGCGCGCTGCTCGAGACGACCGATGGCTCGACCAAGATCGTGCCGGCGTACGGTGCAACGTGCGGGCGCGCCGAGCTCGAGTCGCAGTTGAAGCTCTGTACCGCCGTGCGCGAGCGCGTCGCCGACGCGTACAGACGCGGGCTCAGCTTCAAGGAGTTCGTTGCAGCGAATCCGACTCAAGAGTTCGACGCTGCGCGCGGCGACCCGAGCCTGTTCCTGAAGCTCGTGCACAAGGGTGCGTGGCCTCACATCCGCGAGCTCGGTGGCGTCATCTAGCGAGGAACGCGATACGGTCATGCCGAGCCGCCAAACCCTCACGCTGTCGATCGCCGTCGTCGCCGCGCTCGCGATCGGCCCTGCGATGTACTTCTTGCATCGCAAGCCGCAACCGCAGCCCGCGGAGCTCTGGGCGCAGCTCGGCAAGTATTGCGTCGACTGCCACAACCGCGACGACCTCACGGCCGGCATCGCGTTCGACAAGATGAAGCCCGCGGACATCGCGCACGATCCGGAGGTGTTCGAAGCCGCGATCCGCAAGCTGCGCGGCAACCAGATGCCGCCGCCGGGCTCGGCGAGGCCGTCGCCCGAGACGCGCGACTCGCTCGTGCACTGGTTCGAGACGACGCTCGATGCGGCGGCCGACCACGCGCCGAAGCCCGGCCGCGTCGCGCTACACAGGCTCAATCGAACCGAGTATGCGAACGCGGTGAACGACCTCTTCGGGCTGAAAGTCGACGTCGCGGCGCTGTTGCCGAAGGACGACGAGAGCGACGGGTTCGACAACATCGCGAACGTGCTCAAGGCGTCGCCGTCGTTCCTCGAGCAATACATCTCGGCCGCGAGCGTCGTGAGCGAGATGGCGGTCGGCAATCCTCACGCGAAGATGGACAGCCGCGTGTTTTACGCGAAGCCCGGCGCCAATCAGAACTACTACCATTCCGGCATGCCGCTCGGCACGCGCGGCGGAATGCTCGTCGAGCACTTCTTCCCCGCGGACGGGGCTTACGAGATCTCGCTCGGCGGGCTCGCTCGCGCGCGCTATGTCGAGGGCCTCGAGTATCGACACAAGCTGATCGTCGCGATCGACGGCAAGGAAGTGTACGCGAACGAGATCGGCGGCCCCGAGGACCTCGAGGACGTGGATGTGCACCAGGCGGCGGCGGTCGCCAAGATCAACGGGCGCTTCCAGCGCATCAAAGTCCAAGTGCCGGCCGGTCCGCATACGGTTGCTGCGACGTTCGTCGCGCGCACGATGTCGGAGTCCGATGCCGTGCTGGAGCCGCTCGTGCCGGGCGGCGGCGAGGTCGGGATCATCGAAGGCGAGGAGAGCCCGCTCAAGATCGAGCGCCTCCAGATCGACGGGCCGATCAGTCCGACCGGCGTCGCGGACACGCCGAGCCGCAAGAAGATCTTCGTTTGCCGGCCATCGAGCGAGGCCGAGGAACAGCAGTGCGCGCACGAGATCCTCGCGAAGGTCGCGCGCACCGCGTTCCGAAGGCCGGTCACCGACGAGGACCTGAAGACGCCGCTCGAGTTCTTCGCTACCGGTAAGCTCGCCGGAGGTTTCGACAACGGCATCCGCAACGCGCTGATGATCATTCTCGCGAGCCCGGAGTTCCTTTATCACGTCAGCGTGCCGCCCGAGGACCGCGCGCCCGGGACTATTTACGCCGTCGACGACTACGAGCTCGCGTCGCGCCTCTCGTTCTTCATCTGGAGCCGATTGCCCGATGAGGAGCTCTTGAAGCTCGCGGAGCAGGGCAAGCTCCACGACGACGTGGTGCTCGCGGGCCAAGTGGAGCGCATGCTCGCTGATCCGCGCGCGGAATCGCTCGCGACGAACTTCGGCGCGCAATGGCTCCAGACTCGCAAGGTGGTCGAGTTCGTGCCTGATCCGGTGCTGTTCCCGGAGGGCAACCCGGATCTGAACGAAGCACTTGCGAAGGAGCTCCAGCTGTTCGTGAAGAGCGTGCTGCTCGAGGACCGCAGCGTGCTCGAGTTGCTGAGCTCGAACCAAACGTTCGTGAACGAGCGGCTCGCGTTGCACTATGGGATCAGCGGCGTGCGCGGCGACCAATTCCGCCGGGTGACGCTCACGGACCAGAACCGCTTCGGCCTGCTCGGCAAGGGCGCGATCCTGATGGCGACGTCGTACCCGAATCGCACGGCTCCGGTGCTGCGTGGGCAATGGATCCTCGACGCGCTGCTCGGCACGCCGCCGGCATCGCCGCCCGCGAACGTGCCCGCGTTCCCCGAGAACCAGGAAGGCTCGGCGCCGCGCACCGTGCGCGAACGGCTCGAGCAGCATCGCGTGAATCCCACCTGCAAGGGTTGCCACGGCGTGATGGACCCGCTCGGCTTCGCGCTCGAGAACTTCGACGCGATCGGCGCGTGGCGCACGAAGGATCGCGAGACCGCAACGGAGATCGATTCGACCGGAGAGCTCGCGGACGGTACCGTGGTGCACGGCCCGGTCGAGCTGCGCAAGGCGCTGCTCGCGAAGCCGAACCAGTTCGTCGAGACGCTCACCGAGAAGCTCATGACGTTCGGGCTTGGCCGCAGCATCGACTACAACGACATGCCGGCCGTGCGTAAAGTGGTGCGCGAGGCCGCGCGCGACAACTATCGTTTCTCCGCGCTGCTGACCGCGATCGCGGAGAGCGAGCCGTTCCGTTACAGCACGAGCCCAAGTGCCGACGGCGATCTCGAGACGCACGCCGCGGCGACGCGCTGAGCGGAGAGCAGGAGGAGCAGATGTTCGTCACCAAGAAGCATTTGTCGAGGCGGACGGTGCTGCGTGGAATCGGCGCGGCGGTCGCGCTGCCGATGCTCGATGCGATGGTGCCCGCGCTCGCGAACGCGCCGCAAAAGCCGCTCGTAAAGCTCGGGTTCGTCTACTTTCCGCACGGCGCCATCATGAGCCAGTGGACGCCTTCGGCCGACGGCAAGAGCTTCGAGCTCATGCCGATCTTGGGACCGCTCGAGCCGTTCAAGAAGCAGCTCACGATCGTGAGCGGTCTCGAGAACAAGCATGCCTCCGGGCCCACGCACGCGATCACTCCGGGCACATGGCTCAGCAGCGTGAGCCCGCGGATCAGCCACGACCCGTTCGGCGCCACGACGGCCGACCAGGTCGCAGCTCAACACATAGGCCAGGACACGCCGTTGCCGTCGCTCGAGGTGTCGACCGAGGAGCCGATCGGCGGCGGCGCATGCGACCGCAACTACGGGTGCAGCTACGGCGCGACGATCTCGTTCAGGAACCCGACGACGCCGCTGCCGATGGAGTTCAATCCGCGCAAGTTGTTCCAGCGCCTGTTCGGTCAGGGCGACACGCCCGAGGAGCGCAAGGCGCTCGCGGCGCAGTACGCGAGCGTGCTCGACGTCGTCGCGGGCAAGGCCGCGGCCCTGCAGAAGCGCGTCGGGCCGTCGGACCGCGCGATGCTCGACGACTATCTCGAGAGCGTGCGCGAGATCGAGCGCCGCGTGCAGAAGATGGAGGCGAACGATTTGTCGCACATCCACCTTCCCGACGCTCCGGTAGGCATTCCTAACAAGTTCGAAGATCAGATGAACCTGATGTTCGACACGGTCGCGCTCGCGTGGCAGGCGAATCTCACGCGCATCACGACGTTCATGATGGCGGCTGAGGTCAGCAACATGACCTTCAACCAGATCGACGTGCCGGACGCGTTCCACGCGCTGTCGCATCATCAGAACAACGGGCCGAAGCTCCAGCGTTTGCAGAAGGTGCAGACCTACAACACCAAGATCTTCGCGCGCTTCGTGCAGAAGCTCGCCGATACGCCGGACGGCGACGGTTCGTTGCTCGATCACTCGATCCTTCTCTACGGCAGCAACATGAGCAACAGCAACGCGCACGACCACTTCCCGTTGCCGGCAGCGGTGCTCGGCGGCGGCTGCGGCAAGCTCAAGGGCGGGCAGCACGTGCGCTATCCCGATCGCACGCCGCACTCGAACCTCGTGTTCACCGTGCTGAACCGCGCCGGGGTGCCGGTCGAGTCGCTCGGCGACAGCACCGGCGAGATCGCGGAGGTTTGATGGGCGGTTCTATACGCGTCGTGTCTGGCGCGCTGGCGGCGGCCGCCTTCGCTGCCCTCTTTTCCAGCGCCGCCTTCGCGGAGGGCGCCTCGCTCGTTGCCGCGGCGAAGTCCGCTGACCACGCCGCCGCGCTCGCTGCCCTCAACCAAAAAGCCGACCCGAACGTCGCCGACACCGACGGCTCGACCGCGTTGCTGTGGGCCGTTCACAACGACGATGTCGAGCTCGTGAAGAAGCTGCTCGCCGCGGGCGCCGATGCGAAGAAGGCGAATGCCTATGGCGCGACGCCGATGTCGGAAGCTTCGATCGTCGCGGACGTCGCCGTGCTCGAAGCGCTGCTCGGCGCGGGTGCCGACGTCGAGTCGAAGAACGCCGACGGCCAGACCGCGCTTATGGTCGTCGCGCGCAGCGGCAACGTCGCGGCCGCGGAGCTCTTGATCAAGCACGGCGCCGACGTGAACGCGCGCGAGGACCGCAAAGGTCAGACGGTGTTGATGTGGGCGACGGCCGAGAGCCAGCCCGCAATGGTCAAGGTGCTGCTCGCACATAACGCCGGCGCCAACGCACGCTCTACCGTGTACGACTGGGATCGCCGCGTCACCGCCGAGCCCCGGATGAAGAACATGCCGTCGGGCGGGTTCACGCCGCTCCTGTTCGCGGCGCGCCAGGGGTGCCTCGAGTGCGCGAAGGAGCTGATCGGGGCGGGCGCGAGGGTCGATGTGACGGATCCCGACGGGATCACGCCGCTATTGAGCTCGGTGCTCAACGCGCATTTCGATACCGCGAAGTACCTGCTGTCCGCGAAGGCGAACCCGAACAAGTGGGATTGGTGGGGCCGAACGCCGCTCTACGCGGCTGTCGACTACAACACTCTGCCGCACGGCGGCCGGCCGGATCGCCCGTCGCTCGACGACACGACGAGCCTGCAGATGATCGAGACGCTGATCGCCGCGGGCGCCAACGTGAACGCGCAGCTCAAGCTGTTCCCTCCGTATCGAAGCTTGCGCATGGATCGCGGCGCGGACGCGATCCTCGACATCGGCACGACGCCGCTGCTGCGCGCGGCGCGCGGGGCCGACATCGCGGCGATGAAAGTGTTGATCGCGCATGGCGCGCTGGTCGATCTACCGCAGGTCGCAGGTGCGACGCCGTTGATGGTCGCGGTAGGGCTCGCGAATCCGACCGATACGCGCGGCAAGTTTCGCACCGAGCTCGACGCGCTCGCGGCCGCGCAGATCCTGGTCGACGCGGGGGCCGACGTGAACGCGCGCGACGCTCGCGGTCGGACGGCGCTGCACGCAACAGCCGCTCAGGGCTACACGGACGTCGCGAAGTTCCTTGTCGAGCACGGCGCCGACCTCAAGGCGGCCGACAACGACGGCGTGCTGCCTGCGGATGCGGCGCTCGGCAAGTCGAAAGGTGGGCGAGGGCCCGGCGCCGTGCACTCGGACACCGCGAAGGTGCTGAACGAGCTCGCCGCGGCGCGCTGAGCCGACGCCGACCGCAGACCGGCGATCGTCGACCGGGCCGACTCTTCTGTAACTCTCGTCGGCATCATCTCTATGGCGCCGCGACGAATCGCCGCATGTCTTGCGCCACCAGCCCGCCTGATTCTTGCCGAGCGACGCGTACCGGGTGCAACCTTCTCTTAGAGAATCGGAGGGTCGCGCGATGTTGTTCCAGCGGAAACTGGCTTGCTCGTTCTGCGGAAAGAGTGCCGCTCAGGTGTCAAAACTCGTCGCCGGCCGCAGGGCGTACATATGCGATGCCTGCACAGCGGAAGCACAGCGCCTAATGGCTGATTCCGGCGGTGCGCAGTCCGGGCCCATCGTGTCGCCGAGGACACGTTCGTTGGCCGATTTGTGGAGACGGCTGGTGCGGCGGAGCGACAGCTCTGGCCGCGAATCGATGTCGATGAACCGGCGTGAGCATCCCGGGTGACGATGAGGTCACATATACCTATTTTCTCGCGACGCGTTCGCTGATGCGACGAAGCGACGGTCGAGCTAGCTCGCGGCCCAAGCACCGGGCTGCGACACCCGGCGAGGGAGAGGCATTCATCGGCATGTCCACGCAGCAGCTCAGGGGCCTCGTTCTGGCGGGGACTATCCTCGGCGCGGTGTTCGGAACGGTCGACATGGTTCTGACTTGGTTCGATCCCCTTCAGGATGACTCACCGGGTGCGCTGCTTCTCTTCTACGGGCCGATGTTCGTGTCGTGGGCCGTCGCCGCGTTCGTCACTGCGGAGCGCGCGGGCCGAGTCTCGTCAGGCGTGCTTGGCGGTATGGGCATCGCGTTCGCTACTTCCGTCATCTTCGTAGCGTTCAATCTCGTCCGCGTAAATCTCTTTCTCAGTGAGCTCGTGGACAGAGCCGATTGGCAGAACGTCATGGTGAGATTTAGAGCGAGCGGCGAGACACTGAGACTGTTCGCGAACCTCGATTACATACGGGGCGCGCCTTTCAAGATCGCCGTAGGAGTCGCGATTGGGGCGGTCATGGGCGGCGCGGGAGGTGCGGTGTGGTGGTTGGTGCATGGACGCAGACACGAGCTGCTTCGTTGAAACCCGACATTCGACTCGAAGCGCCCAGCGTTCGGCATGCGGAGGAACTCATCGCCGCGGTGCGGCGCAGCCGTCGATTGCACGGTGGGTGGGTTACAAACGCTCCCGCGACTCGGGATCAATACCGAGCCTTTCTGCGATATTCACGGACGCAAAGCAGGATCAGCCGCTTCGTGCGGATCGACGACGAAGATCTTGCGGGCGTCGTCAACATCTCGGAGATCGTGCTGGGCTCGTTCCGCTCGGCATACTTGAGCTACTACGCGTTCGAGCCGCACCAGCGTCGCGGTTACATGCGCGCGGGGGTGTCGGCGATGATTAAGCTCGCGTTCCACGAACGCCGGTTGCATCGGCTCGAGGCGAACATCCAGCCCGAGAACGCGCCGTCAATAGCGCTCGTCCGCAGCTTGGGATTCGAGCTCGAGGGTTATTCGCCGCGGTATCTCAAGATCGCGGGCCGTTGGCGCGATCATGAGCGTTGGGCGATCAGATCGGAGAGCTGGAGGGCGAAGCGGTCGCTCGATCGATGACGGTTGCCGTACGACTCGCCGTCTTCCAGGATCTCGAGCAGTTGGCGCAGCTGTTCGATGACTACCGTCAGTTCTACGGCAAGCCCGCCGATCTAGAGCTCGCTCGACGGTTCTTGTCGGATCGACTCTCGAAACAGGACTCTCTCGTGCTGCTCGCTGAAAGGCCCGGGGCGGACGCAGTTGGATTCGTGCAGCTGTATCCGACTTTCTCATCCGTCAGGGCCGCGCGCATCTACATTCTCAATGACTTGTTCGTCGCGGCGACTGCACGTCGCCGCGGCACGGGTGCTCTGCTGTTGCGAGCCGCGGCGGATCTCGGCCGTTCCTCCGGCGCCGTGGGATTGAAGTTGTCGACGCAGATCACGAACGTCGCGGCGCAACGCCTCTACACCGCGATGGGGTGGAAGCGCGACGAAGACTTCTACGAGTACGGTTTGTCGCTTTGACGCAACCTCGAGACGTCGGAGCTCCATGCGGCCGCCGGCGTTGACGTCGGTCTCTCACCGCCCGCGGAAATAGATACTCTCCGGTACCAACGTCGCAATCGACGGACACTCATCCGTCATCAAACAGTAACAAAGCGACGATCTAATGCTGCGCCAGTGCAACGCGGTTGTACGACGGGCGGGACGTCCTGCGCCTCGTAGCCGATTCATTAAATAGACTAGCGGGAGCCTCACAAGATGCGAACGACAAGAACTCTGCTGCAATCCGCACTGGCGATCGCGGCCGTCAGCGCCGGAACAACGGCCTACGCTCAAGACGCCGAATCGACCACGGTCGGCGGAAGGCTGTTCGCCGACTTCACGGACGTGTCGCTCAAGAATAACGGCGTCTCACAGCCCGCGAGCGGCTACGGCGTCGACGTGAAGCGCGGCTACCTCATCGTGCAGCACAGCTTCGACAAGACGTGGGCGGCGAACCTGACTACCGACTTCAACTACGTCGCGAACGACGGCGAGACGAACCTCTACATCAAGAAGGCGTACGTTCAAGGCAAGGTTTCCGACGCGCTCGTCGGCCGCCTCGGTGCCGCGGACACGCCTTGGGTGCCATACGTCGAGGACATCTACGGCTATCGGTACGTCGAGCTAGAGATCACCGACCGGCTGAAGTTCGGCACCTCGGCCGACTGGGGCCTGAACGCGAACGGCAGGACGATGAACAGCAAGGTGAATTACTCCATCTCGCTGCTCAACGGCGGCGGCTACAAGAATCCCACGCGGAGCAACGGGATGGACACCGAGGCGCGCATCGGCTTCGTGCCGGTCGACGGACTCACGATCGCGCTCGGTTTCTATAGCGGCAAGCTCGGTAAGGATATCGACCTGTCGGCGACTCCGGCGCTTCACACGGCGGAACGAGAAACCGCCCTCATTGCGTACAACAAGAAGGCACTACGCCTCGGCCTCGAGTACTTCAACGCCGATAACTGGATGAACGTCACGACGGCGGCGAAGGACTCGGCGGATGGCTACTCGCTGTGGTTCTCGTACGATTTCTCGCCGAAGTGGGGCATCTTGGCGCGAACCGACGATGCCAACTTGAGCAAGAAGGTCAACCCCGCCCTCGAGGACAAGTACTACTACGCCGGAGTGGCGCTTCACCCGCGCAAGAATGTCGACTTCTCGATCCTCTACAAGAACGAGAAAGTCGACGGCGGCAGCTGGAATACGGGCAACGGAGTGATCGGCGTTGCGAACGGCCACGGTAAGTACGAAGAGATCGGTCTCTGGGCGCTGGTCAACTTCTAGTACGTTTCTCTAGCACGGCTCTATCAAGCTCGCGGCGCCTAGTGCGCCGCGAGCTCGTTTCGAACGTACGCCGCGACGTCCAACAGATCTTCCGGCTTGTACGCGCGCCGAACGCCGGCATCTGACAACAGGGCGCGACGGAAAGTTCGCTACTGCTTGACCCCGCGCAGCGCGCGAACCTTGTCGAGTACCGGGCCGGCCAGCGAGGCGAACTCCGCATCGCCCATCCGATCCAGCGACTTGCCGCTCACGGTGAAGAGCAGCATCAGAAGCTCGTGAAGCCGTTTGAACGCTGCCGGATTTTTGCGCTTGCTGACGCTCTCGTCGCCCCGCAAGCACTGCTGCACGACGTTCGGGTCGAGGACATCGACGTCGCATGCAATCGCGAGTTTCGATACCTCGCCGACGATTGCATCGATCTGACGACCCCAGTATTTGTTCGGGACTTTGGTCTTCGGCGTATCTGCGTTCTCGTCTTCTTTCATCTGAGGCGTCCTGTTGGCGTCGACGGGGCATCGTACGTTCTGGCGTGCGCGATGAGAAGCGGCGATGAACGGACGCTGAACGCGCAGCGCTGCCGCAACGGATGATCCATCCGGCCCATTCGTTATTCGCACTTTTTCTAATGACAAATCGTTAGAGGATCTCGTGCTAGCCGTCGGATATAACTGTGGAATTCGAATGCCTTAAGAAACGGTCATGGTCGCTGCGACCATCGCGGGGTAAGCTGCGTGAACATGGCAAGGAAGCGAGCACGAATGTCGTTAAACGACGACACGCAGATGGACACGGAGCCAGCGCGCGGCGCTGATGCTCCGACCTCTACTCCGAGCGCCGGCGACGCTGATGCCGGGGCAGCGCGTAGCCATGTGCACAGCGTGAGACCCATCGGCAGCATCGTCGGCGAGCGTTTCATCGTGAAAGCTCACTTGGGCCGAGGGCGCCTCGATGAGCGCTATAGCGCCGTCGACCGTTCGCTGTCGGACCCCGACGTGGCGAGCGAACGCTCCGTCGTGCTGCATTTTCTGAACGGGCGTGTCGCGCAGCAAACGCGATTGCTCCAGAAGCTCGAGACGAGCTACCACCATCCGCATTCTTGGGCGCATCGCAATCTCATCGGCATTCTCGGCTTCGGCTCCGACCGCGGCGAGTATTACTTCGTCACCGAGGAGCTCGAAGGCGGCACGCTGCGCACGATCCTCGACGAGGTTGCCCCTGAGGTGCCCCCGGAAGAGGAAGCGTTTAGCGTGCTCGCCGGCATCGGGGATGCGCTGAAGTATGCGCACGCGAAGGGCGTCGTCCACGGCGACATCCGTCCCGAGAACGTGTTTGTGACGAGAGGTGACCTCGTCGTCAAGGTGCTCGACTTGTTGCCTGCGACGTTGCCGCGGACCGTGCCAATGTTTCCAGAGGACAACGGTGACAAGGGGCCGGTGCCGGACCCGAGGGACGACGTCTACGGCCTCGCGTGCGTCGCGTACGAGCTGTTCTCCGGCAAGCACCCGTTCAATTCGAACACGGCGCTCGAGGCGTTGGCCGCCGGGCTCAGGCCGGCGCCGATTCTCAGCTTGGATCCGCGGTCCTGGAGCGCTCTCGTGGGCGGTCTTGCGTTGCGACGCGAGCAGCGCACGCCGAGCGTCTCTGCATTTCTCGCCGACCTGGGCGTAACCGGGCGCGAGCGATTGCGCCGCGCGAGCGAAGCGGACCGCGCCTCCACGGCGAGCAACACGGCCGCCGCGCCCGCCGCTAGGGATGACGACGCCGATTGGGGCGATCTGAGCGACAGAACGCTCGAGACGATGAGCGTGAGGAGGCCGACGGCGCGAGCCGCGAGCGCGAGCGCGCCACAAATGAGCGCGCCGCAGCTCAGCGCGCCGAGTATCGACCACGAGTACGAGCTGTTCAGAGCACGCCGCTTCGAGCCGCGGCCGAGCGCGAGTCGTTGGCTCCCGTGGGTCCTCGCGATCGGAGCCGCGGCCGCCGTGTACTGGAACTACGGCTGGCTTCACGCGCACGGCTCGGAATGGTATGCGATGGGAGTCGAGGCGTTCGGCAAGGCGGTGCAAGGCAACCAGGCCACGGTGCCTCGCGTCGCGAACGAGCCGACGGCGCCGGCCGATGGCGCGGCTCCGTCCGCGAGCCCGCAGCTCGCGAACACAGCGCCGCCAGGATCCGGGCCGCAGCAAGCGAGCGGCGGGGCACCGAACAGCGGTGCGACGAATAGTGGTGCGACGAATAGCGGTGCGACGAACAGCGTCGCGTCGAGCATCGCGCCTGCGCCCAAAGATGTACGCCCGCCGCCGAAAGACTCAAGCCCGGCGCCGCAAGAGTCGGCCACGCCAGCGAAAGAAGCGGGCCCCGTGCCGAAGGCGGCGAGCGCGCAGCCTCCAACTGCAGCGGACGCGAACCCGTCGCAGGCGACGCAGGTGCAGCGGGCTGCAGTAGCCGGCGAGCCGGTCGCGGCGGAGATTTTCGAGCCCGAGAAGCCGGTCGTGGTCGTTTCGGAGGCGGCGCCGGGCGCGGCGATTACGATCCGCCGCCACGGCAGTCTCGATGCGGCCGCCTCCGTAGTCTGGTGGACGACCGACGGAACGGCGATCGCGGACGAGGATTACATCAATCTCGGTGCGCGCATCGAGAAGTTCGCCCCTGGTGAGCAGACGCGGACAATCATCGTTCCGATCGTTCACGACTCGAAGCCCGAGCCTCGAGAAAGTTTCTATGTGAACATTCGCCCCGGCCAAGGCGGCAAGCGCGAAGACCCTGCCGCGCGTGTCGAGGTCGTCATCGAGGATGACGATTGACGCCGCGTATTGGCTGCGGCGCCGACGCACCCAATTTTCCCGAACGCGGACCGCACCGCCATCTGAACGCGCAGCCCCCTTCTGCGCGCGCAGCCGATCAGGCAGACTCAGTCAAAATCAGCTAAGGGGAAGGCCATGGGCCGTCGATTCGTGCCCGCCGCGCGGCTGGGCGCGCTCGCTATCGGCGCCGCGCTCGCCGCGCCGCTCGCGGGCAGCCAAGAATCCCGCTCGGTGGACGCGCGGCTCGACGCGCTCGAAGCGCAGGTGGTTGCGGCCGAGGACATCAGCGCGCTCGAACGTCTCCAGCGAGAGTACGGTTACTACGTCGACAAGGGCATGTGGGAGGACGTGGCCGACCTCTACAGCGCCGACGCCGTCGCGAACTATCCGGCCGGCACGTACGTCGGTCACGACAGCATCCGCAAACATCTCTATATGAATGTCGGCGGCGGTCAGGTCGGCGAGAACGGGCTGCCCGACAACCGGCTCTACGACCATCTCAATATTCAGCCCGTCGTCCACCTCGATACAGGCGGCAAGACCGCGAAGGGCCGCTGG
>Ga0134124_10003686_pt1 | contig 12334 bp, 10 predicted proteins | sample KB304_FD_96880 | JGI IMG/M metagenome (GOLD analysis project Ga0134124, IMG submission 96880) | Terrestrial soil microbial communities without Nitrogen fertilizer from Kellogg Biological Station, Michigan, USA - KB3-0-4 | ecosystem: Environmental > Terrestrial > Soil > Unclassified ... | reverse complement strand
TGCGTCCGTAGCTCCGAACCATCTCGCCATCGTTGAACCGTACTGGCAGAGCGCGACACTCGGAAGAAGCACGCCGCGATTGTCCGCGTAGTCATCGTGAGTCGCGTTGAAGTTTGCGTAGTTCGTCATTAGCGGAAACGTTCCGTAGATGCGCCCGCCGTTGACTGCGCCTCCCATCACCAGATGATGGCTGCCCCATCCGTGATCGGAACCCGATCCGCTTGGCTGCAACGTGCGCCCGAAATCAGACAGTGTAAACGTTGTTACCTGATTGGCTGCGCCGATCTCGACCGTGGCGTTGTAGAAGGCCGACGCCGCCTGACTCACCTGTCGGAGCAGGTCCCACTGCTGATACGACTCGCCGCTGTGTGTGTCGAAGCCGCCCAGCGAGCAGAAGAAAACCTGGCGGCCAGCGCCGAGCTGCTGGCGCAGGCTGATGAACCGCGCAACCTCTTTCAATTGATTGCCGATGCTTGTTTGCGGAAACGGCGTCACGAACGAAGGGTTGCCGGCGGCGGCTTTCAGGATCGGATTCAATTGAAGCGCGTCGTTCATCACTTTGTTTGCGGCTTGAATCATCGAATTGCCGCTATTCTGAGAAACGATCTGCTGCTGCGCGGTGAGCCTCGCTTGCGCGGCGGCCGGGGGCCAGATGCCCATTGCGTTTTGGTCGAGGTCGTTGCCCGGCTGCAACGTAGCCGACGCCGCGACGTTGCCGACGCAAAAGAGCGCGGTCCCGTTCATCGAGATCGAGACCGGGAAAGTAGTGCCCGCGTTGTTGGCCTGCATCAGGTCCGCGGTTCGTCCGCCCCACCCGGTGCTCCCCATCGCGTTCGGAAAGCCGGTCTGCATTTGAGCGACCTGATCCGAATGAGACCTGAGATTCGTCGGAAGCTGGTTCGAAGCCTGATAGTCCGCATATGTAGTAGGCCTTACCAGAATCCCGATGTTTGAGACCACCGCCATCTTGCCCTGTTGGTAAATCGTCTGCAGCTCCGGCATCCCGTAGTGCAACCCAAACGGTCCGAGCGTCGGATCGGTGATGTTGAGCAACTGGTTCAGCGGCAGCGCGAGCCCGCCACGAGCCGCAGTGTAGGCGTTGTACTGCGCGCCGCTGAGGGGCACGACTACATTGTGGCCGTCATTACCGCCTAGCAAAAAGATGCAAACCAGGGCCTTGTAGTCCTGGACGGGCGCGGCTTTTGACAACTTGAACTCACCCAGCGCGGCAAGCATTCCGAAGCTGGCGCCGAGCTGAAGAAAATCGCGACGGGAAATTGAGTGTTTAGGTTTCATGTTTCCTCGGTGACGCTCATCAAGTTGAACATCAGTGTTGATCAGTGTTGATCAGTGTTGATCAGTGTTGAACCTGGTACTCGCCTGACATCGACGCCAGGTAGAGCGCAGTCAAGGCCCGCTGGTTGTTGTCGTACTGCACGGGCAGCGCATCGAGAATCGCCTGACGCGTCGCGGCCGACATCCTTCCAAACAGCAGCGCATTGTCTACCGCGGTGACGAGAGATTGCGAGTTCCCGGCTACATTCACAAACGGTTGTAGCGCGGGGTTGATGGGCCACGGGTTGAACATCATCGAGTAAAACAGATTCGCCCGATTAACCGCGTCGGTCGGCGAGTAGATCTGAAACTCGGGCCCGAAGAACGCCGTCCTCGGAACGTGAAACAGAGGCGAGTAATGCCCGAACACCGACGGCGCATCGAGCATACCTTCGCTCATGCTGTAATAGATGTAGGCGAACTGGGACGGCTGACCTACGGGCAAACTGAGCGCTCGCATAAGCGCAATGGTGTGCTGGACAGGCGTGCGCAAGCGGCCAAAGTCGCTGGGCGGCAAATCGTTGCGCGCGTCCGCATCGAGCAGGATCGCGGTGATCACGGCTTTCATATCGCCGCGAACGCCCTGACCATTGTTGTTGAAGACCGATGCAACGCGCGCGATGTAAGCAGCACTCGGGTTGCTCGTTACCAGCGCGCGAATCAATCGCGTCGCAACAAAAGGAGCGACATTCGGATGGTTGAAGATTATGTCGATCGCGCCGTCGAGGTCCTGCACGATGGTCTGTCCCGCCGGGAGCGATTGACCCAGGATGGTCTTGGCTGTTGTGTCATGCCTGGATGCAATCGGCAGCATCGGCCCCGGATAATAATTCGAATTGGGATTCACAGGCGGCGCCCCGGATGCATTTCCATAAGTCCAACCGGTGAGCGCCAGCGCCATCTGCCTGACGTCCGTTTGTGTGTAAGTCGGAATGGGCTGGCCTTGCCCATCGAGTATCAGCGATCCATCGGCGTTCAATTGATACAGCCCGATCGAGAACAACTGCATAACCTCCCGAGCGTAGTTTTCATTCGCGCCGGTCATCGCGGTCGGCTTCGAACTGTTTGCCAGATCGAGAAACTTTCCCATGCTCGCGTCGAGGGTTATCTCGCGCAGCAACGTTCGGTAGTTGCCGAATGCGTTGCGGCTCAGTAATTGAAGCCACGGAACTATCTCGTTGCCGTTTGTGTTTTTGTTCATCGAGATCACGATGATCTCGCTCAGCGCAAAGACCACTCGCTGGCGCAATTGATCCTGGCCGGTCGCCGCGTTGAGAAAGAAGCTATCAACCGCATTTGCTCTGGTCGCCGTATTCAACGGAGGCCACGGCGATTCCGAAGCCGCATACTGTTCAGCTAGAAATGCCGGAATGCCAACCTGTTTTACGTGCGCCATAAGTTGCGGTGTCGGCCCGAAAGTTGACTGCTCGAGGAACCGTCCGTAAGTGATCGCAAGCGGATCCTGAATATTGACCGTAGCCGTTCCCTGCGTTACGCCGTCAGCGGCCGAGACTGCGGAGACCGAAGCCGTGCCGGAAACGGGGACCACCGAAGGCGCCGTGTACAAGCCGCCGATTGTGATAGTCCCCGCGTTTGGATCACCACCGGCCACGCCGTTCACCTTCCAGGTCACAGCTTGATTTGCCGAGCCGGAAACCGAAGCTTGAAATTGCTGTGCGCCTCCCGCAAGCACGTTCGCGGACGCGGGGGAGACATTGACCACAATCGTCGAGACCACGCTCACGGTAACGGGAGAAGAGACCGCTCCGGGTCCCGGATTCGCAACGGTGACGCTGAAATTGCCCAACAGGGAAGCATTGCCGGCCGCGGTCAACTGCGTCGAAGAGACGAAGGCTGTAGATAGAGGCGATCCGTTCCAGAGAGCCTGCGCGCCGCTGACGAAGCGGCTGCCGGTCAGGGTCAGAGTGAACGGCCCGGGGGGTAAAGGGTTCGGAGCGACGTTGGTAAGGTTAGGGATCTGATTTCGGATTGTGACCGCGCAGGTAGCCGACGCCGATGGCACGACTACGCTCGTCGCCTTGACTGAAACCGTCCATCCGCTCGGGGGAACCGCGGGCGCGGTATACAGGCCCGTCGCCGTGACGGTGCCCACAATTGAGTTGCCACCGGCCACTCCGTTGACAGTCCAAACGACGCCGAGGTTCTTACTGCTCTTTGTGCCGGTTACTATCGCCGTGATCTGCACTACACTGCTGACCGCGATGGTGACCGCCGAAGGGTCCACCGTCACCGTCAATCCGGCGACCGGAGAAGCAAACGCCGGAAGCAGGCACGCTGTCAGCATCGTCCATGAAAGTAAGAAGGACAAAAAAGCGGATCGAGATAATGGCATCTGACGCACGGTGTTCTCCTCGAACTTGACTGATTGGATTGACGCGACACGCCCGGGATGGTGGGGGCACCGTGGTGGCGTTGTTGCTGCGAGTTGATTCTACGCGCGAGCTTTCTCTAAAGTTAGCCCGCGCCCCGGATCGTCAGTGCAACCGTTGTGCCGACCTGAAACTCCTCGACATCAAAGCAGAATTCAAATGTACGGTGACCCCAGATTGGTTGAAGCAATCGTGTGGTTCTGATTTGACGCGAGCGCGGTTATTGAACCTTCACGTCATTAACCGGCGGCCGGGAGTGGTTCCAAAACGCACACTATGTTTCTTTGAAGTAATATTCGATGTTATGAAGATTGCAGAGCGGTCTGCGGTCGCCGGTCCTCGGCCGACCGTCATTTTTGGCTTTGCAGCTTCTTGATGATGTCCTTGACCTGCTGGGCATCGGGCGCCTTTGGTGCGAGCCTCAGATAGTCCTGATAATGCACAACCGCGCCGTCGTAGTCACCTCGCTCGACCAGCGCGTTCGCCAGATTGAAATGCGCGATCGAGTAATTGGGCGCTGCGGCTATGGCGCGTTCATATTCCTTTATCGCACCTTCCTTGTCACCCTTCTTACGAAGCAGCAAAGCGAGATTGAAATGAGCTTCCGGATAATTCTTTTGGATGTCGATCGCCTTCTTGTTTTCGGCGATGGCGCCGGTGGTGTCACCCCGGTCCGCCAGCAGGATGGCGTAGCTATAGTGGGCCTCGGCGTAGGTCGGGTCCAAACGGATAGCTTCTTTGTAGTGAGCTTCCGCAGCGATCGGGTCGCCCTTCTTCTTCAGATCAATCGCGGTCTTGAGATGCTCGAGGGCTTTCGGGTCTCGCGATTGTGCAGGCGTGAATTGCACCAGCACGAGCGTGAGAATAATCGCGACGATGAAGATTCTTCCTATTGGCAAGTTCATATTTACACGGTCCCCTTCCACCGCACAGCGCTTCCTGCTGCACAAAGTCGTCCGAGGCGGGCTGGATGACAAGCGTCATCGGGTCACTGGCAAGTAGCATGCCGAAGTAGCGGTTGTGGCGGGATCATTGCGACAATGCCTGTTCGTAATTCGGCCTTCAGGCGGAAGTTTGTAATTCGGCTTAAGCGAAAGATACGAACTTCCGCCTGAAGGCCGAACTACGAACTTTGGGTTCTCAGCCACGCTCTTGGTCGAATGGTTTCTGACCGAAGAAAACGCGACCGGCAAAAATGAAATAAGGCTACTGGGAGAATCATTACCAACGGAATCAGCAAAACGATCAGCGAGTGTTCCCAGAAGGCGGCTCCTTGCCGGTAAGCGCCATTCGCGATGGGCATTCCAAACGTTGTCGCGTAGTAAACAACAAGCGGAAACAGACACTTCTTGAACAACCCCGAGTTGTCGTTTGAAGTCATGCTCTCGCTGGTCACGAACAACAACAGCAGGAATCCGAAGTAAATGAAGATACCCTCGATGCGGTGAAGCTGAGAGGGATTCAACCAGCCGCCGTCAAATTCATGCGACCTCAACGCAATTGCGATGCGAGCGGTATTCGCAATGATCGTTACAAGGTACGCAATGCCGGCGGCGGCTGGAATGAATCCCCACTTGATGCTCTTCGACGGATCACCGAGCAACCTCCTCATCGAGAGCAACAGGAACGCGGCGATCAGGAAATTGACTCCCGCGCACGAACTCGCGATCAGGAAGCTTTGATCGCTGCTCTTATAACCTGCGCCGGATTCGAACTCGAACGATGTACCGCTTACGACTTCAACGCACACGGCCGTCGGGGCGAGAATCCATCGCAATTGATCCGCGGTTGCCGTCGAGTAGTAGTGCTTGAGGGCGAAAACGCAGACCAGCACTACGACAGCTTGAGCGATCCGGCGCCGGTTAAGACTTCGCTTCTTCATACCAAGCGCCGCCTCCAGCGCAGGAACATCATCAGCATCGCGATTGCAACGGATGCAGTCATCAACCACGCAAGCTCCGGCTCACTGCCTACCGCCAGATCGCTCACACCTTCAGGAAGCGGCAACGGTTGATCCGCATCCTCAGCCGATCCCTGGGAGTTCCTCACCATTTCGCGAACCGCGATGAAGGAGGTGTACTGGGTCAACAGGTTGTATTTCAGACCCAGAGAAGTGATCGCGCTGATCCGATCGGCGTCGGCCTGGCCGAATCCGTAATCGGACAGCTCAGCGATTCGTGATCGAGCCCACAGATAGCGCAGCGCTCGATTGGCGTCGTCCGGCTGGGCACTAGCGACATCTAATCGAGCCGCGTAATCGCCGCGTCCTGTTTTTCCCGTCAACTCGAAAGCCCCGCCCGCCCGACCGCGCCACTTGCCAAATAAAACTACCGGCCGCTCGGCGAACAAATCAGGAAAGTGCGCGGGGTGCACGTCATAGACTTCAAACCCAACCGGGCGAACCGAAATGTCGGTTAAGACCGGAGTCTGAATGTACTCCCGGAATTTAGCTGCGATCGCCGGGGCCTCCGCCTCATTGGTTATTATGAAGGGCTCGCCCATTCCGGCTTTTGCGACGCCTTCGATCAGATAACGGTTGACCGCCGAGCCTATGCCGAACGCAAACACGTTGCACTGATCCAGGTTGTCTCGAATGTAGTCGAAGACACCTTTCTCCGCTTCGATATAACCATCGGTTACCAGCACAACGCTTCGTGAAAAGGCTGCTTCATGAGGAACGCCCATCGCTTGTTTCAGAGCCGCAAGAAGCTCGGTTCCCCCGGCTCCGCGCTGCTGCTCGATCAAGCCGATAGCCTTGTCGATGTTTTCCTGATTCGCGGAAACCGACTTCGTCGAAAACAAAGCGGAGTCTCCCGAGAACAAAACGATGTTGAACAAATCCGATGGCCGCAACTGCCCGATCAAATCCCTCAGAAGGCGTTTGGATATGTTCAGGGGAAAACCATTCATCGAACCGGAAACATCCACAACAAAGATATACTCGCGGCCCGGTATGTCGGCGGTTGTCACTCGCTGAGGTGGTTGCGCCATGTAAAGAAAGAAGTTCTCGTCCTTGCCCTGATAAAGGAGGAGTCCCGTGGCGATTTGCTCTCCCGCAAGCCGATACCGCAGGATGAAGTCACGATTTCCCTCGAATTGATTTGCGTCATCCAGTCCAACCTGGGCGATGCTCGGGCTCTGCCACTGCGGAACGATCTGGTGCGAGGGACAGGAAAAGTCCTGGATCGGAACGCCGGCCGAGATCCTTGCTGAAATGTGGAGCGTGCTCGTCGGAGCAACGCCTTGACGGAGATAAGGGTTCGCCACCCAGCGGTCTCCTTGCGGCGCCGAGGATTCAGGCTGCGAAGAGTAGCGCGGCCCGACTACTGTAGGAAAGACCACCTCATAGACGCCGTCGGTCGGCACCAGCAGCTCGGTATACCGAAGCTCGATCTCGATTTGATCGCCGGGCATGACATTGGCGAGACTCATCGAAAAAACATTGGGTCTGTTTTGCTCGAGCAGGGATGCGCTCTTCCCTTCGGACTTGGCCTTGTCGAATTCCTGTTTAGCCTTTTCGCGCTCCTTGATTTTGGCGACGATGACCTGATCTCCGATTCTCATGCTCATAGCGTAAACGGCGGCGCGAGTGGACGCCGGAAAAACATAGCGAGCATTGATCGGCCTCGAGCCTTCGTTACGATATGTCTGCGTGACCTGCACGTCGGCGATGACGCCTGAGACATCGATTTGAACGTGTGTATCTTTGAGCGGCAGGCGATCAACTCCGGGATCTCCCTGCACAAAGAAATAAGGCGATAGAGTTTTATCTTCACGCGTCCTATCTTCGCTGGACTTATCTTCCTGAGACTGAGCAGAGGCGCGAGCGCCGGCTCCGCTCCAGAGTAAAGAACACGAAAAGATTGAGATCGCGGCAACAACCGAACAGACCTTCAGCACAGTTGATTTCATGTGATTACCTCCGTCCTTGTCGGCAACTCAGATGCGAGTTGTTTGCGGAGGTTGCTTGAGTCGAGAGGTTGTTTCGGACGCGCGTCGCTGTTGGTACGAAGGTCGTTTGCCTGACGATACTGGAAAGGCACGAAGAGTCGAAGAACAACAGGAACTCACTTGAGAGAGACGAACTGCTACGAAAGCGAGGGTATTCAAGGGAAGCGGCCAATGTGTAGTAGACGCCCCATGGGGGGGAGGACGGTACTTGCGTAGGGTGGTTTATGTAAGAGTGTGCGCCAGGCACGACTCGAACGTGCGACCTTTTGATTCGTAGACAACGCTGCGATCTGCTAACGCGTACGATCCCCTACTTACAGAGTAACCCTCTTTCCCCCTCACTTGACCACTACCCATACTGGTTGATCTAGGTAACTCGTCGCTCGTTTGTGCTGTACGGTGCTACGATTTGTTTTTGGTTCTCAATTCGATGGAGGTGTAAGTAAGTGGCGCAAGTTCCAAATGAGATATTAGACGTGTTAAGGGACGATCAGCAAAATGTGGCGTGGACGGTACAGGTGCTTGAACGGGTGGAGGCGCTTGGTCTATATAAGCGAATGCCGGACTTGTTCGACTCTCTATTGCAAGCAGTGAAGCAAAATATGCCAGCCGGGGCGATGCCCTTTGTCAGACACGATGCAAAGGGAGTCGAGACAATCGCGCTCGACTTTCCTCTTCGTGTACAAATGGCACTCTCCGCGAAGGTACAGTTTACGTATGCAGCCGGACACCTGCTGCGTGGTCATCTGACTGAAATCTTCGGCCACGCGCGTCGTGCAATTGAAGGTGCAGGTATTGCGTACCGTTCGAGGGTTGAGCCTGACATCGCTGATGTCTATATGGCGACAGATCGAAGGCAGTTAATAAGGCGCACGGCGACGGCGACGATCTTGCCAACCACAGACCCTTTGACCGCCGACTTGAACGCCGATATTGACTTTGCGTCGCAGCAAATTCATAACAACCTCACGTCGTTAGTAAATCGCCTCAGACAGTCTTTCACGGTCACGGATGGGCAATGGCGCTATAGAGTGGAGCTGACCTATCACGAGCTTGACCACAACGATGAAGCGGCATTCCTTCGTTACGCGATTTGGCTACTTAGCACCGCAGGACGCGTGGCCCTTCTGCTTGCGGCAAGCTTTGATTTGCCGCATTCACCTTGGCATCAAGCTCATAATGAATTCCGAGGAGAAGTTGAGCGACTACGAACAAGGTTCGGCCCTTAACGCTGACCGAATCTCCGCTCAAGTATGCGATTGACTACTCTTCGGTGCCTCGAAGGCGGTCTCTTTGGCGGGATAGCTGATGAAAACTTGCTGTGGTACTCACGCGTTGCGAGAATCGAAACAGCTTCAAGGTGACGTTCTATGGTTTCGAGATGTCGAGCAACCGAGGCAATGTCGAGCGAGCCTATCTGTATAGCGTGCTCGTAGGAGTCAAGATTGATGCAGTACTCTTGCACAAAAGGTTTGTCTTCTGAGGCATCATGATACGAGAGACGAATGACGTATTCACGCGGAGCGCCCTCTTTGAAAAGCGCACCACTGCCATTGACCACTGTCCGGATAAAACCATTCGGCGGCAGAAACGAAATGGGCTTAGAGAGTATGTTCTTAACCAGATCGTTCTCTTTACGCATCGCGGGTAAGTCGGGCGTTATGGTGATGTCTACATTGAGTGCCGCCGTCTTGCCGATATTTTGAACTGAAAACCATGCCATGTGCTTCTCAAATTCTATGATCGCTAGAACGTACGGACGCCGCTCCTCTCTTTGAGCTTGTGTAATTCGCCGCACCATCTCGGCGGTAAGCACAACATAGGTATAGGTGAATAAGGCTGCGAAGAGCGCGACTAGATTACTGACCCCACCAAACCACTGAGCAAATGTAGGGCGCAGATTGCCAACTACAACAGCGAGGATGAGCACAACCGGCACGAGTACCTTGAAGAGCAAAGCTCCGCTGCTTATCCCACCGCTCAGCCTCGCGAATACCTTTTTCAAGTCTCTACTCTGAGAACCGCTCCGAGCCGTAGTAGCGATTTTCTGGCCGTCGCCCGAGCCGGTAAGCCTAATCGACACTTAAGCCACCCCACGCCCTGCCGAGACCCTTTCAGCCCCCGGACTCGAGCAAAAAGGGCGCTACGCGCGTAGCGCAACGCCCTAACCGTTTGACAACTAAGTGATTCCAAAGTGCGCCCGGCACGACTCGAACGTGCGACCTTTTGCTTCGTAGGCAAACGCTCTATCCGGCTGAGCTACGGGCGCATTCTGCGTGGTCGCTTCGAAGCGTTTCTGTTACCCTCGGATTATTGCAAAGCCGCGAAGAGAGTGTCAACGAACCGGTACCCAGAACGCTATCGCGAAACCTATCAAGAAAGGTCTATCAGAAACCTATCCAGAAACCTACCCAGATGACTGACTCAACCTCGATTCCATACATCATTCAAAACCTCCAAGCGGTGTTCGGAGTGCCAAAATTAACGCGTGGACTCGATCCGCTCGACGTCCTCATCGAGACGATACTCTCGCAGTCGACGACAAACGCTAACAGCAAGCGCGCGTTCGAAAGCTTGAAGCAGCGGTTCCCTGATTGGGAACTCGCGAGGCGCGCTCGAATAAGCTCGATTGAAGCTGCGATCAAATCGGGCGGCCTCGCTAAGCAAAAATCAGTTCGCATCAAAGTACTGCTCAACGAACTTCACAAACGTCTTGGGTCGCTCGATCTCGCGTTCCTGAAGACCGCGCCGCTCGACGAGGCCAGCGCGTTTCTCGCCAGCTTCAAAGGCGTCGGATCGAAGACTGTTGCCTGCACACTGCTCTTCGCATTCAATCGCCCGTTGTTCCCGATTGACACCCACATCTTCAGGATCGCGCGACGGCTGGGGCTAATTCCCGAGAAGTGCTCTGATGAAGAAGCCCACCAATTGATGAGAGAGATGATACCTCCGAAACGCTACTTCGAAGTTCACATAAACTTGATCAGGCTCGGCCGACAGATCTGCCGCCCGCGCGATCCCTTATGTGAGCGATGCTGTCTTGTGGATTATTGCAAGTACTACGCGGTGAGGAGCTGAGCGGCGTTCGCGTCAATAGACCGCGGATGACGCTGATTTGACGGATTTGCACGGATTCTTGCTAGCGAAATGCATCTTACACGCCACGAGTTATCCCGTACCACCGAGACGTTCACCAAAGACACAAATGTTTCCGCTGACCTTCGACGGATACTAAACCTTCAAAGCCTAGAGAGGGCGATTTCTCGGCGGCAGGTTGAACCTGAACCATTCTTCGGGTGAGGTAGTCTGCATCTCGCGTTGAACCTGTTTCTGGATTTTCTCCTGCGCATTCCTGATTGCCCGATTGATCACGGGACTGGAAATACATTCCTGCTCTTCCATCCCCATTTGCGTCATCAAGCCTCGTATCCTTTCGCCGCCAAAATGGTTCAGCAGCGGATCCGTCAGCGAAGTATAGTGAATCACTTGCGCATCGCAAGCCAGTGAACGGGCGGCATCGAGAACCGCTTCATCCCTGGAAGCCAACGGATGATGTTCGGCAACCAGAACCCGCAGAGCCGGACGCGACTGTTCCATGCGCGCGGACGAGGGCGCGGACGAGCGCGCCTGGAAATGCGAAGCGAGCCCAATCCAAACACTGGGGGACCCGGTATCGTGACCGCGAAAGCAGAGCGCCGAAAAGTCGAGCGGCGAATATGACTTGTAATCAATCCCACGCGCGCTCAGAAGCCCTTCGACAATCGAAAGGGTGCTCTTGAAATGCGTCAGGATCAGTGCGTTTGAAAGATCAGCCCTGGCGTCTGAAGCGTCCTGGCAGATGCCGTCAAGTTTGCGTTTGGCGTCGAGCCAGATCTTGTCCTCATAAGAACTCATCAGTAGTGAGTATACTACGCAACATCTGAAGAACTCCGCACGAAGGCTTTCGAAGCAGGCGGTATCAACAGTTCCCGTCGCGTGTTTTGCGGTCCCTTGAGTGAAAGAATCTCAGCGCAAAGACGCAAAGGACCGCAAAGCACGCAAAGCTGCTGGAACGCAACCGGTCCCGCAAGAGAAGAGCGCCGATTGCTTTAACATCTCACAGCCTGATTGCGCCCGACATTACTTCCCGAGTATCTTTTAATGAGTTCACACTGTAGAGGACTGAACACATGAAGTGCCCGATTTGCGGAGAACCGACGAAATGGAAAGACAATCCCGACCGGCCGTTTTGCTCTGAGCGCTGCCGCATCATCGATCTGGGCAGATGGGCAAGCGAAGAGTACAGTGTCTCGATTCCGCTTCGCGATGTCTCCGATGAGACCGAACAACGCGATCAGGAATAAGCACAAACCGCATATGACAGAGTTGGGCACTCAAACAAGTTTCTGGACGGCCGGGCGTATCATCGCAACGGTAGTCGTAGCCGGGTTGATCGCGACCGTCGGCTACACATTGCTTTCCGGGCATCGGGACGAGAACAAGAATTTGGGGCTCGCGCTTCCGGGAAGCTCAGTGTCGGACGCTTCGACTCGAGTGCCTGCAGACTTCGACGTTCGCACTGTTGATGGACGAACGATCAACCTCTCATCCTATCGTGGCAAAGTGGTGGTGATGGACTTTTGGGCGACGTGGTGTCCGCCCTGTCGGCAGGAGACTCC
>Ga0134124_10003684_pt1 | contig 12340 bp, 11 predicted proteins | sample KB304_FD_96880 | JGI IMG/M metagenome (GOLD analysis project Ga0134124, IMG submission 96880) | Terrestrial soil microbial communities without Nitrogen fertilizer from Kellogg Biological Station, Michigan, USA - KB3-0-4 | ecosystem: Environmental > Terrestrial > Soil > Unclassified ... | reverse complement strand
CGAATTCACCCGGATCGAGCAACCGAGAAAAAAGAATTTCATCCGTGTTAATCAGTGAGAATCCGTGGCTGCTTTTGCCCAACACCAACCACCAACGACGAACCGCCTATCTTTTGCGCGAATACTCGCGCGCGTAAACCGGCACCGGCGTGTTCGGATCCAGCCGCGGATCGTTGATCGGCGCTGCCGGGACTACTTGCAGCGGAATCAATCCCGCCCAGGTGGGGAACGCGTAGTCTTCTTCATCGTCAATCGGCGGGCCTTGTCTTACTTTCGCGGAGAATTCCTCGATCGGCAGGCGCAGCACGAGCGTCTGCTTGAGTTCTCTCTCGTTAGGCTGGCGCGATTCCGCCCAGCGCCCCGGCAAGATATGCTCAGAGAGCAATTCCAGGGCTTCCAGTTTTTCTTTGGCGTCCAGCACTGCCACCGCTGTGCCCAGCACAACCACCGAACGATAGTTCATCGAGTGATTGAAAATCGATCGAGCCAGCACCAACCCATCCAGCAGCGTCACCGTAATACACACCAGAATGCCTTTGCTGAGATTGCGCAGCATCCGGCTGGCCGCCGAGCCGTGGATATATAGATTGTCGCCCGACCGCCCGTAGCCGGTCGGAATCACGAACGGCTGCCCGTCCATCACGAACCCGACGTGGCAGATGAAGCCTTCATCGAGAATCTCGTAAGCGGCAGCACGCTCATACACCCCACGATGAGCCTCGCGAACCACACGAGTCCGTGCCGTGGGTACATGGGTTTCAGACATGGAAAGGAATCTCCGGCAAGCGCCAAGAATAGAAGAGAAGGATAACAGACGTAGGACATAGGACGTCGGGCCTCAGGCAGACTGGAGGCCTGGGGTCCGCGGTCCGGGGTCTGACGTCTGAACTCCGACGTCCGCCCTACCAGGTCAGCTTCAGGGCGAACTGCAATTGCCGCGGATCGAATGCCGCCGTGGCCGTCTGCCCGCTGTCCCACAGCGGGTTCACGTCCGACACGTTGAAGCGGTTGATGAAATTGAAGGCGTCCACAATACCTTCCAGCGCTACGCGATCACCGAAAGGAATGCGCTTGGAGATACGAATGTCAGTGAACAGGTTGTAGGGCCGGGTGCCGGCGTTGCGTCCCAGGTTGCCGTCGAGCGTGCCATTCAGAAAACAAGCCGGCATCAAGAAACCCGTGGGCGAGAACTTCGAAGGCGCCGCGGTATCTCCGCAGGCATCGGTTGCGCCTGCTCCGGCTAGGTTTGGCCGGTCGGTGGGCGTACTGAAATCGAAGTTGCGATCATCGCCCGTGATGATGTTGAACGGACGTCCCGAGGCCACTTCGAGAATAGGCGCAAGCGTCCATCCGGAAAAGAACTTGCTGACGAAGCCGCTGCCGCTGAGCGCGCCGGTCTGATACACGCCGCTCAACACAAAACGATGCCGCTGGTCGAAGGCCGAATTGGAGCGCTCTGCCGCCAGGTTGTAGTTGTCCTGCGGTTCGAGCGGCGATTGCAGGTCGGTTGAGTCGTCAATGGTATGCGACCAGGTGTAGGAGCCGAGAAATTCGTAATGCTGCCCGAAGCGTTTACGCAGATTGGCGGTGAGGCCGTGGTAGACCGAACTCCCGCTCGAAAAATTGGCCGGCGTATCGCTGAAGGGTACGCAGCCGGCCAGAGTCGCGGGATCGCATGCGGCGCTAAGACCATCGGCTTGGATGATCTGCTTCGCCAGCCCCACGCAGAACGCAGCGGGGGATAGCAGCAAAGCCTGGCCCAGTGCGGGATTCAGGCCGGAAGGACGAAAGAAATTCGCCAGTGCGGCCGCCACCCAGGGCTGCCCGCTGCCATTGACTCCGCAAGGTGTCCCGGCCGCGCCCACACCCTGCGGACCCAGCGTGGCCGCGCCCGAGGTCGGATCGCCCAGCGCCACTTGCCAGTTCGCCAGCAGCGGGCCTGTCTTCACCGCATTGGAGTTGATCGGACGGTTCAGATGGCGTCCGCCGTTGAAGTTGTAAGCCAGGCTGAACGATAGGTCGTGGCCAAGGTCGCGCTCAAACGTCAGATTGGCCTGGTGCGACACGGCATACTGAAAGTTTTTCGCCGTGGGGAAGCTGAAAGGCAGGAATGACAGCGGCACGGGCGCGGCTGGATTCAGAAATGCCTGACCAACAAAAATGGAGGGGGCGTTCGGCGCCGGATTGAAACGCTGCTGGTTGGCCAGGTAGTCGAATGCCGCGGGCAGGCAGCCCAACAACCCCTGGAAGGCGTTTGTGGCATTCAGGTTCGAAAGGCTTGCGGTACAACCGCCCGGCGCTCCCGGCGTCAACACCAGTTGCGGCGCCTGCGAGCCGTCAGCCACGTCGGAATCAAACGCCAGGCCAAGCAGAGGATGGTCGTAGAACATTCCGTAGGAAGCTCGGACGACGGTCTTGCCATCTTTTTTCGGGTCCCAGGCAAGACCGATTCTCGGCGCAACATTATTGAAGTCGCGCGGGATGCCCTGGGTAATGCCAAGCGAATTTTCCGCCGCCTGGGAAAGCGCATTGATCGCGCGGAACCTGGGTGTGAATTCCACGTCATAACGCACTCCATAGTTCATCGTCAGGCCAGACGTGATACGCCAGCTATCCTGCAAAAATCCAGCCGCGGTGGTATTGCTGAAAGAATCATGCGGATTCCCCACGCCTTGGATGAAATTGGAGGGAATTCCTGCGCCATAAGCCTGTATCGCACTGAACGACGGGAACGGATTGCCCGCTGGAGGCGCGATGGCAGGATTGTCGAATCCCAGGCTCTGTTGCCCGAAATTGTAAATTCCCCCAAAGTTCACCGTGAAGTTGGCCTGGATCGGGATGAAGTTGCCGTCTACGCCAAACTTGATGGTATGCGTACCCTTCACCCAGGAGAAGTTGTCGGTGAACTGGTAGCGCTGCTCGGTGCGTTGGACGAAGGAGAAAGGTTCGCGGCCGAAAAACGCGAAGCCCGGAATGTTCACCGCCACGTTACTGCCGCCCGCGGCCCGCGAGAAGTCGTAGAGCAAGCCCCGGCGTGCGTATTGGAAGCGCAGCTCATTGATCCGGTTCGTGCCGATGGTCCACTGGTCCTGCCCGGCGATGTTCCAGTCGTGATAGTTCTGCACTGAAGTCCGCGAAAACGAATTCTGCCCGAAGTTCTGCGGGCCCTGTGCCTGCACCTGAATGCCGGTCTGGTCGCTGGGACTCACGCCGGCGCGCAGCGTGAGCCGGTTGCTGCTGCTCAGGTTGTGATCAAGCCGGAGCGAGTAAAGATCGGTGTGCTCCGAGACCGGGAAGTTGCCGACCAGACCGTTAAGCGGCACGAAGGAAGCCGGCACGAAGCAATTCGGCGTCGGCGGCGGACACGAGGTTGGGAAACCGCTGAAGCCTCCCAAAGTCGCGGGCCAGGCTCCCTTCAGCGCCATCCCAGAAGAGGATGCGGCCAGCGCCGTGTACTGCCCGACCTCTTGTCCGAACAGCGGATTAAGGAACTCCTGCTGCAAGACCGCCGGGTTGGTCAGGAATCCAATCTGTTGTTGCGTGAGCAGCACCGTGCCGAACGGTTGACCGACTTGCGTGGTGTCAAACGGAACCAATCCGAAATTGTTGGCGCCGATAGAGGAAAATCCAGTCTCCTGGCGCCACGTGCCTTCATAAGAGAAATAATAAAAAGTTTTGTCCTTCTTGATCGCCCCGCCGATCGCCGCTCCCGCTTGCACCCGTGTATACGCCGGATCGGAGACCGTGCTAAAAGGATTGACCGCCTGGAAATTGCGGTTGCGCAAATAACCGAAGAGCGAGCCGTGCAAGTCATTTGCGCCCGAACGCGTAATGATGTTCACCACCCCACCGGAGGCGCGGCCGTACTCGGCCGCATATCCGTTGGTGATGATCTGAAATTCCTGGACACCTTCCTGCGAAATCGTGGAACGAATGCCGTTGGTGGAGTTGTCCACCGCGTCTGCGCCATCCACGTTCACCAGGTTGGCCCGGGCCCGCTGGCCGCTCATGTTCAGTCCGGAGGTAGGTGCAGCTCCGATGCTCGGGGCGGTATCACGCGCCAGTCGCGAATCCGTCAGTGCGAAGTTGATGTAATTCCGTCCGTTGATCGGAAGATTGTCAATGCGCCGCTGGTCAATGGTGTCGGTGGAAGACGTGCGTTGCGTCTCCACCAGTTCCGCGGTCGAACTCACGTCAACCACTTCCTTTGTTCCCGCCACCGACACCGCGATGGGAATTTCCGCCTGCTGTCCGACGGTGATCGACACGTTCTTCACCGTCGCCGTGGCAAAACCCGGTGCCTGCACGGTTACCGTGTACTGTCCCGGGGGCAGTAGCAAGATGTGGTACTCGCCGTCGGCATTCTCGCCGGTGCCGCGCTCCAGTCCCTTGGTCTCGTCCCGCGCCGTGACGCTGGCGTTGGTCACCACTCCACCTTTAGGGTCCCTGACAACGACGTGCAGATCGCCGGTTGAAGCTCCCTGAGCAAAACCCAGAGCAGCCAGCAGGAGGATCACACACACAACTGAGACGGACTTTCGCACCAACATAAGAGCTATCTCCGTGGACCGAAGGACCTTGGGTTCTCGCTGCCGGCAGCGATAACCCTTCGTAGGCAGGATTTGAACGAGCACGTTTAGGACACGCAAACGCCGCACGGGTTTTACATCAGGTCGGCCGATTAAATCAAGCTAAATCACTGAGAGGAATTGGCTTAGTTAGCACTGAAAACTATTCGCTGAGAGCCGAGAGCTGAATTTATTTCTGCCACTCGATCCCGTAACTCTCATGCTGTGAGGTCTTAAGCGCCCAAGCCATGCGGGGCGTGTTGTGGGCGACACCAAAGCGACCACGAGCATCGAGCAGGATCATTCCGCCATGCCCATTGACCCGCTCTTTCAAATAATTGATGGCCTCAGCCGCCACCCACTCCGGCATGCTGCCGGTCGCCACCCGGTCGGCGGCCCACTTGGCCAGCACCAGTTTCATGATCGGTTCGCCCCAACCGGTGGTCGAAGCAGCCGCGGTCTGGTTGTCCGCGTAGCACCCACATCCGATCAGCGACGAGTCGCCCAGCCGCCCCGGAGCTTTATTAAGCGTACCCCCGGTCGAAGTTGCAGCTGCGATGTTGCCACCGCCGTCGAGCGCCACGGTGCCCACAGTATCGTGGGAAATCGTGGGCGCGAACAAATCAACTTTCGCGTCCGCCGCCCGCGCCTGAAATTCCCGCAGACGCTCGACCTCGCGCGGAATGATCAGGTCTTCATTGCGACACAGCGGAATGCCATGCTCCGCCGCGAACCGTTCCGCGCCCTCCGCGACAAAGTACACATGCGGGCTATCGCTCAAAATCTTCCGCGCTGCCCGAACAGGGTTCCCCAACCTTTCAACACACCCGACGCCGCCGGCACGCAAGGTCGCGCCATCCATAATGAGCGCATCGAGCTGTACTTTGCCGTCGCGGTTCAGAAAGCTGCCACGGCCAGCGTCAAAGGTTTCATCATCTTCCATGATAACGACAGCTTCCTCAACCGCGTCGAGCGCCGTCCCGCCGGTTTCAAGTACGCGCCAGCCAGCAGCCATGGCATTGCGAACGCCATTGAGATGGGCTTCGACCATGTCATCGGGAATGGCCCAGGCACCGCCATGAACTACCAGAACAGGATCAGCCAAGAACAATCCTCACGAGAAAAGAGGAAAGTAGGATAGCAGGAGAGGGCTGCGGCAAGAACTGTGTGGGACGGGTCAGAGCCAGCCCCGAGCGAAATCGAAGCGACTTGTCCATGCCGAGCGGAAGCTCGGTGGTTGCTTTTGATGTAGGCGCGAGCGTCCCTCGTAGGAACCCGGCACGAAGTCCGGGGTGGCGATTGGATGGCAGACTTACCATGCGGTAACGCTAGAGCACGAGCGAGGAGGCTCGCGCCTCGATCGTTCAACTATGCAGCCTGCCCCGCCTTGTGTGGCACCGCGTCCACGCCTTCCGTCCGCGTCCAGGTGTAGCGGATGCGATGGATCACCGTGATCGTGGACAGCGCGGCAATTAGCCACAGCACTGGTGCCATGCGGTTGAACAGCGCTCCAATGATAACCAGAACAAGCCGTTCTGGACGCTCCATAAATCCCACGCGGCAGGAGCCGATGAGCGACTCGGCGCGGGCCCGGGTGTAGCTGACCATGATGGCGCTTACCATCACGAACGCCGTCAACACCACGTAGAAGAACCGGTCTCCACGGGCGTAAAACACCAGCAGTCCAAAGAATTGAGAAGCGTCGCTGTAGCGGTCAATGACGGAATCGAAGAAACCACCGAAGCGGGTCACCTGGTTGCTGGCCCGGGCCACGCGCCCGTCCACCAGGTCGAAGAAACCGGAGGCTATGATAACCAGACCGGCATAGCGAAACATGCGCGCCTGGTTGTCGCCGTTGGCGTAGCCGAACAAGAAGGCCGCGATGGTGTTCACCACCAGCCCCAGGAAGGTGAGGACATTGGGATTGATCTGCGCCAGGGCGAGCCAGCGGACGATGGCGTCGAGCAACACGCCGCAAGCCCGGCCGAAGGCGCTAGTCCAGGTCATGCCCATAGAACCCTCGTCACTTGGCTTCGGTCTGGTCGTGGATCGTGGTCAGGTTCAGAATTTCCATCTCGCGGTTGCCGTTGGGCGTCACCACCACGGCGCTGTCTCCTACTTTCTTGTTGAGCAGGGCGCGGCCGATCGGAGAGCTGGTCGATATTTTGCCCGCAGCCACATCTGACTCTTCGCTGGTCACCAGCTTGTACTCGACTTCCGCATTCTTCGAATTGTCATAAATCCGCACCGTCGAGCCCAAACCAACCTTATCCTTAGGGATGTTCTCCATGTTGATAAGTGCGAGTTCGGCCATGCGCGCGCCCAGCTGCCGGAGCCGCGCCTTAACGAACTCCTGGCGCTGTTTCGCCATGTGATACTCGGCATTCTCGCTGAGGTCTCCCAAGGCGGCGGCTTTCTTAATTTCCTTGGGAAGTTCATGGACCAGCTCGTGTTCGAGCACATTCATCTCTTCCTGCAATTTCCTTTTGATCTGCTCAGTCATGTGCTTGAGGATTATAAACCCCGGACGGCGGACGTCGGGCGTAAGACCTCGGACTTTGGGCCCTCGGACTTCAGACCTCAGATGGTCGCGCCTTCCAACTCCCGCGTCCAGTCTTCCAACTCCCGGGTCCAATCAGAGACCGAAATCCTGGGCACCCGTTCCATCGGTCGACACCCAGAAAATCCGCTTCGAGAGTCTCGATGCCGAGGTCCGAGGTCTGAGGTCTAATGGCCGCTTCTGCATTGCCTTTCCAGTCCGCTTCGGATAGACTAAAAGAGTGCAGTTCTCCATTTGCCCTGCCCTCGTGGGTGTTCCCTCATGATCAGCGGCGACAATTTCCACATAGGCGATAAGGTCGTCTATCCCAATCATGGCGTTGGAGTTATCGAACAAATCAGCAGCCGGACTATCGGCGAGACTGTGGAAAAGTTCTACCTCCTCAAAATCAAGGCCAACAGCCTGAAAGTCATGGTTCCGTTCCATAACGTGAACACAGTTGGACTCAGACGGGTCGTTAAGAACGGCGAAATCCAGAAAATCGTTGATTTTCTTACAGATGGCGAGTGTGACAACAACGCCGACTGGAAATACCGCTTCAAGGAAAATTCGGAGCGGATGCGAACCGGTTCCCTGCTCGAGGTTTCCGCGGTGCTGAAGGGCCTGCTCCTGCTGAGCCAATCGAAACCCCTGTCCTTCCGCGAAAAGAAAATGCTGGAACGCGCCCGCTACCTCCTGGTCAGCGAGCTGGCCATGGCCAAAAACTGCGAGGAAGTCCTGATCGAAGAAATGCTCTCCAAGGCCCTGGCCAAGAGCAAACTACGCTTCCCGGAAGCCTCGGATTTTGTAGCGTAGCCTCAGTCTTCGGTTGTTAGTCTTCGATCGTCAGCCAATCCAAAATTGATTCTTCATGCGATTTGTTGGCTTTCCTCAGGCGCCTATTGCCTTGATGAGGGCGCTCAGCATCCGGGCCACTTCACCCGCGGAATTTCCCGGCCGGAGGCTTCAGTTTCTCGGATGTAACCGAGCCGCCCGGCAATGGTGAGTTGGGTCGGGAGCCTCAGGTGTGGTGAAGAAACAGCAGGAATTCTTTGTGCGTGCGGCGACCTTTGCCTTCGACGATGTTGCTAGGAACTGAAACCGCAGCGCGCTTCAGCTGACCTACAGACCGTACATTTCCTCGTTGGGAAAGCTCCGAAAGCACGAACAGGTCATTACAAGCTCAATCGCTTTTTGCCGGGCCTTGATGTCCCGATACGAAGCGCTCATGAGTTCGCCCCCTGAATAACCGAACGCTGGCGACAAGTCTTGGCATGCCTTGTCTGTGACAGATGAACAAACGGAGCGGTTGGCAAAGGAAATGACTGCTACTCTCCCATCCACGCCCCATAGGGCTTCAACGATTCAATATGGTCGAAGACGATTTTCATGGCCGCCGTAATGGGGACCGCCAGCACCAGGCCCATTGCCCCCCAGAGCCAGCCCCAGACCAGGAGCGCCATTGTCACCGCCAGCGGATTTAACTGAAGGCGGTTACCCAGGAACTTGGGATAAAGAACGTTGAGTGCGACCAGGTGAAGGCCCAGCACAATCATGACAATCGCGACCGCATTTCCGGACTCGAGGTGCCCTATGGTTACGAAGATTGGCGGCGCCATCGCCAGCACCACTCCGAGGTAAGGAACCAGGCTCAGAAATCCGCTGATGAAGCCAATGAAATAGAAAAATGGCAAATTCAGAATGCCGAATGCGATGGTGCTGGCTGTCCCTAGAAAAAGGCCGATCAGAAGATTCCCCACCATGAAGCTGCGAATCATCGCGGAAATCAGTCCCAGCGTGACGTACGCCGTGTTGCGGTTCTCCAGCGTGAAAAGCATTACGGTCGCCGAGCGCACGTGATGCTGCCAGCTCAGCATGAAATAGACCAGAAAGGGCACGAAAGAGGCAGCCAGCAGAGCTTGCGAGACCGAGCCGAAACCACGGGTCAGAAGGTCTTCCCAATTGGGGCCGGGACTGGCGTTTGCACCTTTGGCAACTCCACTCGGCTCCGCTCCCCCCAGCGACTCCGCCTGTTGCCGGACCTGCGTAATCTTCTGGCGAATCGTCTGCACATATTTGGAAAGATCCTCCGCAAAACTGATGGCCTGATTCGAAGAGTAGTACACCAGCCCCGCAATCAGAGTAAGCAACAGAATCACGGCCACCGCAGCAGCCAGACCGCGGGGCAACTGGCAGCGGATAAAGAATTCCATCACCGGCGCCAGGATGAAGGCTAGCAATACCGACACCAGCATCACCGCCAGCACCAGTTCTCCCCAATAGCAAAGGCCTAGAATCGTCGCGATCCCAATCGCGGTAAACGCCCAGTGAGGCTTCGGCGGCTTGGGCGGGGGCAATATGAGAGCTGGCGCCGGAGCCCGGTCGACCTCTGCCTGATCAATGGCCATAGCGGTATCGTAGCCTAATCGCAAAAATGTGTATGCGACATATAATCGCCAGGTGCCTTCTCACCAAACTGATGCCCCGGCGGGGCGTCCGCCACGAATTCTGGGACTAGATGTTGGTTCGAGGAGGATCGGCCTCGCCATTTCCGATCCCCTGGGCATCACGGCGCAGGGGCTGGAAACCCTCCAGCGGCAAAATAAACGCTTTGATTTTTCCCATCTGGAGCAGGTCATCCGCGAGCACCGCGTAGCCGAGATCGTGATCGGCCTGCCTCTCCGCATGACCGGGGGCGAAGGGATCCAAGCCGAAAAAATGCAAGCCTTCGCGGAAGAAGTCCGCCGCCGCTTTCGCCTGCCCGTCCACCTATGGGACGAACGCCTCTCCTCCGCTCAAGCCAACCGCCTGCTGCGAGAAACCGATATGTCAATCAAACGCCGCGGAGAGGTAGTGGATCAAATGGCGGCAGTCCTGATATTGCAGTCCTGGATGGACGCGAGAAGCGGCAGCTAGCCGACTGCTTTCCAAAGGCCAACGACCAAAGGCCAACAACCAATGACCATTCTTCATCTAAACTATTGCTGATTTGCGCAAGTTTTTCACACTCGTGTTGCTCGCCGTCCTCGGAGTAGGCGGCTGGATGGCGTGGGCACTGATGACGCCCGTCACGCCCGAGGGGCAGAAATTCGTCCTGTTGCGGCCGGGCTACTCCACTCGAAGGATTGCGGCAGAACTCGAAGCTGTCGGAGTGATCCGCAGTCGGCTAGGTTTCATTCTCTGGCATCGCATTCATCGTAAGCAGTCGCTGAAAGCCGGGGAGTACCTTTTCGACAAGACGGCAACAACGCTGGATGTTCACGATCGCCTTGTCCACGGCGATATTTATGTACACACCGTGGTGATCCCCGAAGGCTTCACCATGTTCGACATCGCGCAGGCGGTGCAGGACGCGGGCCTGGGCTCAAGCCAGGAATTTCTCGCGGTCGCACAATCAAACACCGAATTGATTTCAGACCTGGCCCCCGAAGCGAAGTCCCTGGAAGGCTACCTGTTCCCCAATACCTACGAATTCACCAAAACTCAGAGCATGAAGGACATCGCGGCTGCCATGGTAAAGCAGTTCCGCCAGGTGGCGGAGCAGATCGGCCTCACCGCCAAAGGCCAGAACACAGATGTACAGAAGGTGGTGACCATGGCCTCCATTATTGAAAAAGAAACAGCCATTCCCGAGGAGCGCACCATCGTGGCCAGCGTCTACTACAACCGTCTGGCGCGAAACATTGCACTGCAAGCCGATCCCAGCGTTATCTATGCCGAACTGCTGAACGGGAATTACGGCGGAGCGCTGCACCATTCCGACATGCGGTTTCAGTCCGCTTACAACACCTACACTCACCCCGGACTTCCACCCGGTCCGATCGGCAATCCCGGCCGCAACTCGCTCGAAGCTGCCTTGCATCCGGCGCTAACCGACTACTTTTACTTTGTCAGCGACGGCAACGGCCACCATCGTTTTTCCCGCAACCTCGAGGAACACAACCAGAATGTCGCCAAGCTACGGCAAGCGGTGCAGGGTAGATAGTTATTTTCTGATCCCTTCAAGGGCCTGCCAGGTGCTAATCTGAGAACCCCCCCATCCGTCGGGCGGCCTATTATTCGCATATACTTACCTTATTGGTGAACACAACTGCCTAGTTAAGGAATCCAATTCAGTCTCAATGCCTATTTTGTCTCGTCATCGCGCTCTGTTGGTCCTATTGGTTGTCCTACCGCTGACTGGGTGCCTGTTCCGGTCCAGACGGGTTGAGCGGCAGCTCAGCACAGCCCCCCTCAAAACCGCCACTCAGGCAGGATTGATCGAGTACCTGAACTCCCAGGCCGCCAGGATCAAGAGTCTGCAGGCCACGGTGGATATTGACACATCCGTGGGCGGGGTCAAAAAAGGCAAAGTCACCGACTATCAACAGATCCGCGGTTACATACTTCTGCGCAAGCCCGCCATGTTGCGGATGATCGGGTTGCTGCCTATCGTCCGCAACAAAGCTTTTGACATGGTGAGCGACGGGCGCGACTTCAAACTGTGGATCCCGCCCAAGAACCGCTTCGTCATAGGCCGCAACGACATTGAAACCCACAATCCTGATCAGCCCATGGAAAATCTGCGCCCTCAACACATTTATGAGGCCCTGATTCTGCGCGAGGTTGATCCCAGCAACGAAATCGCAGTGATGCAGAACAACGTCGAAATCGTGACCGACGGCAAAAATCACCAGGTGCAGCAGGCCGACTATGAAATCGAAGTGATCCGCAGGGGCGATCGTGGCTGGTTTCTCTCCCGCAAGATCATTTTCAGTCGGACCGACCTCCTGCCTCATCGCCAATTCGTTTTCGATCAGGACGGAAACCTGGCCACCGATTCACGCTACGAAGGCTACAAGGACCACGATGGGTTGAATTTTCCATCGCAGATCGAAATCTGGAGGCCGCAGGAGGAATACGACATCACCCTGACCATCGTAAAGCTGCAGCTGAACGACCCACTCCCCGATGACAAGTTCGCGCTCGAACAGCCGCCCGGCGCCCAAATCGTGCACCTGGACCAGCCCCAGGCCAGTCGGGTAAACGGAACAGATCTGAAGTAGGGGGTTGGCAATTAGCCATTGGACCTGCAGGCCTGTCGATGGCTAACGCCTTGCTGCTGAATACCGAAGGCAATGCCTGGAGGCAAGAAGCTGCCCTCTGACGACCGAAGACCGACGACTGACGACTAGCACCCCATGATGAACAAAATGATCGTCGCCAACCTGGTGCACCGGCCTATTCGGTCGCT
>Ga0134124_10003683_pt1 | contig 12340 bp, 9 predicted proteins | sample KB304_FD_96880 | JGI IMG/M metagenome (GOLD analysis project Ga0134124, IMG submission 96880) | Terrestrial soil microbial communities without Nitrogen fertilizer from Kellogg Biological Station, Michigan, USA - KB3-0-4 | ecosystem: Environmental > Terrestrial > Soil > Unclassified ... | reverse complement strand
TCATGCCCCCCTACGTCATCACGCCGGAGGAGATCGATCTGCTCGGCGATGTGGCGCGCACGGCCGTCGAGGCCGCCACATGCGATTGACGCGTGTGCACGTCGAGGCGCCGCTTGCCTCGAATGCCAGCGTGGCATTGCCGTCTGGCGCGGCACGACACCTTGCGCGCGTGCTGCGGCTCGGCGTCGGCGATGCATTGCGGCTGTTCAATGGTCGCGGCGGAGAATTCGACGCCATCATCGCGGCGGTGCATCGCGATCAAGTCACCGTGCAGGTCGGCGCGCATCACGTCGTTGAGAACGAATCGCCGCTGAATCTCACGCTGCTGCAAGGCGTCGCCCGCGGCGAGAAGATGGACCTGATCCTGCAGAAGGCCACCGAGCTGGGCGTCACGGCCATCGTGCCGGTGCTGATGGCGCGCAGCACGGTGCGACTGGACGCCGACAACACGCCGGCAAAGCAGCAGCACTGGCAGGCGGTGGTCATCAGTGCCTGCGAACAATGCGGACGCAACACCGTTCCGGTCGTCGCCACGCCACTGCCTTTGACGACGGTGCTCGCTGCACCAGCGGCACTGGACCTGTTGCTGTCTCCGGAGCCCTCTGCCGCGGCGCTGCCCACTTTGCTGGAACAGGCCGGCCCCCAGCTCCAGGGTGGACCCATCCGGCTGCTGGTGGGTCCGGAAGGCGGATTCGACACCCCAGAAACCGCCGCTGCACTAAAAGCGGGCTTCCGGGCCTGCCGGTTTGGGCCCCGGATACTGCGCACTGAAACCGCCGGCTTGGCCGCGCTGGCGGCCTTGCAATCCCTGTTGGGCGACCTTAGATAACAATTCCCTAAGAATAACTGGTCCCGTTATGCCCGACTTATTCGCCCCGATTCGACTCGGCGATCTCGATCTGCCCAACCGCATTTTCATGGCGCCGCTCACCCGGTCGCGCTCCGGCCCCACCCGGGTACCGAATGCGCTGATGGTGGAGTACTACCGCCAGCGCGCCAGCGCCGGCCTGATCCTCACCGAGGCCACCGTGGTGACATCGCAGGGCGTGGGCTATGCCGACACCCCCGGCATCTGGTCCACCGAACAGGTGGAGGGCTGGAAGCCGGTGACTCGCGCCGTACACGAAGCCGGTGGCCGGATCTTCCTGCAGCTCTGGCATGTGGGCCGGGTTTCGCATCCGCTGTTTCTCGACGGCGCGCTGCCGGTGGCGCCCAGCGCCATCGCGCCAGCGGGACACGTGAGCCTGGTGCGACCGACCACTTCCTATGTAGTGCCGCGCGCCCTGGAGCGCAGCGAACTGGCGGGCGTGGTCGAGCAGTTCCGCCGCGGCGCAGCCAACGCCATGGCCGCGGGCTTCGATGGCGTGGAAATCCACGGCGCCAATGGCTATCTGCTCGACCAGTTCCTGCAGGATCGCAGCAACCATCGCGACGACGATTACGGCGGCAGCGTGGAAAACCGCGCGCGACTGATGCTGGAAGTCACCGATGCGGTGATCAGCGTGTGGGGCGCGTCACGCGTGGGCATGCATCTGGCGCCACGCGGCGATGCGCATGACGTGGGAGATTCGGACCGCCTCGGCACCTTCAGCTATGTGGCGCGCGAACTGGGCCGGCGCCGCATCGCCTTCATCGCCGCACGCGAGAAGCCGGGGCCGGATCGCATCGGCCCGCAGCTGAAAAACGCATTCGGCGGCACCTACGTCGCCAATGAAGCACTGGATCTGGCGAGCGGCAACGCGCTGCTGGCCGCCGGTGAGGCTGATGCGGTGGCCTTCGGCAAACTGTTCATCGCCAATCCGGATCTGCCGCGACGCTTTGCTTCCGGCGCGCCATTGAATGCGCCGGATCCGCAGACCTTCTACTCAGGCGGCGCGAAGGGCTACACGGATTACCCGGCCTTAGGTCTGGCCTGACCAGGCCACGGTCAGGCTCAAGGGCCGGTGATCGGAACCCAGGTCAGGGCCCACCTGGCGTTCGAGGATCACCAAGCGCGCGCTGCCGCTGCCATGTAACAGCGGCAGCAGCGCCACGACGAGCAGGACGCCAGGCAACGGGCCCCGATCAGGCCGGATCGCTCTCTCCGGGCAGGGCTTCGGTTTCCTGCGCGATCATGGCCTCGAGGCGATCAAGATCTGGCACCAGCGGCGATTCATCCAGCAGCTGCAGCTGGCAGACCACGGGGCTGCCTTCGGCAAAGCCACGGCCCGCATCCAGCTTCACGAACTCCGGACTGATGCGCACCAGCTGCGGAAAGCCTTGCGACAGGATGGCGATGAAACCTGCCTCCACCGCTTCGGATACCGCGTTCAGCACCACTACACGCGAGCGCTGCGTGGGCGGCGCCACATCCGCGCCACAGCAGCCCTCGAAGGAAATCATCGGCACCTTGCGGCCATTCCAGTTGATGATGCCCAGGTGCCAGGGCGGCGCGCCGGTCATCTCCTGCGGCGTCTGGTAGCCGATCACTTCGGCGACGCAGCCGCGCGGCACCAGCAGGCGATCTTTTTCCAGCGGCACCATCAGGCCATAGATCTCGGCCGGCCTGTCATTCACGGCAGCCATCAACGACCACCCGCAGCGCGCGACTCGCCGTCTTCGCCCACCAGCGGCGCGATGGCTTCGAGCAGCTGGCTTTCCTGGTAGGGCTTGCCGAGGTATTCATCGACGCCCAGCTCCAGCGCGCGCGCGCGATGCTTCTCGCCCACGCGTGAGGTGATCATGATGATGGGCACGCGCTTCAGGCGCTCGTCGCCGCGCATGTGTGCCGCGACTTCATAGCCGTCCATGCGCGGCATCTCGATGTCGAGCAGCACGACGTCCGGGACGTTTTCTTCCATCACCGCTACGGCGTCCTGGCCGTCGCGAGCGGTGAGCACACGCATGCCGTTGCGCTCCAGCAGGCGCTGCGTCACGCGGCGCACGGTGATGGAGTCGTCCACCACCAGCGCCACGATGCGGCGGTCGAGACGCTCGCGCGGCACGGGCTGGGCCTGCGCCTTGCCGCGCCAGCCAGCTCGCACCAGTGCGCCGATGTCGAGGATGACGACGATGCGGCCGTCGCCGAGTATGGTGGCGCCCGAAACACCGCGGATCGAGGCGATCTGCGGTCCCACCGGCTTCACGACGATTTCGCGCGAGCCGATCAGCTCTTCAGCCACGAGACCCGTGGAAAGCTCGCCCGCACGCACCAGCACCACTGGCAGCGTCGGCTCCTGTTCCGGCAGTGGGCCGGGCTCCATGCCGACGAAATGGCCCAGATGCTGGAAGCGGTACTTGTGGCCGCCGTACAGGTACGACGGCGTCTCGCTCAGCATGTGCTGCTGGATCTCTTCGCGCGCGATGCGCACCACCCCTTCGACGGTCGGCAGCGGCAGCGCGTAGTACTCATCGCTGATGCGCACGATCAGCGCATGGCTCACCGCCAGCGTGAACGGCAGGCGGATGGTGAAGCGCGAGCCCTGACCCGGGTGCGTTTCCATGTGCAGTGCGCCGCCGAGCTTCTTCACCTCGGTGGCCACCACGTCCATGCCCACGCCGCGGCCCGCGGCCTGCGTGAGGTTCTCGGCCGTGGAGAAGCCAGGCTCGAGGATGAGCTGCATGGCTTCTTCATCGGTGAGCGCCTGGTCCTCGCGGATCAGCCCCAGTGAAATGGCCTTGCTGCGGATGGCCGCGATGTTCATGCCGGCGCCATCGTCGCGCACGTCGACGATGACCTCGGCGCCTTCGCGACGCAGCGTCAGCTGGATCTGCCCCGTTTCATTCTTGCCGGCAGCGCGGCGCTGCTCGGGCGATTCGATGCCATGCACCACGGCATTGCGCAGCAGATGCTCGAAGGGCGGCAGCATGCGCTCCAGCACCTGGCGATCCAGTTCGCCGGAGGCGCCTTCCACCACCAGCTCGGCCTTCTTGTCGGTATCCGTGGCGGTCTGGCGCACGATGCGCGACAGGCGCTGCACATGGCGCTGGAACGAGACCATGCGCGTGCGCATCAGTCCATTCTGCATCTCGGTGATGGTGCGGCCCTGCTGCAGCAGCAGGTTCTGCGTCTCACCGGTGAGGGATTCAAGCAGCGCCTGGATGCTCGCCACGTCACTGGCGGTTTCAGCCAGCGCGCGCGAGAACTGCTGGATGGACGAATAGCGGTCGAGCTCCAGCGGATCGAAGTCCGTGCGCGGACCGGCCTCGGTCTCGTGACGGTGCAGGATCTGCGCTTCGGTCTCGATTTCCAGTTTGCTGAGCTGTTCTTTCAGACGCGTCACCGTGCGCGACAGCTCGGCCAGGTTGAATTCCACCGAACCCAGCTGCTGCTCCACACGCGAGCGCGCGATGCTGACTTCGCCAGCCTGGTTCAGCAGCTGATTGAGCAGCTCCGCATCGACGCGCGCCATCTCGGCACGTTCGGCCGGCATGCCAGGTTCGCGACCGGGTGGGACCGCCACCGAGGCCAGCAGGCGTTCGAAAGCCGGTGGACGGCGCGGAGCCTGCACCACCTGCGGCGGCGTCGCTGCCGGCGCTGCCACCACTTCAAGTCCCGCAGGCACTTCTGCAGCGTCGGGGAAGGGCTCTTCGATCCCGTCTTCAGGTTCTGGCTGCCGCGACGGCGCCTCGGACAACACCGGTTCGCTGTGCGCTGCTGGCGCCTCTTCGGATGCGGGTGCTGGTGCTGGTGCCGAGGCGGCAGGCGCTTCTTGTACTGGAGGCGCCGGCGGTGCTGCACCAGATAGTGTGCGCACCTGTGCCAGCAATGCGGCGGCCTGCGGAACCGGCCGGCTCTGCGCCAGCAGATCGCGCATGTGCGCGAGCTCATCGAGCGAGCGCTGCACGGCGTCGCGCGCCTCGCGACTCGGCGGCACATTGCCCAGTTCGATGCCGATGATCAGCGATTCCAGCTCATGCGCCAGATCGCCCATTCCCATGACGCCAGCCATGCGCGCGCCGCCTTTCAGCGTGTGCAATGGCCGTTTCAGCGCCGCGAATTCCTCGCGCCGCGGTTCAGTGAGACTGATGCCCTGGAAAGAGGACTGCGATTCTTCCAGCAGCTCCGTTGCCTCATCGCTGAAGATGGAGGCGATTTCCGGATCGTAGTCAGCGGTGGCGATTTCAGCTTCCGGCTCGGCGGCGGGCACTGGTGCAGCCGCGGGCGCCGGGGCAGCCACTGGCGCAGGTGCGGGCGGCTGCACTGGCGCAGGGCTCGCAGCCGCCGCGATATCGGCAAGTGCGATGGTGCTGACATGCCGGTTGTTGCCGGTTTCATCTGTGGCGATGCGACGATCCAGTGCGCTCTCGGCGGCCGCGATCTGCTGCAGCAATGCCTCGTGTGTAACGAAGAAGCCACTGTTCTCGTCCATGTTGCGGCTGACGCTTTCCATGGCGGCCATGCTGTGTTCCAGCAGTGGCAGGTCTTCATCGATGAGTCCGACGCCGCTGTCGAAAGACTTGCGCAGCCAGTGATTCACCGGCTCCGCCAGCCGGATGCCATGCCGCGCTTCGGCCATGGTCGAGCTGCCCGAGAGCGTATGACAGGCGCGATACACAGGCTCTGGCAGCACATGCGGGCCAGGCATTCCCCGCACCCTGGCGATCCAGCCGCGTACCGTGGCCACATGACTGTCGGTCTCGCGCGCATAGATGTCGCGCAGTGTGGGTTCGGGATCTTCTTCGGCAGCCCCTTGCACCGCCGGGGGCGATGGGGTGATCGCCGCGGCGGGTTCGGGCAGCGTCGCCGCCGTGGCGGTCAGCGCCGCCTCAACGCTGGTTTCAGCAGGGGGGTTGGGTGCGCCCAATGTCTTGCCCGCCGCCAGCGCATGGGCGCGGGCCGAGAGCGCCACCACATCGGCCTGCGGCGCGACGCCTTCATCCAGATGACGGATCAGCTGCGGCAACACGGCCACCGCTTCGCGCAACGTGCCGAGAATCGGCGGTGAGCGCGTCAATGTCTTGTCGAGCAGACGGTTCAGCAGGTTCTCGATGGACCAGGCGAACTCGGCCAGTTCGGTGGCGCCGACGACACGACCGCTGCCCTTGAGCGTATGGAAGGCGCGGCGCGAATTGATCAGCGCCTCCTCGCGAGTGGGATCCTGATCCCATTCCGGCAGATTCTTTTCGATGCGCGCCTGTTCTTCGCGGGCTTCCTCCATGAACAGCGCGATGAGTTCCGGATCGGCTGCCTCGGCCAGAGCGGGCTTGGAGCGACGGGGCGCCACCAGCACTGGAGCCACCGCCGGCTCGCGGGACGAGCCTGCAGGAGGATCGATGACAATCGTGCCGGTGTGATCCCGCGACCCGGCCACGGGCGCGACAGTGGGCACGGTGCGCTGCGGCTGCGCATCGACCGCGGTCAATGCAGCCTCGGCATTGTCGAGCATGTACCAGGGGTCGGAACGCCCGGCCTGCAGCGTGTCCATGTAGTACTCGATGCTGACTATGGCGTCGGCCAGACGCTCGAGCGCCTGCAGCGACAGGCCCGAACCGCCCTGCAACATCACGCTCTTCAGATGGCCGGTGACGCGTTCGATGCTCTGCACCGCGCGTCCCTTGCCCAGCATCAGCAGGCCCGCCTGGATGCCGCGCATCAGGTCCTGCCAGTTGTCGAATCCCGCCGCATCGAGCGTGCCGCCCACGTTCTGCGAAATGTATTCCTTCACGCGCGCGAGATTCACCACGCACTCGCGCAGCACTGCCGACTGCACCTGCTGGAAATCCACGTCCACCTTCGGCTGGGCTTCGCCCATGCGCCGCGGCAGGATCATGCCCACCAGCTCATCATCGAGATGGTCTTCGACCTGGATCAGCGACGCGGCTACGTCGATCAGCGCGGACTCGGTGGGCGGCTCGCGCGAGGCCACCATGCTTTCCAGGCGTGCAATCTCGGCCTGCACGCGCGCGCGCTGCTCGCCCAAGCCCAGCACGCCGAGCGTGTCGCCAATCTTGCGCAGCAGTTCGACCTGCGGCGCCAGTTCATCGGGCGCGGCACCGCCGCGACGCACGTAGATGTCGAGTACATCCTTGACCTTGGCCAGATCCTCGCGGATGGCCGCAGCCACCGTCTGCATCAATTTGACCGAGGGCGCGGAAAGGTTCTCGCGCTCCTGTTCGATGTTGTCATCGACGGGCAGCAGTTCGCCCAGCCGGAACGAAGCACGAACCGCGGTGACGCGAGGGCCAGTGCTGCTGGCGCGCGCCACGTAGTAGAGAAGATTGTTCAGCAGCTCAACCGGCGGATGCTGCGCATACTGGGGCTCGCCCTGCTCATAGAGCCGCTTCAGCTCGCGGTCGGCCAACCCCAGCAGGCGCTTGAGCGAAACGCCGCTTTCCAGCCCGCGCTCGCGCAAGGCCTCGACTACCGCACCCACCACCCACCACAGCTGGAAAAGCGGCTGCGTGGTCGCTGCACGTTCGAACTGGGTGGCGACTGCCGCCAGGTTCTCCAGGTGCGCATCGACACGCTCGCCGCGTATCCAGCCGATCAGCGCCATCTGGAAGCGTGAGCGCGCCTTGCGCGCCATCTGATTGATGCTCTTGCGCTCTGCTTCGGTAGGCACAGGCTGCGGTGCGGCCTGCTGGTCCGACTTCAGGTTGAGTGACAGCAGCGTGCCTTCGGACAGCAGCGGGCTGCCACGCACGGCGCGCATGTCGTTGAGCAGTGGCAGCAGCACCAGCGCCAGATCGCGGCCACCGGCCAGCACACGGTCCAGGTAGCCGGGCAGCTGCACCATCGAGCGCATCAGCGCATCGAGGGCCTCGTTCTGGTTCTTCTTTTCACCCGCCGTGGCTTCCAGATAACTGCAGACCTGATGCATCTCCTCGGCCAGCAGTGCAGCGCCATGGATCTCCATGACGCGCAGTACGCCCTGCACCTGCGCCAGTTCGCTGCGGCTCTTCTGCAGCAGCGCAACGTTGTCCATCTGCTCGACATAGGCTTCGAGCGCAATGCGCGCCTCGGCCAGCGAAGCGGTGACTTCGCGAGCTACGGCATCCAGCGTCTGGCTGGCGACCTGCGGCGTCAGTTCGCTGGCGGGCTCAGCCATTCATTTCACCGGAGACACGCCGGAAAGTACCGGTGGTCGCCACTTCCGGATCCGGAGTCAGCGGCTGGCGATGCTTGCCGGTGGCGCCCGTGGCGCCGTTGTCGGGCAGGCGGAAGCCCGACACCGACTTGCGCAGCGCCGCAGAGAGCTGCGCCAGTTTGGCGATGGCCTCTGAAGTGCTGCTGGTGGCATCGGTGGTCTGTGAGCTGATTTCGCGCAGCACCTGCATGTTGCGCGCCACGCTCTGCGAACTCTGCGACTGGCTGCGGGCGCTGGCGGAGATGTTCTGCACCAGGCTCGCGATCTGGTTCGACACCTGCTCGATCTTCTCCAGCGCGCTGCCGGCGTTTTCGGCCAGTGTCGCGCCGCCCACCACATCCGCGGTGGAACGTTCCATTGAAACCACGGCGCCGTTGGTATCCGCCTGAATGGTGCGCACCAGCGCATCGATCTGCTTGGTGGCATTGGTGGCACGCTCGGCGAGGCGCTGCACTTCGTCGGCCACGACCGCAAAGCCACGACCCGCTTCGCCGGCCATCGAGGCCTGGATCGAAGCATTGAGCGCGAGGATGTTGGTCTGTTCGGCGAGATCATTGATGAGCTCGACGATATTGCCGATCTCCTGCGAGCTCTCGCCCAGGCGCTTGATGCGCTTGGAGGTCTCCTGGATGGTCTCGCGGATCGTGTTCATGCCGTCGATGGTGCGCCGCACGGCCTCGCCGCCCTTGTGAGCGATATCCACCGAATGGCGCGCCACGTCGGCCGCGCGCTCGGCGTTGCCCGAAACCTCTTCGATCGATCCGGCCATGGCGCCGATGGATTCGGTGGCCGAGGCGATCTGCCGCGTCTGCGCACTGGAAGACTTCGCCAGATGCGCGGACAGCGCCTGCGTCTGCCGGGCGGCGCCGTCGAGCTGCACGGAAGACTGGTTGATGGTGGTCACGAGACCACGCAGCGATTCCACGGCGATGTTCACCGAGTCAGCGATCGCGCCGGTGATGTCTTCAGTCACTGTGGCCGTGGCGGTGAGATCGCCCTGCCCGAGACCTGCGATTTCATCGAGCAGGCGCAGGATGGCGCCCTGGTTGCGTTCGTTCTCCAGGCGCTGCGCTTCCACCGCCATGCGCGTCGCCGCGGTGTCATCGACCGAGGCACGCACGGAGAGGAACAACAGTCCCAGCGGAATCAGCGCCACCAGCGCCAGCAGGCCGCCGAGCTTGCCGAACGAGCTGCCGGAAAACAGGCCAAGGCCTGCCGCCAGACACAGCACCAGTGCCGTCAGCGTGATGAAGACCACGCTGCGGGAAGTGTTGGAATTGTCAGGCTGCTGCATCCAGGAACCCCGGGTTTTCAACGAGCAGGCGCAGACTCAGCACGGGCCAGGCTTCGGACCCGCGGCGAAAAGCACCCGCGATATAGCGCTCGCAGCGCACGATGGTTGGCGGCGCATTGCCGCTGAATTCACCGTCGGTGAAACGCCGGAAGCCCAGCACCTCATCGACCATCAGACCGGCCGGCACGTCGCGATGATTCACGACCAGCAGCCGGGTGTTGCGGGTCAGCGGCGTGGCGCCACTGCCCAGGAATTGACGCAGATCGACCACTGGCAGCAATGCGCCACGCACATTGGCCAGCCCCTTCACCCAGCCCTTGGCACCCGGCACGCGAGTGAGCTGATTTGGATACGGCAGCACTTCGCGGGTTTCCTCGCGTGCCACCAGATAGGCCTCGCCGGCCATGCGCCAGGCAACGCCTACCCATTCACGGTCGGGTGCGGCTTCTTCACCGGGGGCGGCAGTGGCCGCCCGGCCGCGGCGATCGAGCGCAACCAGCAGATCGTAAGGCTTGTCGCGCAGTGCGCGGATCAGGGAACTGGTGTCCACCCCTTGGCGCTCCCTCAAGCGGCGAGCGTGGCTTGGGCTTTCTGCACCAGCAGGTCGGGGGAGACAGGCTTGACCATGTAGTCCACCGCGCCCTGGCGCAGGCCCCACACGCGATCGGTTTCCAGTCCCTTGGAGGTGACCATCACGATCGGAATCGACTTGGTGCCCGGATCGTTCACGATGGCGCGGGTGGCCTGGTAGCCATTCATGCCCGGCATCACGATGTCCATGAAGATGAGGTCGGGGTGCATTTCCTTGGCAAGGCGCACGCCTTCCTGGCCATCGGCCGCGGTAGCGGTCTTGAAGCCGCTCTTTTCGAGCGCTTTCTTCATGACATGCACTTCTGTCGGCGAATCGTCGACGATGAGTATGAGGGCCACGTTCCTATCTCCCAATGTGCGTCTCGATCGCACCCAGCAGTTCTTCTTTGGTGAACGGCTTTGTCAGGTAATGCTCGGAGCCGACGATGCGCCCGCGCGCCCGGTCGAACAGGCCGTCCTTGGATGAAAGCATGATGACGGGAATGGTGCGGAAGACCTTGTTGTGCTTGATCAGCGCACAGGTCTGATAACCATCGAGCCGCGGCATCATGATGTCTACGAAGACGATGTCCGGCTGGTGGTCGGCGATCTTCGCCAGCGCATCGAAACCATCGATGGCGGTGAACACCTCGCAACCCTCCTTGGCCAGCAACGTTTCAGCAGTGCGCCGGATGGTTTTGCTGTCGTCGATGACGAGCACTTTCAGACCTTTGAGGCTCGTGTTCTCGTCACCCACCGTAATCGCACTCCCGGCCGCATTCATGGCCTGTGGAACCCGTCGTGTTTTAACATATCGGCCTACCCCTCGCCATCGCCGGGGTCATGGACCCCAGCGAGCAAAAACGCGGTGCACTGCCGGATTTTGACAGTGGGATAACATCACGCGTTGAACTGGTGCACGCTTTACGGAAGTGCTTATGTCGTCCCGCCCCCGCCTCGCTGTCGTCATGGACCCCATTGGCGAAATCAAATACGCCAAGGACACCACTCTGGCCATGCTGCTGGCTGCACAGCGCCGCGGCTATGAGCTGCTCTACCTGGAGCAGGCAGACCTCTGCCTGCGGGATGGCGTGGCCCGCGGCCGGGCCCGGCCGCTGCAGGTGTTTGCGGACCCGGGGCGCTGGTTTGAGCTCGGCGAGGCCGTGGATCTGCCACTGGGCCAGATCGACGTGATCCTGATGCGCAAGGATCCGCCCTTCGACATGGAATTCATCTACACCACCTACATCCTCGACCGGGCTGAACTGGCCGGCGCGCTGGTGGTGAATCGCCCGGCAGGCCTGCGCGACATGAACGAGAAGGTCTACACGGCCTGGTTCCCGGAGTTCTGCGCTCCCACGCTGGTCACACGCGACATGGAGGCCATGGCAGCCTTCGCCGTGGAGCACGAGCGCATCGTGGTCAAACCCCTGGATGGCATGGGTGGCCGCTCGATCTTCGTGGTCGACCGCCAGGACAAGAACCTGCGCGTGGTATTCGAAACGCTCACCGGCTATGGCTCGCGTTTCGCCATCGTGCAGCGCTACCTGCCGCAGATCGTCGAGAGCGGCGATTCGCGCGTGCTGGTCATCGATGGCCAGCCCGCGCCTTACGCGCTGGCGCGCATGCCTTCGGCCACGGACAACCGCGGCAACCTCGCGGCCGGCGCCAAGGGTGTGGCGCGGCCGCTCAACGATCGGGATCGCGCCATTGTCGCAGGCATCGGCCCGAAGCTCGCCGAGCGCGGCATGCTGTTCGTCGGGCTGGATGTGATCGGCGGCTGCGTCACGGAGATCAACGTGACCAGCCCCACCGGCGTGCGGGAAATCGACAAGCAGTTTGCCACCGACCTGGCCTCGCTGCTGATCGACGCCATCGACAAGCGGCTGGCAGCGCGGACCCGGAACTGATTGATCGATGCAGCCTGCCGCCGAAACACTGTCCGCTCCGCCCCGCCTGAACCGGCGGCGCTCGGATGGCATGCAGGGCCGCCAGACACGCGACCGGCTCACCACCATGCTGCTACTGGCCGGGCTGCTGCATGGGCTGGTGATCCTCGGCATCTCGTTCTCGAATCCTTACGAGAAGAGCCCGGTCGATCGCGGCATGGAAGTGGTGCTGGTGTCGGAGGAGCTTCCCGAGGCCCGCGACAACCCCACCGCGACCTATCTTTCGCAGCGCACGCAGACCGGTTCGGGCAATACGCAGGAACGGCGCACGGCCAGATTGCCGTCGCCGGCGCAGCAGGAAGCCGGTGCGGCCACGAAGCCACCGGCGCCGGAAACCGAGGCCAGCGAGCAGCTGTTGTCGAGCGCCAATGGCGCTCGCGCCACTGCCATCCAGATGCTGGCAGTACCGGAAAAGCCGGGCAGCGAAAGCACGGCAGCCGTGTCTTCGCGCAAGGGCG
>Ga0134124_10003682_pt1 | contig 12343 bp, 7 predicted proteins | sample KB304_FD_96880 | JGI IMG/M metagenome (GOLD analysis project Ga0134124, IMG submission 96880) | Terrestrial soil microbial communities without Nitrogen fertilizer from Kellogg Biological Station, Michigan, USA - KB3-0-4 | ecosystem: Environmental > Terrestrial > Soil > Unclassified ... | reverse complement strand
TGCGGTCGGGGTCGAACAGATCGAATGGCCGCGTGCCGGGGATGAAAGCGAGCGTCGCGTATTCTTGGCGTCCCTCGGCGCGGAAGTGAACCGTGAGGGCCGGCTCGTCGAGCTGTCCGGCGACGCTGCGATAGAAGTCCGTATAGTCGGCGGCCGAGATCTCGGACCTTGGCTTGGTCCAAAGTGCGGCGCCGTCGGCGATCTGAGCCGGCTCAGCGCCGGGCTTCTCGACAATCGAGATCGGCACGGGCACGTGGCCGGACTGGGTCTTGACGATCCGCTCGAGCGTATGGCGCTGAGTGTAGTCGCCGGCGTCCTCCATCAGACGGAGCAGCACGCGCGTGCCTCGCGCCGGTGCATCGGGCAGCGCAACCGCCGCGATCGAGAACGTTCCCTTGCCGTCTGATGACCAGCGAAAAGCTTCCTCGCTGCCGGCGCGGCGCGAGGTGACATCGACCCGATCCGCCACCATGAAGGCCGAATAGAATCCGACGCCGAACTGGCCGATGAAGGATGCCTCCTCGCGCTCCTTGCTCTCCTGAATGCGATCCAGAAAGGCCTTGGTTCCAGAACGCGCGATGGTGCCAAGCGCCTCGACCAGCTCGTCGCGGCTCATGCCGATGCCATTGTCCTCGACGGTGAGCTGGCGCTTGTCGGCGTCGATGCTGATGGTGATCCGCGGCGAGGGGGCCTCGCCGAGCAAAGTCGGATTGGCGATCGCCTCGTACCGCAGCCGCTCACAGGCATCGGCGGCGTTCGAGATAAGCTCGCGCAGGAACACCTCTTTCTCGGAATAGACCGAGTGCACCATCATGTGCAGGAGCTTGGCGACGTCCGCCTCGAAAGGGCGGCTTTCGGTCTTTGTTTCGTCGGATACGGTCATCAATCAAATTCCCTGGCAGATGCAATGGAAGGGCAGGAGTCTTGCCTGGTTCTGGCAGCCCTTATGTGGTGGCTGAGGAAAGATAGACAATACTGCTCCAATGCGCCACGGCGACGCCAGATCGCGCTCGACGGCGACAACAGGGCGGCCCTTCCGGGACGGGCAGAACATCGCTACCATTTGCGTGAAATCGAGCATCATCCCGGCCTTTCGGGCTGATCATTAAAGTCAAAGTGTTAGCGAGGAAACAAAAATGACCAATAGAGATCAGGGCCTCGGACGTCGGGCGTTTCTCGGCGCGACGGCGGCCGGCATGGCATCCGCGGTTGCGCCGCGCGCAACCCTTGCGCAAACGCCCGCCGCTCCCGCACCGGCGGCGCCACGCACTGGCGTGACGGCCCTGACGAGCGAGCGGTTGCTCGGCAGCGCGGTCAACTATGCCTATGCGGTGAAGGCGGGGCCTTTGGTCTTCCTCAACGGGCACGAGGGGTACGATTTCGCTGCCGGCGTCGTGCAGGGGGTGACGGGCGCGGCTGGCTATCCTGCTTATGGCAAGCCGGGCTTGCGCCGCGAGGCCGATTTCATCTTCGAGCGGATGGGGCAAAACCTGAGAACGCTCGGCACGGATTTCGCGCACAGCGTCCGCCTCGACCAATATTACACTGAAGCCAACGCGGTGCGCGCCTATCACCTGGCGCGCTTCGCCGCGCTCGGCAGATACGTGCCGCCCAGCACCTCGATCATCACCGACCGCTGCTTCGGCAGCAGAAGCACCATGACGACATCCCTCATCGCGGTGTCGCCCGAGCCGCAATGGGAACTCCAGCCGGTTTATCCGCCGGGCGCGCGCGTGTCACCGACCTCGGGCTATGCGCCTGCCGTGGTGGTGAACGATTTCGTCTTTGCGGCGGGGACCGGACCGGATGAGAAGGACGTGCTCGACACCGATCCACCCCAGGGACCGCATCGGCGATGGGGATCGGCGCTGCCGATCCGGCGCCAGGCTGAATCGACCTTGCGACGCATCGAGCCCATCCTCAAGGCATCCGGGACGAGTCTCGCCAATTGCCTCAAGGCGCAGGTTCACATCGCAGGCGTGGAGAACTTTCCGGACTTTATCGACGTCTGGAATGAGCATGTCGGCAGCGCGCCTGTCGCGCTGACGGTGATCCCGGCGAAAGGGTTCGCTTCCCTCGAGATGATCGTTGAGATCAACTTCATCCTTCTCAAGGATGGCGCCCAGCGCAAAAAAGAGGTCGTACACGCAGACATTCCTGAGATGGCCGCCCATTCGCCAACAGTGCGCGCGGGCGAGTTCGTGTTCAGCCCCGGGCTCCTGCCTCTGACTCGGGAGGGGAGGGTCGCGGGCCTCGCCCAAGGCGACGATTTCCCGGGTCTGTGCCTGCGCAGCCAGCTGCAGGCCCATGCGCTATTCGACCATGCCGAGGCGATCGCGAAGGCGGCCGGCACCAGCATGCGCAATGTCTGCCGCATTGACTATCGTGTGAGCGACATTGGGGAGTTCGCGGGCGTCGCGCTGGCCTGGGCGGGTCGCTACGGCAGGGCGCCGCATCCGTTTGTGTGCGTTGTGACGCCCAAGCTGCCCGCGCCCGGCGCAACCGTGATGGCCGACTTCTGGTTCTATGCGGGTTGACGACGCCGTTGCTCGGTGGAGCAGCCCGCGCTCCTTCGAGCTCAGCGGAAGCGATAGTCGGCGGCGACCGTTTGGTCGCTGCCCTTGGTTGCGCTGACCGCGTTGAGAATGAGCGAGAGCACGATGCTGAGAATGACATTCGACCCCAGCGCATAGAGCGCGGCGTAGCCCGGAATCGTGAGCCCGTCGAGCTGAAGGGGGAAGACCGCGGACTGGAACCCAGTAGTTCCCGCCATCCAGGTTCCGACCGCGAGGCCAGCCGCCCAGCCGATCAAGAGCGCCCATGGGTTGAACCAGCGCGTGTACAGCCCAAAGATCACGGTCGGGATTGTCTGACTGATCCAGATGCCGCCAAGAAGCTGCAGCTGGATCGCATATTGCAATGGCAGGAAGATAATGAAAACGAGCGCACCCACTTTGACTACCAGCGAGATCAATTTGGCATTCTGCGTTTCCTGCGCGGGCGTACAGCCCGGATGGACGAAGGGGACATAAATGTTGCGCGTGAACAGGTTTGAGGCGGCGATCGACATGATGGCGGCGGGCACAAGGCCACCGATGCCGATCGCGGCGAACGCCACGCCTGCGAACCAGTCGGGGAAAGAATGCAGAATGAGCGCCGGGATCGCGAAGTTCGATTTGTATTGCTCGAATTGGGGTGCGAATTCCGGCAGCGATGCGACACCGGCCGCGAGCGCCATGAAGCCGGTGAGTGCCAGGAGTCCCAGCAGAAAGGAGTACGCGGGAAGATAGGCGGCGTTTCGTCGGATGACCTGCGCACCGCTGGAGCTGAGCACGGCCGTCATCGTGTGGGGGTAGAGGAACAGCGCAAAGGCGGAGCCGAGCGCCAAGGTCGCATAAGCGGAATACTGTCCAAGGGTCCCCGGGCCTGGCGTCGGCAGCAAGAGCTTCTCCGGCGGGATTGCGGCAAACAAGTTTGCATAGCCGCCAAGCTGGTACGGAACGACAATCACGAGGGCCAACACAGTGATGTAAATCAGTGTGTCTTTCACCACAGCGATCATCGCGGGCGCGCGCAGGCCGCTCGTGTAGGTGAAGGCGGCAAGAATGACGAAGGCGATGATCAACGGAATGTCGCCGGCGAGACCCCCGCTGGTGCCAACGCCCATTGCACCGATCACGACCTGAAGTCCGAGCAGTTGCAGCGCGATATAGGGCATGGTCGCCACGATGCCGGTCACCGCCACGGCGAGCGCGAGCCAGCGGTTGCCGTAGCGGCCTTGGACGAAGTCGGCGGCGGTGATGTAGTTGTGCTTGTGTGCGACCGCCCACATGCGCGGAAGAATGAGAAAGACCAGCGGATAGACGATGATCGTGTAGGGAAGGGCAAAAAAGCCGATGGCGCCAGCGCCGAACACCAGTGCGGGCACGGCGATGAAGGTGTAGGCGGTGTAGACATCGCCGCCCAGCAAGAACCAGGTGATGACGGTTCCGAGCCGTCGTCCCGCCAGGCCCCATTCGTGCAACTCGGTGAGGTCGCCACGCCGCCAGTGGGCCGCGACGAAGCCTAGGGCGGTGACCAGCCCGAACAGCAGAACGAAGACGATGATTGCGGTCCAGTTCACGGCTGTTCCCCCCGATCAGATGTCTATGATTCCGACGTGTCCACGTCTCGCGTGCGGGAATCGACGAAGAGGATAATCAGCGATGTGAGAATGACCCAGACGAATTGGTACCAATAGAAGAAGGGGATGCCGAAGATCGCAGGGTCAAGTTGATTATAGAACGGTACCCACAGCAGCGCCACGAACGGGATCAAGAGCAGCAGATACCACCAACGTGCATGAGCGGCAGCCGGTGTGGGGCGTCCGGGCATTGTGGACATGAGCGACCTCAAGAATTTGCGAAGCTCAGCACGTGAACCAAGTGGCGTCGCACGCCTACTTTGGTTGGGCGTATTGATGCTTCTTACTTATCACACTCACAACGGGGCGGCGACGGCCGCTCTTCAACAGCCAGAGCCCAAAGACACAAACGCTTAAATGGTCTGTCAGGTTCCTCGGACTCAACTTCGGGGAGAACCCAGTTCAGATGGCGTGCGGGAGTGTCGGGGCGGTCAATAAAGCCAGCGTCAAGCCAGCCTTGCCGAGCCTTCCGCACGGTCCTGCGAGCTGATAGCGTCCAATCGTCAGACCAACAAAACAATTCTGCTCGACAGGGAGGCTAGCCATGAAGATCGCAATGTTCGCAGCGTTATTTCTCGGATCGCCCTTTGCCGCCGCACAGCCGCTTCCGTTCAACGAGGCGGGCGTAACCAACGGTCACTGGCACCTCAATTCGAAGGACGTTGCGGCCAACGAGAAGATCTTCGTTGGCATGGGTGGCAAGGCGTTCCAAGCGGGCGGCCGCCACCGTGTGCTGTTTCCTGGCGTCATGATCATTCTCGACGGGGCTCCGGGATCGCCGCCGCCGACCGGCCCGACGCAAGGGTCGGTGGTCAACCACGTCGGCTTCGTCGTCGACAATGTGCAGGAGCGCGTTGCCCAGTGGAAAGCAGCCGGCGTGCCGGTACAGCCTGGAAATAATGGCCGGCTCGACCAGGCCTACGTCAACACGCCAGACGGCGTCCGCATCGAGATCCTGGAAAACAAGAGCCAGACGATGCCGATCCAGAGCGAGCACGTTCACTTCTTCCTGCCGGAAGCGGCAATTTCAGACAGCCAGGCGTGGTACGGAAAAATCTTCGGCGCCAAGGCAAGCTCGCGCAACAGTGCACCCGTCGCCGACCTCCCTGGCGTCCAGTTGCGCTTCAACAAGGCGGATAGTGCGCAAGCCCCGACCAAGGGCCGCGTCCTCGATCACATCGGTTTCGACGTGAAGGACCTCAAGGGTTTTATCAAGACGTTGGAAGCCAGGAGCATCAAGCTCGATCGGCCCTATTCGGTCAATGAAATCGGCGTTGGAATTGCGTTCATCACCGACCCGTGGGGGACCTATATCGAGATCAACGAGCGGCCACCAGCACGCTAGTGATGTGCGGTATTGTTGGTCGGCTTGTTGCCGATTGAGGATGAGCAGGAAATCTGGTGGCGCACCTGGCATGGAAGCGGACCTGATCGCGGTGGAGGGCGATCCGCTGGCCGACATCAGCGCGCTTTTGCGGTCGTCTTTGTCATGAAAGGCGGCAAGGTCTATCGGAATGTCGCGCCAGGACAGTGACCGTCACCCGCGCCATGCGTGATAAGTCAGGGAGAGTAGGATGAAACAATTGAGCTCGACTCTGCCTTTCGCAATGTGCGCCCTCCTGATGTTTCTGAGCCAGCCCGCTGCGGCGGAAGTGCGCGAGAGCACGAAAACGGTGGGCGGTACGGCCGTTCACTACAAGACCATCCTTCCAGATAGCTATGATCCGGCAAAGGCGCATCCGGCCGTCCTGGTTTTTGGTGGCGGCCCGCAAACAATGAACACGGTGGACAACACGCTCAACCGCAATTTTCGTGCAGAGGCTGAAAAGCGTGGTTATCTTGTGTTCGGTCTTGCGGCACCAGCCGGCGAGTTGTTCTTTGAGAGTGGGGACCGCATTTTCCCTGAGTTTCTGAAAATGGTCTTAACGGAGTACAAAGTTTACAATAGCAAGTTTCACGTCGCCGGACCCTCAAACGGAGGGATCGCGGCAATGCATATCGCGGCATCCCATCCGCAATACTTTCTATCTGCCACGGCTTTCCCCGGCTACATGTGGAGACCCACCGCGGCGAAGCTTCAAGCGATCTCCAAGATGTGCGTTTTCATGTACGTCGGCGAACTGGACCAGTACATGTGGCACGATGAGATGAGGAAGGAGATCGAATTCCTTCGCTCCAAAGGTGCGGTCGCGCGCTATAGCGTCGAGAAAGGTCAGCCGCATCGGCTCGAGACCCTCGCGGGTGCCAATGCCGGTCGCTTGTTCGATGGTTTTGAGGAAACCGAGAAGGGCTGCAGCAAGTAACGGCGCAGACCACTTGAATTGAGCTCCTTCACACGAAGCGAAAGCAACAAATGGCAAAAAGCCTGGTGCGAGCTATGCCACGCCGACGCAGCGCTCATTGCTCCATAAATCGCAAAATCTGGGTCACTCGTCGGAACTCGGGCTGGCTCTCGTAGTTCCTCATTAGTGGCGGAAAAGTTTAACTTCTGCGTATACGTAGTGAGTGTGAGGTCCCGTGTTCTTTGTTGCCATTGCCACCGACTATGACGGCACGCTGGCGCGGCACGGGCGGGTCAATCAGGCAACGCGCAGTGCTCTCGAAGAGGTAAGACGTTCGGGTCGTAAGCTCATTCTTGTGACTGGGCGCACTCTGCCCGATCTTGAAAGCACGTTCGACGCCATTCAGCTGTTCGATGTGGTGGTGGCTGAGAACGGTGCCGTGCTGTTTGATCCTGCAAAAAAGCAAGAGATTTCACTGGCCGAGCCCCCGCCGCCGGCATTGGTCGAACGGCTCCGAGAACTGGGTGTGAAGCCTTTGTCGGTCGGGCGCACGATTATTGCCACGTGGGAGCCGAACGAGAGCGTCGTGCTTGCAGCCATTCGCGATCTTGGGCTCGAACAGCACATCATTTTCAACAAAGGCGCTGTGATGGTGCTGCCCAGCAACGTCAACAAGGCGTCCGGTCTCGAAGGGGCACTGAAGCTGCTGCATCTTTCGTCGCTCAACGTCGTCGGTATCGGCGATGCGGAGAACGATCTGGCGTTCCTAAGTGCCTGCGGCTGCGCTTTCGCCGTCGGCAACGCGCTCTCAACCGTCAAGGAAAGAGCTGACTTTGTCGTTGCTGATCACGGCGCCGGGGTTGTCGAGCTCGCGCGCATGCTGACCAAGGACGATCTATCTTCAGCAAAGCCAAGACCCCCGCGCGTCCAGCCCGTTCTCGGCGACAAACCCGATGGGGCGAGAGTCTCTCTCAGTCCGTTCGAGACCGTGCTGGTGACCGGTTCATCAGGCGGTGGCAAGTCGACCGTCGTTACGGCGCTTCTGGAACAGATGCGGGATGGCGGCTATCAATTCTGCGTGGTCGATCCCGAAGGTGACTACGCCGAGCTTCGGGACGTCGTCGTTCTCGGAGATTCAAAGCAAGTGCCGCGGATCAGCGAAGCGATCGCGTTGCTGGAAAAGCCTGATACCAATATCGTCATAAACCTCCTTGCCATCGAGCCGGCCGAGCGCCCACACTTTCTCGCGAAGCTTATACCCGAGCTTGCAAAGATGCGCGCGGTATCGGGGCGGCCCCATTGGCTTGTGTTCGATGAAGTCCACCATTGCCTACCGGCCAAATGGCATCCTGCGCCGGTGACATTGCCCCGGGAGCTGCCAGCGGTGGTCGCTGTCACTGTCCATCCGGAGGAGGTTGCTTCGGATTTTCTGGCTTTGGTCTCTACTGTAATTGGTGTCGGCGAGGGGGCATGGGGCGCAATCATGAGCTTCTGCGAAGCGACCGGGCGGACCAGCCCGAAGGCCATTGCAGCACCGAAGGAGGGCCATGTTGTCGTTCTCGACAGCGCGGACCGAGTGGAACTGGTGACTGCCCGTAAGCCGAAGGAAAAGCAGAAGCGGCACGTTCGCAAATATGCCGAAGGAGAGCTTGGCGAGGACAAGAGTTTCTACTTTCGTGGCCCTGAGGGTGCGCTCAACTTGCGTGCGCAGAACCTGACGATGTTTCTCCAGCTGGCGGCAGGCGTGGATGACAAGACATGGTTGCATCACCTGCGCGCAGGTGCCTACTCGAAGTGGTTTCGCGATGCGATCAAGGATGAAGAGCTTGCCGCGGAGGCTGCAGCCGTGGAGCGCGATGGTTCGTTGTCTGCAAACGGCGCCCGCACACGCATTAAAGACATTGTGGAACGTCGCTATACAGCGCCAGCCAAGCAAGGCGTGAGTTGACGTTCGACCGATCACCGGACATTTGACTGATCACGGGGGGAGCAGCGTATGCAAGGCAGAGTTGCAGATACCGAATGGTTAACGGAATTGCGATAAAGTGTCTCACCGCGACGACATACCTAGCGATGCGACCGGGCCGACTCGCACGCTTGCTAGGGACACATGGTGCAGAAGCCTTTGGTTCGACTCGGATCGGAGTAGCACCGACAATATTCCGGCGCAGGTGCAGCGTCCTCCCTTGCCGCCGCAGTCGCTGCGATGACAAAGCCGATCGCCGCGCAGCGATTGCGCCGCCGGAACGCCAACAGTAATTTGCCGGTCGCGTATTAGCGCCCGTTCGAACGTCGACACTTGCGCCGGGGTTTACGTTTGTCGCGCGGTTCACGACGTTCGTATTCGGACGTGGTGTTCCTGCTCACCACGTTGGTGTTTCTGCTGGCTACATTCGTGTTTACGCAGCCGACGGCGGTGGGCCTTGCTGACGTTCGCCTTGACGCTGTGCATCGCCAGCGCGTCACGGTCCGTCGGAGCGGACGTAAGCGCGCCTCGTAACGAGCGCAATGTCGGGATTGAAACGCTTCCGTCGCCGCTCCGGAACGAATCGACATGAGTGACGCCGCACTGAGCAGCGACAACGTCAGCGCGGAGCTAAGACGTATCCGATGATCGCACGATTCCACTTTCTGCTGTCCTGTCGTGTCTTTCGCCGATTAGGTCCGATCATCTGGGAGTCGTGCGCATGGCAAGGCGCAACGATGATGATCAGCGGCGCGAGCGCAAGCGGGCCGAGAACGAAAAACCCGCCACCGCGCAGATCGTCAATTATCGAACTTGTGGGCCTGCCATCGCGCTTTTCACGAACCCGGCGACGATTGTGAGGATGGCGCCGCCGGCGCCGCCGCCGGCGATCTGGCCGAGGAGTGCGCCGAAATCCAGTCCGCCGGCGCCGCCTGCGAGTACCGGCAACAGCGCCAGCAGCGCCTGACCTACGACGCCGCCGCCAATCGCTCCCGTGATCGTGTTGCCAAACATGCCGAGGCCATAATCCTTGAGCGCTGCGCCTGCTGCGTTGCCACCGATCGCGCCTGCAAAAAGCTGAACCATAAGAATGACCAATGTTTCTCCCATATCCGCCTCCAGTATCTTGCAAGTCCTTCAATCAACGCGTGCGCGTTGTAAGAGAACCCGTCGAACACTACGGAGGGGATGCGCTAGAGATCGATTGGACTGTGGTCCAATGTCGAGCACGCGCCTGAGCGGACGTCGCGCAAGGATAAAACTGAGGCGCGAGGCGCAGCCGGGGGGAGGGGTCGGGGGTAGCGCGCCTCGCGCCGGTCACTCGCGAGCTGACGCAGAAGAAACTGGCAAGCCCACGAATTTATAAACGTTACGCCATCGCGTGCGATCGATCGATTGGACGCTGGTCCAATATCCATGCGAGCGATGACCAATCACGATCTGTGCCGAGGTGAGGAACACGATCGGCGACAATCGGGCCGATGTTCACAAATGTGAAAGTGAGGAATCCAGTCCGTCCCTGCAATGCTGCGTTGAAGTAGCTATCGCCGCGACCGGCGTGCGATCACAAAGGTTGCCGGGCAATAGCCCCGGAACCTGAGAACTTTACCTCCAGACAACCCTAGTACAACTCGACAACCAAGAGTTATAATGTCGTTGGGGACGGTCGGGCCAACGCTGAGAGCTCGCCCGTGCAAGATTGCTGGGTTCCTTGTCGATCCGTGCGCCCAACGGGGGCGCATGGGATTGTTGTCCGTTCCTGGCCGTTCGCAAGTGGCGCACTTGCATGTGCTGACGGACGCGAATTGATTGCCTCCCTGTCGTGTTCCGGCGCGGAACTCGATCTCCTTGCGCATCATGCGCGCTCCCTCCCCGCAATCTCATTAACAGCTGGTCGGAGCAATCTCCGATGAGTACGAGCGCCAGCCCGTTTAAACCTGCACTTGTCCGCTTCAATAACGACATCGGGAAGGCTGTCGTCGTCGCGATCGGGTATTTCGTAGGCGCCGAGATTGCATTCTTCATCGGAACGCTGTCAGACAAGATCTTTGCCCCATTGTGGCCGCCAAACACCGTGTTGTTTTGCGCACTGGTTCTGGCGCCCCCGAAACGCTGGTGGATCTATATCCTTGCGGCGTTCCCAGCGCACATCGTCGTTGAGCTCGGTGTGGGCATGGGCGCTTTGCAATTGCTGATCGCCTTCATCACGAACGTTCTGATCGTCGTCGTCAGCGCGGCCGCCATGCGACGGTTCGTCGGAGAACGACCCTGGTTCCGCGATGTTCGCAAGACATGGCTCTATGTCCTCATAACGGCCTTGGTGGTGCCGGCGATCGTGGCAATCGGCGGCGCCTTCGTGCCAATCCTGGGCGGCGGATCGCTCGAGGACTTCGGTCTGCACTGGACGCAATGGTTTGCCTCCAACAGCCTCGGCAATCTTGCGCTCACACCGATTGCCCTCATCTTGCTGGCGGAGCCCCCGGTACCGTCCGCGCCCGCGTTGCGGACGGTTGAGGCCCTTGTGATTGGCACAGCCCTCGTGGTCGTTTGTACGATTGCGTTCGAGGTCAGCGCCGGCACGTTCGAAAGCGGGTTTCTCCCCGCGCTCCTCTATTCCCCGCTGCCACTGATCTTATGGTCCACAGTGAGGTTCGGGGCGAGTGGAGCGAGCGGAGCCGTCTTGATTGTTTCCGCCGTCCTGATTTGGCGAGCATTGAACGGCCCAAGCCTGTTCATTGCGAGCGATCCGGAGACCAATGTCTTCGCCCTCCAGGTTTTCCTCATCGGGCTTGCCATCCCGGTGCTCCTGCTCGGCGCGGCTATCGAAGAGACCAGACGCGCCGAGCGCACAACGCGCGACAGCGAGGAGCAGATGTCATTCGCAGCCACGTCGGCCAACATCGGCCTGTGGCAGCACAACCTCGCGACCGGCGATTACTGGGCGACCGAGCACTGCCGCAACATGTTCGGCCTGCGGGCGAATGCTTCGCTCAGCTGGGAAACGGTCGGCAGCACCATCCATCCGGACGACCGGGACATGCTGAAGGACACCATGCGCACCGCAGTCCGGAGCAGCGTGCCGGCGGAGTGCGAGTTCCGCGTCATGCTGCCTGGAGAGCAGACACGATGGATGACAGCAAGGGCACACGCGACCTATGACGACGAAGGCAGTCCGGTGCAGCTGAGCGGGCTGGTTGCCGACATCACCGCGCGTAAGACCGCCGAACATCAGATCGAGTTGCAACGCAGGGAGCTTGCGCATCTCACCCGCGTCTCGGTGGTGGGCGAGCTCTCGGGCGCAATCGCGCACGAGCTCAATCAGCCGCTGACGGCGATCCTCGCGAATGCCCAAGCTTCGCAACGCATGCTGGTGAAAGATGCCCCCGACCTCCCCGAGATCGGCACGGCTCTTGACGACATCGTGCAGGCGGGCAGTCGCGCAAGCGAAGTCATTTCCCGGGTGCGAAAGCTGCTGAAGAAGGGCGAAAGCAGATATGAAGCGGTTGATATCAATGAGCTGTTCAAATCGACACTGAACCTTCTGCACAGCGAGCTGATCTCACGCCGGATCACAGTTGAGCTCGACCTGGCCGAGGGCCTTCCGCTGGCCGTCGGAGACCCGGTCGAGCTGCAGCAGGTTCTGCTCAATCTGGCGATGAATGCCTCGGACGCTATGAGCTCGATATCGACGCGGAGACGCCTGCTGACTTTGACGACACGGACGATAAAGGATGGCTTTGTCGAGGGCAGTGTGTCCGATCAGGGCCGCGGCATCACGCCCGACCAGCAAGGCCGGCTGTTCGAGCCCTTCTATACGACCAAGGAGCACGGTCTTGGTCTCGGGCTGTCGATCTGCTCAACCATCATCAACTCCCACGGGGGCGATCTGAGGATTGTCAACAACGAGACCGG
>Ga0134124_10003681_pt1 | contig 12344 bp, 10 predicted proteins | sample KB304_FD_96880 | JGI IMG/M metagenome (GOLD analysis project Ga0134124, IMG submission 96880) | Terrestrial soil microbial communities without Nitrogen fertilizer from Kellogg Biological Station, Michigan, USA - KB3-0-4 | ecosystem: Environmental > Terrestrial > Soil > Unclassified ... | reverse complement strand
GCGCGTGTCCGGCGCAGGCGGCGGCTCATTCGCCGGCGCGGGCGCCTTGCTCGGCCTGGCATCCGTCTCAGCGGCCGCGCTCGCGACGGGCGCCTCCGCCGGTTTCGGCGTTTCCGCGCACGCGGCGATCCACACGGCCACCGCCGCAAACCCGAAGCCCAGCGAGCAAGCACGACTCATCTTGGAAACTTAGCCCATTTCCGCGCTTTTTGCGCGTTCTTTCCCACTCACCTCAGCGAGGGCGAGCGCTCACTTCCGGAAGCAGCTTGGCCAAGCTCAGCTCGCCGCGCGGCTTGAGCTTGAGCTCTCGATCGATCTCGCGCGCCAGCGCGTCGTCTGGATCGAGGCCGTGCGCGGTCGCCAGGATACTCTCCAGGTTCTTGCGATCGTTGAGCGCGGCGGCGACCAGCGCCTGACCGCGGGTCTCGGCCATCAGCACGCTGCGCGTGGCCAGGTCGCGCTGACCGTCGTGTTCGGTCTCGACGACGACGCTGCGAAAGTCGGACGCGCCCTGCTGCAAACCTGCGACGCGATCGGAACGGCCCAGGGGTTGCGGCGCAAAGCGCATGAAAAATGCCTGCGGAACCAGGTGTTCCAGCTGGGCACGGTCGAAACTCGGGTCGAACTCGACGAACAACGGCCGAGCGTCGGCCAGCGTGGACAGCGCGTACTCGCTGGGTCGACCGCTGAGCGCCACTTCGCGGATCAACGGCGCCAGCGCGGGCTCGGTGCGCAGCAAGCGCGCGCGCACATTGCCGCGCTCGAGCAGCGGCATGGGTACGACCACGATGTCCGGTCGCTGACCGCGCACGATGCGCGCCGCCAACAACCGCCAAGCGACCGCCTCCGAGCGCAACAAGAGCAACCCATCCGCCGGCACGCTGGCCAGCGCGCGATCGGTCCATACCTCGGCCGCCGCTTCGCCACGGCGGTCAGCAGCGAACGCCGAATCCTCGGCGCCCACGAAAACCAGCGTAAAGTCGAAGACTACCAGCAGCACGCCCGCCGGTTTGGCGAACGGGATGCGCGCCTCGGTCAGCGCGACGGCGCTCGTCTGCACGGCGAGCGCCGCGCACACCGCGAGCGCCGCGATGGCCAGCAGACGCAACGCGCCAAACGCATCCGGCGTGAGCACGGCCACGCGACTCACCGGGATCGCCAAATCAGCCAGCACCAGCGCGAACAACGGAATCATCGTCGCGCGCGTCGGCGGCCGCATGCCGCCGATCACCAGGCCTGCGATCGCGAGGCCAAACGAAATCAGCCCCACGTCCGTGAGCCACGTACTGAGCGCGGTCGAGCGCGCGCCCGAGGCGTCGATCAAGGCCAGGCTCGAGGCTTCGAGCCCGTGGCCAAAGTCGAGGCCGCCCTGGGCCGCGAGTGGACGCACCAGCATCGGCAGCAGCGCAAACCCCCAAAAAACCGCCATTCCGCCCAAGAATGCCAGCACCGCGCGCGACCGCGGCAACACCCGGTGCGTCGCGCCTTGCACCAACAGGGCGAACAACAACACCAGCGCCGCGGCGTGCGATTCCGAAAGCGCCAGGCCGGCGAGCGCGCCCAAAGCGAGCGACAAGCGCGCATCTTTGCGCCGCACGGTCTCGAAGCCGAGCAACAGCCCGGCCAACACCAACGCCGTCGCCATTGGCGCACCGCCGGCGACCGTGCCCTCGAGCTGAAACGAGAGCGCCAAGGTCGCGGTCAATGCGCCCGCCAACGAGAGCGAGGGCGTGAGCCGCGGCGTGTGCACCGCGCGCTCGAGCACGCGCCGAGCGAGGGCGTAAATCAAAGACGAACACAGCGCGAGCGACAGCGCGCCGACCCACGACGCGCGCAGCCAACGCCCGCCGAGCGGCAGCAGCGACAACAACTGCACGAACACCGTCGTCACCCGGCCCTCGGTCCCGGCCGGCAACAGGCCCAGGGCGCGCACGATCGGCAAATCATCCCGCCACAGCGGCGCCGAACTGGCCCGGAAGGCGGTCACAATCAGCGGAATCACGAACGCGGCCTGGCCGCACACGGCGTCGAGCCAATGCCGAGCCGGCTTCGCCGTCGAAGGTCTTTCTCCTGTCACCCACTCTCGGTGCCACACCAGCCCGCATTTGGCCTAGTTATCCGGGATTTTTGGGTTGGGGGCGCGAAAAGCGGGCCCATTTGCCACGCTGGGGTGGACGTTTTGCGCTAGAACCGCTGCCCCGCAGGTCTACGCACCCGGGCGCAAAAGGAAACCGAAGTGGCACGATTCATCGACGAGCTGAAACGCACTCACGACTGTGGCGCACTGCGCGCTTCCGACATCGGCAAAGAGGTCGTCCTCTTCGGCTGGGTGGCGATCCGGCGCGATCACGGCTCGCTCGTGTTCGTCGATCTGCGCGATCGCGGCGGCGTGACTCAGATCGTGTTCGACGCGGACGCTTCCAAGGAAGCCCACGAGGTGGCGAACGCGCTCCGGCCCGAGTGGGTGGTCGGCATCCGCGGCACCGTGCGCTCGCGCGGCGAACAGTTCAGCAAAAAAGAAGGCAAGCTGGTCAGCGCCGCCAACGCCAACATCCCCACGGGTGAAATCGAGATCAGCGTGACCGAGGCCTTCGTGTTCAACAAGGCCGAAACGCCGCCCTTCAGCCTGGACGACGCGGTCGACACGCGTGAAGAAGTGCGCCTCGAATACCGCTATCTGGATCTGCGACGCCAACCGCTGCAGCGCTCGCTGCGCATGCGTCACAACATCAACCTGGCCACGCGCAACTACCTCTCCAGCCAAGGCTGCATGGAGATCGAGACGCCGTTTTTGGTCAAATACACACCCGGCGGCGCGCGCAACTTCCTGGTTCCGTCCCGCTTGCACGCGTCCAAGTTTTACGCGCTCGCCGAGAGCCCGCAGCTGTTCAAGCAGCTGTTCATGGTGGCCGGCTACGATCGCTATTTCCAAATCGTGCGCTGCTTCCGCGATGAAGATTTGCGCATCGATCGCCAACCCGAGTTCACGCAGATCGACATCGAGCTCAGCTTCATCAACCAAGATGATCTGTTCCAGTTGGTCGAAGGCTTGGTGTTCACGATCTGGAAAGCCGCGCTCGGCATCGATTTGCACGAGCACTACCCGAGCGGCCATTTCCCGCGTCTGAAGTTCGACGAATCGATGGAAAAGTACGGCAACGACAAGCCGGATCTGCGCTTCGATCTGCGGCACTTCGACATCACCGATCAGGTGATCGAGCAAAACGGCGGCGGCATCCCGTTCTGGACGCCGATCGCGGAGAAGTTCAAGAGCGGCGCCTATCGTCGCGATCTGCCGGCCGAGATCGTCAAAGCCATGATCGTGCCGGCGGCCTCTGCGCTTTCACGAACGGATCAAGAGAAGCTCGAGCAGCTCGCCAAGGGCATGGGTGCGGGCGGCTTGGCGCGCGCGAAGGTCGGTCCCGACGGCACCTGGGTGCAGTCACCCCTGTCGAAATCCGTCACCAAAGAGATGGTGCTCGCGATCAACGCAGCGACGGGTGCCAAAGAAGGCGATCTGTTGCTGTTCCAATTCGGGAAAACCTCGCTCGTGCACATGGTGATGGCGAACCTGCGCGTTCACATCGCCAAGAAGCTCGGCCTGATCCCGGAAGTCGGCCACGGCGGCGTGTGGAATTTCCTGTGGGTCGTCGAACCCCCGCTGTTCGAGTACGACGACGAGCACAAGACCTGGGCGGCCGCGCACCACGCCTTCACTCGTCCGCACGACGACCATGTGGATCTGATCGAGAAAGATCCCGGCAAAGTGCAGTGCTACCGCTACGATTTGGTGCTGAACGGCTTCGAAATCGCCGGCGGCTCGATTCGCCTGCACGACCCCGAAGTTCAAGCGCGCGTTTTCGCCGCACTCGGCATCAAGGACGAAGAAGCCAAAGAGAAGTTCGGCTTCCTGTTGTCCGCGCTGCGCTTCGGCGCACCGCCGCACGGTGGGATTGCGCTCGGTATGGATCGCATCGCCATGCTGCTCGCTGGCACCGAGAGCATCCGTGACGTGATCGCCTTCCCGAAGACGCAGAAGGGCACTGATCTGATGAGTAACGCTCCGGGGTTGGTGGGGCCGAACCAACTCGCCGAGCTCCGGATCCGCACGGTCGGCGAAGGCTGACCCGAGCCCGCTCTCAGTCCTCGACTGAGGGCGGGTTGTCGGCGACACTGAGCCCGAACTCACGATGAGCGCACGCATTCTGGTCGTCGATGACAGCCCCACGATTCGCAAGGTCGTGGGGTCCATCCTGGAGGCGCGCTCGTACAAGCCGCTGCTCGCGGGAGACGGCCAAGAAGCGCTCGAAGTGCTGGGCAGCGAGACCGTCGATCTGGTGCTGCTCGACTTCGTGATGCCGCGCATGAACGGCTACCAATTTTGCCGGGAGCTGCGCGCGGATCCGAACCTGAAGAACCTGCCCGTGGTGCTGATGAGCGCCAAGGGCGACAAAATCCGCGGTCAATTCGTGCAGCAGACGGGGGCGATCGACGCCATCACCAAGCCCTTCGACGCGCGCGGCCTGATCGCGGTGGTCGAAGGCGCGCTCAAGAAGCACACCGAGGGTCGCGGCCGGCCGGTGCCCGAAGCCGCGGCCATGCCCGAGGAGCCGGACTCGAGCGTCGAGAATTTCCGTCCCAGCCGCGCCAGCTTCAGCGACGACCCGGGGTTACGCCGGGTGCAGGCAGCGCATGAGTTCGCGCGCTCGCTGAGTCACGTCGCCGGACCCGAATTCTCGAAGATCCCCGAGCTTTCTCCGGAGCTGACGGAGGCGGTCAACGTCGCCCTGCAGCGCGCGATCACACCCGACAACATGGGCGCGCTGTCCACGCTGCTCAAGATGCTCACCATGGGTGAGAACACGCGCGACGCGCTGTCCGGCGACATCTCGGTGATTTCCATCGCCGAGGTGCTGCAGTTGTTGGACCTCCAGCGGCAAACCGGCGTGCTCAGCATCTTCACCCGTCAGAGTGAAATCACGCTCTTCATCAAGCAGGGGCGCTTGGATTTTGCGGCGTCGCGCGGCCTGCATGTCGAGTTTCGCATCGGTCGTTACTTGGTCGAGGACAACGCCGTCACCCGTGACGAGCTGCACACCGTGCTCGAAAACCGCGCGGGCTCCAAGCGTCTGCTCGGCGAGCTGTTGATTCAGCTGGGCATGACCAATGAAGATCAAGTGCGCCGCGCGCTCGTGCGCCAAACCCACGAGCTGGTGTACGAGGTCGTGCGCTGGAAAATCGGTCGTTTTGCCTTCACCGTGGGCGTCGATAACCCCGCCGCCACGAAGGCCGCGCTGAGTCTCGAAACCGGCGGCCTGGTGATGGAAGGCTTCCGTCGTGTGGACGAGTGGCGTCTGATCGAAGGCAGCTTCGACTTCGACGAAGTGCTTTATCACGACACGGTGGCGATCGAGCGGCTCGGGGAGGAGACCAACCTGACGCGCCTGGAGCGCTCCGTTTTGGGCGCGATCGACGGCAAGCGCTCGATCCGCGAAATCGTCGATTTGACGGGCGGCAGCTCGTTCGAGACGTGCAAGATTTTGTATCAGTTCCTCAACTCACGCTTGGTGCGGCGCCGCGCCGCGTGAATCGATGGCCCAGCGCGCAGGGCTCCTCGTGCGGCGTGGCGGTGAACTCGCGTTTCTGCCCGCGAGCGTCGCGCGCTTTCTGTTGCCGCTCCCGCGCCTGACGAAAGTCCCTTGGGATTCCGCGCAAATGGCGTTGGTCGGTGGGGAAGTGGTGGCGGTGCTGCCGTTGGGCGAGCCGAGCGGCGAGCTGCTCTTGTGCGAGCTCGATGGGCAAGCCGTGGCACTCTCTGGCTTGTCCGCCGATCGCGTCGGCTTTTGGCCCGCGAGCGACACGGGCGTGCTGGTGGACGGCGTCAGGGTTCCGACGCTCGAGCTGAGCGAGGCACTGAGAGAGTTTCGAGACGGCCGTCCCTCGGCACCAGAAGGCGCACCATGATTGATCCCGGACCGAAGCAGAGCTCCATCTCGGCCGTGCAAGCCGCGCGCCTGCTGGCGGCGCTCGAAGCAACCAAGACCGCCGCTGGGCACGCGAACCACGAACAACGCGAGGCCAGCAGCGGCCTCGCCAGGCAGCGCGTGGAGCTGGAGACCGTGCAAGAGTCGGTGCGCAACCTGGTTTCGCGCGGTCGCGATCTCCGCAACACCTTGCAGGTTTTGCGAGAGTCGGTCGATCGCGCCAAGCTCTCGGCGCTCAATGCTGGGCTCGAAGGTGCGCGACTCGGTGAGTCGGTCGGCAAAGCATTGGTGGTGATGAGCGATGAACAGCGCAACCTCTTGGCTCGCGCGCTCGACGCCCTGGAAGAACACGGCACGCTCTTGGCCGAACTCGAGCGCGAGCGCGAGCGCTGTGTCGCCGGCCTTTCGCAGCTGGGCGACGGCGCGCGCCAAACCGGCGCCGCATTTTCGCGGGCCGAGCAGCAAAGTCAGCTCACCTGCGCCTTCCTCGATCAGGTGCGCAGCGATTTCAGCGAGATCTTCGGCGACGACCCCGAGGCCGCGCGCGCCCTGGGTGAAGCCGCAGCGCACGTGCGAACGGCTGCCAGCTCCCTGCGCGAACTGACGCAGCGCGCACCCCTCGGAGCCGACGCGCTGCGTGAGCTGTTGAGCCCGCTGCTGGCGCTGATTCCCGGCCCAGAGGACACGCGGCGGTGAGCGACTCCGCGCACGAGCTCGGCCGCTTGCTGGCTTCTGAGATCACGCGGCGCTTGAGTTTGTTCGACGGCGCACAGCCAGCCGCGGTGGAGGTCCGAGCCGCGCTGCACTCCCTCAAAGGTTCGGCCGGCATGGCCGGGCACACCGAATTGTCGCTGGTGATCGCCCAGTGCGCGCAGCGCGTGCAGGCCGAGCTGCCCTCCGCGTTGAACGAAACGCGCGCGATGCTTTCGCACGCGCTCGCGCGTTTGACTCTGGATTTACCGCCGTTTGCCAGCGTTTGGCCGGAACCGCCACCGTTCCTCGGCCCCTCGCGCATCGACGCCAAGTACCACGCTCAATACTACGCCGCGATCCGTGAGCGGCTCGGCGAGCTCGACAGTGTGCTCGCCAGCACCGACGACGCGCTGCTCGGCCTCGAGCGCGCGCAGCGCGCCGTGCACGCCATGAAAGGCGCGGCTGCGGCGTTGGGCGACGACGTGACGGCGTGGTACTGCCACGGGCTGGAAGCAGCGCTGCGCGGCGTGCCGCGTGAGACGGCGCACGCGGTCGACGCGCTGGTCGATCTGGCTCGTCACCGCGCGCTCTTCACGCTGCTGCTCGAAGACCAAGCGCGTGGTCTGGAAACTCTGCGCGCGCTGGCCGCGCGTCGCATCCTGCCGCCCACGCCGGTCGCGTCGCCCCCGAGTCGCCCGCGCAATCGGTCGCCGAGTCGCCCCCCGAGCCGACCACCCAGCGGGGAATTTCAGCTGAATTCCCAGACTTCGTTGAAGGTCCCGGTAAGCACGCTGGATGCCTTCAGTGAGCGGCTCGAGCGCATCGATCTCGTCCACGACGAGCTGCTGCGCACGGGGGATCTGGCGCGACATTTGTCCGCGCGCCTGCGCGACACCAGCGCCGGACTCAACGAAGTACGCCGCGCGTTGACCAGCACGCCCGCGGACCCTCACGCATTGGCTCAGATCGAGCTGGCCAGCGCGCAGCTGCAGACCAGCGCCGCCAACGCCGAGCGCGGGGCGGGCGTGTTTCGGCGCAACGCCGAGTTCTTGCGCGCGCGCACCGGAGAGATGCGCAGCGAGCTGGCCGCGCTTCGGCGCGCGTCACTGCATTCGTTGTTCGAGAGCGTGCGCCGCGCGACGTTGCGCGACGCCGATCACGAGGGCAAATCGGTAGCGGTCGAAATCGTCGGCCCGGACGTGCCCATCGATCGGCGCATCTCGGAGCGTTTGTTCGACACCGTGCTGCAACTCGCGAAAAACTCGCTGGTTCATGGCTTGGAAGGGCCGGCCGAGCGCGCGCGAGCGGGCAAAGCCGCGGTCGGCCGGATCACGCTTTCAGCCGAACAGATCGGCGAGTGGCTGCGCATCACCGTCGCCGACGACGGACGCGGCGCTGACGTAGCGCGCATCCGCGAACTGGCCGTCGCAGCGGGCGCCGTCACGCGCGCTGCCGCCAACCGCGCGGCAGAAGACGATCTGCTCGCACTCTTATTTCTACCGGGACTGACCACGCACCGGCGCGCCGATCTGCTGGCTGGGCGCGGCCTCGGACTGGACTTGGTTCAGGATACGATCCGCCGCTTGGGCGGCACCATTCGTTTGCGAAGTCGCGTCGGCGGCGGATTGACCGCCAGCTTCGAGATGCCCAGTGACCAAACCGTGGTCGAGGTGTTGTGGCTCGAGGAGCTGGGCCAGAAGTTTGCCCTACCCGTGAGCTTCACCGGCCGGGTGGAGGCGAGCGATCCGAGCCAGGCTCCGCCGGTGCGCCTGGCCCGCTGCTTGGGCCAAAAATGCCCAGAAAGCGCGGCGGTCTCGCTGGAGCTCACGGTGTACGGCGTGACGCCGATTCGCATTGGCCTGGACGGCGTGGGTGAGATCGAGCAAGTCGCGCTGCGCGCTCTGCCGGACATGCTCGCCGAACGCGGACCCTACGGTGGCGCGGTGCTTCGCAGCGACGGCACCCTGCACTTGGCGTTGGACGCACCGCTGGTCGCGGCACGCGCGTGGACGCTGCGGCCCCCCCAACCCCAGGACGCCGCGTGAGCGCGCCCCCGTACCCGCCGTCGATCACGCGGCTTCGGCGTGAAGACTTCGAGGCAGTGTCTCGGATCATCCGCGACAGTGGGCTCGAGGTCGATCTGGAGGCAGAACTGAACCGCGAGTTCGCGCTGCCCTGGGTGCTGAGAAGCCCGACCTCTGGGGAACCGGTCGCGTTTTCACTCGCTTGGAGCGTGGCAGACGAGTTGCAGCTGCTCGACATGGCCAGCCACCCCGAGCACCGCCGAAAAGGCCATGGCCGAGCGCTTCTGAGCGAGCTCTTGCGCTACGCGCAGCGTGAGCACAAGCGGCTCTTGTTGCTCGAGGTGCGTCAGTCGAACGAGCCTGCCATTCGGCTTTACCGAAGCCTGGGCTTCGAAACGACGGGCGTGCGGCGCGGCTACTATTCGGATACAGGTGAGGACGCCTTGGAGATGCGCATCACCTTCGACCCGAGCAGCGGACAGATTTTATCCGAGCCGAGCCGATGAACGCGCGCGTATTCACGTCCTTGCTCGCGCTCTGCATCGCCGCGAGTGCTTGCGAAGACCACAAGCAGAGCAGCGCCAAAGACGCCGGGCCGACCGAGCCGAGCCCGAACGCCAGCATTCTGCCGGCACCGCTGGCCAGTGAAGTTCCCGGCGGGGCCAAGGCCAACGGTGAAGACGGCGAGCACCGCGACGCGGGTCACCCCGTGACGGACGCAGGCGCCGATGCGGCACCCCCCGAACCGCGAGCGCTGCGCGAAGATCAGGTGTTACCCCCGGGAATTCCGCACGAAACCACGGGGTTTACGCTGAGTGCGCGGCTGCGCTGGCTGGATTCGCCGAGCGTGCCGCGTGTGCCGGAACAAAACACCGAAGGGTTAGCGCGCGCGCGCGATGCGGTTGGCTTCGACTTGGTGATCGACTTGGCCGGCGGCCACATGCGCTTCGCGTTTGCCTCGCGTGCCTTCACCTTGCCCGCGGGCAGCGAGCTGCGCGCACGCGATGATTTGTACGGCCACGCGTTGCTCTGGCCGAACCGCACGACCTACACCGCGTTGCCGCCCGGCACCCTGCGCAGTGTCTTGTCGCAGCAGCGTTCGGATGTCGTGCCGTTGGTGCGGCCGCGCTTCAGCGCGTTGTCGAGCGGGTCGCTGTTCGGGTACAGCACGGAACGCGTCGAGCTCGGCACGCCCACGGGCAAGCTCGAGCTCGAACAGGCGCGAGGGCCCAATTCCCTGCCTAGCACCACGATTTGGGCCAGCGGGGCCAGCCTATGTCAGCTGTTGATCGAGCTGGTCGGCGCTTCGCCGGTGAGCTCGGCGTGTCGCGCCGATTTGCTGCCGGTGCGTGCGGTGTACACGTGGCCCAACGGCCAGCACTTCGCGTTCGAGGTGGCGCGGCTGACGCGGCGCACTGACTTCAACCCGAGCGCGTTCTCCGTGCCGCCCAGCGGCGCGGAGTTTCGCCAGAGTGAGCTCCCGCCTCCGCCACCGATTGGCATGTTCTCGGAGAGCGAGCTCGCCGAACTTCGGCTGCGACCCGCGGTGCGCAGCGACAAGCCCGATCCGAGCGCGCCCAAGAACGGGCTGTTACTGGTAAACCACAGCGAGGCCTTGCGTTACATCACCCTCGACGGTGTGCCGGTCGCGCGACTCGTCGCCGGCAGCGAATTGACCCTGGTCGGACTGCGAGCTGGAAAGTACCAAGTCGGAGCGCGTGATTTCTTCGACGGCGAAGACGCCCAGCTCAAGTCCGTCGAGACCCCCGCGCGCTTCAGCCTCGGGGACGAGGCAGAGAAGACACACTGAAACCGCTTCAAGAATCCAGCGTGCGGCCGCCCAGTTCGTAGTCTTCCGGGCCGAACTCCGTGCCTTCGTAGCCGCTGTCGAGCAACTTCGCGTGCAGCGCTTCGACCGCGACTTCGAGCACTTCGAAGCGAGTCGAGAAGGAGGAAAATTCTTCTTCTGGAACCGGCGGCAACGCGGCCAATCGTTGTGCCAGAAACTCGTGTTCCTCCGGCGAGACGCGCAGCATCGAGCGAGGTCCGTCGTGCTCGGTGTTGCCATAGATCGCGTCGTAGGCGCTGCCGATCGGATTGAACCAAAGAAACACGGCGCTCGAGCACACCGACCAGTCGTGCACGTTGATCGTCGGCACGCGCCAGAAGCCACCCAGGCGGCCGCGCACGAGTTCGCCAAAATAAGAGCCCGCTGCGCGCGCGATCAACGGCGCCAATTCGGGACGCTCGCGAATCGTCTCGCGCGACAGGAACGCGTAGTGGTCGAGGAGCGGCAGCGTCTCGGGCGTGAAGTCCAGATCCACCTTGAGCGCGCGCCGTACATACTCGAGGCAGGCGGTCACGTAGTCCGGGATTGGCTCGGGGGGCGGCTGAAAGCCTGTCTTGGTCGTCATCGCGGAATCTCGTGTCCGGGCATGCCCGAAGCAAGCCAGCGACGCCAAGGGAAAGACCCTTCCGGGCTGGGGGGATCGGAAAAAATTTCAGCTGAAAGTCGCGTTCCACTAGAATCCTGCCTCCCGGCCCGGCGCCTTCAGCGCCTCGATCACTTCCCCAAAGACTCGGCCCAAACCGGGACCCCCCTAAATTGTCCGAGAAAAGCCCGCTTCCACGATCAGGGTGGACTCGAACCAAACGTTCGGGGCGGCACTGGGGAAAAGACGCGGACTTACCTTCCCTCTCGAGCGTGTTACTCTCGAAAATCTCCCCATGCGCCTCGGTATCCTGAGCGACATCCACGCCAACTACGAAGCGTTGAGTGCCGTTGTCGAAGCGTTCAAACGCGAAGAAATCGACAAGTACTACTGCCTCGGTGACACCGTGGGCTACGGCGGCTCGCCGAACGAGTGCGCGGACATCGTGCGTGGCTTGGTCGAAGCGACGATCCTCGGCAACCACGACGCCGCTGTCGCCGGCCGCATGGACTACTCGTATTACTACGAGGCCGCGCGCCACGCGCTCGACACCCACGCGCAGCTGCTCTCCGACGAGAACATGCAGTGGCTGAAGGGCCTGCCCTATCAGATCAAATTCGACGAGATCGGCGTGCACCTGTGCCACGGCTCGCCCGTGCGGCTCGAAGAGTTCGAATACATCTTCGCCCCCGAGCAAGCGCGTGAATGCTTGCCGATTTTCGAAGAACTCGGCCACATCACGCTGATCGGCCACTCCCACCTGTGCAAGGTGTTCGCGCTCACCAAGTCCACGGTCGAGGAGCTGCCGCCGATCGACTTCGAACTGCAGCCCGATCGCAAATACATCGTCAGCGTCGGCTCCGTCGGCCAACCGCGCGACTACGACAACCGCGCCAGCTACACGCTGTACGACTCCGACAAGAAGCGCTTCGAGTTCAAACGCGTCGAGTACGACATCGAGACCGCCGCCGACAAAGTCCTGCGCGCCAAACTCGAACGCAACTTCGCCCACCGCCTGTTCATCGGCGTGTAACGGCGCTCGATCGGCCACGCAGCGCGACGCGCTCAGCGCCTTTTGCGCTCCCGGAAGGCCGCCAAGTTCGCCAAGCGCAATGTGCGCCGTCTACGGCCTCCCAGAGAAGATCGCCAAGGGAGAGAGGAGATTTGGGGGTCGCGCACCCGCGTCGCGTCGCTCGCTATTTTCCTCGGGG
>Ga0134124_10003678_pt1 | contig 12348 bp, 10 predicted proteins | sample KB304_FD_96880 | JGI IMG/M metagenome (GOLD analysis project Ga0134124, IMG submission 96880) | Terrestrial soil microbial communities without Nitrogen fertilizer from Kellogg Biological Station, Michigan, USA - KB3-0-4 | ecosystem: Environmental > Terrestrial > Soil > Unclassified ... | reverse complement strand
CGAAGTGTGCAAGTCCGTTTCTGAAGGATGGGCTAACCTTTTTCATTGATTCCTCCAATGGAAAATGTTTCCGCGTCAGCGAGACGTGCAATTTTTTGGAAAGCTGATCGGTATTGAGGTCCTGGACCTTATGGTCCACCTTGAGTGTGCTGAGTTGACCTCGAAGATCAATGAGCGAACTTGAAGAAACTATTCCATGCAGACGTAGATCGAGTGAGGCGAGTCCTGATCTTCGTATTCACGAACGATCCGCTCGAGGGTCTCTACTAATGTGTAGAGAAATCCAATTCCTTTCGAGGGTGACTTTTAGATTTTCAGATCGGTAATGAATTTTTCGAATACGAAGATATTTGATGAAGACTGAAGTGAGTTGCTCTAGATCAAGTAAGCGTTCCAATTTCTCATACTTACCCTTCGGGATCTCAGGCCCTTCGGGATCTCAAAACGCAGATCTCAGATCTCACAGAGCTGCACCGATGTAACCTAATCTCTAATCTCTGAGATCTGCGATTTGAGATCCCGAAGGGGGCCTGAGATCCCGAAAGGCTAGCCCAAACCATTCACCAGGACTTCTGACAACTGCGACATCAAGAGATACGCAGGGTTGTCGACAGACCAGATGATGTCAGGCATATCGTCGCACGAGATCGCCATCGCGATCTTTCCTTTCTTCGAATAGATAATTCCGACAGCGCTCCGGAGGCGATCGAGGGCGCCATACTTACTGGCCATCGGCACATCCGACAATGAACGACCAATCGCATAACGCGCTTGTTCTTTCTTCATCAGCTCGATCATTTCCTTTGATACAGCCGGACTGATGATCTCGCCGCGTTCTAACTTTTCCATAACTTGCACCATCTCGTGCGGGGTCGCGACGCCGAGACCGTACTTCTTGTTTTCCGGATCTCTGCCGGCAGCGCTATCACCACCACTTCCAACTTTGCGATTGATCTTGATCTGTTTGAAACCCAACAATTCCATACGCGCATTCACGGCGTCAGTAGTCAACACATCCAATACAAGGTTCGTTGCCGTGTTATCGCTCAGCATCATCATCAGGTTGACAGCGTCGCGCAATGTTAGATGAAGGTTGTCTGACAATTCGAACAGTATTCCTGACCCTGACACCTTCTTTTCTTTGGTTAGCGTGACTTCGTCAGTCCATTTCGCTTTTCCTTCCGACACGCGCGCAAAGGCTTCGATCATCACTGCGATCTTGATCGTGCTTGCTGTCCTAACACGTTCGTCACCGTTCAGTGCGTATGTTTCACCTGTATCGAGATTCTTTGCGTAGAGACTGACTTTGCCTTTGAAAGGTGTGACGAGGTTCTTAACTTGTTCGTCGAGCTTGGCGTTTGGCTCATTAGGTTTCTGCGTTTGTGAAGATGTGTTGTTAGCACTAAATACGAGCAGCGCGAGTAGAAGAATCAGATTGAGTTTTTTCATTTGTCAGAAGGTGGAATCAATGGAATAACGAGCATGCGAAACTACACGAGGTCGGGAAGGGGGCAGAGCGGCGGGTACTTAGACTCACTACACGCAAACCCAGTGCGCCCCCGCCGGTTGAAGTGCTGACGAATTCAAAAGCAACCTTAAGTGAAATGTTTCAATCAAGCTCTGAGTACTTGAGTACTTGAAACCTGCCGGGGCGCGCCAGGCCTGAGTAGGTCCAAGCTTGAGAAGGTACCGCTCTGCCCCCTTCCCGACCTCGAATTGAATCAATTGACCTTGAGTGATCGCAAAGCGTTATGCACCCAAGACTACTTACCAGACAAATAGCCTTTGGCGATTAACAATTCGCCATTGAGAATCGCAGCGCCTGCTGCGCCGCGAACTGTGTTGTGACTCAATGCGACGAACCTGTAGTCAAGCACAGCATCAGGAAACAAACGACCGATTGTAACTGTCATCCCCTGGCCCGCATCACGATCAGCTTTCGGTTGTGGTCTGTCCGGCTCGTCCCTGACGATGATCGGTGATTGTGGCGCGCTATGTAGTCCAAGTTCCTGCGGCAAAGAGCGGTACGCAGCAAAGGCTTCGTGAAGTTCTTCGATCTTTGCAGTCCTCTTCAGTCTCACACGCACCGCAGCCATGTGACCGTCTGAAACATTTACCCGATGACACTGAGCACTCACCTTCATTGGCGCCGTTTGAATTCTATCGTTCGCAAACGTACCCAAGATCTTCACAGTCTCAGTCACGATCTTTTCTTCTTCTCCGCCGATGTAGGGCAAAACGTTGTCGATGATATCGAGTGAGGCGACCCCGGGATAACCTGCGCCCGAAAGTGCTTGCAACGTCGTCGCCACTGTTTCAGAAACTCCGAACGCAGTTTGCAGCGGAGCCAGCGCCAACGCAATCATGATCGTCGAACAGTTTGGGTTCGTGACGATGTAGCCTCCGGACGGATAACGTTGTCGTTGTCGTTCCAATAGACCCAGATGCTCGTGATTCACTTCCGGAATTAAGAGCGGAACATCCTCGTCCATTCGAAACGCCGACGAATTGCTGATCACTGGATACCCTGCTTCAGCAAAACTTCCTTCAGTCTCGCGCGCGATGTCGCCGGGTAGACTTGAGAATACGAGATCACAGTCAAGGGGAGGAGTGGGAGCCTGGACCTTCAGCACTCGAACGGCTTGAGGCATTTCGCCTCCAAGGCGCCATGTGCACGCATCGCCATAATTCTTTCCTTGTGAACGATCCGAGGCAGCAACAGACGCGATTTCAAATTGAGGATGATTCTCGAGCAGTTGAATAAACCGCTGACCAACCATCCCCGTTGCTCCAAGTATTCCGACTTTAAGTTTTCGCATAATGATTTTGTTGGGGCGGCACTACCTGCCCGCGCCGTCGTTCAATTCTTTAACTCTAGTGAGTCTCAGTTTGGTTTTTCTCTGTGCTTCCTCTGTGTCTCTGTGCCTCGGTGGTGAAGAAAGAACCTTGGCCAACCACAGAGGCACAGAGAACACAGAGAACGCACAGAGAAGAACCGAATTTTGCAAGCCGAAGAGGTAATTTATTCGTCAGGGGTGCGCCCTACAAACTCGCGAGCGCTCGCTTCATTCTCCGTACGCCTTCAGTCAGTGCGTCAAGGTCCGCACAAAAAGACACGCGCAGAAATCCCTCACTCTCACTTCCGAATGCCGATCCGGGAACAGTGATTACTCGCTCCGCTAAGAACGCTTCAGCCACCTTCATCGACGAACCAAACTTATTCACATCAACCATTGTATAGAAAGCGCCGTCTGGTGTGACGGCGCGCACTCCCAACTCCGAATCAATCAAACTCAAAAGGTGATCACGTCGTTCTTTGAATGTCTTCCGAAAAGCCGTTCGCGCTAGTTCCGCCTCATCACTCCACGCAACGAGCGACGCTTTCTGTGATACCGCGGAAGCACATGTAGTGACATAACCATGCAACACCAATGCGGATTGAATTACTGAAGGGTCACCAGCCATCCATCCAAGTCGCCATCCCGTCATACTCATCGACTTCGACAGGCCACTAATTACGATCGTACGATCATAATAAGACGACACAGACTCGGGACGCTCTTCGCCAAAGTAAAGCTCACGATAGATTTCATCGCTAATCAAATAAGCCCCATGGTCTTTGACAGCAGCTGCAAGGGCCCGAACATCGTTCGCTGATAGAGCGCGACCCGTTGGGTTTGAAGGGCTGATACAAACAACCACCTTCGTGCGCGGTGTCAGCGCCCGACGAAAGTCTTCTATGTCGAACGAGAAATCTTTCGCCGAGGGCAAACAATAATAGCTGGCAACGCCGCCGGCCATTCGTACGATCGTCGGATAGGCAACAAAGCCAGGATTCGGAAGCAACACTTCGTCACCTTCGTCGACGAGAGTCAGCAATGCCAGGTACAAAGCTTCCTGGGAACCCGCCGTTACAATAACGCGCTCCGGCTTGCTTTCGAGGTAAGCGTAATCGGAAGCAATCTTCTCGCGCAGCGCGGGTAACCCTGCGTGAGTCGTATAACCGTTCTGTTCTTCTTCGATTATTCGAACTGCGGCGCGCCGTATGACGCCAGGCGTTGGTAGATCAGGTTCACCTAAACCAAGATTCAAACTCCCTGGCAATGCGCGATCGAAGACTTGCCGAATGACACTCTTCTCAATTCCCTGCAGTCGTTTCGGCAGCGAAAAATTCTTCAACGGAGATAGTCCTCCAGCTGTACTGCTGCGTCAGTTTTTTCGTCGCGATACTTAACTATGACGGCCGCGTAAAGTGAAAGTCCCCAACTCTTGCCCGGTTCGCTCTGAATTGCACGGGCGCCAGGAACAACAACAGCACCGGAAGGAATCTCAAGTGGAGCGTCGGTTTTTCGTTGGTAGATTTGATTGCGGATCAAATCGTAGACGGGAGTTGAACCCGTCAGGATTGTCCCGGTAGCAAGGACAGCTCGCTCGTGCACGATCGTCCCCTCGTAGACACCGCAATTTCCGCCAACCATCACGTCGTCTTCAACGATCACCGGAACAGCACCAACCGGCTCCAAGACACCGCCGATTTGTGCCGCCGCAGAAATATGAACTCTCTTGCCGATCTGCGCACATGATCCAACCAGAGCGTGACTGTCGATCATAGTCCCCTCATCGACATAGGCACCCGCGTTAACATACATCGGTGGCATGCACACTACAGTCGGTGCGATATAAACCCCGTCGCGAATGCTCGAACCTCCGGGAACTATGCGAATGTTTTCTGCGCTTGTTGTTGGTCTGATTGGATAGGTATCCTTATCGAAGAACTTCAGACCCGACTGGCCCGACATCTCTGTGAGTTTACCCATTCGAAAGCCAAGAAGAATTCCCTGCTTGACCCACGAGTTAACTAGCCATCTACCTTCCGGTGATCTCTCGGCAGCACGCACTTCGCCACGATTCAGCGCACGCTTCAACTCCTCAAACACAGCTCGGTCTTCTGAAGTAAACTCACCTGGTTGCCGCTTAGCAATCGACTCGATCTCTTCACGCAGTTGCATGTGACGTTTCCCCGAGTACGCCTACCTGGATTAAAACTTCACGCAAATGAGCTCGACTCTTCTCCTGAATCGGCACCAACGGCAAGCGGAAGTTTTCATCGATGAGACCCATCATAGCCATCGCTGCCTTGACTGGTCCGGGACTTGATTCGATGAAGTTAGCCTCAAGCAACGGCAGCAGCCTGTAGTGCAACGCTCGAGCTTCATTCCAGTCGCCCGCGAGAGCCAGGTCAACGAGTTGAGACATCAGCGCGGGAATTTCATTTGATGCCACTGAGATCAAACCGTCACCTCCGAGCGCGATGATGGCAAGTGTGAATGAGTCGTCGCCCGAAATAACTCGAAAGCCCTTTGGTCTGCTACGAAGTATTTCCATGATCTGGGAAAGATTTCCGGAGGCTTCCTTGACGGCAACGATGTTCTCAACATCGCGTGCAAGCCTGATTGTGGTCTCGGCAGAGATGTTCGAAGACGTTCGACCAGGAACGTTGTAAATCACAACTGGCATTCCGCTCACGGACTCAGCAATGGCGCGAAAGTGTGCATACAAACCTTCCTGGGTAGGTTTGTTGTAATAAGGCGCGACTGATAAGACCGCATCAGCTCCAAGCTCGCGCGCCGTCAGCGAATATTGAATTGCAGCCGCTGTTGAGTTGCTCCCGGTTCCCGCGATTACCTTAGCGCGACCACGAGCGACCTCGACTGTCGTCTTGATGACCAACTGATCTTCCTCGTCAGACATCGTGGCGCTTTCTCCGGTCGTCCCACACGGAACCAGTAGCCGCACTCCTCCGCCGATTTGATATTCGACCAGAGCGCGCAACCGATCCACATCGACGTCGCCGCTTGCCGTGAAAGGTGTAACCAGTGCCGTGGCACATCCACTCAACCAATCAACCTGCATTGTCATAAGTCACCTCCGAAGCGTTACTGATTTTCAATCTCTGCTCCACCTCTGCGTTCTCTGGGTCTCGGCGGTAAGAGATTAGGCACATTTCCACCACCGCCGAGACGCAGAGAACGCAGAGGCGACGCAGAGAAGCTGGAAACTAACCCTTGAGAATTTCATCCACCACATCACTAAACTCGTAGACACCTTTACGTCCAATGACCCATCGCGCGGCCAGCAGCGCACCGGCAGCGAAGCCCTGCCGTGAACGAGCTGTATGCGTCAGTGTTATTTGATCTGCCTCCGCATCAAAACCGACTTGATGCGTTCCGGGAATATGACCGGCACGTGTCGACGAAGTGGGAACGTCGCAATCGAGATGCTCGGTCATCAATTCACGAAGTCGCAACGCAGTGCCAGAGGGCGCATCACGCTTGCGCGAGTGATGCGCTTCTTCAATAAACGGCGCGTAGCCCCCGACTGCGCTGAAGAGCTGCGAAGCGTGGCTTATAATTCGATAGAACACGTTCACTCCGATGGAGAAGTTAGCGCCGTAAACTAGCGTGCCGTTTTGTTCTATAACGAGCTGCTTGATCTCCTCCTCATGAGTTTTCCAGCCGGTAGTTCCTTCAACAATCGGCACCGCTGCAAGCAAGCATGATTGAATGTTTCGAGGTACCGCTTCACCAATCGAGAAATCAATGACGACATCGTGGCCGCGGAGTTTGTTAGCAAGCTCATCAATAATCGTTGGGGCCTGTCTCGACGTTGCGACATAGTCGATCTCGTCGCCGACTTTCTTTGCCTCGGCGGCAACCAACTGACCCATCGCTCCATATCCGATCAACGCTATTTTCATGATCTAACCTGCTGAGTGCTGGGGAGCGCAGGCGTCCTCGCCTGCTAGTTACAATTCCTTGATAGTCGACTGCATGCGGGCCCTCGCCTGCTAGTTTCAATTCCTTGATAGTCGACCGCACGCATCTTCGCTTGCTTTTGACGCGTAGCGTCAAGTGAATTTAGCCCAGCTTTTCAAATGGGGATCGGCGCCCTTTCGAAAGGGCGTCACGCTAGCGACGCCTGAATTCAGCCGGCGCTAACGCGTCAAGCAGGCGAGGACGCCTGCGGTCCCAGCACCTGCGCTCCCAGCAAGAGCTGCGCGAGTTCGACGTACAAATCTACTGCTGCTTCCAGTTCACGCTTCGAAACACGCTCGTGCGATGTGTGCGCGTCGAGAATCGAGCCAGGCCCAAGCAAAAGCGGCTTCCCCCAATTCGTCAAATAAGGTACGTCGGTCGTGAAACGTACTACGCATTCTTCGAAACCGCGAACATAAAACAGCTTCACCGGGTCGTGCGCAGAAGCAAACTCGACACGCGCACGTCCTCGGACAATTTTGTCGACGATGTCCTTCGCAACGTCAGTTTCGATCGCAAGCCGAACCTGTAGTTCAGCACTAGCCTCAGCTGGTATTACGTTTGGTCGAGTACCACCCTGGATCACACCGATGTTGCAAGTCGTCTCACCGAAGAATGAATCGTTGGGCCACTTCAAGTTGCGGACGTCAGCGAGCACGTCGAGAAGTTTCTCAATCGCTGACTCACCAACTTCTGGATATGCGGAGTGTGCGGCTCTTCCTTCAGTTGTCAGCAGAAATCGCATCGAACCTTTGGTGCCAATTGCCAGTTTGTTATCTGTCGGTTCCCCATTTATTAGGAAGCGACACTCGCGTGCGAGTGGATGATTGTTCGCGAGTTGTGCGCCTTTACTGCTGAGTTCTTCGTCGACTGTGAATAGCAAACCAACTTCCTCGAAACCTTCGGCGCGCAGCCGTTCCGCCGCAAACACCTGCGACGCGATGATGCCTTTTGCGTCACACGAACCGCGACCGTAGAAGTATTCATTGTCCTCGCTCGATGGAATGAAGGGCGGGACAGTATCAATGTGGGTGGAGAAGACGATCGCAGGCGGGGCTTTTGTGGTCGCGATCACATTGAACCTATTGGTTTCAACTTCCTGTAACTCGATTCGATAGCCAAGGTTATTCAAGACCGTTGAAAGAAACTGTGCCGCCGCAGGCTCGTCACCTGTAACAGATGGGATATCGATAAGTTGCCGGGTCAGTTCGAAAAGAGTCATTTAAAAGTGACATCCACAGATTACGCAGATTACGCAGATTTACTTACAACCCTTGGGCAAGTGCCTCTTTCGCACAGAAATCTGCGGAATCTGCGTAATCTGCGGATGATCGTTCCTTCTCTTCAAAAAACGCTTCGTGCAATCTGTTCACTGCTTCGTTTACTCGCTCTTCTTCAATTGCGAATGTGAAATTAATGCTCGATGCGCCTTGCGAAATCAGCGTAACGTTTATATCGCGGATGGTGCTAAACACACGCGCGGCTATTCCCGGTGTTCCCCGTAGCCCTTCCCCAACAACACAAATGATCGCGCGACCTTCTTCAATTCGCACCGTGCCGAGTTTTTCCAACTCCGACACAATCAACGGTAGCGAACTCGCATCGTCCAGTGAAAGCGATACGCTGACTTCAGAAGTAGTCACAACATCAACGACCGTGCGGTGCTTTTCAAAAACCTCAAAGAGTGCACGAAGAAACCCATACGCGCCCAACATCCGCGCGGAAGTGATCTGAACCGTTGTGACGCCTTTCTTGTGAGCGATCGCTTTCACTGTGCGTGGGGTGGTATCGGTTTGCGCGCATACAAGCGTTCCGCCTTCCGATGGTGCGCGCGAGTTACAGATGCGAACTGGAATACAATCCTCAATTGCAGGTTGAATTGTCTTCGGATGAAGAACCTTTGCGCCAAAGTAAGCCAGCTCTGCCGCTTCAGCATACGAAAGCCGTTCGACTGTTTGTGCTCTTGGAACAACACGTGGATCAGCAGTCAGCACTCCGGTGACGTCGGTCCAGATTTGAATCTCACGGGCATTCAAAGCCGCACCGACGATTGCCGCTGTGTAGTCTGAGCCGCCGCGACCGAGTGTAGTTGTTTGATTTTTCTTGTTTGAAGCGACAAACCCACCCATCACGGGAACAGATCCGGTCTCCAGAAACGGTAGCAACACAGAACGAGTCGCAGCGACGGTCTCCTCCATCAAAGGTGCAGCACAACCAAATTCATCATCAGTGATAATGCAACTGCGAGCATCGATAGCCAGGGCACTCATGCCGCGTTCGTTTAGTACTTCTGCAAGCAACAAACTCGAGAGCGCCTCTCCGAATGCCAACACAACATCCTGGAGCGCGCGCAGCTGTGCAGCTTGAGAGGTGATCAGCGCGAGGTAGCCGGCGAGTTGCTTCTTCGCTTCATCAATCTGCGTTGCGTAGGCGGCGCTACTTGAGAGCAGTTCTACAGCAGTTTCTTTGTGACGATTGAAGATGGGCTCAAGTGAACTGAGCGCCGCTGGCTCGCCGTTTTCAGCGGCAATCATGGTGCTTGCGAGGAGAGCGTCTGTCACTCCGCTCATCGCCGACACCACTACGACAGGCTCAAGGTGAGTACGCGCGGCTACAATCTGTGCGACGTTTTCAAATGCCCGGGCATCGCCGACTGACGTCCCACCGAATTTCATAACTGTTGGCATGATCATGTCTTAATGTCCGATATGCTTTAGCTTGTCGCTCTTCCATTTTTCAATTTTCCGACAAGCTGAAGCATGTCGGACAATAAAAAAGGTCGATCGTGAATGAACACGACCGACCTCTGTTAGAAATCGAAATTCAAAACTGCGTCGCACGCGCAACACAGAATCAAATTAACTGTCGTAGCTCTCCACCGTTTCGGTGACAGTCCCGCGGATTTAGCCGCAGCAACCAACCTGTTGTCGACGAAGGATCGACAGCAAGCTTCGGCGGCCCACCCCTTTCAACAGCTTCGCATCCTTCTTCAAAGAAACTGTTTATTTTTGGAGGCCGCGCCTCTACAAGTTTTTCAAAAGATCACATTCGAGCGATGCGCCAAAGTAGACGGAAGAGAAGTGGATGTCAAGAAGTATTGAGCTGCTGGGAGCGCAGGCGTCCTCGCCTGCCCGCTGCGATTCCAAGCGTTTATTGGAACACTAGTATCGTTTGAGATCCTCTCTCATTCTCACCGTGGCTTTAGCCCGGTGGTTGAAGTGAAAAGAAAGTTCGTGAACCGTTTCAACGGTTTTAGACGCCGCATATTAGAAACCGTTGAAACGGTTCCATCAATCTCTATGGCCCAAGATCACCGGGCTAAAGCCCGGTGAGAATGAGACGAGGCGTTCCGGATCTATGCCATATTACCGAGACTGCTCCCGAGTCTTTCGAATCTTTGGAATGGACACCACTTGTCCCATTCTGACCGGCACTACGGGCGGCACGGAGGTGGCGGGCAGAGCCACATCCCCCATCAAGGCCGGTGTTCTCGTCTTCAGCGGTCTAGAGGCAAGTTTACCCATTACGTAACTGGGCTGGTGTCTTTCACGATCCACGATTCCATAAAACCCAACGCCTGCTAAGAAACTTACCAGCGCAGTTCCCACGGCACTCGCTACCCGTGACAACCGTCGCTTCAAAGCACGCAATCCTTCAGGACAGTTACGAGTGAGTATTGAACCGTCAGTTCTTCTATAAAAACGAACACACAAGCGACCTTCGGTACGCTCAATCAGTAGCTCCGCGTCGGACTTTGTCATCTCCGACAAGTTGTAGACATTCAGATTGCAGTGTCCGCAGAAGCGAACACGCTCATTACCAAGCATGCTGTCCCAATCAACTTTGCAGGGCGCTGCAATGCGAACATGATCGAGTGTGCTATTGAATCGTGCCATGAACGCCTCCCTGACGCTTAAGTGGACAACGGTTTTTTAGAGCGGACGAACCGAACTTCTTTAGACTAGGACACGTCGGGAAGGGGGCAAGCGGCAGAGTCAGTCTCGCCCTTCTCATACCCAGCGCGCCCCCGCAGGTTCCTAAATCTTGTTTCATAGTGACAGTCAGCCTATTTGTTGACCTGTGGCGATATATAACGAACAAAACTCAAGTCAGCCAGCGCTTCCAGCTTCTCAATCGTCACGCGTCCGATGACAAGTTTCGAACTCTTCGGATCAAGAATCACTTCGAATCCAAGCTCTTTTAATTTCTTCATCGCTTCCTCCGACTTCTCTGTCAGCCACACCTGAACTTCAGCCTTGCCATCGTGAATAAAGCTACCTTCGTCAGGTCCGGGAATAAATTGTTTGTCTTGTAGTCGCCGGACGACCGCGAAAACACTCGGATGGATCTTTAGTCGCAGCTGATCCAGTCTCTGTTCCTCTTTAGATTTCTCTCGCGTAATTTCTGCCGGCTCGAGTTTGTATTGCGACTTAGGAGCTGGCGTGGCTTGAGGTGTCGAATTCCCTGTTTCGGCAGTAACAGTAACGGTCATTGACATGTTTGGTGGTGGCGCAACGTTGCCACCGCCGCCCGCGGCACGACCTGCAATGGCTCCCCGTCCGAATGACGAACCGCTAATCAACCCGCCGACAAATCCCATGGTTACCGGTTGGTCGGAATCAACCATCGCCTGATTAACTCCAGCCGGCACCTCTACAGGTACATCAATTCGGCGCGGCTGGTTGCCGTCGGTCACAATCATTTCTTCAACTGCTACGAACGAAGTGAACTGTGTCATCAGTCGATACTCGAGTCCCACTTGCGTAATGGTCTGTTTCAAATCCGGCTTCATCCGCCCGCTCTGTGCGCCGGCGTAGTCCTGCGACATCAAGTCATCAATCCTTCGACGCGCCCAGAGTGACGACAACACGTCGTGTGAAGCCATCGTCTCTGGAAACGAAACTGGTATGTCACGCACAAAGTCATTTCCAGCCACCTTTCCTTTCAAGCGAATGGTGCCGTTCGCAGGCGAAGTAAAACGTCCTGACAAGATTAGTGGTTTAGCAGAAAAGAGATCAGGAATTCGTTGCGGATAAACATCCGCCACTGGCAAACCGTTCCAATCGATCGAAATGTCTGTCAACAAAGGATTGCGAATTCGCTCATGAAATCTCCTGGCGGCAGCCGATCCGTCGTCGTTCAATCCAACGTACTCGACTTCGCCACGTCCAGCTTCGGCCATCTTGTCCAGGAGGAATCTGTTCACCGACTCACCAATGCCAAAACCAAATACTCGAGCGTTCGGATGCTTCTGTATTTCCGAAATGATCTCCATGTCGTTACCGACATAGCCGTCTGTCATGAAACAAACGATGCGCACATGGTCCTGATTGTCGGATGGTTCAAGTGCCGCTTTGATCGCGGTCATCATCTCAGTGCCTCCGCTGCCACCTCGTCCACTTAGCAGCAGCTGAGCTTTGCGGATGTTCTCTTTAGTTGCGGGAACGGGATGCGGGAAAAGAATGTCGGTGTTACCTGCAAAGGTGATGAGATTAAAAGTGTCGGAAGGATAGAGGCTATCCATCGCAAGTTT
>Ga0134124_10003676_pt1 | contig 12348 bp, 11 predicted proteins | sample KB304_FD_96880 | JGI IMG/M metagenome (GOLD analysis project Ga0134124, IMG submission 96880) | Terrestrial soil microbial communities without Nitrogen fertilizer from Kellogg Biological Station, Michigan, USA - KB3-0-4 | ecosystem: Environmental > Terrestrial > Soil > Unclassified ... | reverse complement strand
GTGCGTTCGGCCAGGGCTCGCACCTCATCGGCGACGACGGCGAAACCGCGCCCCTGCTCACCGGCCCGGGCCGCTTCGATGGCGGCGTTCAAGGCCAAAAGATTGGTCTGGTCGGCTATGTCCTCGATCGTGCCGATGATTGCGCCGATCTGGTCGGAACGCGCCCCCAGGCTCTCCACGGTCTTGGCCGATTCCTGGACTTTGTCGGCGATCTGCCCCATGACAGCTATGGTGGTTTCAACTACCGCCGCGCCATTTTGGGCAGAGTGGGTCGCCAGCTGGGCGCCCTCGGCGGCCATCTGGCAGTTCAGGGCGATATCGCCGGATGTAGCCGACATTTCTTCACCGGCAGTGGCCACGGTGATCGTCTGGCTTGCAATCACCTCAGCACCGGCGGCGATCCGATCGGCCGAAGAGTGCAGTTGATTGGCGGCTGTCGCCACCTGGCTCGATGTCTCGGCAACCTTGCTGATGATGCCGTGCAGATGGTCTATGAACAGGTTAAACTTCTTGCTGACCTGAGCGATTTCATCATTGCCGGCTGCATCAAACCGCTTGGTCAGGTCGCCTTCCCCTCTGGCCAGGAGGCCCACTTCGTCTAAAATCAGCTTAAGCGGCCGGACGATGGAGCGGCGAACAAGAAACATCAGGGTAATTACCGCCAGACCTATGACGGCTGCGATGCCACCGCTGCTGGACACCTGCCTGGTCAGAGAGGACAAGCTGCCGCCAATTGACTGCATCTGTGTTCGCCCATCCTGCCTGTTTTTGTCGGCGATCTGCGCGGCCTCCTTAATGACACGGTCACATGCCTTGTCATACTCTTCCATTGCCTTGTTGCCTTCAGCGGGACTCTGGCCGTAGGCTTCAAACATCTGTATTCCGGCTTGCCACATAGCGGGAAGCGCCTGCCGGATTGTCCGCAATTTGGCAGTCTGCACCGCATCCTTGTTGAGCTCCAGCAGGCGGGATGTAAGCTGCATCGATTTGTCGTAGGCCGGTTTCGCCTCCTTTTCAATGACCTCCTTTTCTCTGGTCAGGCTTGCATCGGTGTGAAACTGCCAGACATTGGCTACCTGCAGTTGAAGTTCCTGAGAAAGGGACACCTCTTCCTGAAGGCTTTCGTAATTGACAAGCTGGGAGCGCACCCCGGCCAGCCCCTTTACCGTTATCAGCGGGATCAGGATACAGATCAAAACAATCGAACCAGCCATGACAACAGCAACCAGCAATTTTTTTGCGATACTCATCAAGATGCCTCCAATATTTACAAATCGTGTTTCTATGTCAGACCGAAGTTGTGCCATTCCCATACATCAGGCATCCAAATACTGTCATCAAGCGTACCGGCTGGAAATAAAGCCGGGGTGAAAAAGTTCCGGTTACAGCTTGAATTGCCGCACCAGCCGTCCGACCGGTCACTATATAGAATTGAGATTAAAATATCTATGATGGAAATTACGTATTAACGGATTTTTGGCGTGGCCGGGGGTGTTGTTCAGAGGAGGGGGAGGGGTTAAACACGGGATATGCCGCTACAGCACCGATTGATAAAACGTGAATCCGTTTCTCCCCTTATTCTTCGTTTCGTACATGGCCTTATCCGCCTTTTTCATCAGCTCCTTGGCGTCATCGGTCCCATTGACGGGGTACATAGCAATCCCTATGCTTGTAGTTATGTGCAAAACATTTTCGTTTAGGGAAACCGGTTCGTTTATGGCATTGATGATTTTATTCGCGACAACTGCCGCATCTTCCGGATGGGCTATCTCCGATAACACGATAATAAACTCATCTCCTCCCTGCCGACAAACCGTATCTATACTGCGAACACAGGCCTGCAACCTGTCAGCCACAACCTTGAGAAGTTCGTCCCCCATATCATGGCCTAACGTATCGTTTATATTCTTGAAATTATCAAGATCCAGGAACATGAGCGCCAGGGATCGTTTGTAGCGCTTGGCCTGGGCAAGGGACTGTTTCAGGCGGTCCTTGAGCAGACGACGATTTGGAAGGCAGGTGAGTACATCGTAATAGGCGAGCTGATGGATCTGTTCCCGGCTTTGTCTGCGGTCGGTTATGTCTTCGATCTGGGCGACCAGGTAGAGGGGGGCTCCGGCAGCATCCCTGATAACCGATGAGGTCAGCTGCGTCCATACAACCTGCCGGTCTTTACGAATGTAGCGTTTTTCCATGTGATAGAAGGTGGCGCTGCCGTCCAGCAACCGTTGCACATTGGCCATATTGGATTCCAGATCGTCGGGGTGAGTGATCTCCTGATAAGACAGCTTTTCCAGTTCTTCCTTTTCATAACCGACCAGTTCACAAAGGGAGCGATTAACCAGCATGAATCTGCCTTCGAGTGACACTACTGACATGCCGATCGGTGCATTCTCCAGGATATTACGAAAACTTTCCTCGCTATTTCGAAGAGCCTCCTCGGTTTCCTTGCGCTCGCTGACAAGAATATTGAAATTGGTCAGCAAAAGACCGATCTCGTCATGGTATTTCACCGGTAATAACTGAAGCTCGCCCGAAGACATCTCACTGACTCTTTTACTGGCATGACTAAGCGGCGCCAGTAATCTCCTGATAACCAGCCAGACTGCAAGGAGCACGAAAACAGAGAGCGCCGCCGCAATCGAGTAGGCACGACTCCTCATTGTGCGAATGGGCGCAAAAACTTCTTCGGTGGGCAGCACAATTTGGGCAATCCATCCTGCTGACGGGATCTGCTTTGCAGATGTCAATGTCTCAATTCCCAGTGAGTTTACAGCTACTCCCGAACCTTCATATCCTGCCAGGAAGCGATCCAGCATTTTGTTGTCACCCGGCCTTGCCAGTGGCTGAAACTTGCGTGACGGGTTGCTGGAGGTGGCAATAAGATTGTATTTGGGAACATCGATGGTTATGTAGCCTGTCTTGCCGACGTTTGCATGCTCGACCTGGCCAAAGAGCGTGGAGTCGGAGAAGAATGTAAAACCGACCAGCAACCCGACAAGTTGGCCGGATTTATCCTTGATCGGCGAGGCAAACGCTATGCCGGGCTGTTTGGAAAATCTGCCCAAGCGCGGCTTGCCGATCGCCGTTTTTCCGGTTGCGAGCACTTCCTTATAATATTCAAGTTCAACGTAAGAAGCATCAGCTCGCCCCGGAAAAATGGGGTAGTCGGTTATACCGTTACCCTCCTTGGTAATTAGTGTCAGGCCGGCTTTAAACAGGGCTAGCAGGCCGAATCGGCTCTTTAGAAACTCTCGTGCCTTTTCCGGGTTGCCAAGAAGTTCAGGAGTGATAATCGCAGCGTTTGCTTCGAGCAATTCAATCCGTTGCCGGATTTTATCATCCAGATCCGAAGCGATGTAAGACACTGTCGAGAATTGGTGGGATTCCAGCAGATTTGTCATATCCTGCGCCAGCTTTTTTTCAACGCTGTACGTTAACAGCCAGAAACTTGCTAAAAAAAGCAGCAGAACTATTCCGGCAAATTTGGTTTTAAGAGTTATTGTGGTGATTCTTCCAGGCATTAATTAACCTTTCGACAATATCAGATGGTAAAGCCATATTTCACGAGTATCGCCCGAAGGTCCCCGATATCAAACGGTTTGACAAGATAATCCGAACAGTCGCCACCGACAAGAGCATCCATCATGTCGTTTGGTGAGTTGAGTGAGGTCGCCATGACGATGGTGGCCTTGTCGCCTCCTGAGATGCCCGCATCCTTCTCCATGGCGCGCATCCGTTTCAGAGCTTCCTGGCCATCCATTTCAGGCATGACGACATCCAGAAACACCAGCGAAAATGGAGTGCCGCCCTGTAAGGCCTCCCTGAAAAGTTTTGTGGCTTGAAGGCCATCACCCGCCTTGGTTATATCCAGGACGCCAATATCACGGAGATTATTCTCCATAAATCGTAATACAGCCTTCGAATCATCGACAATCAGTGTTTTCGCTTCTCGTTTCATAGTTTCCCTCTCAACGTCATTGCCAGATTCTATCCTTTATCTCTCTGATAATCTCAATCTGTCTTTGGAAAATGTAATGTGATAACTGGCGTTCAAGATATTTATCGGGACAGATGGAAAATTTGCAACTGTAGGGAGGGTAATCATCTTTAACGGCGATCAGCCTGGCCGGAACACCGACTTGTAAATCCGGGTTCTGCTCGATCTGTCTGAGCATGAACTTGATTGATGCCTCGGTATTAATTGTTAGCGGACAGGAGTGGTGGATCGATATATTCAGCCCGGAAAGGGAGATGTCGCACAGATTCCCCTCGATGATTCCCAGCGGTGTTGCGATTACCGTATCCGGGTTTGGTTCAAGTGCCAATCTGATAAAGTTCCTGCGCTCAGCCATTATTTCCACATAGGAAAATTTAACGAAAGATGCTGCCTGTTTCTTGACATTTACATACAGAGCCTGAGCAAACACATCATGTTTGAAGAGGGAGCTCCGTATAAAGGCGGAACGGCTCTGTTCAATGGTCAAGGCCTGTTCCGCCTTCACGTCCAGGTCAATGGTGTCTCTTTCGATGGCCGCAATGGTTGCCGGATAGGAGAGTGGCAGACCTTTGTAATAATTGATCAGATAGAGCACCCTCTTGGGGTTCGCTTTTAGAATCGAGACTATTTCCGCATGGTCTTCGTCAAAGGTTTTCTGGATGCGGGTGCTGTATAGGTCCGCTATATTCATGTCATCCCTGTCCATAGTGGTTGATGGAAAGTGGTCATGGCAAATTGGCTTAGGTACAGGAACCCTTCATATCTGCTGCAAGTTGTGCCAGGTCCGCTTCACCCGCATGCTGTAGTCAATTGTCATGCTCTCACCATTAACTTACGATGTCTTCTAAAGCGGTTGCCACCGCTAATATCTCTTCATCACTATAATCGGACGCTGTCAGAAGTTCATATAACGTGAAGGCAATTTGACTCGGCCTCCCGTGTACCCGTAATGATTCTGCTACACCTTGCAAAGATGCTTTTTCCATGTTCTCTCCCTCAATGCACTATAAATCTATGTGAATCAGCTTCGCGTGGGTCATACCGGCAGAACCGAGGTGAACCAATAGAGTCCACCTCACCTGTACTCGATTGGAGTCAGTTGATAAACTTGTATTTGGAAAGTATTGAGCGTAGCGAGCCGGAACTGACCGGTTTTACGATATAATCGGTGCACTCGCTGCTAATGGCATCCATCATGTCCTTTGGTGAATCACGGGAGGTGGTCATAATTATTACAGCCGCGTTTTCTCCAGTTATGCCGCCCTGCTTTTCAACGACCCGCATAATTTTTAGTGCTGATTGTCCATCCAAAACCGGCATCATCAGGTCGAGAAGGATCAAAGAATACGGCGCTCCAGCAAGAAATGCATTTTTGAAAAGTTCTACGGCTTTCAGACCATCCGGGGCTATTGTAATATCGTTAATGCCAAAGTCATTGAGTAAATGCTCCATCATATTTGAAACGGCTTTAGAATCCTCAACGATCAACGCTTTTGTATTCTGTTTCATAAAAATCTCCTATATTGCCTGATACTAATTTCTCCCCACATAATGAATGGAGCGTTCACTTTTGGTCATTGCTTTTTCAGCATACATTCGGTCATCTGCCTGCTTCCAGATACAGGAAAGCTGGTCGCCAGTGTAGGCTGTGGCTACTCCTAATGAAAAGTGGACCGGAAGATTATTGTTTTCCTCATTATATCGAGCTTGGCATTCCCTTAATCGCTTCACTACAATTCCAGCGGACTCCTCATTTGTCTCTGGCAGCAAAATGGCGAACTCATCCCCGCCTATACGGGCCAAGAGTTCATTTTCCTGTAATGCCTCACGCATGATCGCTGCAGCTGCCATAATTAAACGATCTCCTGCTTCGTGCCCTTTGAAATCGTTGACCTGTTTCAACCCATCCAAATCGATGATTATGATGCTTACTGGAAAAGACAGCCCCAGTTGCATACGGCCGAACTCATCGTCAAAACAGGCTCGATTGCGCAAATCTGTCATGCTGTCGTGGGTACTCTGGTAATTCATTTGTTCCTCGGCCCTTTTTTTTGCCGATATATCCTCAATCATGTAGACGACGTAACGTGGACTTCCTGAGTCGTCGCGCACAACTGAGGCGCTCAGCATTCCCGAGATCACGGCACCATAATTTGTAACAAAACGCTTTTCAATCTGGTAGAAATTCCTCCATCCCTCGAGCATTCCCTGATATAAATCCCGGTCGAGTTCATAATCGTCAGGAAAGGACAGGTCTTTGATATTTAAAGATTTAAACTCGTTTGCCAAGTATCCTAAGAGGTTCTCCATCATCAGATTGACTTTGACGATCTGCCCATCTGGAGTTAATAACATTGATCCAACCAACGCATTTTCAAATACGGCCCGGAAGCTTTCCTCGCTTTCACGGTATGCCTTGAGAATCAGATGATGACGTTCCCAGTCTTTATACATATACCGCGAGACAAAAAGCGAAATCAGGATGAAACAAAAGACTGCAGCCGATATAATGGCGGTTTCACTCCACCAGGCGGCAAGATACGTTCTAGGGGCCAGGCCCAGGATGACATACAGAGGGTGGCTGGAAATCTTGCGATATGAATATGTCCGCTCAATTCCATCCACGGGGTACTTCGCTTTGAACGTTACGCTGTTTTGACCCGACTCAACCAGTTCTTGAAACTCACGGGGAACTATCTTTTGTCCGATGGTGCTGCTGACTACTCCCTCTGACCTGGAGTAACGGGCAATGAGTGCCATATCCTTGCTACGCAGCGAAATCGACCCGTCTTTGCCTAAATCAAGGGAGGTAAAAACCTTGATGAAATGGTCCAGCCTCAACACGCCATAGACCACTCCGCCAAAGGTGCCATCCGGCCGATTGAGGCGTCGGGCAAGCTTTATATTCCATTTCCCTGTGGAGCGCCCCAGCCCCGGCTCCGAAAACACCAGCCCAGCGCTCGGGTTGTCACGCAGTTTGATGAAGTAATCTCTATCGGCAATGCTTTCCGGCTTGCCGGCAACTGCTCCGGCACCGAACATTATCTTCCCCTGCGCATCGGATATCCGAATACTATCGAGTTCCAACAGGTGCGTTTTTTCCTGACTGATAAATGAGTTCAACGTTTGCGTATTTATTCTGCCGCTCGCAGCTTGTCTTTCAAGTTCGTCGACCACGACAACCAGGGCCAGATCTATCTTGTCAATAACGCCGTCTATGTATTCTGCTGAAATGCGTGCAAGGTTCTGAGTGGTAAGAGCGGCACGTTCTTCATACTGGATCTTGCTCTGATGTATTGAGATGCCCGCAAGAGCGATAATGAACAGGTTGATCAACAGAGCTCCCGCCACCAAGCGCACGATAAATGTGTTCAAATACATTGTTGAGCCAGATTTACTGGTAATCTCGTTCGTCAAGATTCGTTCCTTCGAGCCCGCTCTTAATTCTGCAATTCGTGTTCGCCCGGAATACTGTCACGAAAACATGCCCGCGTCTCGCGGACCATCTTCTGATCGCCCATGAAACGATGCAGCAGAACTTCGCTGTTAATAATGTATGATGGAAGCATGGTATGTTTACCTTGTTGGATGGCCGAAACGACTCTTTAAGTACCCATTTTCCAACTCAAATCAGTTAAGCCCTTACAGACTTTTTGAAGCCCTTTTGATGGAATCATCGAGAATGTCGGCAACCATGCCGAACTGAGAAAAATCAATGTGATTCAGAATTGATATCTCCTCTTTGGAGAGGACGATTCCCTTTCTGCTAATGGCTTTCTCCAGTGAATTTGCAGCCATCAATCTGAAGTCCATATCGGTTATTATTCTGCCTAAAAAACGCTCAACTTCCACTTGAGACATCCCATACCCCCTAAATCAATGTCCCTGAATAGGACAACATTTTTAAAATCAATGCTCTTGGGGATAGAATTACAGGAATGGTGCCAACATTTAGATGCTAGTGATTTAAGTAGGTTAAAAGTTTAGGCAAGAAAGCAGGTGTCCCCAGAAGGGACAAGGTGAGACAAATGGGGACAGGTGGACTAGCGGTAGAATATCTTACGGTTTACTTTGAGGAGGGCAGCGGCCCGATTAGTTCGCTGGAGACCTGCGTAGGAGCGGTTTTATGACTTGAGTATTCATACGCGGTTGCTGAAGAAAAGAACCAGCGTCACCAGCACGGGAAAGAGGTTCAGGCAGGTGAAGAGCAGCCTGTTGGAACGCATCAGCGCCAGGAACAGCAGCGGAACGGGAAAGGCGGCATACCAGAGGGCGGCGGGTCGCTCGATGATGCCGAATGCGGGCAGCAGCATGGCGCACGCAATGAAGGCAAGAAGCCAGAGCCAGAAGAGCACGTTCCGACTCGCCGGCGCGGCAGCCATGCCGATAAGCGGGATGCCTGCAAGGCGATAATCCGCCTCATGGCGCTCCTGAAACAGCCAGAAGTGCGGAATCTGCCAGATGAAAAGCAGCCCGGCCAGGATGATGATCCGGTAATCGGCCAGTTCGCCTCCAGCCAGAGACCAGCCGATCAGCGGCGGGAAGGCCCCGCACAGCGCTCCGACCGGCAGGGCCAGAGTAGTCCTGCGTTTGAGCGGTGTGTAGACGGCCAGATACCATATCAGTGCGGCCAGACCGAGCAGGGAGGGGAGGAGACCACCCATCACAATGAGCGGAACAAGACCGGCAAGGATGGCGCATGCGCCGAGAAGGAGAGCGGTGGTTGCGGAAAGACGTCCCTGGGGCAACGGGCGCAGCCTGGTGCGGGACATCAGGGCATCGATGTCCCGCTCGATCAGCTGATTGAGGGCAGAGCCCCCCATCGCCAGCAGGCTCACTCCGCAGAAAAGCACCGGCAGAGCCGCGGCATGGATAAATGCCGGGAAGAGACAGTACCCCCCCAGAGCGGTCACACCGTTCAGAAGCGCGAGGCGGGGGCGGAAGAGTTTCGAGAGTGCTGTAATCATAGGCTCCGCGTGCAACCGATTATTTCACTGTTTCCATGAACTCCACCAGCGCCTCGATCTCTTCTTCTTTCAGGTCATTGAAGGTCGGCATGATCGGCTGGAACCCCTTGACCAGATCGGCCTGGGGCTCCCGGATGGACCGCCGCAGATAGGCGTCATCCACCGTGATCGTGCGTTCGCCCCCACTGGTAATAACCACCACACTGCGCCCCATGAGCCCCTTGAAACTTGGTCCAACTCCGGGCGACCCATCCAGTGAATGGCATCCCAGGCACCCCTTCTCCCGGGCCAGTTTTCCGCCATCGATCTTCACGGCAGCTCCGCCTCCCGTTCCCTGCGAAAGCCAGGCAGCGAATTCAGCCTCGGGAAGCGCCTCGACGGTGGTAATCATGGCCGAATGGCCGGTACCGCAGTACTGGGAACAGAACAGATCGTAGCTGCCAGGTTTCGTGGCTACGAACCAGGCGTAGTTGCTCATGCCCGGCACAACATCCCGTTTGACCCGGAAGGCTGGCAGGAAAAAACCGTGGATCACGTCCTTTGAGACCAGCTCCACCCGTACCGGTTTTCCCGCCGGCACATACAGCCTGGGACTGGTTTTCCCATTGTCATACCTGAATTCCCAGGACCAGGTGCGAGCCGTGGCGGTCACCTCCATGGCCCCCTTGGGGACATCGCGCAAAGCCCGGTAGCCGGCCCATCCGTACCAGAACATGGCCATCACCAACAGGGTGGGAAACGCACTCCAGACGATCTCCAGCCAGAGATTCGACTCGACCTGTGAGGTCGGCTCGGGAGCGCGGGAACGGTGATAGCGGATCACGAAGGTAATCATCGCGGCGGTGATGCCGATCAGCAGAACCAGGCAGGCCCCGAAGATGAACATGAAGACCGGATCGATGGCTTCGGTTGTGGTTTGCAGATGAACAGGGTTCACATTAAATCCCTTACCCTGATAAACAGGATAGTTCGTTTAACGAAATCATTTTTGCACAAAAACCGCAAATAATGATTTCTAACTCACTAACGATAGAGCACATCGAAGAAGGTAAGTCCGATATAGACGGCCAGGGTAAAAAGGGCCAGGAACAACAGCCAGCGCAACAGCCGCCCTTCGTATTTCATGTGCATGAAAAAGGCGATCACCAGCCCGGACTTGACACAGGCAATGGTCAGCGCCCCCAGTACCTTGTACCCTCCCAGCTCGATACGGGTGACCAGTACCGTCAGGCAGGTCAATGACAGAAGCGCCAGCCAGACCGCAGTCAGTTTGCCGTAGCTGATGATATGCGGGGTATGCTCATGTGTGTCGGTGCCCACGGTGCCTCCAACGTATTTGTCTACAGAATCAAATAATACAACGGAAAGATGAAGATCCAGATCAGGTCTACCAGGTGCCAATAGAGGGCGCCGTTCTCCAGCAGCACGTAGTCTGCCTTGTGAACCTTGCCGTTTCGCACCTTGGCGGCGATCCACCCCAACAGCGCCGCACCGATCAGGACATGCAGGCCATGGATGCCGGTTGTCATGTAGTAGAGGCTGAAAAAGACCGGTTCCCCCGGAGGCGCCGACGCCAGATGGGGTGAATTGGGATAGATCCCGTGACGGATCTTGGCGCTCCATTCGAAATACTTGATCACCATGAAGGCTGCGGCGCAGGTGATGGTCCCTGCCAGCAGCCAGACGGCGCGACTCCGCTCGTCCCGTTGTACGGCAGTAACCGCCATGGCCGCCAACAGGCTGCTGGTCAGCAGTATCATGGTATTGGCCGCTCCCAGGACCCAGTTCAACTGTCGTCCGGCAACGGCGAACTCGTGCGGGAAGTTGGTGAAATAGACCGAGTAGAGCAGGAACAGGCCGCCGAAAAGGATCAGTTCGGTGAACAGGAACAGCCACATGCCGAGCTTGGCGCCGGAGTAGTCCTTGTGCAGGGCATGGCTCATGGAATTCCGATCCTCTTGAAGTCATACGGTCCGTGGGTGACCACCGGCTCCTCCTCGAAATTCTCCGTGGGGGGCGGGGTGGGGATACTCCACTCCAGCGTCGCCCCACCCCAGGGGTTGCCCCCTATCGGTTCGCCCCGGAACAATCCCCGAAACAGGTTGACTACCATGATCACCAGCCCGACAGCCAGGATCCAGCTGCCGATGGTGGAAACAAGATTGAGGGTGGCGAATTCCGGCAGGTAATCGTAGTAGCGCCGGGGCATCCCCTGCATGCCGAGCACCTTCATGGAAAAATATAGTATATTGAAGCCCACGAACATCAAGCTCCAGGCGATGATGGCCGGTTTTTCGGCATACCTGCGGCCGTAGAACTTGGGGAGCCAGTAGTGCATCGCGGCGAAAAAGGCGAAACCGGAGCCGCCGAACAGGACATAGTGGAAATGCCCCACCACGAAATGGGTATCATGAACGTGGATATCGGTGGCGGCCGCTGCCAGGATCAGCCCGGTCAATCCGCCGATGGAAAAAAGCAGGATGAAGGAAAGGGCAAACAACATGGGGGCCTCCAGGGAGATGGAGCCCCTGTAGAGGGTCGAAACCCAGTTGAAGACCTTGATGGCCGAGGGGATGGCAACGATAAAGGTGAGGAACGAAAACACCAGGATGGCGGTGTCGCTCATGCCGCTGGTGAACATATGGTGGCCCCATACCAGGGAGCCGGCAGCGGCGATGGCCAGGCTGGAAAAGGCGATCATCTTGTAGCCGAAGATCGGCTTGCGGGAAAAGACCGGGATGATGTCCGAGATCACCCCCATGGCCGGCAGGACCATGATATAGACCGCCGGGTGGGAATAGATCCAGAACAGATGCTGGTACATGAGCGGATCGCCGCCGCGGGCGGGATCGAACAGGCCGGTGCCGAGGACCCGTTCGGCCATGACCAGCGCCAGCGTGATGGCCAGAATCGGCGTGGCCAGGATCTGCACCCAGGCGGTGGCGTAGAGCGACCAGACGAAGAGCGGTATCCGCCCCCAGGTCATCCCTTCGGCCCGCAGGCGGTGAATGGTGGTTACGAAATTGAGGCCGGTCAGGATTGACGAGAAGCCGATGATGAAGACCCCCAGGACCGCAAGGGAGACGTTGGTGCCGGTGCGGGAGCTGAAGGGGACGTAGAAGGTCCAGCCGGTATCGGGCGGTCCGCCGCCGGTAAAGAGCGCGGTGAGCACGATGAGAGCACCGATGATGTAGACCCACCAGGAGAAGAGGTTCAGCCGGGGAAAGGCCACGTCCCGGGCGCCGATCTGGATCGGCATGACCAGGTTGCCGGAGGACCCTTCAAATCGGGGGATGATGAAGAGAAACATCATGACAACGCCATGCACCGGGAAGAGCGCATTGTAGGTCTGGGGCCCCTTGATGGTGCGGCGCGGCAGAT
>Ga0134124_10003675_pt1 | contig 12350 bp, 7 predicted proteins | sample KB304_FD_96880 | JGI IMG/M metagenome (GOLD analysis project Ga0134124, IMG submission 96880) | Terrestrial soil microbial communities without Nitrogen fertilizer from Kellogg Biological Station, Michigan, USA - KB3-0-4 | ecosystem: Environmental > Terrestrial > Soil > Unclassified ... | reverse complement strand
CGGATGAGCGATTCTCGCTGCACATGGCCCAGCACCTCGTGCTGGTCATGGTCGCCGCTCCCCTCGTCACCCTCGGCAACCCGCTCCCGTTCATCCTGTGGGGCCTGCCCCGCCGCGCTCGCGCCGCGTTCGCCCGGACGCTGAAGCCGCGCGCGCCGGTCCGGCGGGTGCTGTCGGCGCTCACCTTCATGCCGGTCGCCGGCCTCCTCTTCGTGGGCACGGTGTGGCTCTGGCACGTGCCGTTCCTGTACGACGCCGCCACCGAGCACGAGGCGCTCCACGCGCTCGAGCACGCGACGTTCTTCACGACGGCGATTCTGTTCTGGTGGCCGATCGTGCAGCCCGCGCCCAGACTCCATGCACGGATCCACCCGGGCCTGCAGATCCTCTATCTCCTGGCCGCGACCGCGCAGAACACCGCGCTCGGCATGATCCTGACCGTGCCCGAGCGGGCCTTCTATCCCCACTACGTGAGGCTCGCGGCGGCCCTCGTCGTCAACGCCATCGACGATCAAGCGTTCGGTGGGGGCCTGATGTGGAGCATGGGCCATATGTATCTCGTGCCGATCTTCCTGATTCTCTACGAGCTCGCCCGCGAGTCCGCGCGCGAGGACGCCCCGGCCTAGCGAGGCCTGGATGCGATGGCGCCGTCGCGCGGGAGCCGTCAACGACGCTCAGACGCGCGACACCGGCGGGCGCCGCAGGAACCAGAACGCGACGCAGCCGGCCAGGTACGACACGATCGACAGGATGAACGCCAGCCGGTAGCTCCCCGACAGGTCGAAGATCAGCCCGCTCGCCCACGCGCCCACCGCGGCGCCGATCCCGGTGCCGATGGAGATCACGCCGAGGATGGCGCCCAGGTGGCGTCCCTGGAACAGGTCGGCGGTCTTGGCCGTGATCATCGGGCCGCGCGCGCCCCACGTGAGGCCGAAGAAGCAGGCGTGGACCCAGAGCAGCCACGTCTGGTCCGCGCTCGAGATGAACAGCGCCGCGATGACTCCGATGATCGAAACACCGTAGGCGATGATGGCCGAGACCTCCCGGCCCACGTAGTCGGAGATCGTGCCGGTGAAGATCGTGCCGGCGATGGACAGAAAGCTGCCCATCCCCAGGATGCTCGCCGCGTGCAGCGTGTCGAATCCCAGATCGGCCGCGAACGCGAGCTGATGGAGCGAGACGAAGAAGCTCCCGAGCCCGGTGAGGAGATAGACCAGGAACAGCAGCCAGAAGTGCGAGGTCGCCATCGCCTCGCCCAGGGTCCAGTCCCGGGCCGCCATCGGGCCGGGCGCGGCCGGCGCCGCGCCGGGCGACGGGGACGCCGACGGGGCCGGCGAGCCCGGGCCGAGCCGGAAGAATTGGGCGAGCGGCACGATCACGATCGCCATGAACACCGCCAGGACCAGATACGATCGCCGCCAGCCCACCGTGGAGATGAGGAACTGCACGACCGGCACCGACCCCGCCCGTCCGAAGCCGTTGGCCGACTGGACGATCGACAGCACGAGCCCGCGCTTGTGGACGAACCGTCGCGAGATCAGCGGGGTCAGCACCACGAGGCCCAGACAGTTCGCGCCGACGGTCATGACGACGCCGTAGAGCGCGATCAGGTGCCAGAGCGCCGTCACCCGCGCGCTCAGCGCGAGCCCGGCCGCGAGGAGGACGCCCCCCATCAGGACGAGCCGCCGGGGGCCGACACGGTCGACGAGCATCCCCACCACCGGCGAGCTCGCGCCCGTGAGCAGCTGCGAGGCCGAGTACGCGAGGGAGGCCTCCGCCCGGCTCCAGCCGAAGGCGGCGAGGAACGCGACGAAGAAGACGGGATACGAGTGCATCAGCCCGGCGGAGACCGCGAAGGTGACGAACCCGGCCAGGACGAGGCCCCACCCCGCCGACGAGCGTCCCGTCAACGCCCCTCCGGACCGCTCACCCTCGCAGCGTATCCGTGCTCACGGACCCTCCGGGCTGCGCCACCAAGGCGAAGCGGAAGGTGGCACCACGATCCGCGTTGTTGGTGACCCACAGGCGGCCGCCGTGCGCGGCCACGATCGAACGGCAGATCGCCAGCCCCAGCCCCAGCCCATGCTCCTTGGTCGTGAAGAAAGGCTCGAACACCCGCCCGATTGCGTCAGCAGGGATGCCGCCGCCGCGGTCCGCGATCGCCACCTCGACGGCGCCCTCTCCATCGAGCGCGGTGATGACGGTCAGATGGCGTCGGGCTGGCTCGTTGAGCTTCATGGCGTCGCACGCGTTGACGATCAGATTCAGGAGCACCTGCTGCAGTCCCACCCGGTCGCCGCGCACCGCCGGCAGGCCGGGCGTCAGCTGGGCAGTGACGGTCACGCTGTGGCCGATGAGCTCATTGTGAGCCAGGCGGAGGACTTCGTTCGTGACGTCGTTCACGTCGAGCGGCTGGAGCTGGGTCTCGCCCTTCCTCAGGAGCGTGCGCCACCGGCGGATGACCGCGCCCGCGCGTCGGTCCTCGTCGACGATGTCCTGCAGGATGTCCCGCACCTCCCCCAGATCGACAGTCTCGCGGGCCAAGAACCGCTGCGCCGCCTGCGCGTTGCTCAAGATGGACGTCAACGGCTGGCTCAACTCGTGGGCCAGCGCACCGGACAGTTCGCCCAGCGTCACCACGCGGGTCAAGTGTGTGAGCAGCTGTCGCTGTTGTTGAGCCTCCATCTCCGCCTGTTTGCGCTCGGTGATGTCGTTGAAACCGCAGATGGCGCCGGTCACCGTTCCCTGCTCGTCCCGGAGCGGAATGATGTTGGACATCACCGTGCGACGCGAGCCATCGGATCGCTCGATCACGAGCTCGTGGTTCGACACGGGCATCCCCGTGCGCAGTACCTGGGCCATCGGGCTGGCCGATTGGGGCAGGTAGCTGCCGTCGACAGTGTGGAGCTTGTACGAGCCGCCGAACCGGTCGGCAGCGCCACGCGTGGGCTCTCGCCCCCACAGCTCCACGGCGCGCCGGTTGTAGCGCTCGATGAGCCCGGAGGCATCGCAGACATAGACGGCGATCGGCAGGTTGTCGACCAGCTCGAGGAGCGTCCGCTCGCTGGCGCGCAGCGCGTCTTCGGCCCGCTTGCGCTCGGTGATGTCGGTAGCCGAGCCGAGCACCTGGCTCGCCGTGCCGTCCTTGCTGATGATCGGACGCTTCACCGTCTGCATCCAGCGGACCCTGCCCTGCGAGTCGGTGATGCGCCCTTCGGGGTCCGAGCGTTCCTTCAGGGTGTCCATCACCTCCAGGTCATTGCGCCGGAAGCGGGCGACCTCCTCGGCGTTGGGATTGAAATCGGCATCGGTCTTGCCAACAAGGTTCTCGACCGTGGTGCCGTAGATGTCGGCCAGGGCCTGGTTGACCAGGGTGAACCGCCCCTGTCGATCCTTGGCCCAGATGCTGTTCGCATCGACGTCGATGACCTGCCGGAGGAATTGCCGCTGCTCCCGGAGCGCTTCCTCGGTCTCTTCGTAGAGCCGGGCGTTCTTGATGGCAATGGCCGCTTGATCCGCGAGGCTCATGGCGTGGGCGAGGTCCTTCTGGCCGAAGCGGTAGCCGCGCTCGCGGTAGATGGCCAGCGTCGCGAGCACGGTGGAGTCGAGTCGGATCGGGATACACATCATCGCCATCCCGTCCGGCAGGACAGAGGCCCGGTGCTCTGGGATCAGCCGGGCGTCCGCCACCGAATCGGCGACGATGAGCGGCTGGCCGGTAGCCGCCACGTGCCCGCTGAGGGATTCCCCGATTCGGAGTCGCTCCTTGAGGATCCTCTGGCGGACCATCGTCGTGGCCCCCATGAGCACGAGGTCATCGCCGTCCACGAGCCGAAACGCCACCTCGCCTTTGAAGACCACCGCGGCCGCTTCGGCGATGGCGCTGAGAACCGTCTTGAGAGCGAGGCCGGCCGTCAGGCGCTGGGTCACTTCGAGGAGCAGCCGCAACCGCTCTTCCCGATCTCGCAATCCGGCCTGGTGGCGCATCCACACGAATCCCAGGACCGAGGCCGCGACGGCCAGCACCGCCCCGCTGATGCGCAGCGTCCAGGCCCGCGGCGACAGCGACGACCACCCCCCGACCGGAAGCGCCGCCAGCTGCCACCCGCCATTGGGCAGAGAGACATCCAGCAAGACGGGGTCGGCCTCGAAGGTCGCCGGGTCGCCCAAGAACACCGCGCCCTGAGCGGCCAGGCCGTCCTTGCCACGGAGGCTGTACTGAAGACCCGCAGCGTGATCGAACAACCCAGCCTCCCGGAGCACGGTGTCCGTATCGATCAGGATCGTCGCCAGTCCCCAGTACAGACCGCTCTTGGGGCCTCCCTTCGGCGGGGCCAGATAGATAGGCGTGCGGCTGACGAACGCCACGCCGCCCTGGACGAGGTCGACCGGCCCGGCGACCACGGTTGTCCCGGTCTCGAGGGCCCGCTGGACGGCAGCGCGCTGTTCGGGCACCTCGAGAAGGCGGAGTCCCTGCGCCTGGGAATTCCCCTCGAGGGGATAGATATGGCTCACCACAGTGCGCTTGGCCAGCTGGATGGCGCGGATGCCGCTGCGCCCGGCCAGGATGACCGGTGCCAGCTCCGCGAACTCCGCCTCGCCCATCTCGGGACGCGTGGACACCAGAGCGGCAAGACCGTGCGTCAAGAAGAGGCGTGCGTTCAGAGCCCCTTCCAGCCTGGCGCGCGTGGCACTGAGCTGATCGAGGACACGGGCCCGGCTCGCCTGGCGAAAGCGCTCCCGCTCGGAATGATCGAGAATCCCGACGATCGCCAGTACGGAGACCATCACCAAGAGCACAATCAGGTAGGGCAATGATGCGAGCCTCATCGGGGCCCCTCCCGCTCGCGGATTCGAGATACTGCGCCGCGGCATCGAGCCTGTCAAGATGGGGCCGAGTGCTCCCGCGCGGTGGCGGTCCAGCGGTCAGCGCCGCGCCTCGGCGTGCCGATCAATGGGGCCGCGCCTCCGTCCCCGCCGGATCGACGCCCACAGCTAGCTCAGCTGGCGCCGGAACCGCCAGGCGCTGAAGCCCACGAACACGGCGGCGAGAGCGAGCAACGCCAGGAGGTTGGGGTAGACGACCTCCAGCCCGGCGCCCTTGATCAGCACGCTGCGCGCGATGGTGGCGAAGTGCGCGATCGGGTTGAAGAGCGTCAGCGGCTGCACCCACTTCGGCATCGCCTCGATCGGCGTCAGCCCGCCGGACAGCATCGCGAGCGGCGGATTGATGAAGAAGCTGATGAGCTGCGTCTGGTTGGCCGAGCGGACGAGCGTGGAGATGAACGTCCCCAGCCCGATGCCGGTCAGCACGCAGCACGCGCAGGCCGCGAGCACGAGCACCGGGTTGCCGCGGAGCGGGACGCCGAACACCAGCCGGGCCACGATCAGCACCAGCGTCACCATCGCCATGAGCAGGGCGAAGAGCGGCACGAGCTTGGCGGCCACCACCTCGAGCGCGCTGGCCGGCGTCATGAGCAGCTGCTCGACGGTGCCGCGCTCCTTCTCGCGGATCATCGTGGCCGCGGACACCAGCGAGCCGTTGAGGATGATCAGCGTCCCGAACACGCCCGTCACGACGAACCAGGCATTCACCAGCCCCGGGTTGTACAGGAAGGCCGTCCGCAGCTCGACGGGTGCCGCACGGCCCCCGCCGAGGTCGCGGTTGAGCGAGGCCACCGCACCCTCGACGTAGCCCTGGGCGATCTGCGCGGTGTTGGCGTTCGCCGCGTTGAGGAGCACCTGGACGGTGCTGGGCTGCCCGCGCAGGCGGCGGCGAGCGAAGTCATAGGGCACCACGACGCCGACGTCCAGGCGCCCGGTGCTGAGCGCCTCGCCGAGCGAAGCGGGCGTCACGTAGGAGCCGGCCAGGCGGAACGTGCGGTTCTGGGTGAGCACCGAGACCAGCTCGCGGCTCTCGAGCGTGCGACTCTCGTCGACGATACCGAGCTTGAGGTTGCGGGGGTCCGAGTCCAGCGCGAAGCCGAACAGCAGCACTTGTAAGACCGGCGGCACGACGAGCGAGATCGTGAGCCGGCGGTCGCGCCGGATCTGCCGCAGCTCCTTCAGGGCCAGCGCCCAGAACCGCCCGCCGAACAGCGTGGCGGCCAGGCGCCTCACGCCTTCACCTGCATGCGGCACATCGAGCGCCAGGCGAGCGTGTAGAACACCCCGCCGATGGCGCCGATCGCCAGGACCGCCCACCACAACGCCGGCCAGCCTCCGCCCTGCAGGAAGGCATCGCGCACGATGAGGACGTAGTAGCGCGCCTGGACGAGGCTTGAAATCCACCGCAGCCCGTCGGGAATGTTCTCGACCGGGAAGATCAGCCCCGAGAGGAGGAACGAGAGGAGGAACCCGCCGAGCGAGACCGCCTGCACGGCCGCCGCCTGGTTCGGGATAGCGGCGCCCACGAGCGACGCGAAGGCCGCCATGCAGAACACGTACAGCACGCTTCCGGCGACGAACGGGGTGGGATCGCCGGCGAACCGCAGGCCGAAGAGCGTGAGCATCAGCCCGACGCCCAGCAGGCACTGCGTGAGGCCGATCGCCATGCCGGCCAGGATCTTGCCGAGGAGGAACTCGTGGGCCGAGATGCTGGAGACGTAGACCTGGAGGATCGTCTTCTGCTCGCCCTCGCGCGACATCGCCAGCGCCGCCACCACCGTCGGGAAGATGGACAGGCCCAGGACGAGGAACCCGGGACCGTAGAACTTGCGCGACTCTCGGCCGGGATTGAACCAGAGCCGCGTCGCGGTCTGGACGGTGGGGCCGCCCCCCGTCGGGCCGAGCTGCGCGGCGAAGGCGTGGGTGATCTGGTTGGCATTGCCCCGGGTGAGCCGCGCGGTGTTGCCGTCGGTGGCGTCGACGAGCACCTGGGTCTCGACCGGGCGGCCGCGTCGGATGTCACGCTCGAAATGCTGGGGGATGATGATCGCCGCGCGCGTCCGACCCTGGTCCAGCATCGTCACCGGGGCCGCCGCCGGCGGCATCGTCACGACGCGGAACGTCAGCGACGCGCGGAATGCGTCGGCGTACCGACGGGACAGGGGCGTCTGGTCGAGATCCTGGATGACGATTGGAATGTCGGTCACCGTGAGCGAGATCGAGGTCCCCAGCAACGCGGTGAGGCCCAGGGGCAGCACGAGCACGAGCCCCAGGGCGAGGCGATCGCGCACGAGCTGGGTCAGCTCCTTGCGCACCTGGGCCGCGATGCGTCGCATGGTGCCGGCCGTCAGGCGGCGACGGCGCCCCTCTCGGCGATGACGAGGAAGACGTCCTCCAGCGAGTAGTCTTCGTCTCTCACGTCGAGCACCCGGATCCCCTCCCGCGCCAGCCGGGCCGTGAGCGCCCGCGCCGCCGCCGCCGCGTCGCCGTCGACGATGACGTGGAAGCGATCGCCGAAGAGCGACACCCGCCACGCCTCCATCTCCGTCTTGAGCAGCGCGACCGCCCGGACCGGTGCGTCCGTGCGGACCTCGAGCACGCGCCCGCCCTGGGCGGCCTTCAGGCCGCTCGGTGTGCCCTCGGCGACCAGCTCGCCGGCCACCATGAATCCCAGCCGGTTACACTGCTCGGCCTCCTCCAGATAATGCGTGGTGACCAGGATCGCGGCGCCCTGGTCCGCCAGCTGGTTGATCATGGCCCAGAAGGCGCGACGGGCGATCGGGTCCACGCCGGAGGTCGGCTCGTCGAGGAAGAGCACGCGCGGCTCGTGCATGATCGCGGCGCCGAACGCCACCCGCTGCTTCCATCCGCCCGGCAGGCTGCCGGTGAGCTGGCCGCCCTGGCCCTCGAGCCCGGCGAACTCCAGCACCCAGCGCTTGCGCACCGTCCGCTGCTCCGGCGACACGCCGTACACGCCGGCGAAGAAGTCGAGGTTCTCGCTGATGGTGAGGTCGTCGTACAGCGAGAACTTCTGCGACATGTAGCCGATCTGCTGCCGCACGACCTCGGAGCGCAAGTCGCCCACCTCGCCGGCGAGCCGGGCCTCGCCCTCGCTCGGCTCGATCAGCCCGCACAGCATCTTGATCGTCGTGGTCTTCCCGGCACCGTTGGCGCCGAGCAGGCCGTACACCTCGCCATAGCCCACCTGGAGGTCGAGGCCCTTGACCGCGACGAACTCGCCGAACGTCTTGCGCAGCCCGCGGGCGCCGATCGCCACCGGGTGATCGGGCGGCCCGTGATCGCGGCTGGCCGGGAACGACGGGACGCGCGATTCACCGGCGAGCCCGCGCAGGATCGCGACGAAGGTGTTCTCGAGGGTCGGCGGCGAGGCACGCACACTCTCCACGGCGGGGCCCAGCGCCTCGCGGACGGCGCGCTCGCCGGCGGCCGCGTCGGGCACCAGCACGTCGAGACGGTCGCCGAACCGCTGCACGTCGACGATCCCGTCGCGCCCGGCCAGCGCCGTCCCGGCCCGGCGCAAGTCGGCCGCGCGCACTTCCAGCCGCTGCAGGCCGAGACTCTCGCGCAGCGCCGCCGGCGTCCCCGTCCGGTGCAGGCGCCCGTCGTGCATGAGCGCGACGCGGTGACAGCGCTCCGCCTCGTCGAGGTAGGGCGTCGCCAGCAGGATCGTCATCCCCTGGCTCGAGAGCTGGGCGAGCGCGTCCCAGAACTCCCGACGCGAGACCGGATCGACACCCGTCGTCGGCTCGTCGAGCAGCAGGACGCGCGGCTCGGCGACGAGCGCGCAGGCCAGCGCGAGCTTCTGCTTCATGCCGCCGCTGAGCCGGCCGGCGAGCCGTTGCGTGAAGCGCTCCATCCCGAACATCGTGAGGTAGCGGTGGCCGCGCGCTTCGATGTCTCCCCGGGGCACCCGGCGCAGGTCACCGACATAGCGAAGGTTCTCGGCGACGCTCAGGTCCTGGTAGAGGCTGAACGCTTGCGTGAGGTAGCCGACGTAGGCGCGCGCCTGGCGCGCCGGCCGGCCGAGCAGCTCGGCGCTGCCGGAGGTCGCCTGCATCACGCCACCGAGGACCTGGAAGGTCGAGGTCTTCCCGGCGCCGTCCGGGCCGATCAGCCCGAAGATCTCGCCCGTCCGCACCTCGAGGTCGATGCCGCGCACCGCCTCGACGGCGCCGTACCGCTTCGTCAACCCCTCGACGCGGATGGCGACGTCCGGCTCGCTCATCGTCGCGGCGGTCTGGCCGGCCACCCGCTGCCCTCGACGAGGATCTCGCCGTCCGCCGGCATGCCGGGCTTCGCGAAGCCGACGGCGCCGTGGAGCCGGAGCTTGACACCAACGACCTGCTTGACCCGGTCCTCGCGGAAGTACGTGTTCTCCGGCGTGAACGACGCCTGCGGATCGATGCGTAGCACGTGGGCGTCGATGGGCTTGGTCGGGCCCGAGTCGAGATAGACGCGCGCCGGCTGGCTCACCCGTACGCGCCCGATCTGCCCCTCGGGTACGAACGCGCGCAAGTAGACCTCGGCCAGGTTCACGAGCGTGACGATCGGCGTGCCCGCCGTGATCACCTCGCCGGGCTCGGCCGTTCGCGTGGCCACGGTGCCGGTGAACGGGGCGATGACACGCAGATCCTTCCGGTTGGCCTGAGCCTCTTCGAGCGAGGCGCCGGCGCGCTCGGCCTCGGCCTGCGCGGCGGCGATGTCGGCCTGGGCCTGCAGGAGCTGCCCCTGGACGGCGGCGACCTGCGAGGAGCGAATGGCCGGATTGAGAAGATTCGCCTGCGCCATCGTGAGGGAGCCGCGCGCCGCCTCCACCTGCCGGCGGGCGGCCGCCACCACCGCGGCCTGCGCCTCCTCGGCGCTCTCGGCCCGGCGCGCCTCCTGCTCGGCGATCAGCTCCCGCTTGAACAGACGCGCCGTCGCTTCCCGATCCCACTTCGCCTGGGTGTACGAGGCCTGGGCCTGGGCCAGCTGGGCTTCGGCCGCCGCCAGGCGCCCCTCGGCCTCGCTGACGCGGCCCTGGGCGTCGGCGCGCGCCTGATCCACGCCGAACTGATTCTGGCGCAGCTGCTCGTTGAGCACGGTGATCTGGTGCTGGGCCAGACGCACGCGCGCCTCGGCCTGACGGACGGTGGCGGCCGCCTGCCCCTCGCGCGCGCGGATCTGCTCGTCGTCGAGCACGGCGATGACCTGGCCCTCCTCGACCGGATCGCCCTCGCGGACGATGATCTCGCGAATGCGCCCCGCGGTCTTGGCGGCGACGGCGGAATCGTCGCCCTCGATGCGCCCGCTCACGGCGATCACGCCCGGCGGTACGGCCGATGGTGCGAGGAGGAAGCGCCATCCCGCAAACCCGACGAGGCCGAGCACCAGCGCGGCGACGATCACGATACGGCGCCGGCGTGCGCTCATGCGCCGCGCCGGCCGCCGCGGCGCTCGGCCGCGAGCCCGTGGGAGAGGAGGTCCTGGATGTGCCCGACGTAGGCGGCGGCGTCCGGCAGCTTGAGGGCCGGGCGCCGCGCGGCGAGCACACGCTCGCGAAAGCGCGTCGTGCCGAAGAAGAACACGAGGCTGCCGACGAGGCTCAGATGGGTCAGCAGCGGATCGACCGGCCGGAAGTCGCCATCGCGCACCCCGCGCGCCACGATCCGCTGCACGGCGCCCAGGATCCGCGCGGGCTGGTCGATCAGCTCCGGGTCCAGGTGCTTGCCGCCCGCCACCACCTCGCGCAGCATCATCGCGCAGAAGTGCGGGTGGCGCCGGGTGGCCAGCTCGCCCACGACCGCGATCAGCTCGCGCAGCACCTCGGGCGCCGGCCGCGACGACTCCGCCAGCTTCTCCACGCCGGCGACGATCTCCGCGAAGGTCGAGCCCACGATCGCCCGGTAGAGCCCCCGCTTGCCCCCGAAGTGGTAGTTGATCATCGCCTTGTTGACGCCGGCCTCCTGGGCGATCGCGGCGACCGGCACCCCGTCGTACCCGCGCTCGGCGAAGAGCTCCCGGCCGGCGGCCAGCAGCGCGTCGCGCGTGGCGACGGCGTCGCGGCGGCGGACCCGGCGCGACGCGATCGAGTCAGATGAGCCCATCCACCGCACCTCCGGGGGTTATTTAACCAAACGTATGGTTAATAGTCTACCGGCCGTTCCCCCGGGGCCGAACGCCCCGGCCCGCCGAAGGACACCCAGTCAGAACGCCAGGGGCTGCGAGGGGCTAGCCGAGGAAGTCGCGGCAGAGCGTCTCCCACATGATGGCCGACAGCGTGAGGCTCTCGGTGTCCACGCGCTCGTTGTGGCCGTGGAACATCAGCGGGTACTCGGTGTACGGGATGCGGGTGGAGTGCAGGCCGAAGCCGTAGGACGGGATCCCCTTCCAGCGGAAGAATTTCGCATCGGTGCCGCCGGTGGTGATGGCGGGCACGACATGGCTGTCGGGCATGAGCCGCGTGGCGACGCGCGAGATGGCGGCCATCAGCGGCGTGGCGGTCGGCGATACGCTCCCGCCGCGCTTGCGGTCGGGAGGCGTCTCGATGGTCACGCGGTCGGCGAGATTGCCGAGCGCGTCCTTGATCATCGCCTCCACCTCGTGCGACTCGATGCCCGGCAGCGAGCGGATGTCCACGTCGATGTCGACGCGGTCCGGGATCACGTTCACCTTGGTGCCACCGTGGGCGATGTTGGGCGAGAACGTCGTGTGCGTGCAGGCGTGGGCCTCGCGGGCCAGCGCGAGGTTGTCCAGGTCACGCGCCGTCTCCCAGACGCGGTCGGGATCGATGAGGGCGTCGGTGAGGCCCGGCTCCAGCTCCAGCGCCTCGACGTAGCCGCGCCAGGCATCGAGGATGCGCGCCTGGGGCCGGTACTCGGCGAGGCGCTGGATGACCTTGGCGGCCGTGACCAGCGCGTTGTCGGTCCGGAACGGCCGCGAGCCGTGGCCCGGCGTGCCGTGCACGACGAGCCGCCGCCAGTTGCCGCCCTTCTCGCCGACCGTGACCTTGAGCGTGTGGCCCGACTTGGTCGGGATCGGCACGCCGCCGCTCTCGGTGATGACGTAGTCGCACTTCACGGCGTCCGCGTGGTGCTCGACGAGATGGCCGGCGCCCAGGAAGCCGCCCGCCTCCTCGTCGGCCACCGCCAGGTAGATCAGCGTGCCGCGAGGCTTCCAGCCGCTCGCGGCCAGCCGCCGCGTGGCCACGGCCATCGTCGACGTCAGATTCAGCATGTCGATGGCGCCGCGGCCCCACACGATGCCGTCGACGAGGTCGCCGGCGAAGGGATCGCGCTGCCAGCCGGAGGCATTCACGGGCACCACGTCGGTGTGGCCCATGAGCAGCAGCGGGCGCGCCGCCCCGTTCCCGGCCCAGCGCGCCACCAGGTTGGCCCGCCCCGGCACATCTTCGAGCATCTGGCTCTCGATGCCGACCTCGGCCAGTTGGTCGCGCAGGTAGG
>Ga0134124_10003670_pt1 | contig 12353 bp, 10 predicted proteins | sample KB304_FD_96880 | JGI IMG/M metagenome (GOLD analysis project Ga0134124, IMG submission 96880) | Terrestrial soil microbial communities without Nitrogen fertilizer from Kellogg Biological Station, Michigan, USA - KB3-0-4 | ecosystem: Environmental > Terrestrial > Soil > Unclassified ... | reverse complement strand
GCCGCCGCCGACGCACACGAGGTAGCCATGGCCTTCACCGGCGTGCGCCACTTCAGGCATTGACGAGCGGCCCATTTCCAGACAAGGCCGCGGCGTGTTGACGAAATGGTGCTGGGAAGGAAGAATTTTCTGCCGGCGAAACGCGGCCCGCGCCGTCAATCGAGGAGCCAATAAATCAACGCGATTTGGCCGGTACAGAGCAGCCCCAACGTGAGCCAGGTAACACCTTCGCGAAAACGAAGGCTATACTGCCGTGCCGGCACGAGCCAGAAACGAATCTGGACTGAGCCGATTTGAATCAAATCGCCGTTGCGCAAAATGGTTTCGTTGGCAGGACGACCGTTGACCGAAGCCAGCGCGTCGGGGTGTGTTCGCAGAAGGAAGCCTTCGCCGCTCAGAATGGCGATTTCCAGATGGCGGTCCCAGACGCCTTCGTCCTCGAGGGAAAAATCGTTGGCCACGGCCCGTCCGACGCGGACAGGAAAATGGCGGGCCACCCAGTCGGCGCCCGCCTTCTTTCCCGAAAGAATTTGGAGTTGGACCACTACAGAATGCTTTTGGGAACGTGGATCACGTCGCCGGGATAAATCGGCACATCGTACTTCTGAGGGTTCTGGATAACCTTTTTGCAGTTCACCGTGATCTTTTGCCCGTTGGCGCGATTGATCTGGACCTTCGTGCGATTGGCATAGTCAGTAAAGTCCCCCGCCGCTTGAATGGCGCCCAGCAAGGTGAGGCCAATCTGGTAAGCGAACCGATTCGGGTTTTTGACTTCTCCGCCAACGCTGTAAAAGCGCCCTTCGGTTCTGACGATGATCGTCAGCCGTTTGTAGTAGGCCGCGTATTTCTCTTGAAGTTCTTTTTGCAATTCACCGGCGGTTTTGCCGGCGGCTTTGATTCGCCCGATCAAATGGAGTGAAATCGTGCCGTCCTCTTTGATGTTTTCCTTTTGCTCTTCGAACTTGATGTATTCGCTGCCGGTTATTCCGGACACCATAACGGTATCGCCCACGTGCAGAACGTCTCTGATTGGCTCCGCCTCTGAAATGGGAGCACCGGGCGAAGTGCTGGCGACGATATTAGTTGTTGGTGGTACCGGTTCACTCGTCAAATCTGGCGAACCGGATGGTTTGTCGGTGACGCAGCCGCACAATGCCAGACCGACCGAAACTGCGGCGACCCTCGCCAGCCCCAAGCAAAGAAGTTCCCGAAATAATTTCATAGCGGACATTCCTACAATCCCGACCAGTGAAGCGGTAAAAACGTTCAGAGTTTTTCTTTGATCTCCGCCTTGGGCGGTGGCTGGTCCCCTTTCTTCTCGGCACTGGCGGCGTCCGTGGCAAGCTTGTCTTTCTGGATTTGGCCGGGTTTGCTATATTCGTCACGCTTGGACGAGTACTCACCTCGACTTGAATACTCGCCACGGCCATATTCACCGCGACCGCCATATTCGCCGGAGGAATAATCATCCCGCTTGGAATAATAATCGTAATAATAACCGCTGTAATAGTAGTAGTTCTCGTCCTGAGCCATGTTGATATTGTTGAGCACGATGCCCAGCAGATTGCCGCCGACCTTTTCAATCATTTGCTTGGCGCGGATGGTCATGGGTTGCGGGTAACGCCGATATTGAATGACCTGGAGCACCAAATCCACCTCACTGGCCAGAATGGAAGCGTCACTGACACCCATGATGGGCGGCGAATCAAAGAATACAAAATCATAACGGCGTTTGACTTCGCGGATCAGCTCCTTCATTTGCACCGAACTCAGAATGCCCATCGAACTGCTGGGCAGCTTGCCGCTGGGCATAAAATCCAAAGTCGGCAAGCTGGTGGTCTGAATCACCTCTTCCAGCGTGTTTTGTTTCATCAAAAAGTTGGTCAACCCGATCGTGTTGGAGAGCCGCAACAGCTTGTGAATGCTGGGACGGCGCAAGTCGGAGTCGATGATGAGGACGCGCTGCCCGCTTTGCGCAAAGATGATGGCCAGATTAAACATGGTGGTCGATTTGCCTTCGCCGGCGCCGCCGCTGACGATGGTCATGGTATTCAGGCTGGCATCCTTGCGGGAAAACAGCACGTTGGTGCGCAGAACGCGGTAAGCTTCGGCATGAGGACTGTCCGGTCCTTCATCTAACAGCGAACCGACATTTTGAGGAATGACCCCCAACACTGGCGCTTGCAATGCCCGTTCGACATCGTCGATGGTCTTCACACTGGTATCGAGATACTCGATGAAGAAGGCCAGCCCGATGCCGACGGCGAGCCCGACGATCACTCCCAACGCGATGCTTAATGGTTTGTTGGGGCGGACCGGGCGCAATCCGGCTTCGGCTTTGTCAACAATTTCGACGATGGAGGTCTTGTTAATTTCCATGTCGATTTCTTCCTGAATCATGCGCACCGCCAGTTTCTCACGAATGAACTTGAGGTTCTGCAAGTCGGCTTTGGCCGTCCAATAAGGGCTGTTGGCAGCCGCCGTGGCAATGTCGTTGCTCCGAGCGCTGTCGAATTCGCTAGTGATCGAATCCAAGTGGGCCTTATTCATGGCAACCTTTGCCTTTAAGCCCATCAGAATGCCGTCCAACCGCTCGTTGATTTGGGTGTTTATCGTGCTCACGATCTTCTGCATTTTAATCAAATCGGGATGTGTTTTCTGGAAATCCGTTTCGAGGCTGGCGAGGCGCACTTCGGTCTCCGCCAGATGGTCCATTAACGAAGCCAGTTGCGGGTCGGGCGCAGCGGTCGAGACGGCCTTGCGAAAGTCGGCTCTGCTCAAGTTGGTAAACTCGTTGTACAGAGTGTTGAGTCGATTATACTCGGCCAGGCTTTCCACCCGGAGCGATTCAAATTTGCGGAGTGTTTCCGGCTCGAGAGTGACGCCCTGGCCCATATATGAGGATTCGCCGATGTCGGAGATTTTTAATTCTTTGCGCAGGTTGTTGACGTTGGTCTGCTTTTTGAAGACCTCGAGATTTTGTTCGTCCCATTTTTTCTTCAGCGTGGCAATGCCGCGCTGGGTTTGGGATCTCTTCAACGCCAGGCGCGTATCGCGATAGACCTCGGCAATGGTATTGGCGATTTTTGCGGCTTCGTCCTTATCTTCACTAAACACCCGAATTTCAATCAGCGTGGTGTTGCGCGACTGGCGAACGTCGATATGGCTCTTGAGAATCAAAAACGTCACATCCGTTCGCAATGAACCTTCCTCTTTGTAGCGCGCCGCCCACTTGGTGTTGAGGTCCAGATTTGTGATCACGGTGTAGAGGACCGATTTGGATTGAATTTTCTCGAATTCGGTCTGGAGGAAATAAGGGTCATAAAAACCCGCCGAAGCATTCGGACGGCCACCAATACTCTCGATGTCCTGCGCATCCTTTTCCACAGAAATGCGAACCGTGCTGGAATAGGATTCAGGCAAGATGAACGTGACGAGCGTCGTCGTCAGCGTCACCAGAAGAAAGACCGCCAGGATGACGGTCTTGCGAATGCGGATGATGCGCCAGTAATCCAGAAAATGCAGTTTGATTTCCGGCGCGTTGAAAGTCAGTTGTTTGTTGGTCGTCGATTCCATAAGTAAAAAAGGGAGGCTAGATGACTCCTCCAGCCTCCCACCAGATTTGTAAAACGATCAGTTTAGTATGTGGCACGCAGGCCGAGATAAACGCGGTTCCGATGGTAGCTGCGATCCCCCACATCCGTGTCCAGGTAATCCCAATTATATCCGGCCTCGACACCCCAATGTGGATTAAACTTATAGTCCAGATTCAATCCGACCATGTAAATATTGTCTCTCTCATCGTCCGCAAAACCACCGTGAAACTCAGCATTCTGATACTGAAGGAGCAAGTTGCCAGTCAACTGCGCTGTGATTTTGTGGTTTACCGCAAGGTAGAAAGTCGTCGCTTCCTGGTCGAGAGTGAAATCCTGGGCTGAAATTGCCGTTGATTGATCCGTTGCAATTCGTGAATGACGCACACCGCCCTGAACGGTGCTACCGGGCAAATAAGTATAGGTCAAAGAGGCATCGACGTAGGGACTCCAATCATTCTGGCCGTCAATGTTGCGGTAATCGGTGTACTGAGCGCCGACCCGTGCCGCCGCGCTTAATTGGGTGCTCAACTTGTAATCCGCACCCACATACACGTAGTGATTATAACTGTCTTTGTCATCGCTGGTGACCTTAGCACCTGTGAAAGGGTCGAAGAACATGGCTTCCTTGCCGTCGTAATCATTGAATCCGAATTGATAACCAATCAAACCCACCCACTCCGGTGTCAGATTCCAACGCAGGTCGATATGCGCCAGGTGCTCATCACGATCCAGCAGAGCGGAACGACTGCCTACTCCCTCCGCGTCGTAATCCCACAAGTTATTGGCATAACCAATATTCAAACCCATCAACTCGGTAAGCTGCCCTGTAAAATCAATGCTCCCGCGGTTGTGAAGGTTGTCACCATCGGTCCGGGTAGGAGTTGTCCCATCAAATACATTCGGTTCCTGGAAAATGGAAAGATTATCGCTTGCTTGAACGCGGAATCGCTCATTGAAGGCGTGATCGAGTTTGAAATTAACCTCATGCGACTGGTCGTCGTTTTTAGGATCGCGGTCGAAATAATATCTTAAATCGTAAGTGTAACCCAAGCTCAGGAACGTTTGCTCGAGGGGGAAGTTGAGCGTGATCGACGGGCGCACCTCAAATCCATAGGAACTCTCCTTAAGAGATTTCGGCACGGTGTTGATGTTGTCATCATAAAATCCGCGCAAGGTGATGGACGCCGTCCAGAACTTGGAGGATTCAATCCGTGACAAACCGTCAGCGGCGTTAAGACTGGCGGCCCCCAAGGCGACCAACCCAGCAGAGGTGATAATTTTTTTCATAAATTTTTCCTGCGATTCAACAATGCTTCCCAGACAATATCTAACTATGAATGCCTCAGTGTTTTACTGAATAGGCTTGCGGGTTGTCAAACAGAAATCGATTAAAATTTGCATGGCCATTTCCTATTAGTTCGCCAACTTCTTCCAGCGTTCAAAATCTGTCAGAAAAAGTTGTTCCGGCCAAAAACCTTCCGCCGCGACCCGCAACGGAAATCCCGCCGGCGGATTCTCCCTGAGCAAGGTCTCCAATAGAAAATTTCGCTCCCAGCTCCCGCCCACCCCGCGCATCCAGTCGGAAAAGAAAGGCTTGTCGGTCGTGCGCCGGGTCAGAAAAAGCGCATGCACCGGTTTGAGGAAATCGTTGATCTCAAAGAAATCCGGCCGGTAATTAGCCGTCAGCCACGCGCATTGCCGGTGTCCATACCACGCTACGGCCCAGGGAATGTCGCTCATCATCCATTCCTTTTCCTTGAGCCAGCCAGCCGAGGTCTGAATGATCGGTGGCCAATAAGGAGGATACGTCAGGGGATTAGGGCGCGGTGGCAGCGCCCACACCAAAGGCGCACTCAGGAGGAGACAAAAAATCCCATTCGCCAAATAGCGCATCTGGAAAAACGGCAGGACCATTTGATTGAGCAAAATAAAATAGACGCTCACGCCATAAACAAAAACCAGGGGGGCAAGAATCACCAACAGGTTCTCCGAATTAACCTCCGGGACCTCACTGGATAAATGCGTTTTTCCCAACGGTTGCACGGCGAAAAAGACGGCACCGCAAAGGAGCAAAAACACTCTCAGCCGGCTCAAAGTTGTGCTCTTGAATGGCACCACCAGCCCGACCAGGAAAAACGCGGAAATCCAGTTGCCACCCAGTTTGGGCAGATCGTTCCGCAAAGTCTCTTTCGTGTTCAGCACAAATTTGCGTGAAATCTGCCCAATATCGGCGTAGAAGATTTGCGGTTGAAGCGATCGCTGGAGGATGTCCGACGGAAACGCTGACGTGGATTCCAGGACCGCAAAGCCCGCAGTCCCAAATGCTGTCCCGCTCCGAATGTAATTGCGCGCCGTCCAGGGCGTCAGCACAATTAAGAATGCCGCCAGCGCTGCCAGACACAAGACCGCTCGCTTCTTCCCAAAATAGATCCCCAGAAAAATCAGCACCGGCAAAATCAACCACCCAAAGGAATAGCGTGTCAGCGCGCCCAATCCCACCAGCGTGCCGCTGATCGCGGCCAGCATAATCAGCTTCTTATGGTCTCCTGGTTGGCCGGGATCAGATTGCTCCATCCAAATGAGGCTCCAGACCAGGCCAACAAAAATCAGCATCAACAACATAGTGGAGAGCCCCGAAACGCTGAATTGCCACAACAGGTGTGTGCCCAAAATCACCAGCATTGACATCCAGGCCACGGACCGATCAAACAGGCGGCAGGCCAGTCGATACACCAGAAACAGCAGCAAAAACAACAGCCCCTGGTTAAACACCGCGATGAGAACTTCGGGCGGAAACCGTCTGAAGGTCGCGGCGTTGATCTGGTAATCCAGCGGAGCGACTTTGAGCAGTCCTGCCAAAAGGAGCGGGTAAATTGGCGGGTTGGCTAGATCGGGATGATTCCCACTGATTTGTGGATTGGCGTCCGCTCGGTGCCGTTTCACCAGGAACATGCTCAATGGACGCACGAAATCGGTGGTGTAGCCTTTGCCTTCCGCGATGCGGCGCGCCAACTGGGCGGCGTCCATCGCTTCGGGATTGGAAAAATTTCGGTAAGCCCGAAAATCGTAAAGCACCATCAGCGTCAGGATCAGTGTGCCGAACAAAACCCTTCGGATGTACGGGCTCCAGGAACCTTCCTCGATCTTGTGAATGAAATTCTGGAGCCTCGTTTCCATGGTTACGCCTCCTCGATCTGGTAGGTGTGGAGCTTGCGGTGCAGCGTGCGGCGGCTCATGCCAATTCTCCTGGCCGCAACCGTGCGATTACCCCGGGCCTCTTTTAGCGCTTGGATGATCAATTGTTTCTCGGCTTCTTTGACGGTTAATCCGCCTTGTGTCAACAACCGTCGCGGATCGTTGATCGCCAACCCGACGCGGTCTCCCCGGATTGACGCCGGCAAATCCCGCACACCAATTTTTTCGCCGCGACACAACACGACCCCGTGCTCGATCGCTGTCCGCAATTCCCGCACGTTGCCCGGCCAGTGATAATTCGCCAGACTGTCCATCGCCTCCGGCGACAGGCCAGTCACCTTTTTGTCATTCTCCTTGGCGAACTCTCTCAAGAAACTTTGAGCCAGTGGCGGAACATCCTCCCGCCGCTCTCGCAAAGGCGGCAATTGGATTTCCACCACCTTCAGCCGGAAATAAAGGTCGTCGCGAAACGTTCCCGCTTGAACCAACTCCGCCAGATTCTTATTGGTCGCTGTCACCAGTCTCACGTCTGAGGTGAGAGTCTTATTGGAGCCAACCCGCTCAAACGTCCGTTCTCCCAGGAAGCGCAGGAGCTTGACCTGAAGGGTGGCGTCAATCTCTCCGATTTCATCCAGAAACAGTGTTCCTCCTTGGGCCAGCTCAAATCGTCCGATCCGCCTTTCGTGCGCGCCGGTGAACGCGCCTTTCTCGTGGCCAAACAATTCGCTTTCCAGCAGCGTCGGCGCGAGACCAGCGCAATGCACCGTCACGAGGGCTTGTTTGTTGCGCGGACTGAGTTGATGAATGGCTTTTGCGATCAGCTCTTTTCCCGTCCCGCTCTCGCCTGTGATTAGAACCGTCGCGCGCGACGGCGCCACTTGTTTGACAATGTCGAACACCTCCTGCATTTGCGGCGACTCGCCAATGATGTGCTCGAGGCCGAACTTGGTTTCCAGTTGCTGGCGCAAAGAAACATTCTCAACCTCCAGGCTTTGCTGGCGCAGCGCCCGCTCGATGCGCAATTCCAATTCATCAATTTGCATCCGCCCTTTGGCGATGTAATCGTCGGCGCCGCTTTTCATCGCCTCGACGGCCAACTCCTCCGAGCCGTAGGCGGTCATCAAAACACACACCGGTGGGCGGGAAAGGGATTTCGCGCGCGCGATCAATTTCATCCCATCCCCGCCGGGCAACCGGAAATCGGTGAGCAACACGGCGAAATTCTCCCGTTCCAAAAGCTCTTTGGCCTGGGCCGCGTCTTCCGCCACATAAACCTCATAACGATGTTCCAGCGCCGCCCGCAGCCCGTCGCGGGTCGGCTTCTCGTCATCGACAATGAGCAGCGTCGGCTTAAGCATTGGTGGAAGTTGGCCCTCTCCCCCCTCCACCCCCCTCACCCGTTTCTTTGCTGGGTGAGGAAGGAGGCTTGGAGGGGTGAGAGGGCGAAAAGTCTCCGGTTCCCAGCAATCGCCTCGGCCGTTCCTGCAAAGGAAGCCAAATCCGGAAAACCGTTCCTTTGCCCTGGTGACTCTCCAGTTCGATCCGCCCGCCATGCTCGCGCACGATGCGTTGCACGATCATCAGCCCCAACCCCGTCCCTTTTTTCTTGGTGGTGAAAAACGGTTCGAAAATGCGATTGAGTTGAACTTCGGGAATTCCGCCCCCGGTATCGGCCACGCTCACCCAAACACCATCCACACCCTGGCCGGTTTGCAGCGTCAACGTGCCGCCCCGGGTCATGGCTTGGATCGCATTCTTGATCAGGTTGACCAGCACTTGTTTGATTTGCGCCCGGTCGATGGGAATGATCGGCAACTGGCGCGCCAGTTTTTCTTTCAGGTTCAGACCGCGGTTCTCGATTTCGGGGCCGAGCAATTCCAGGGTTTCTTGAACGACCTCATTGAGCGAGGCGGGCTTGAGCTGTGGTGCGCTGGGCCGGATCGCCTGCAGAAACTGGGTCACGATGTAATCCAGCCGCGCAATCTCCCCTTTGGCCACGCTCAAATAATCTTCCAATCTCGTCACGCTTTCGGCGACGCCGCTTTCTTCCAGCACGAACGGGGGCTTGCTCCGCGCCGGGAATCGCGCTCCCCGACGTGCCGGCTCCACCGCGCTGGCTTTCAGTTTCTTCAATTCCCGCTCGATGAGTTGCAAGTGAATGTGCAGCGCGTTGAGCGGGTTGCCAATTTCATGCGCCACACTTGCCGCCAGCAACGTCAAGGCCTGGATGCGCTCGCTTTCAATGGCGGCAAATGTTTTTTCGCGCGCTTCCGTCGCATCGTGAATGATCAGCGCCACGCCCGACAAGTTGCGCGCTTGGCGATCCAGCGGTGCGACGTAAAAACTCAAAAAACGCGGCCGTGGAAAAGCCACTTCAAGTTCCCCGCGCGCCACCTTTTGGCCGCCCAGGGCCAGCCACTTTTCCGGAGCGAACTCCGGCAGGAATCGGGTCAGCGGTTGCCCTTCCGCCTCGTTGCTTTGCAACCCCAGCAAACGCGTCACCGCCTGGTTGAAATAAAGGATGCGGCCCTGTTCATCGAGAACCAGCACGCCATCTTCAATCGTATTAAAGAGGGTTTCCAGGAAGGTGCGTTCGCGCGCCAGCCGCTGCACTACGGTTTGCAGTCCTTGCGCGTCAAGTCGGCCAATGCGCCCAAGCACTTTGTCGAGGAAACTGGATTTGGCCGAAGGCATGGCAGTTGTTCTTCAAAACCACTTCTTCTTTTTGAAATACCAGTAAGTGGCCGCGGTGGAAAGCACCGTCACGACCAGCGCCATGAGGTAGCCGTATTTCCATTCATACTCGGGCATCTGGTGTTGGAAGTTCATCCCATACCACGTTCCCACCAGGGTCAACGGCGTGGTGATCAGCGTAATCATCGTCAGCAGTTTGACCACTTCACCCGTATGGTTGGAGGACATGTTCAGATAGACCTGCAAAATGCCGGTCAACGAATCGATATAGCCTTGCGCCAGTTCAAAGATGTGAAACAGCCGGTCATACACGTCGCGGTAATAGGGCACCAGATGGGCGCGGATCAATTTGAATTCCCCGCGCGCAAATCGTGCCAGCACCTCTCGTTGCGGGCCGATAATGCGACGCAGATTAGAAACCTCCTTTTTAACCTGAAGGATCTTGTTCAACGTTTCCTTGCCGGGACTCTGTAATGCCTGCTGCTCCAGGTCGGCGATCTCCAGCGAAAGTTCTTCCAGAGCGGGTCTGTAATTCTCCACGATGCCGTCGAGCAACGTGTGCGCCACGCGGTCCGGCGCGCGGGCGATGTGAACGGTGCCTTTCAAACAGCGTTCCTCGGTCGAATGTATGCTTTTCAGGGGAACTTCGTGGTAGGTCACCAGAAAATTTTTCCCCAGAAAAAAATTCAGCTCGCTGGTGGCGAACACGCCGTCTTTGCGGCTGTAATCCACCGCGTGAATCACCATGAACAAATACGGCGCGAAGCGGTCTTCTTCCTTGGGCGTGTATTCCTCCACCTTGGGAGAAGGGCTGACCACGATGCAATCTTCGATCGACAACGGATGGAAATGGAAGATGTCCTCCAGCACGAATTTGGTTTCTTCCGGAGTGGGTTGCTCCAGGTCCACCCACAGAAACAGATTGGTGTCGGCCAGCAAGGTCGGCATCAAGAACGTCTCAATGTTTTTGCTGTGCAGACGCCCTTGAGTTGTAAAAGCAAAGGAGCGAATCATGTCAGGCTTCGTGCGGGCGCCTCACGCGCCAACTTGACGCGCATTTTAGGCGGATCACTTTTCAAGGCAAGTTTTTCGCGCCAGATTCGCACACTTCTCAACGGCAAAACGCGGCTTGACGTCTTTGGAGACTCGATGTTCTCCTTCCCACATGATACCAACGTGGCCGAAACTTTTCCGGGTTTCTTAAATGTTAGGGCCCGCATCGCATGCCACCATTCGGATGAGCTCACAAACTAAATCGCCGAACAAACGGGTGTTGCTGCTGCTTGGCGCTGCTGTGGTCACAGGTGCGTTTGTCATCAGGTACACCGCGCCGCAAACTCCGCCCTCCCGGATGCCAACCCTTTCAACAGCCTCGGTGACAGGCCAAGTCGTCTGGTTGGCGCCCCCTGCCCTCCGAAGCATTTTCGATCCTCGATCATCTCGCTCAGCGATGGAGGACATTGAGAACGCGGAACGACTCAATCTCTACCAAATGCAACAGTATCGGCGGAGAGTCCTTCGCGACATTCAGTCGCAGCCATCGTCACCGCCGATTACCGTCACTCCGTCAGTTCTGGAAGACGTGTTGGAGAATCATAGATAAGGAGTGCGTTCAGCGGCGTTTGCGTTGGACCGCAACCCTGTGCTGTGTTCGGTGTTGATGCCGAAAGCGATGCGAGCACCACTCCTCACGCTAAAATTTCTTCTCTCCACCCTTGCGGCAGTGGCAGTCGCTTATTACGCCATTGGGTCCATTAACCTGAGCGGCTTGTTACCTTCAAACTGGACTGCCGCAGATGTTATCAGGCAGCGTTGCCCCGTTCGCCTCGTCAGACCCGAGTGGGTCAACGGATTCGATCAAAGAGGCATACTTTTCGACTGGGCCGTGACAGAGACCAAAGCGCGACTCGCGGCCGTGTCCACTTTATGGGTGCTGGCCGTCAGCTTTTTTATTTGGCAGCATTGGCGAAAGACAAGCCATGAAACCAAGGCATAACAAAGGCCGTCATAAACCATGGCCATGATGAAATCTAACGCCCAACCGCTCCTGCCCTTGCTGAAGCAATACTTCGGTTTCACCTCCTTTCGTCCGTTGCAGGAGGAAATCATCCGCGACGCGCTGGCCGGGAAAGACGTCTTCGCGTTACTGCCGACTGGTGGCGGCAAATCGCTTTGCTTTCAGATGGCCGCCATCGCGCAGCCCGGCTTGACGGTCGTCGTGTCGCCGTTGATCGCTTTGATGAAGGACCAGGTGGACGCGATGCACGCCGGCGGCGTGGCGGCAACGTTTTTGAATTCTTCGCTCGCCGCCGGTGAATCGCGCGAGCGTTTGCGCGGTTTGCACAATGGCGAATTTCGGTTGCTCTACGTCGCTCCGGAGCGGTTGGTGTTGTCCGGGTTCCTTTCCGATTTGCAGCGATGGAACGTCAATTTGCTGGCGATTGACGAGGCCCATTGCATCAGCGAGTGGGGTCATGACTTCCGGCCCGAATATCGCCAACTCGCCGAGGTGCGCGGCCTGTTTCCCAATGTGCCGATGATGGCCCTCACCGCCACGGCCACGGACCGTGTGCGCGCAGACATTGTCAAACTTCTTAAGCTGCGCGAGCCGAGTTGTTATGTGGCGAGCTTTAATCGGCCGAATCTCACTTATCGCGTGCTGGCCAAGAGCAAAGCGTACGATCAAGTTTTTCATTTCCTCCGCCAGCGGCCGAAGGAAAGCGGAATTGTTTATTGCCAGAGCCGCAAGTCCGCCGAGAGCGTCGCCGATCGCTTGAACGAAGACGGGATCACTGCCCGACCCTATCACGCCGGTCTTACCGCCACCGAACGCACGCAACATCAGGAACTTTTCCTGCGCGACGAGGT
>Ga0134124_10003669_pt1 | contig 12357 bp, 16 predicted proteins | sample KB304_FD_96880 | JGI IMG/M metagenome (GOLD analysis project Ga0134124, IMG submission 96880) | Terrestrial soil microbial communities without Nitrogen fertilizer from Kellogg Biological Station, Michigan, USA - KB3-0-4 | ecosystem: Environmental > Terrestrial > Soil > Unclassified ... | reverse complement strand
TATTTTGACTATTGGTTGTGTGCCGCTGGCCTCGTAGGGAACTCCTTCAACGGACGAACTAACTCAGCAGATGCAGCCCTTAGTCAAACATCACAACGCGTTGTTGATGGCGATTCATGGTGCTGTGGCCTACGGCGGTGATCTCTGGCAAGCGTGGGATCGACTTGAAACGCTCGAACACACGGCGAAGATCGCAATCCTGTCGCGGATCCTGGGTGGATCAAAGAATCTGCCGGCGGATGCGATCGAGAAGCTAATCAATGTACGCGAGGCCGCTGGGTATTTGACCGAAGCAGCTCGTTGTCAGACGTGTGGTTATCTGCATGAGACGCGGTTGACTTGTCCGACTGGTGATCGACCCGCGCCGAGTTCCTACATATCCAATGGTGACGACAAGATCACGTTATCTCGTGAAGAGTTGGTTGAGCTTCTTAGTCAGGCGGTGTTGTCCGATAAACTTTAGTTTGTCGTTATTGCCCTATCGTGTCATCGACAAACTAAAGTTTATCGGACATTATTCCTGCGATTCACCAATCACGATTTACGATTAACGAAATAGGAGCATCTGAATGCAAGAAGCACTCGGAATGGTTGAGACGAAAGGCCTGGTCGCGATGATTGAAGCGGCCGACGCCATGGTAAAGGCAGCAAATGTAACGCTCGTCGGCTACGAGAAAATCGGCGCTGGTTTTGTCACCGCGATTGTTCGAGGCGACGTTGCTGCTGTCAAAGCTGCGACTGATGCCGGCGCCGCCGCGGCAAGGCGTGTCGGTGAATTAGTTAGCGTCCACGTGATCCCTCGTCCGCATGGCAGTGTCGATGAGACTCTTCCGATTGGTTTGGATCGCTGAGTACTCATGATCATCGCACGCATCCTCGGAACCGTCGTCGCTACTCAAAAGGATGAACGGTTAAGTGGAAAGAAGCTTCTCATCGTACGTCCGATAAACGTCGACGGCACTGACACCACCGGTTACGTAGTTGCCGTTGATACGGTTGGTGCCGGTTTTCACGAGCGCGTTCTCGTCGTAGCGGGATCGAGTGCACGTCTTGCCCAGGGAATGAAGGACACACCGGTTGACGCAGCGATTGTCGGGGTTATCGACTCGGTAGAAGTGAACGGCGGTTAAGGCGAAGCGAGAATTTCTTATGCAGTTGGCCCGCGTGATCGGAACTGTTGTTGCAACCGTCAAGAATGAGTCACTTGGCGGGCGGAAGCTTTTAGTAGTTCAGACGCTCGATCGCAATCTCAAGGAGTCAGGTAAACCGATGGTCGCGATTGATTCTGTCGGCGCCGGTGTTGGTGAACTGGTGTTTTGGTGCCGTGGGAAGGAAGCAAGCTTTCCATTCAAGCGCGAAGATACCCCGACGGACTGCACAATTATTGGCATCGTCGATTCGGAGCAGCACGTCACTAATGAGTAGCACAGACTTCAGTCTGTGTTTGTTTGAACATAAGGAACTCGGATTTCATGGGAGCACAGACTAAAGTCTGTGCTACTTCTTTATGATCCTTGCACGTGTAGTTGGCAACATTGTCGCAACTCAGAAGAATGTGCGTTATGAAAACGCGCGCGTCATGCTTTGCCAGCAGATCACACCGGAGGGCGAAGATACGAGCTACTCTTGTTTGGCGCTCGATTCAGTTGACTCTGGAGTCGGTGATACAGTTTTGATTGTCCAGGAAGGTTGGAGTGCCTCGACGGCTTCGACCGGTAAAGCTGGAGCGGCGATTGATTCCGCGATTATTGGCGTCGTGGATCGAATCGACTTGTTGGCTGATGAACTTTAGTTGAAGTCGGATTGGACGTTGGAAAATGGGTTCTGAATTGGATCATGCACGCTTGATGGCTGACAGAATCGCAAAGCGTGTTTCTTCTCAGCCAGTTGCTGCTTCAGCAGGCAATGCCGGCGACATCTCTTCAGAACTCGCGGCAATGCGAGCCAGTCTCAACGAATTACAAAACAAACTAATTCAGATTGAATCAAAAGTGCGTTCTGGAAGTGCAGCATACTCATCTACTGTCGCTCCACCGAGCATGCACTCACCATGGCTCACGGGTGTAAACGTCAGTCATCCGAGTCAGGAACGCTTTGGAGTTGAGGAGGCGACTGTTTCGGAACTCGTTGACTTCTTTCAAAGCGAGAAGACATGCACTGTCGAACCCGGCGGCAAGCCTTGCGATCATTGCGCCATGTGCAGCTCACGAGGGTTTTGAAGAGTTACTCGAACCGCAGTGTCGTGAGGTCGGTACCACCCGCGGTAGCGGGTGGGTCTTTGGACAAGTTTGTGATCGAATGGCGAAATCGGTGTCGTACCCACCCGCTACCGCGGGTGGTTCTGACTTACTTGTTCTGATTGGATCGTAGCGAATTCGAATCCAGTTTCGGTACTTCCTTCGCTGTCTCTTCAGCCTTGAAGTAAGGCTCTTCCTTAAACCCAAACAGCTTCGCCGAAATCACTGTCGGAAACTGTGCGCGTGTAGTGTTGTAGTCCTGAGTCGCGTCGTTGTAATCCTTACGAGAAGTTGCGATCCTGTTCTCAGTACCCGCGACTTCGTCCTGAAGTTTTAGAAAGTTCTCGTTTGACTTCAGATTGGGATAACTCTCCTGCAACGCAAGCAGTCGACCGACGGTCCCACCGAAACTATTTGCAGCATCAATCACTGCTTGTTTCTGTTCGGGCGATTTGTCGCCTCCTTCTCCCTGTGGCGCCTGGTTCGTCGCATTCAACAATTTCGAACGCGCCTCTGCGATGCGTCCAAATACTTCCTGCTCCTGAACGCCTGCCATCTTTGCAGACTCTGCCAGGTTGGTCAGAAGATCACCACGACGCTGTAGCTGGGTTTCGACGTTCGCCCACTTTCCTTTCACATTCTCATGTTTAGTTGTGAGCGTGTTGTAGCTGCAGCCGCTGGCTGAAATACTCATTAGGGTTACAGCGAGTAGAATTACCAATCGTCGAGTCTTCATTCTAGATCTCCTCATTAAGAGCTTGGCGTAAGCTCGTCAACAGCTTCTACCACTCGTTCAATTTGGAGCATGTATGCTCCAAACAATTCATTTGCTTCGCTTTCGGATCGTGGCGAAACATCACCCGCACGAAACTCAAAGATTCTTTCGAATGGTCCAGGATCCAACTTCAATAATTTGGCTGTTGCACGAACACAGTCTGGTTTCGCAACCGGAGCCTCCTGACCATGTAGCACCAGGACGGCACGAAACAGTGCCGCAAAGCTCGCCAAACTGTCGCTCATCAGATCGCAGAGTTTCTCCGTGGAGACTGATGCGGGAATGTACAGTCTTCGCAGTTGGATTAACTTGCTGCGCAGTTCGTATTCAGTCTGGTGACGCAGGTTTTCGTCGGATAGTTCGACAAACTCGAAAGGATCTTTCCCGTAGAGTACGATGCGGGCGTGTGCCATCTGGTGAAACTCGATGGGAAATACGTCGCCGGCGTCAGATAGTTCCTCAACTGTGAAGTAGACGGGCAGCGGATGGCCCAGCCTCTGCCATTCACGCATCGGTGCTTGAGCGAGACGCAGATCGTCAGGAGTGATGCGGTGCAATGCGATTAGCAGGTTGTAATCGGAACGAAGTTCAACATGATCTCCGGCAGCAGCCGAACCATAAAGCACAACTGAAGCGAGATTCTCACCATGCGTCGCGCGGAGATCATCGATGAGTCCACCAAGTGCTTCCTGTACTACTGTCTTCACCATAGAATTTTTAGTGTGCACCGATACTAGCAAATTGTCCGGAAGAACTTGAGCCACAGATGAACGGATAAACTCCGATCAGACCAGAATTCAAAACATGACGGTTGGCATTTGGCTTGGATTTTGTGTTTGTCCGTTTCCATTTGCGGCCCAATCTCTATCACCAACTGCCTCCCGAACCTCCGCCGCCAAAACTTCCACCACCGCCAAAACCTCCGCCAAAACCACCCCCGCCGCCACCAAAGCCTCCACCGCCGAAACCTCCACCACCCCAGCCACTACCACTTCCCCAACGGCTTCCACGTCCTCCCGTATTGCTGAAGAGACTGCCCCAAAACAACGCTTGCAAACATCCGCCTCCACCTCTGCGACTCGCTGAGGAGAGTATCAGGATAATGACAAACAAAACGACAATGCCGCAGATCAAGTTGTTAGCTGCGGGCTGCTTCCGTTCTTCGGTCCTGTAGGCCTTACGCGTGTCAATACCTTCAATTGTGAAGCCTTGCTTCTGAGCGAGGGTAGCGACGTAGGCTTCGATCGTGTCGTATATGCCTTTGCTGTAATTCGCTTGCCTAAAGGCAGGCACCAGCTTTTCACGTTGGATCTGGCCGGTGAGACCATCGGGCAGATCGCCCTCGAGGTGATCGCCAACCTGGGTGAAATACTTGCGGTCCTTGATTGCAACAACGAGGAGAAATCCCTGGCCCTTCGCTGAACCGGGTCCAATGTTCCAGGCACGTGCCACTGCCAACGAATAGTCGAAGATGTCCTGGTCGTCTGTTGTGTCGACAGTCAGGACCGCATACTCAATATTCGCCCGCTCCTTCAAGTTTTGATAGATCGCACCCAGACGTTGCTGAGTGGAAGCGTCGATTACATGCGCATTGTCGACAATAGGTGTAAACGGGACGGGTAAGGGAACTGGCGACTGCTGCTTTGTCTGAGCACTGGCATTCAGTCCGAGCGCTAGGAACAGGAAAAGAATCGCCAACGGAAGGTGGACGCGCCGATTCAAATATAGGTTTCCGTTAATCAACGAAATTCTCAAACAATGTTGTTGTCTATCCTTCAATCAACTTGTGCAGCAGATAGAAGAGGGCAACTCCTACAAAAACGACAATTGAGACGGTAGGGTTTCGCTCTTCTTTGTGATTGACCTCGGGAATCAAATCACTCGCCGCCACATAGAGCGTCACGCCTGCTGAAAATGGCAGCGCATAACCGATGGCGTTCGTCATTCGTGAATTAAGGAACGCCACGCCGACAACTCCCGCGAGAGTTGCTGCACCGATCGCGGCTGTAGCTATCAAAGCTTTCTGTGTGGATCGGCCCGATGCCAACATAATCGAAGCTACCGTAAATCCTTCCGGCATCTTGTGCAGAAGTATGGCAATAAAGACAAGAAGACCCACTTTAAAGTCGACCAGAAAGGCGGAAGCAATCGAAACGCCATCGAAGAAGGTGTGGATCCATAAACCACCGACAGCAGTGTAGGCTGCTGAAGGTTTCATGAACGACTCAGGATGAGTTTCTGCACCAAAATGAAAGTGCGGTGCAAGCGTGTGCTCAAACAGTTGGATCAGAAGGTAGCCGCCGAGTAACAACGTCATCGCACCAACCACATCTTTGGCGGCGTTCCCGCCGCTGTGTGTCTGTGCCCATATGCCAATGGTCTCCGGCAGTATTTCGATAAAGATCGCTGCGAGCATGAAGCCGGCACCGAGGGCTACGAGGTATTTGAGGAAGCGCTCGCCTAGACGATGGGCTCCGGATTTAACCAGGAGAAGTCCGCCGATGACGTTAGCCCCAGCGGCCAGCAGTCCGAATAAGAGAAGCCCCGTGAATTTGAAATCGCTAAAGAGCGTCTCCATTCAGCCGTTACTCGTTCCAATGTTTATGTTCAAGCTTGGCTGCGAATATACAACATGCAGACCCCTTAGGCTGCATAGGACAACTTTAGGAACCAATGCTTCTTTCGAGAATTAGTATTGCGTAAGAAATGGACTGGCAAACAGCTTGCGAACATCGGCGAGGCAGATCCTCGGAAATAGTTAAACAAAACACTACTTATCTATTGACACACCAAAACCCGCAGCGTAGTATCCGTTTCGGGTGGTCAAAAGTGGTCGGAAGTGGGTCCAACCGCGTAGCAACACCGATCATTTGTTATCTCTTTTCCTTTAGGCCACCCACCAAATCTTGTCAGGTCCGTTGCCATGCTGCGGGGAAATTACACGGCTCGAATTGATGTTAAGGGGCGTCTAAAGCTGCCTACGTCATTCCGGCGTCTGATCGACGAGAAGCACGGCAAAGAGTTTTATATCACGAGTTTGACAGGCGATTGCGTTCGCATCTACCCGCTTCCCGAATGGGAGTCGATTGAGCAAAGACTTTCTTTGCTGCCATCAATGGATCCAGCGAGGCGGAAGTTCCTTGATAGAACGAACTATTACGGCCAGCAAGCAACATTGGACGGCCAAGGCCGAGTGTTGATCCATCCGCTGCTGAGAAAAAGCGCTGAAGTCATTGGCGACGTCGCTGTAATGGGATACCTGACCTACCTGGAAGTTTGGGAGCTCGACAAATTCAAGGCCCGGATGCTTGCGGATCCCTACACGGAAGAAGACGAGGCCGCGATCGCAAGGTTAGGAATTTAAAAACGTCTTTGTTCTTTGAACTTTGTTCTGTGATTGAAACATCTAATTGAAGTGCGAACTACCAAGTTCAAAGTACACAGAACGGCTTTGTCCAGTTCTTTGAACGAGATCACGGGGCGGTGGTGATGGCTGCGCCTATGGGGGGCATGGGCGCGCCCCATCGCCCCGTGCTGCTACAAGAGACACTAAATTTCCTCGAACCAGAACGGGGAGATCTCTTCGTGGATTGCACGGTGGGATTGGGTGGTCATAGCGAGGCAATCCTGCAGGCCTCAAGTGAAACTCGCGTGCTCGGTATCGATCGAGACCTTTCCGCTCTCGCTTATTCACGACAACGACTCGCAGTCTTCGGCGATCGATTCAAAGCCGTTCACGCGAACTTTTCTGATATCGCTGAGGTGCTGCGCGACTCCGGTGAAAGTGATCCGGCCGGCATCCTTGCAGACCTCGGAGTTTCATCGCTGCAGTTCGATTCCGCCGAACGAGGTTTCAGTTTTCGTTTTGACGCTCCGCTCGATATGCGAATGGACGCGACGAGTGGATCGACCGCCGCGGAACTCCTGGCTGAACTTCCTGAAGCCGAAATTGCCAGGATCATCTTTGAATACGGTGAAGAGAGACAGTCTCGTCGCATAGCGCGTTGGATCGTTGAGAAGCGAGAAGAGGGACAACCAATCGCAACGACCAGGGAGCTTGCTGATTTGGTCTCGCGCGCTGTTGGTGGCGGGAAGTGGAAGCAGATTCATCCCGCAACGCGCACGTTTCAAGCGTTGCGTATCGCCGTCAACCATGAGCTCGAGGGATTACCAGAGTTTGTTGAGGCAAGCGTAGATCTTTTAAAGACCGACGGACGGTTTGTGGTGATCACGTTTCACTCGCTTGAGGATCGAATCATCAAGCGAGAGTTACGTCGACTCTCCGGTCATTGTCAGTGTCCACCGCGCCTGCCTGTGTGCTCCTGTGGCGCGCGTAAGATGGTTGAGGTAATGACACGCCGTCCAATTATATCTGGCAACACAGAGCTCGATGAGAACCCGAGAGCCCGCAGTGCAAAGTTGCGCGCTTGCCGAAAGCTCCGAGGGAACTAAACGAGCGAGCCAATTAAGGAGCAACAAGATGGAAAGATTTCCCGAGCATCAACGTAACGCGAAGGTCCTTCGGGCTCGTGATGTGACCGCTTTGTCACGGCTGGCGTTGCTCTTGTTCTGCGGTCTGCTGCTGAGTGGCGGTTTTGTCCTCGCTGCTGAGCAGCACTTTGCGGCGGTGCAAGATGGTTACAAAAGTGAGAGCCTCCGGATTGAACGCAAGAAGTTGATCGAAGACAACCAGCGATTGGCTTTAGAAAAGGAAATGATCTCGGCGCCGTCAAGACTTGAACAGGTTGCTCGTCAGTTAGGGCTGGAACCTGCGACTGCCGGACAGATTGCCCGGTCCGATTCCACCAGGCAGTCCAATTCGAAAACAGAGGTGACTGAACCAAAGACCAGTGCAAAGAAAGCTTCGACGCGGTAAGTGAAGTCCGACAAAAATCGGAATTCATCAAGTCTTGCAACTGTTGGCGTTCTCACCGCGCCTCCGGTAAGAAGGGAAATAACCAGGATGTTGGCACGCCTCGTTGCTCAATCCAAGTCCAGACCAGATGTCTCATTCGGCCGCGCGCTGTTAGTCGCGGCCGTTATTGGCTTCTGGATGCTCGCTGTTTCTGCCAGGCTTGTCTATCTACAGGTGTCGCAACATGACGGCCTCGTCAATCGCGCTCGTCAGCAACAACAAAATGCGCTCGAGACCAGTGCGCAGCGCGGTGACCTGTTGGATCGACAGGAACGCGAACTCGCTCGCAGTATAAAGACTGTCAGTCTGTTCGTTGATCCGGATGGATTACAGCCCGGCGATCTGCTGTGCACCGCCAGCGTACTTGCAAGGACCCTGGGTGAAAAAGAATCTGATCTTCTCAAAGAGTTGACGGACGCTCGAGACGAGAAACGACGCTTCATTTGGGTGGCTCGTCGTTTGGATGCTGAGCAAGTAGCTCCTATTTTGTCTTTGAACCTGCCGGGCCTTAATTCAATTCTGGAACCAAAACGTTATTACCCGAATGGATCACTCGCAGCGCACGCCCTAGGTTTTGTTGGGCTTGACGGCCAAGGTCTCGGAGGAGTGGAGCAAGCCTACAACGCAAAAATTAGCGGCGAGCCTGGTCGTCTCTTTCTCGAGAAAGATGCGACGGGCAAACCTTATGAGAGTTTTGAAGTCGCAGCCAAACAGGGCGAGACAGTTGTTCTGACCATTGATCAGGCTATTCAGTACCAGACAGAACGCGCCCTTCAAAGTGCTGTCGAACGCACGCACGCGAAGTCAGGCTCGGTCATTGTGTTGGATCCACGAAATGGCGAGATCCTGGCTTTGGCGAATGCGCCGTCGTTTGATCCAAACAACGTTTCAGCCTCTCCCGCAGACAACCGTCGAAACTGGGCTTTGCAAAATATCTATGAACCAGGATCGACGTTCAAGATTGTTGCTTTCTCAGCAGCGATCGAAAAGAAGCTCGCCAAACCTGAGGACAAGATCGATTGTCAGATGGGCGCGATCACTGTCGCTGGTCGGGTCATTCACGATCACAAACGATTTGGAGTGTTGACTCTAGCGGAAGCATTGGCGAAGTCCAGCAACATTGCGGCCATCAAACTAGGTCTGCGAGTTGGTAACGAATCCATGTACGACTTTATGACTCGTTTTGGATTCGGTTCGAAGACTGGTATCGAATTACCTGGCGAGACGAATGGCATATTGAGAAAGGTTGCAAACTGGCAACCATCTTCCATTGGCTCGATCGCGATGGGTCAGGAAGTTGGAGTAACGCCAGTCCAGATGGCCGCCGCTTTCGGCACATTGGCCAACGACGGCATACGCATAGCGCCACACCTCGTTCGCGAGATACGCAACTCTTCTGGAGACATTGTGTACACAGCGAATCCCGAACAACGTCGCGTGGTTAGTGCAGAAACAGCGATCGCTTTGCGTGGCATGTTGGAAGGAGTGACCTTGAATGGCACCGCCAAGAAGGCACAATTGGACGGTTACTCAGCCGCCGGCAAGACGGGTACTGCACAAAAAATCGATCCCAAGACCCGGACGTATTCAAGGACAAAGTTTATCGGCTCGTTTGTTGGTTTCGCTCCGGTGAACAATCCGCAGGTCGTCGTCATTGTTGTGATAGACGAGCCGGCCGGTGCATATCACGGCGGCGATGTGGCCGCGCCAGTGTTTCGAGAGATCGCAGAACAGATTCTTCCAGGAATGGGTGTCATGCCTGACGTCGAGACGAAATCTGTTCCGGCTCTCATTGCTCAGGCGAATCTAAATCCCGAAGCCACGGCTAAAGCTCGTGAGGAACAAGCGCGCAGCGAACAGGAGCGGCAGGCCACGATGCCAACAGTGGACAGCAACAGCGGGCGAGGCGGAGAAGTTGTCTATGCCAACGCGACAAACCGAGCGATGCTGATGCCGGACTTAAGTGGACGAAGCGTTCGCGACGTCGCTCGGACGTGTGCTCAACTCGGATTGCACGTTGAAGGCAAAGGTGAGGGAAAAGTTCTTCGCCAAAGTCCTGCAGCAGGAAGCGAAGTAAATTCTGGTCAGGTTGTTTACATAGATTTCGGCAGAGCTCAATAACGGACACTTCGAAACCGGAGCGAACAAATGATTCCCCCGATCTGCGTGGATGAAGAGACATCAGGAAATGACGTAAGATACAGCATTGATGACTGTAGAAAGCGTTTACGCAGTCAACGAGCAACCCTCCGGGCGCAGCATCCTTTCCCGATAGATGTATCGAACGGCGTCAACGCTTCGGGAGCTCCAGTTGAGAGCTACGCCGAACTGCTGGCGAACGTGTCTATGAGCCAGGGGTCGCTTTCAAAATTGGTGGAATGTTTACTGGGGCCTTCTGATGCACAGAAACAATCGCAGGCAAGCGCAGAGCTGGAAGAGGCCGTAATCAGGTGAAGGTTGGCGAGGCTGCAGATTTGATGGGTGCTGATGTGACTAGCATGAGTGCCGAGATGTTTGACAAATACATTACTGATTACTCGATTGACTCGCGTTCTGTTGGCGCGGGCGAACTCTTCTTTGCGTTGTCGCAAAAAGATTACGTCCGCGCCGGATTCAACGGCGACTTCGCGGATGGTCATCAGTTTATTGCCGGTGCATTTGAGCGTGGCGCGGTTGCAGCGGTTGCTCGTGCTGATCGCGTTCCGGGTGATTCAAATCTTGAAGGGATGAAGCATCGCCTGTTGCTTGTTGAGGATGCGATTGCAGCATTGCAGTTGTTGGCCCATCGCGTTTATGCAGCATGGGACGGCAAAGTCGTTGCCATAACCGGCAGCGCGGGCAAGACAACAGCAAAAGAGCTGACAGCACATGTTCTGAAGTCAACTGGTAGACGAGTACTGAAAAGTGAGCGCAACTACAACAACGGTTTGGGTCTGCCTTTGTCAGTGCTGAAGATGGTGAGCGAGGGTAGCTCGCCGTCGGATTTTGATCTGGCCGTGCTCGAGATGGGAATGTCGTCTCCAACACATGAGATTCGCCGGCTCGTGCAAATAACGCCGCCTGATGTTGGCGTGGAGTTGATGGTGGCTCCAGTGCATCTGGAGTACCTGGGTACCATCGAGAACATTGCGGCAGCGAAGGCTGAACTCATAGAGGGATTGAAGCCGGATGGCACTGCAGTTCTGAATGCTGACGACGAACTCGTGATGAATATGCGCGAGAAGCACTCCGGCAGGATTTTGACATTCGGAATTGAAAACCAGGCTGACGTCATGGCAACTGAAATCGATGCTGGCTCGCTTGGAAAAATCACTTTTCGTTTGCGAACACCCACGGGTGAGGTTATGGCGATGTTGCCGATGAGCGGACGTCACAATCTAAGCAACGCGTTGGCTGCAGCTGCTGTTGGGACAGCGTTTGACATGAGCGCAGGTGAAATTGCTACGGCACTAAGAACAGCTAAGCCACCGAAGATGCGTGGCGAGGTGTTGGACTTCGAGTCTGGTTTTACAGTAATCGACGATTCGTATAACTCCAATCCAAAGTCACTGTTGCACATGATTCGAACTATGGCAGACGGAGCAAGTGGGCGAAAGCGATTGATAGTTGTTGCCGGCGAAATGCTGGAACTGGGACCTGAGGAAGCAGAACTTCATCGAGAAGCCGGAATCGAAATCGCGAAAGCGGGAATCGATGTCTTATGGGGCATCCGAGGTTTGGCCAAAGAGATAGTTGCCGGCGCGAACTCTGCTCGATTGTCTGATACGAGGTTTTTTGAATCGTCGGTTGAGGCGGCGGCCGCGATCATCACTGAAGCCCGTCAAGGTGATTTGATTCTTGTAAAAGGATCTCGAGGTGTAGCTACCGACAAGGTCGTTACCGCTTTGAAAGAGAACTTTGAATTGAGGGGAGAAGATACTAACCGCTGAAGTTTCGATAGCAGCGACAAGCTGAACCATATCGGACACGCAATCGGCAATCTCGCGATGATCTACTTCATCCTTTACGAGCTAATTTACAACCACTTCAAAGAGAAGGACTGGTTTCTCGTAAAGGCCCTCAACGTCTTTCAATACGTTACCTTTCGCACAGCCTACGCATCGATTACAGCTCTACTGATATCGCTCTTCTTTGGCGGCAAGCTCATTGAAGCCCTTAAGAAATGGAACATCGGTCAGCAAATTCGGGAAGAAGGTCCACAGGCGCACATGGTCAAGCGCGGTACGCCAACAATGGGCGGCGTGCTGATTGTCGGCTCGGTTCTGATCTCTACGCTTTTGTGGGCTAGGCTCAATGGCGTCTACATCTGGACCACGATGCTTGCAACTGGCGGATTCGCAGCCATCGGTTTTGCGGATGACTACTCCAAGATGGCCAAGAAACAGAGTCTTGGATTAACAGGTCGACAAAAGTTACTCGGACAGTTGCTG
>Ga0134124_10003668_pt1 | contig 12358 bp, 9 predicted proteins | sample KB304_FD_96880 | JGI IMG/M metagenome (GOLD analysis project Ga0134124, IMG submission 96880) | Terrestrial soil microbial communities without Nitrogen fertilizer from Kellogg Biological Station, Michigan, USA - KB3-0-4 | ecosystem: Environmental > Terrestrial > Soil > Unclassified ... | reverse complement strand
TTCTGCAATCCCATTGCTTCTCGGTTCTCAGTCATACTACGCATCAAGCGTTCCGGACCCGTTGGTCCAACATCCGCTGCCGCTCCATCACGAATACGAAGGTATTCACGATAGGCGTTTGACAACAGTGTAACTGAGTTCTGCAATTCTCGATTAGCTTGAGCTTCACCTTCTGTACCACGAGCGTTATTCGCGGTGATACGAAGGGCTTCTTGCTGTTGAGCCAAACGAACCACTTCTGCTCTTGAGAAGCGTAAATCTGCAACATCTCCACCGGCAGGATTACTAGGATTATTAGCCGCACTAGGACTTGTTACTGTTTGAACAAGATCACGTACAGACCCAGGCAATTGTTGCTGAGATTGTAGGATGTTATTCTCAAGCCGACGGCGTTCCTCAATGATCTCTGCATTTTGACGATTACGTTGATCACGTTCATTGCTCAATCGTTGAGAAAGAGCAGAGTTCGCATCAACAGCCAACTCACGATTGAGTTGTTCTTCCATTGCTCGACGTTGGGCACCCATTGCTCGTAGAGCTTGTTGGAAAGCTTCAGGGCTAGTGTTAGCACCTCTCATGCCTTCTTCAACAGCACCTTGCAATCTGTCAAACTCCCGATTGAAAGCTTGACGTCCTTCAGGACCACGGAACTCTTGTCGTACCTCACCAGCACTATTGGTTGTTCTAAAGGCTTCTTGAGCCTTGATCGCATCCGTTAGACGCTGTTGATCAGCACGAGCTTGAACTCGTAATTCCTCGGCAGCAGATGCTTGAGCCGCAGCACGTCGTTGAACAGCTTGTTCAAGATTGTTCTCTTCGCGTGTCAAAGCTTGCATTCGACGTTCTAGTTCAGCAAGATTGACTGTATAGCGAACGATACCGTCGCTCGGACCTTGACCAGTACGAGCTTGGTTCTGAGCAATCTCTCTTGCGGAATTCGTTTCAAGGTCGAAACGTTGTTCCGTCAAGCGACGAATTTCCTCAAACTTCCGACGGGCTGATTGAATGCTTTCATCATCACCCTTCTCAAGAAGTTCTTGAGCTTGGCGACGAAGAGTAGACACACGTTGATCGACCAATCCTGTTTGGGAGATCGCTTGTTGCATTCGCAATTGATGCAACACTTGTTCCTGATCACGTGCTTGGAAATTATCAAACGCGATTGGTTGAATAACTTCAGGGGCACGACCAAGAGCAGCAAATCCTCGCTGGAAAGACGAAGACTCATCACGATCAGCGAACGCCAGTTGTCGGCGTTTGCTTTGCTCAATCATGTTCTCTGCTTGACTGATACGAGCAGAAAGATCACTTACTGCTTTCGCAGATTCGTCAGTCACAGTGCGGAACGCTACCTTGACATTCTCAGTAGCGGAATTGGTTAAGGATCTTGCACCTTCCAATTGTGCATTCAAAGCTTGCCGTTGAATCCCTACCGCAGCCAAGAGAGGACGAGTGGCTTCCTGATTTCGTCTCTGGAAATCAGTAGTGTCACGTGCGTCACGAGCAAGATTAAGGCGTTGTTGTTCCTTAATTACTTCTTGCATCGCAGTGGCTTCACTTCTCAAACGTTCAACAAGAGTATTAACCTCTTTATTGAGTTCGTTGAGGAGGTTCTTCATAATGAGGTATGAAGCCACACCCGCGGCAATGATTGGGATACCTGAAGCCCATGCAGCATTCATTGCCAAAGTAGCTGTTGCGTTAGCTCTTTGAGCTAGAGTCAAGGTAGTGGTTGCAGCGGCTTGTCCTCCAACTGCAACAGTGTTAACAGTCGCAGCAGCAGTTCCAGTAACTTGGGCAGTGGTAGCTTGGGCACTGGACGCCGCTAGAGCTTCCATTGCAGCAGCATCAAGAGCAGTAGTAGTTGCTTGAACTCCTGCCGCTGTAGATGCTTCAAGCGTGATCGCCGCCATTGCTGTTTGAGCAATCGTCTGAGCAGTTGTAGCAGCAGTCGCTAACAACATTGCCGACTTGTAGATTGCAAAAGCTTTGACGAGAGTTCCTAGATCACCTCCAAACAAGTTAAGAACAGTAGAGCCTTGTGCAATGACTGCGGTGAGCGATGCACCCGCAGACACGAGATCCTTGATTGGAGCAGACACTTGTTTGACGGCGTTCGCCAGTCCACCAAATGGTTCTCCGATCTTATTCAACTGAGCAACGATTACGTTACCGAAATCTAGGAAGTCATTCTGGATTGCATTGAACTCTTTCTTGAGCTTAGCACCTGGACTTTCCAAGGCAATGACGTTCGCTCGATCCGCGGAAGGACCAGCATTGCTGATCTGATCGATTGCACTTCTCAGATCACTTAATCCACCGCCAGACGTGGCACCGAGGGCACCGCGAAGGGCTCGAACGTTAGTGAACAATTCACCAAGACGATCTCCACCTTTACCTGCTTCCTCGAATAGTCTTTCCAAGACATTGGTGAAACCCAAGGTCTGGATCGCAGCAGTACCGCTACTGAAGCCCCACGACTCAATTAGTTTCTTCATCTCGGCAGAAGGCTTGATTAGCCCCTGCATCAATGCACCAATTTGAGTCAATGCTTGTGCAGACGAAGTACCTTTGATTGTCAATTGGGACAACAGACCAAACACTTCTTGGCGAGCCACGCCCGCTTGTTCAGCAACAACCAGTGTCGGACCTGCGTTCTGAAGATCAGTCGCACGGAATTTACCAATCTCGATTGCCTTGAACAATTCGTTTGTGATTGTAATGCCTTCCGACAACGATGTGTGGTAGGAGTTCATTACAGAGGCAACGACGTTGCCAGCAGTTGTCATATCCGTAACAGCGATTCGAGAGAACCGAGTAAGGATATCAGTGAATGCTGTGACGTCTGCACCAGTCTTGATGATCTGGTTAGAGAAACCCTGATAAATGGCTTCAGTGACACTTATCTGACTTTGGCCAGAAGCATCAGAAGCAGCACGAATTCGATCCGATAGATCACTGAAAGACAAACCGGACTGTTGAGCAATAGTTCGGATTTCGCTAATCTTCACTTGTAGTTCAGCAGCTTTGCTGATAGACTGTTGCATCGAGGTGATAATTTCACCGAACACTCGGTGAACGATCTGAATCTCGATGATTTTCATGAACTGATTAAAGGACAAGAAGAGGCTTTGTCCTGCTCTTGCACCTTGTTCACCAGCCTGTTGTGCTGATTGGCCCATCCCGTTGAAAGCAACCATGACCTTCTGGATCTGTTGTTGAACCAGAGCAAGATCACTATTACCCTTGGAGAAGTCTCCAAGAGGGTTGGCCTTCGTTGCGGACAATACTTGATTGAACTGATCCGCAGTAACTTTCCCAGATGCCAATGTGCGAATCAAACTATTGATTGCACCTTGATACGCCACTACCGAAGAAAGACTAGCTTTCTCCGGCACAGGGAAAAGGTTAGTAACGGATGTTCGGATATCACCTAGCTGACTTGCAGGGATAGCCCCTTTAGGAGCCTCTGGGGTCGCTGCCGCAGCTTGTTTCTTCTGTTCAGCAGTGATTCGTTCTTGAACTTTCAAGACGTCGAACAACGCTGCTTGAATCTTGCCACGAATACCGACTTCGACTTCCGCAACACCTTGTCTCATCTTCTCGAAGATGTCTTTGGCGATTGTAACATTGCCAGTATCACCACCGATAGCTTTCGCGAATTCCGCTTTCGCAGAAACCGCAGCTTCGACAAGACCAGCCTTCATTCCTGTGGTATCAGGGATGATACCTTTCAGGAAATCCGCGGAGTTCGTTACACCTTTACTGAAATCCAAGTCCTTAGCTGCTTGAGCAAACTCCTTGAGCTTGGCAGTGGACATTGTGATCTTTTGGGCACTTGCTTCCCAAGCACCATTGACGTTCTGAAGAATACCCTCAATCTTCTGACCGGCAGCAGTTGTAGCCTCGAATCCGGCTCGAACCGCATCACCTTCTTTGTTCATCTTAACATAGGTGATTGCGGTCTGTTCAACAGCAGCAGTATGCTGCTTTAGCATGTTTGTGACTTGACTTAATGCCGCAATAAGATCACTGGCGTCAAGACCAAGCTTGTCTACATTATCAGCCATGTTGTGATCCTTATGACAAAGTTAGTCTTTGACTGCGATTAATGACACTCAGTTTCTTCCGAGCAACCGATGTACCGTTCACCGTCACCATTGTCTCTGCAAAGAAATCCGAGACTTTCGGCAACTTCTTCAGTCCTTCAGTCTTCATATAGTTCAAGAACGTCAATCTCCCGATAGAGAAAGCGTTCCACGGTGAACTAGGAGTATGAGGATTGGCAAACATGTCATTCATGTTGAAGTAACTGATTGCCACATTGAAGTTGAAGTTGTAGATGAAATCTTTGTTAGAAAAGATTTGCTCAGGTTGTGTTGCAAAAGCTCGACCGGATTGGGGAGTCTTTAGAACTTTCCGTTTCCCGTCTTGGTAGTATTCACCACCTCCGGGAAGCTGCGACCCTAATCCTTTTTCTTTTCCTTCTCGAATGTGTCCTTTGAATATTGATGCCAACGTTAAGAACACGTCAGCTTTCGTCATTTTACCAGACGCCATAGCTTTCTTGACGATCTTGGCAGAAGACGTACTTCCCGCAATATTGACGCCAATGGCTTCTTCAATATTGCGGAAAGCACCTCTAACAAACCCTGTTCGTACCGGGATAGCTCGAACGGCAGCCGCGACGAAAGCACGTGCTGCCATTCTCATTTGACGTTGAATCTCTAAGTCGAGAGCCTTGGAATACCGTCCAGCATCCAAGTCAAACGACGTTAGTTGAGCGGAGAAGTTCATAGTGGCATCCTTAGTTTCGCAAACTCAATCTTTTCTTTCATCATCTCATTTTCACGAAGATGATGCCAAGCGATTAAGTCTGCTTGAGCATCCACACTTAGATCTTCCCAATTGTCACCGACTATGCCTGGGGGACGGATTCCCCAATTTTCGCAGGCTCGCCAGATTGTGTAGTCAACGGTTCGGCTTGGTGGGAGGATGAAGCTTCCTGTGCTTCCACCTCTCCAGCTAAAAAACGATCCATCGCCTCTTTGATCTTCCCATCACTGAGGCAATTCGCTTCAAGCACGGCTCGAAGAATACGTTGCTGCTCCATGTCGGAGAAGCCAGAATCCGCCAGTTCCTTGGAGTATTCACTCCAGGTGTTGGAGTCTGCAAGATCAACTTTCTCCCATTCCAGACCTTCAGTCACGGACATGGATTTGATGATCATCCAGGCGGTCTTTTTCTTGCTGTACTCGTTGACTTGAACGATGTACTTTGGCGATTCGTAATCCGGTACTCTTGCTCCACCCTTCACGATCTTGATCGGAGGAGTGGGTAGCGGACACACGGCATCGAATTCCGAGTAATCCAAGATTGCAGCGAACTTGAGGATGATATCCTCCCCATTCGCACGCGGAATGGGAAGGATAACGATGTTACGTTCGGAAATCTTCTTTCCTTTGATCTTCATTACTTACCCCGTCAAGAAAATGTTACGTTACACGTACAACTGTGGCTTCCGTCACGTTGCACTTACCAGTCACGGCGAACACGCCCATCTTGAGATCGTGACTAAAAGATTCATAGCGGAAGTCCGTCAATGTGACGATTTCCCGCTTCTGGTCCGAACACGGTGGATCGTATTCGATCTCGATATCCACAGCATATGGTTCGCAGGTATCTTCGGCGGAAGTAACCCAATCCGAAGCTTCACCGCGTTGCTTGAGAGCGTCTTCGATTGTCGGTGGTTCACCAGTGTCAGCACGGATGAATTCCCACAAGGCGTCAAGCTTGACTTCCATCGGTTCATCTTGATCGAGGCGAACCGTATCGAGGACGTTACGATTGCGGATATATTTCATATTCCGCTTCTCATCGTAGGTCAAGTTGCCGTCACCGATATTGATTTCAATCTGGTGAGGAAGACCAACGATTGTCGCGTTATCCGCAGCCGCGGCCACTAGAGCCGGAGAGATTGTGATTTGCTTGGTAGCACCCAACGTCTCACTATGAGCAGTGATTTCGTACAGAGTGGTATCAGCACCGATAGTGATAAGATCACCCGTAACGACTGCACCAGTGTAGCCGTCAACCACGAGAACCGAATCACCGATCACATACCCAGAGGGTTGATTGACAGCACCGGAATTCGTGGTGGTCAATGTGGAAACGGTGATCACCGCATCATCTGCAACACTGGCAGTTAGTGCCGGGGTGAAGGTAATGCTTGTGGTGTTACCGAGAGTTTCACTGTGGGCCGAGATCGTGTAGAGAGTGTTCTGACCAGTGATCTTGAACTTATGGCCAGTCGTCACAGCGATCACGAAACCATCAACTGCCATCGTTACCGCACCAGCAGAGTAACCAGCACCGTTGTTCACAGCACCAGTACCGTCGGTGGCAAACGTATCGACAGTAATAACAGCGTTGTCCGCGACAGTCGCGGCGAGAACGGGAGTGAACGTGATACTCGTGGTATTACCAAGAGTTTCAGTGTGGGCGGTGATTACGTAATCCGTATTATCACCAGTGATCTGGAAGTGATTGGTATTGGCAACCGCTCCAGTGAACCCATCAACGATCATGGTACCGACACCAGCCGCATAACCACCCGGTTCATTGATGGCACCTGTGCCACCAGGACCAGTATAACCATCCTTGATGCGAATGATTGCGTGTCGGAGATCAATCTGAGCCATTTAATAATCTCCAAAAAGAGGGAATCAGGAATCCTGATTCCCTCTTGAAAGGTTAGTCGATACGCGAAACAGTCGCTTCAGTTACGTTGCATTTGCCGGTTACGGCGAACACGCCCATCTTGAGATCGTGGCTGAACGACTCATAACGGAAGTCGGTCAGCAAGACGATCTCGCGTTTCTGGTCGGAACACGGCGGGTCGTACTCGATTTCGACATCGACGGCGTAGGGTTCGCACGTGTCTTCGGCGGAAGTGACCCACGTACTGGCCTGACCGCGTTGCTTGAGGGCATCTTCGATGGTGGGCGGCTCACCAGAATCCGCACGAATGAACTCCCATAGTGCATCGAGCTTCACCTCCATAGGTTCGTCTTGGTCGAGACGAACGGTGTCAAGAACGTTACGATTGCGGATATATTTCATATTCCGCTTCTCATCGTAAGTGAGATTGCCATCACCGATGTTGATCTCGATGCTGTGAGGCAAGATCGTGATAGCTGCATCATCCGTGATTGCATCACCGAGAACAGGCGTGAAAACAATACTGGTAGTATTGCCCAGGGTTGCCGTCTGACTTGTGACAGTGTAGACGGTGTTGGTGGAATCCGTGGCGACTGTGAAAGTATCACCCACGGCAACCGTTCCAACGAAACCGTCCACAGTGATGGTGCTGACACCTGCCATGTAGCCAGCCATGTTGTTGACAAGACCACCGGCCTGACTAGGACCAGCATAACCATCTTTGATGCGAATGATCGCATGACGAAGATCAATTTGAGCCATGTTGTTTCTCCTACGTTTTCAAATACATGTAGTACGAAGCTTCCACAGTGGATTGCTCAATCTCTACTGCGTCTTGGGTTCGTCCAAAGTAGTTTGTGAAGATCCCGGATTTGTTATCCACCCTCAGTTGCAAGCAACCAAGTAATACGTCTTCGTCATCATCAACGCCATCTCCGAACTTGAAGACGGAGATATTGTTAACAAGAGAAGACATGACGATCCCCACAATCTGCTTGTGGGTGTAAGTGTCTTGCCGATTCACAACTGAATTAACAACGAAGTTGATTTCGATATCAAGACAGAAGAGGTTTCGACTGTGTTCCTTGATGAAGGGTCCGTTCCAGCGTTGTTCAACCCAATCAGTCACGTTTTTCGCGTTGGATTTCTCTCGACTGAGAGCTTCCACGTAAAAGACAAGACTGTTGTCGGTCTCTAATACTTGTTTGAAGTATGTCGTGAGAGACGCTTGAATCCAGCGAGCCCAATTCTTATTGATCATTGTCCGTTCCTTGCTGGATGTTGAAATCCTGGAAAACGTTACATTCAAGGATTTGTTGAGGCACTTCACCTACCGTTTCTACCAACGTTAGGAGATAAGCCAAACGGTGATCAAATCGTTCTGCCGATTTAATCTGATATCGACGGCTCTCGAACACTGTCGAACCATCGACGATGAATTCAAAATCTTTAGGCACGTCATTGACATCGACGATCACGATCCGGGTATTGATGTCATATTGGGCACCGTAACTGAACGGCCTGTTCGCCGCTAAAAACGAATGTTCGTAAGCAAACTTCCGTGAAAGAGTAGAAGGAAGCAGAATTGCTTTCTTAATCCGAACGACTGTCCGTGTAGTGGTTCGGGCACCATTCTTCGGATCAACCGTGTAGGTCGCATTAGTATAGACATCCAGAGGATACCCGTAATCCTTTTTCAGTTCATACAGTAGCTCACGGATATATCCGAGGCTATTTATGCGAGCCATGTCTTTCGCCTTTCAAGTGACCGATTTCCATTGCCAACCCGTCAACTCTGCGTTCAAGATTGTTCAAGGAGGCTTCAACCTTCACCTGAACACCAATGGAACTAGATGTGATCCCAGCATAGTTATCTGTGATGACGGTAATCTGTTCCTGGAATTTTTCTGAGATTTGTTCAATCTTCAGTTCGAATGCTTTCAGAATTTTCTCTTGCCGGAGATTGTTATCCCGGATGTGTTTCAAGAAAAGCATAACCACAATGATGACCGCTGTAGCTGTACCACCTTGAGACACCGCTCCCCAATCCGCGTTCTCTATTCCGAATAGAAACATGGCTTTTCTCCGTAAAAGAGACCCACGGATTGCTCCGTGGGTCTGGTAGGGATCTTAGCCGTACATTACTGCACCGAGCTTGGTGTCGAGGATCGCGATACCGCACAGCATATCCAGGGTAACGAGGGTACCCTGCATGGAGCCGTTGTAGCTGATCGTCGCACGAACGGACAGACCGTTCAGATTGACGACTGCACTGCGGGCACCGAGACCTTCACGTGGCAGAGCGAGCGGACGAACAACCAACGCCAACGCATTACGGTGGAAGGCGAAGTTGTAGTCACCGACCGGGCCGACGTCGATGTTGTCGTTATCAGCCAAGCTGACCACGAGCGGACGATCCAGGAGGATGGTCTTGCCGGAGGTATCGACCTGGATGATCGAGTAGATGTTGGTGGCATCCGTGGTGAACGCAACCATCTGCCCGACGTTCGGATCTTTCGTGAAGGTATCGTACACGATTGGCTTGGACCAACCGGCAGCGTAACCCGCGGCGAAGTTGACCTTGCCGGGGACATACGACACAACCGCAGCCGCGGTGACAATCGTGGTGGCCAGGCCAGGGCTGACCGTGATCTGGGTGGTATTACCCAGGGTTTCGGTGTGAGCCGTGATACGTTGCGGCGTGTCATCGCCCGCAATGGTAACCCACGCACCCGTGGTAACGGCACCAGTGAAGCCGTTGACCGTCAGAACGGTCGAACCAGCCGTCAAGTTGCCACCGTTGATCGCACCCGCCAAGACGTCGCTAGCACCAGCGGCGACAGAGGGATTGTTCTGGCACATGAAGATATCATAGCCGAACTTGCGACCGAGCGAAGCTTCCCGCAACGCCGTGCCGTCATCACTGACCTGATTGGCCGAGGTGAAAGCCGCATTCTGGAGGAAAGCGGTTTCGCTGTTCGGAGCCAAGATCAGGTTACGACCTTCGACGTAAGCCTTCTGGAGGTTCTGCTTGTTGCGAACGCCAGTGAGGTACGTGATTGCGTTAGCACTGGACAGGCTACCCAAGTGACCGTAGCTGACGCCCAGGAAACGGTACGCCTGACCGAGCAAGATCTGGTCGATGATGCGGGCCTGGGCGAGCATGGCGGGAGCCATGTACTCGTCAACGAGGCTCTTCATCGACTTCGATTCCTCACCGTCCTTGATCATGAACGAGGTGTGGATGTGCTGATCCAACGGCACTTGGACGTTGGTCGCGGTCGCGTCTTGAATCGTGACGGAGTCCGCATTGGTCTTTCGCTTGGCCGAGAACTCACCGGGCCGGCGGGTGTTGACGGTGTCACCGAAACGTTGAACAACGTTCTCAAAATCTCGGTGGACGAGATTGCCGATGACCATGTTCTCTTCGAGAATGGCCAACGATTCGTTCGCCCAAAACTGAGGAACGAAAGCCGTCAACGTGTTATCATAGACGGCCATGAACGGACGAGCATGTTGAATGCAGATCATCGTTTACTCCCTAATCCTAGTTTCTTGCGATTCGCACGATACTTTTCCGGATCCCGAAGGATCGCGTCCATATCTTGCGTACCGCCTTGGCCTGGAGAACCTGCGGCTCCCAGACCTCCAACCATACCGGATTCGAACAAATTCCCGAAACGTTCGGGAAGTTCCTTCATCCGCTTAACAGTGTCCTCGATTGTCAAATCGAGTTCAACATCCTCGTTCTTATCGTTCTTGTCCTTGAATTTGATCTTCGGTTGATAGCCAATGACGGTCTTACCGTCCGGGCCAAGAACGCTGACGAGTCGAGTTTTGGGCATCAGAAGTTCCATCAACTGCTCATCGCGAAGCACTTTGTGAACGCGAGCAGCCTGTAGAATCTGATTCCGTGTCGTCTCCGTGGAATACATGTTCTTCCACTCATCCCGCTCCTTGGCGGTGGTTTCATGAGTGGATTTGAATTCCTTTTCTTTCTTTGCCAATTCCTGCTTGGCACGTTCTTGTTCCGTCAAGAGCGAGTTGTTGAGGGATTCGAGCTTCTGCTCAAGATCGGCCTTCTGTTGTTCCGTCAATTGGTGAGTTTTCTTGAACTCTTCCATTTGACTCATCGTCTGCTTCACCTGATCTTGGTGTTTGCGACGATCTTCCGCCAACATCTTGTTCACCTGTTCTTGGGTGAATGCCTTACCAGCAGGCGGTTGGTTCGGATTGGGCGGCGGAGGCGGAGGCGGCGGGGGAGGCGGCGGGGGCGGTGGATTTTGTCCATCACCATTGCCTTCACCAGCACCCTGACCTTCACCTTCGTACACTGCAAACCACGGACGAGCGTAAATCGACAAAAACATGGAAACTCCTAAGATACCCTACTGATTGAAAGGTTCTTGCCACTTCGCAGGAAAGGCTTTAGTAACTTCCAAGCTGTGAAGCTCGGAATGCCGGCTGCGACATGTTCAAGAGCAAATGCACGGTCGTAGGTTGTTCGTGCAGTTGAAAACCCCTGCGATGTCTTAGCTACGTTAACAGCTTCGAGATCCGGGTCAATGTCATCAAGTAATTTGATTGCAATTTCGTATGTTGCAATCTCAATACTTAATGGAACGGAGGAATCAACCTCTGGGGCTACTTGTTGAATCGAACCGTCAGCACTTAGCGTATTGTACCCCGTGGTAGAACGAGGAAACTGATGGCTTTGTGTGGGGTCCGCTTTAACACCCGCGTAATTTAGACTGTCCACAATCCTAGTGGCTTCAATCAAAGCTTTCTTTCTATCATCCGGGAAAGCATCAACCCACGGTTGATTCCGTAACTTCCGCATGAAGTAAAGATTCGCTTGAGATAGCGTTCCGTAGCTATCAATAATATCACTTGGATCAGTGATATTAAGACCAACGTATACTGATTGGCCGACAGAGAAAACACTTAGGATGGCTGGAACTGTGATTGCTGGAACAAATAGCACTACTGTTGCTTGTCGTACACCAAATACGTTATTAACGCTTGGTTGTTTCGACGGAACAAATAGTACACCCGTCGATTGTCTAATCGAGAAGGCATTTGAAGCAGCAGCTTGTTCGCCACCTGTTGCAGCGGTCTCGATAGCAGAAGCGATGATACCTGCAACGATTGCGTATCCCGCGTCCGTGAAGTGGACTCGGTCGGCATAATACGTTGCGTTAGTTTCATCTCCGGATTGACCAATCCTAGTGTCAGTAGTTAGGTCAGCGTAACCATCAGCGAAGGTACGCCATGTACTCAAGAGAAGAGCGTTATACGCCAACCGTTGAGTCTCGAAATCCGATGCTTCACTATCACCACTCGAAGGAGTGATTGGCACTACGACAACTTTCCACCCTGCCGCTCTACGAGCTTGGCAGTACGTGACCATGTTGGCATAGGCTTGGGCACCAGTAGCATGGTTAATGACAATGTCATTTCGACCTTCCCAAGCTACTACTACCGAGCGAACATAAGTGGACGTATTGATAAGACTATCAATCTGCGTCACACCGTCCGCAATCATTTGGATGGTTGTTTGACCACCCACACCAAAGTTCCCGGAATTATGCCAAGCTGTTCCAAGCAAGGTCATAGCTACGGTGGGATACTCATTGCC
>Ga0134124_10003667_pt1 | contig 12358 bp, 9 predicted proteins | sample KB304_FD_96880 | JGI IMG/M metagenome (GOLD analysis project Ga0134124, IMG submission 96880) | Terrestrial soil microbial communities without Nitrogen fertilizer from Kellogg Biological Station, Michigan, USA - KB3-0-4 | ecosystem: Environmental > Terrestrial > Soil > Unclassified ... | reverse complement strand
TTCATGCGGCTGCTCGTGTCGTCGCCGTCGGTGAGCAGAATGATGGCGCGGCGCGTATGCTCCGCGGAGGTCGCCATTAACTCTTCAGACGTGGCCCAAACGGCGTCCCAAACCGCGGTTGAGCCGGCAAGACTCTGATTCGTCCCGGAAATCGGAGGCGTTCCATTCACAACTACCCCACCACCGATATAACCCGAAGGCGGCACAAACTCGACATGGTCGATCGCTCGCCTGAGCCGCTCGATATTGCCGGTAAACCCCTGCTCCAGCGTAGTGTCACCCGTAAACGAGATAACAGCCGCTTCGTCTTTGTTCGGACGCATCACACTTTCGAGAAACGCCTGGGCCGCGACTTTTTCATCGGGAAGCGTGCGCTCTTCAGAAATGCTCGTGTCGATCAAGATCGCGATCGAGAGTGGCAGGTCGATATTCTGTTGAAATGTAAAGACCTCCTGCGGCTGACCATCTTCGAACACGCGAATATCTTCGGCCTTGAGATTGCTGATGAAGCGCTTGTTCTTATCGGCAGCGGTAAAGAAGATGTTCGTCAGGTTCGTTTCGACCTTGATTACTTCGTCCGAATCCTGCGGCACTTCTTCACGACGCGGAGTCGGCGACGGTGATGCGGCAGCGTCCTGCGCGGTCGTCTCGTTTTTAGCAGGCTCTTTCGCCAACTGGGTCTGGCTAGCGATTCCTCCGCACACAAGCAGAGAAACCAAAACCAGTAATACAAACGGACGACTGATTACGCGATATTGCATCTTTACTTCAGAGCTCCTTACTGCGCAACGCTGTCAGCGATAGCTTTGTACCCCCGCTTGGTTCTCACTTTCAGATCGTTGTGGCCATCACCGAGCTTCACGTCGATCTTTCGGAACGTGCCGTCGTAACTCTTGTTCGTCGGATTGTAAGTGACGAGATACTGCGCGCGTAACTCTTTCGAGATCCTCGTAAACGAGCGCTCGAGCGAAAGCATGTCGCCGGTGAAAAAAGCCGTGCCGCCAGTTTCTTCCGCGAGGGTCAACAGATCCTTGTCTTTCTTGTCGGCGATCTGTCCTGCTTCGACGCCGGGCACAGTAGCGAGAAATCCGGCCTTCGTAGAGATCGCGAAGATCGTCGTCTCGGTTCGTTGTGCGATATCGATCGCGTCGCGGATGTTTGCGCGGCTGTACGTGTCTTCGCCGTCAGTCACAACCAGCAACACACGACGCCCTGGAACCGATCGCATCTTCTCGTCACAGAACTGCCATATCGCATCGAACAGCGCCGTCTGCGTGCCCATTTTCTTGACGCCGTAAACCGCCTTGTCGAGGAGATCGAGCCTGTCAGTGAAGTCCTGCAACAAGTTGATCTGATCGTCGAACGTTGCGAAGAGCACACGATCCTTGCGCGGCTTCACGACCGTCTGGATGAAGTTCATTGCCGACTCTTGCTGAAACTTAAGTTTGCCGGCTGTTGATGGCGACGTGTCCATCAGCACTGCGATGTACAGCGGTGTCGTTTGCGAGAGATCGTCTGAGAACGTCTCGATCGCTTGCGGCACTTTATCTTCCAGAATAAGAAAGTCGCGTTGCGTCAGGCCGGGAACAAACTGACCTTTCTTATCTGTGACCGTGATCGGCAATCGCACGCGGCGAATCGCGACTTTGACAGTGCCCTGCGGATCTTCCGGGATTGGCGTCGGCGAAGGCTTCGGCTTCTGAGCAGCGACGGACAGCGCGGCGGCTGGAATAATGACAGCCAACGACAAGTATTTGAATAAAAATGATGTTACACGTGCTGACATGCTAAATGGATTCGAGTTCGGGAGCGGACCGCGGTCTGCTGATAACGGCGGTTCGATGCTTTCGATCCCCAACTTGTTGCCCTTTCTGGCGTTGTTATAGGTCTTACAGGTTATATAAGTCCTGTAGGGTGTTACAATGCGCGCCGATCGTTTTCGGCCCAAGTCATGCCCGACCGTCCGAACAATTCCACCGACACCAGTTTACTGCCTGAGTACATCGCCCATTATCGCATCTTACGCAGGCTGGGCAAGGGTGGCATGGGCGAGGTCTTCCTCGGCGAAGATACCAGGCAACATGGCCGAAAGGTTGCCCTGAAAGTTTTGCCTCACGAATTGACGAAGTCTGACAGTCGGTTGCGTCGTTTCAAGCAGGAAGCACGCGCGGTCCTCGCACTCAATCATCCGAACATTCTCACCGTCTACGAGATTGGCGAAACTGACGGCAGCTACTACATCGCGACTGAATACATCGACGGCGAAACGCTGCGTCAGTGTCTATGGCGTGGTCCATTGAAGCTCGACGAAACGCTCGGCATCGCGCTCCAGGTCGCGATGGCGCTCGAAGCTGCACACGCCGCCGGCATCGTGCACCGCGACATCAAGCCCGAAAACATCATGTTGCGGCAGGACAAGTTTGTTCGCGATCGCTTCGTGAAAGTATTGGACTTCGGACTTGCAAAACTAACAGATCGCGATGCGTCAACAGCGGATCCCGAAGCCGTAACGATTCCGATAACCGAGACAAACCCGGGCGCGATCATGGGCACGAGCGGTTACATGTCGCCCGAGCAGGCACTCGGTGAATCCATCGACGAACGGACTGACATCTTCAGTTTAGGCGTCGTGCTTTACGAGATGATCGCCGGACAGCCTCCGTTTCACGGAAAGACTGAGAGTCACACACGCGTTTCGATTATCGATCACGAGCACGTTCCACTTTCCGATCACGTGTCGAACGTGCCGCGCCAGCTTGAGCGAATCGCTTCGAAAGCACTCGCAAAGGATCGACTCAAGCGCTACCAGACGATCACGGATCTCAAGCTCGATCTCGAACAGCTCAGAGATGAGATTCACACCTCGGAATATCCGGAGTTGACGAGATCGATAGCTCGCGAAACGGGAGCGGATTCCAAGGCCACGGTTCTGGCCGTGAGCAGATCGCAAACTGAAACCGTCACTGACCGCACGACAGTTCCGAGCAGTACGGGTATCACGTTAGTGCGTCCTCGATGGCTTGCGTATGGTCTTTGGGGAGTGTTTATCGTTGCGGCTCTTGTTGGCGCGGTGCTCTTCGTCACCAATTCGCGGCGACGACCGATCACGTCAGTCGCTATCTTGCCGTTTGTAAACGACAGTAAAGATCCGAATGCGGAGTATCTGTCTGACGGACTTACGGAAAGCATCATCAACAGTCTTTCACAACTGCCGAATCTAAAAGTGATGTCGCGCAATGCGGCGTTCCGATTCAAAGGTCCGAATCTCGATCCGCTTGAAGCTGGTCGAAGTCTGGACGTGGGCGCGGTGTTGACCGGACGCCTCGTCAAACTCGACGACAATCTCGTGATCAAAACAGAGCTGATCAAAGTCGAAGACGGATCGCAGCTTTGGGGCGCGGAGTACAAGAGCAGTGTTGCTGACATCTTCTCGGTCCAGGACGAAGTTTCGAAAAAGATCTCGCAGAGCTTGCGGTTGAGATTGTCGGGTGAGGACGAGGAAAAACTCGCGAAGCGTTATACGAAAGATGCTGAGGCGTACCAGCTTTATCTCAAGGGCAGGTATTTCTGGAACAAGCGCAACGAAGAAGGATTCCGAAACGGCATCGACTTTTTCAGGCGCGCTGAAGAGAAAGACCCGACGTTCGCGCTCGCGTTCTCCGGACTCGCTGATTCGTATGCGTTGCTTTGCGACATTGGTGTGGTCAGGCCTGTTGATGAAATGCCGAAGGCGAAGGCCGCGGCGCAGAAGGCGGTCGATGCCGATCCGGAGTTGGCTGAGGCTTACACGTCGCGCGCGTTTGTGCGGCTTGCTTACGACTGGGATTGGCTTGGAGCGCAAACCGATTTTGAGCAGGCGCTGAAGTTGAATCCGAAGTACCCGACTGCGCACCAGTGGTACGCGTCGTACCTGATGCAGATGGGGAAGTTTAGTTTAGCGAAACACGAGATCGAGGAAGCGCACAAACTTGATCCCCTCTCGCCGATCATCAGCGCGAACACGGGTCTCTATTCTTACTACGAGAAAAACTACGACGATGCGATCGCGAAGTATAAGACGACGTTGCAGAGCGATCCGGAGTTCTGGGTGGCGCGACATTATCTCGCGCTTGCGTATGTGCAGAAGGGAATGCACGACGAGGCGATCGTGGAGTTGCGGAAGTTGATCAAGGCGCCGGCGAATGGTCCGGTACCGGATCAGATCGTGGAAGCTGAGTCTGAGGCCACGGCGTCGCTTGGGTTTGCGTACGGAATGGCGGGTAAGCAGGCCGAGGCGCGCGCGATCATCAATCAACTCGATGCGTTGTCGAAGCGCCGGTATGTTTCTCCATTGTACTTCGCGATCGTTTATGCGGGGCTGAAAGATAACGACAAGGCAATTGAGTATCTCAACAAAGCATTTGAAGCGCGGCATCCCGGGCTCGTGCTGATCCGTATCGAGCCGATGTTTGATGGTTTACGGGGCGATGGCAGGTTTAAAGAGTTAATCAAACGGTTCGAACCAATCCCGTAAAACCGTTCACGCAAAGACGCAAAGAGCGCAAAGACGCAAAGGCGGGTCAAATGCATCGGGCGCGTCCGAGTTTTTGACCCGCCTTTGCGTCTTTGCGTTTCTTTGCGCCTTTGCGTGAAAACTCAATTCTCTAACTCCACCAACAAATCCCCTAACCCCTGCGGCAGGGCGCTCTCAAACTTAACGAACTCGCCGGTCGCCGGATGTTTGAATCCGAGTTTCTCTGCGTGAAGGAAATGCCGGTTGAGGGCACGGATGCGGGCGCGGAGGCGCGGCTCCTGGATCGTGTTGTCTCGTCCGCCTCCATACGTCTCATCACCAACCACCGGATGCTTCATCCACGCGAGATGCACACGGATCTGGTGCGTCCGGCCGGTTTTTAACTCCACATCCAGCAACGTGAATCGATCGAACGTGCGCCGCATACGATACAACGTCAGCGCGTTACGCCCGGCACGCACGACCGCCATGCGCGTCCGATTCGAAGGATCGCGCGCGAGCGGCTGATCGATCTTTCCCGAGTTTGAAAGCACGCGCCCATGCACGAGCGCCACATACGACTTGTAAACAGTTCGATCGCGAAACTGATCCGAAAGATTTTCGAGCGCCGCATCAGTTTTCGCAACAACGAGCAGCCCTGACGTATCTCGATCGAGCCGGTGAACAATGCCGGGCCTCACACCAGTTCCCGGCAGCTTTTGAAAATGGTACGCAAGGGCGTTCGCAAGCGTGCCCGAGGGCGTGCCCGCCGCCGGATGGACCACGAGCCCGGCCGGTTTGTTCACCACCACCAGCACGTCATCTTCATAAACAATGTCGAGCGGGATATTTTCAGGCGTGAAGACATCGATCGGATGCGCAACAAGCTCCACTTCGATCTCATCTCCGTCGCGAAGCTTGTACGACGGCTTAGCGATCTTCCCGTTCACAAGCACGTCTTCATTATCAATGAGACGCTGCAAACGCGCGCGGCTCCAGCCCTCGATTTGTGAGGCGAGATACGTGTCTAAACGAGCGCCAGCCTGGTCTGGTCCAATCTTGAAACTGAGATCGCCATCAGCCATTGCGGCGTTCGAAATCTTTCATGAACGACACGAGCGCTTCGACACCCGCGCGCGGAAATGCGTTATAGATCGACGCGCGAATGCCGCCGACGGAGCGGTGTCCCTTCAAGCCGTCGAGCCCCTGCGCCGTTGCTTCAGCAGCAAACTTTTTCTCGAGCTCTTCCGACGGCAAGCGGTACGTGACATTCATCGTGGAGCGACAATCAACGTCAGCATGACCGCGATAAAAATCCGTCGCGTCGATCGCATCGTAAAGCAACTGCGCCTTCTCATCGTTCTGCTTTTCCATTCCCGCGAGGCCGCCCTGGTCCTGTAGCCATTTGCAAACGAGGTCCATGATGTAAATGCCCCACGTGTTTGGCGTGTTGTAGAGCGATTTGTTCTCGACGTGAATACGATAATCGAGCATCGTCGCCAAATTCTCGGGAATGCGCTGCAACAGATCATCGCGAACGATCACGAGCGTGACGCCACTCGGTCCCATGTTCTTCTGCGCGCCGGCGTAAATGAGCGCATACTTATCGACGTCGAGCTCGCGCGAAAGAATGTCGGACGAGGAGTCGACAACGAGCGGAACGTCGCCGACGTTTGGCTCGCGTTTCCACTGCACGCCTTCGATCGTTTCATTGCTCGTGATGTGAACGTACGCGGCGTGTGGGTTCAAGCTCATCTCATCGCGCGACGGCACGCGCGTGAAGCCACCGTCGGCCATCGTCGCGGCAACGTTAACGGCGCCGATCTTTTTGGCTTCCTTAAACGCCTTCTTGCCCCAGCTTCCGGTGAGAACGTAATCAGCGCTGCCGTCAGCGGGCAGAAAGTTCATCGGCACCATTGAGAACTGCAAACTCGCGCCGCCCTGTAGAAAAAGAATGTGATAGTTGGACCCGATCTTTAGAAGATCGCGCAGGCTCGCTTCAGTGCGATTGATGATCTCGTCGAATGTCTTCGAGCGGTGACTGATTTCCATTACCGACATGCCGACGCCCGGCAGGCTAAGCATGTCGCGTTGCGCTTCTTCTAAAACCGGCACCGGCAACACCGCCGGCCCCGCGCTGAAGTTAAAGATTCTGTCTGTCATTGTTATCTCCGGTAATAGGACCTATAGGACCAATAGAACCTATTCCTTTACTCCTCAGATCTCGATCGCAAAGCCTTCCCCGCGATCTTCGTCACCATCGAACGTGGCACGAAGCGTTCGGCTTCAACCATGAACCAGTTGGTCCAACCGGAAACCACTATGGTCTTTTGCCGGGCGAGCCCGCGCAGCGCTGCGTCCACGACTTGTTCCGGCGTCTGAATCGTGCGCATCGGCGGTCGCTCCATCTTTGCAGCGTCAAAAAAGTTTGTCTCAGTAACACCAGGACACAGCGCCATCACATGAATTCCGTGCAACCGATTCTCTTCCGCGATCGCTTCCGAAAACGAGAGGACAAACGCCTTCGTCGCGGCGTACGTCGCCATGTATGGCACAGCCTGAAAAGCCGCAGTCGACGCGACATTAATGATCGTGCCGCGCTTGCGTTCGCGCATCGGACCGAGAAAGCGATGCGTCAGATCGACCAATGCCCTCACGTTCAACTGAATAATCTCGAGCTCGCGATTGAGATCGAGTTTCTTAAAGTCGCCCATCGAGCCGAAGCCGGCGTTGTTGATGAGCATCTCGATCTCGAGCTCGCGTTTCTGCGTCTCTTCAAATAACTGCGCCCCGGCATCGGGTTGTTGCAGATCGAGCGCGAGGTACTGTGCGCGAATACTCGTCAGCCGTCCGAGCTCATTGCAGAGTGCGATCAGCTTGTCTTCCGAGCGCGCGACCAGCAGCACGTTTCTCCCGCGTGCGGCGAGTTTTCTGGCAAAGGCTGCGCCGATTCCGGTTGATGCTCCAGTGATGAGGGTTGTATTCATTCTCAAGAGTTTAGCCACAGATTACACGGATGACACGGATTAAATTTCTTATCTGTGTTATCCGTGTAATCTGTGGCTAAAGCAATTCAAGCAAATCGAGCTCGATTATATCTGCGTTGCTTGCTTGAAGCTTGCTGAGGGTGTCTTTTGCCGGCGCATTGTCGAGGTTGATGCGAGCCACCGCCGCTGCCGCACCTTCAAACACGATATTTTCCATCTCCTGAACGTTGATCTGCTCGGCTTTAATCGCGTCGAGCACGCCTGCAAGCACACCAGGCCGATCGCGATGTCGGACTACAAGCCGGTGCGTGGCGGGCGTTTGCCGTGCGAGATTCACAACGTTCGGCACCTTCCCGGTTTCTTTAAACTCTTTCACGATGCGCACAGTCTCTGCCGCAATTGCTTCCTGCGCCTGGTCTGTCGAAGCGCCGATGTGATGCGTGCCGTAGAGTCCGTCTTCCTTAATGATCTCATCGTGAATCTCGCCGGCCGCACTCGTCGGCTCAGCCGCGTACACATCCAAGCCAGCGCGTATGCCGCGGTTGCGCATCGCGTCGACGAGCGCCTGCTGATCGACGACTTCGCCACGCGCAGTGTTGATGAAATAATTGCCTTCGCGCATCGCGTTGAAAAACTCTGTACTAAGAAAATGCTTCGTCTCGGGAGTTAAAGCGACATGGACGCTCGCGATGTCAGACGCGCTCGCAACCTCACGCGGCGATTCCTTTAACTCAACACCCAGCTCTACTGCTCGCTCCGCAGTTAAACTCCGGCTCCACGCAACCACAGGCATTCCAAACGCACGCGCGCGCGGAATCATTTCCTGACCAATCTTGCCGACGCCGACCAAACCAAGCGTGCGGCCAAACAGTCCGCGTGCTTTCGAAAACTCTTTCTTGTTCCACTCACCGCGTCGCAACGTGACGACGTTGTCTGCGATGCGTCGATCGAGTGCGAGGATCAGCGCGAACGCGAGCTCAGCCACTGCAATCGAGTTTTTGCCAGGACAATTCGAAACATAGATACCGCGTTTCGAGGCCGCAGACACGTCGATCGTGTTGTAACCCGCGCCCGCGCGCACGACCAGCTTCACTGGCCCAGCATCGAGCATGGGTTCAGTGACTTTCGTCCCTCTCACAACGAGGACATCCGGCGCTTCCTTGCGAATCGCATCGACGAGCGCGTCGTCCTTCAAGTCAGGTTGAAAAGAGATCTCGCAACCGAGCGACTCCAAGCCGTCCCGGCCCGATTGTTCGAATTTGTCTGCAATGAGCACTCGCATAATTAAATCGTGTGTATCAACAATCCGTCCCTTAGTTTTGGCTCGAACCACGTCGATTTCGGCGGCATGATTTCGTTCGCGTCAGAAACCATTAACAACTCTTCTACCGTCGTCGGAAACATTGAAAACGCAACCGCAGCTTTGCCTTCGTCCACGAGGCGTTCGAGCTCTTTCGTACCGCGCAGGCCGCCGATGAAGTCTACTCGCTTGTCCGTGCGAATATCTTTGATGCCGAGAATCGGATCGAGCAAGCGGTCCTGAAGAATACTCACATCGAGCATTGCGACAGTGCCGGTCGGTAGAGTGGCTGCGGGTGATTGTTGCAAACCGTACCACTTGCCGCCGAGATACATGCTCCAGTGGCCGCGCTTCGGTGGCTCGGGACCGGCGTTCTCACTGATCGTGAATTGTTCTTTGATAGCGTTTAGAAACTCTTCAGAGGAGAGATCATTGAGATCGTGAACAGTGCGGTTGTAAGCCAGTATCTGCATTTGCGAATCCGGGAAGATCACGGTGAGAAAATAGTTGTAATCCTCGTTGCCGGTGTGCGTGAAGCTTTGTTGTTTCAACTCGGCGCGCGCACGGCTCGCACTCGCCGCACGGTGATGACCGTCAGCGATGTAAAGCAGCGGCACTGATTCAAAACTCTTCACGAGCGACTCGGTCTCACGCAAACGCCAGATCGTGTGACGAACGCCATCCGGCGCTGTCAGATCAAACAACGGCTCCGCGTTGATAGCTGCTGAGACTTGTTCGTCAACTTCAGGCCGTGCTCTGTAGGTTAGAAACACCGGTCCCGTTTGCGCTTTCAACATGAGCATGTGGCGCGTGCGATCGTCTTCTTTGTCGCGACGCGTTCGTTCATGTTTACGAATCGTGCCATCGTCGTACTCGTCGATCGAAGCGCACGCGACGACGCCGATCTGCACGTGATCACCCATGATCAGGCGGTAAAGATAGAGGCTTGGCTCGCTCTCTTTTTCGAGTGGCGCTGTCGCGATCAGCTTTTCAAAGTTCTCGACTGCTTTTCGATAGACGACGTCGCTGTGGATGTCTGTGTTCGGCGGCAAGTCGATTTCAGGCCGCGATACGCGCAGAAAACTGAGCGGCTTTCCTTCCGCGAGCGCCCGCGCCTCGTCAGTGTTAACTACGTCGTACGGCACGCTTGCCACTTCCTGGGCGCGCTCAGGTTGTGGACGCAAAGCGCGAAAGGGACGAATGATCGCCACAGATCCTCCTGATGATATGAGTTAGCTGATGTGGTCTAAGACTAGCCGTTTAGGTGCGAAAACTCAAATTACGCTAGAATCAACCAGCCGCACGGATGAACAAAATCGCGAAAACTATTCGACTCTTCTCACGTGGTGCGCGCAAAATCGTGACGCGGCCTGACGAGGCATGGCTGATGTTGCGGATGGCGTGGTGGGTCGCTGTGCTTTCTGCAATGGCGCGTGCTTATTCGTTGCCGCGCGCACTCGAGATCGTGGCTGGGAAGCAGAACGGCGGGCGATCCGGTGAGGCGTTGAATCGTGAAGAACTGGCCCGCACGATCGATCTACTTCTTTCCGCTGACGTGCTGGTGTTCAAGCCGATCTGTTGGAAGCGTGCGGCCGTCTTGCATCGGTATCTATCGCGCAACGGCACGCCGACGAAGATCATTTTTGGCGTGCGGAATGAAACCGGCGGCAAGTTTGATGGCCACGCCTGGCTCGAAGCAGACGGCCAGCCGATTCTGGAAAAAGACCCTCCGAATTACGTTGTGACGTACAGTTTTCCGTAACGCGGATTCACGCGGATTCACGCGGATAAAACAAAAGGGAGAGACGAGCGCCTCTCCCTTTTGTATGACCATTCCGATCAGCGTTACGGCAGAGCTTCGACGTTGATGAAGAACTTAAAGCTTCCCGTTTGCTGAATGCCAAGCAGGAATCGCACGTCGATGCTCGCGCCATTCGCCACCGGAGTCGCCAGTGTTACCGTTCCAGCCGACATCGACGAATTGAAACCGCCGCCGTTCGGCTGTGACGGTGGCTGCTCGAGCGTCGTTCCATTCACGGTCACGTTGCTGGTGCCGCTGCCGCACGGTGGACGGTCAACTGTAACTACAACGCTCGTGGAAGTTCGTGGCCGCAAGTCGGCAATGCCGCTCGGAGCCGGGAACGTTGTCAGGTCAACCACGCGGAAACGCAAGCGCGTCACGTTTCCTCCAGTGTTATTCGTCACGGTCCTGCGGACATCCAACGTACCAAAGGTGGAGTTGGCGGGCGGATTCGAAGTGAAGTCGCGGACGCGATTCGGTGGTGACGCCGGAGCGACACAAACGTCGAGAACGTTCACCGCAAACGATGCGTTGCGCTCGATTGGTGAGCTCAGGTTCTCTGGTCCAGGCGCGCCGAGACGCTGACCTGCACCTGCTGACGTGCCGTTGGTATCAACGAACACAAAATCCGCGGCATTGTTATTTGTATCTTTGAGATTTCCACCGGTCGGGCAGGCGCCGAAGGTCGTGATCGAGCCGCCCTTGCCGCAGTTATCACGATAGAACGAGTAATCGATTGAGAAAGGAACCAGTGCGGGATATCCCGTGCCTTCCTTGTAAGTCGTGTTTGCTTCGGAGGTCGAGCCGACCGCGTCAATGCGATTGGCCAATGAATAGCTTCCGCCACCGGAGTTGTTGTTGAAGAGAGCGATACCAGCATTGTCCGCGATATCGGTGGTGTAAGTGGCGTCGCCAGTGGCCGTCGTTCCATTGCCTGCGGGATAAGAGGCGAGGCTGTAGCCGATGGAGTTGACGCAGAGGTAATGGCCTCTATTCGGGATCACGGTGCCGTTCGGGATCGAGCACCGGGTGGTGCCGTCTGAGGCAGCAATGCCATAACCGCTACCCGAGAGCGCGGCGACAGTGTGATCGGCGCCGCTCACGTTCGCGATTTCAATAAACTCGTCGTTCAGGCCATTGGGACCACGAACGCGGAATTCGGAAATAACGAGTTGACCTGCCGAGGCCACGTTGGCCGGCGGATCTTCAGTGGGCAAAATGTGAACGGAGGGAGTTTTTTCGGCTGTTACGACTCGTCTGGGAGTGACAATCGGATCAGCAGCCATGGGTGTAATACTGGAACTTGCGCTCGGCAAAGCAACTGTTTGCGGCGCGTATGTGCCCAAAACGACGAAACTAGTGTTAACGGCTTTTTTCTTTTTGGTTTTCTTTGATTTGGTTTGAGACTTTGCAGCTTTGCTCGTCTCGGAACTGCTCGCGGCCGGATCTTGGCTCTGGGTGGCAATGACGACTTGCGAGACGCCAAGGACCACTACAACCAGGCCCGCGAAGATCACGGATCCCCGAAATGACATAGACATTCCTGTATTCTCCTTTAAAGGTAGGCCCATAATGTTCAGTGTGGCGTTCGTCACCGTACCATGCTTTTTTGAAGGCAGTCAACGAAATTAAACATTAGAAATCTATGATTATCTACGGATTACGGCAGGAGATAGGACCAGTTAAATGCGTGATTTGAAGAACTTGCGGCGGTCCCAGTTAACGAAAACCACATACATCAGAAGCTGGTGTGGAAAGCCGATGTTCATCAAGGGAAC
>Ga0134124_10003664_pt1 | contig 12365 bp, 9 predicted proteins | sample KB304_FD_96880 | JGI IMG/M metagenome (GOLD analysis project Ga0134124, IMG submission 96880) | Terrestrial soil microbial communities without Nitrogen fertilizer from Kellogg Biological Station, Michigan, USA - KB3-0-4 | ecosystem: Environmental > Terrestrial > Soil > Unclassified ... | reverse complement strand
CGTGCCCAGCCTGTCGGTGCTGGATGGCTGGTGGATCGAAGGCTGCATCGAGGGCGTGACCGGCTGGGCCATCGGCGATGGCGATCCCGCCGGCGCCGATGCCAAGGCCCTCTACGAGAAGCTGGAACAGGTAGTCCTGCCGCTTTACTACGGCAACGACGGATCCTCCGAGGGTTGGGTCCGCGTCATGAAAGGCGCGATCAGCAAGAACGCTGTTTACTTCAACAGCCATCGGATGATGCGCCGCTATGGTACCGAAGCCTATGTTCGTTGACCGTCGCCGATTGCCGATGACTCATCGACCGCCGGTCTGGGCTACCGCTCCATCCGATCGTCGGGCACGCATGCCCCTGCGTCACGCACGAAGCTCACGTGGCCTTGCCGGCTGCAATTGCGGCGACGAATGCCTCGAGCTTGCCGGCATGCTGTCCGCCGTCGATCTCTGCGTCGTTGAAGAAGGCGCTGGCCACCGGCGACTGATCGCATAGCCCGGTCATGGCATGCAGCACCTTTGGCGCGCCGGATCCGCCCTGCGTGCAGAACAGGGCGATGCGTGTGAAATCATTGCGGTGCCTGGCGATGTACGCGCGCATCGGAGCGGAGACCTTGCCGGCCCAGACGGGCGTGCCGAGCACCACCAGCGCATAGTTGCGCGGCTGCAGCGCATCCGGCTCGATGGTGACCGCGGTGCCGCGCAATGCCTCGCGGGCCGAGCGCCAGTAGCCCAGCACGCCGCGGCGCGAAGTGCGCTCGCGAATCGCCTCGCAGTCCGCGCCGGCCGCCCGCGCAATCTGCTCGGCGACACGCCGTGTGTAGCCGCTGCGGGAGAAGTAGACGACGAGGATGTCTCTCATTGCGCCACGCTAGAGCCGCGGCGGCAGCGCGCCAATACGTAGAAATCGCAGCGCCAATGCTGGCGCCCGGGGGCTGTGACACTACGCGCCGACATCCACATTCGCTGCCACGCGACTGCCGGGCGGGCGCTGTTGGGCGAGCTTGCGCGGTGCGAGTAGGGTGGAGCGCATCCGCTAAGCGCTAATACGTATGGGCAGTATCCGCTGCGGCCCGAACAATGACGCGGTGTCCGACCCATTGCCAAATCCTGTTCGGGCCACGCTCGTCGCGCATGGCCTGACGAAGGTGTACCGCTCCGGTGAGGTCGAAGTACGCGCACTCGATGGGGTGGACTTCACGCTGTGCGAAGGCGAACTGTCCGTGCTGCTCGGCCCATCAGGCAGCGGCAAGTCCACGCTGCTGAATATCCTCGGCGGTCTCGATACGCCCACCACCGGCGACATCCGCTTTCGAGAGCAGCTTCTCGGCGCGGCAGATGAAGCAGCGCTCACGCGGTACCGGCGCGAGCACGTTGGCTTCGTATTTCAGTTCTACAACCTGGTGCCCAGCCTGACCGCGCGCGAAAACGTGGCGCTGGTGACCGAGATCGCGCGCCATCCGATGGATCCGACTGAGGCGCTGGCGCTCGTCGGGCTCGCGGACCGCATTGATCATTTTCCGGCGCAGCTCTCCGGTGGCGAGCAGCAGCGTGTCGCGATCGCACGCGCCATTGCCAAGCAGCCGGATATCCTGCTGTGCGATGAACCCACCGGCGCTTTGGACAGCAGCACCGGCATCCTGGTGCTGGAAGCCATCGAACGCGTCAACCGCGAACTCGGTACCAGCACCGCCCTGATCACGCATAACACCGTCATTGCCAGCATGGCCGACCGTGTGGTGCGGATCGCCGATGGCCGGATCCAGAGTGTCGAGACCAACGCCCAGCGCACGCCGGTACGCTCACTCGCGTGGTGAGGGCATGAAAGCGCTGGATCGCAAGCTGCTGCGCGAACTGTGGCGTCTGCGCGGCCAGGTGCTCGCGGTGGCGGTGATCATCGCGTCCGGCGTGGCGGTGCTGGTCATGTCGCTGTCGACGCTGGAGGCGTTGGATGACACCACCAGCGCCTACTACGAGCGCAACCGCTTCGCCGATGTGTTCGCCAATGCCGTGCGCGCCCCGCAACGCGTGGCGAACCGCGTGGCCGAATTGCCCGGAGTGCAGAGTGTGGAGGCGCGCATCACTCGCTACGCGACGCTGGATATCGAGGGGTTCGCGGAGCCGGTGATCGGCCGGCTGGTCTCCATTCCCGAAACCGGGCAACCCGTGCTCAATCAACTGGCTCTGCGCAGCGGTCGCTGGATCACGCCGGGCCGACACGATGAGGTACTGCTCAACGAATCCTTCGCCGCGGCGCACGGACTGGTGGCCGGATCGCACTTCACGGCGCTCATCAACGGCCATCGGCGCACCTTGCAGGTGGTTGGCACGGCCCTGTCGCCAGAGTTCGTGTATGCGCTCGGGCCAGGCGGCATCATGCCGGACGACAAGCGCTTCGGGATTCTCTGGATGGGGCGGGAGGCGCTTGAGTCGGCGCTGGACCTGAAGGGGGCGTTCAATGATCTTGCCGTAGGGCTGCTGCGTGGCGCCGAGGTTGAGTCGGTGCTCAGCGGAATCGATGGGCTGTTGGGTCGGTATGGCGGATTTCGCGCCATCGCCCGCGCCGACCAGCTCTCGAACTGGTTTGTGATGAACGAGATCAGCCAGCTGCGCACCATGTCCACTGTGATGCCGACGATCTTCCTGGCAGTGGCGGCTTTCCTGACCTACATGGTCCTCACGCGATTGATCGCGACCGAGCGCAGCGAGATCGGCCTGCTCAAGGCCTTCGGTTACAGTCGCTGGGAGATCAGCTGGCACTACATGAAGCTGGTGCTGGTGATTGCCGTGATCGGTATCCTCGCCGGCAGCGCCATGGGTGCCATGTTCGGACTGGACAATACGCGCCGCTACGCGGATTTCTTCCATTTTCCGATTCTGATCTACCGCCCGAGTCCGGCGTCCTTTGTCATCGCTGCGATGGTGGCGTTGGGTACGACGCTGGGAGGCGCGGTGATTGCCGTACGCCGTGCTGCCACGCTGCCACCTGCCGATGCCATGCGTCCGCCGCAGCCGGCGGTGTACCGACACGGCGGGCTGGCCACACTGGGCTGGCTCGCGCGGCTCGACCAGCCAACGCGCATCGCGCTACGGCAGATCATCCGTTGGCCGTGGCGCTCACTGTTCACCACCCTCGGCATTGCCATGTCGCTCGGACTGCTGGTCATGGGGCTGCAATGGGGCGACATGGTCGACTCGATGGCCGAGAAGTACTTCTTCGAGGCGCAGCACCAGACCATGATGATCGGGCTCACCGAGCCGCGTTCCACGACGGCCATTGAGGCACTGGCCCATCTGCCTGGCGTGATGGCGGTGGAGCCCGTGAGATTCGTGGGCGCGGACTTCTCGGTCGGTGTTCGCCGGCATCGCGGCACCATCACCGGAGTGATGCCCGCCGCCCTGTTGCAGCCCGTGCACGATGACGCGACGGGCCACGATCTCGAATTGCCGCCCGAGGGACTGATCATGTCCGTGCGGCTGGCGCAGAAGCTCGGCATCGCCGCGGGAGACTGGGTGTGGGTCGACATCCAGGCCGGTCGCCGGCCGTCGGTGCGCCTGCGGGTTGCCGCACTGTTCGAAACCATGATCGCCATGCCCGTCTACATGAACCTGGCGTCGCTGAACCGGCTGCTCGATGAACGGCCGAGTCTGGAGTACGCCAACCTGCTGGTGGATCGCAACGCCGAACCCGATCTGTTCGGAAAGCTGAAAATGCTGCCGAGTATTGGAGCCATCATGCTGCGGCAATCCGCCATTGATTCCTTCCACGCCACGATCGGTGAGCAGATGCTGATCTACACCACGATCTTCGCCGTATTCGCCGCGGCGCTGGGCATCGGTGTCACCTACAACAGTGCCCGTATCGCGCTGTCCGAGCGTGGCCGCGAACTCGCCACGCTGCGCGTGCTCGGGTTCACGCGCGGGGAGATCTCCTACATCCTGCTGGCCGAGGTGGCGCTGCTGATCGTCGCGGCTCTGCCGCTGGGATGCCTGGCGGGCCTGGGACTGACCCACCTGGTCGCGCGGTTGCTGGATACAGAACTGTTCCGTGTGCCGGTGGGTATACAGCCCGCCACTTATGGCTGGGCGGTGATCCTGACACTGCTGGCCACGGTGGCATCGGCCGCCATCGTCCGCCGTCGTATCGACAAGCTTGATCTTATTCGTGTGCTGAAGACCCGGGAGTAGCCGATGCGCGCCATGACGAGAAGACTGTTGTTCTGGGGAGGCGTGGCCGGGGCAATTGCAATCGGCCTGCTGGTGGCGTTTCGGCCGCGGCCGGTAACCGTGGATATCGTCGATATCCAACGCGGCTCGCTTGTCGTGACGGTCGGCGATGAAGGCATCACACGGGTCCACGACATCTATGTGCTCTCGGCGCCCGTGACGGGGCGCGTGCATCGCATCGATCTGCATGTCGGAGATCCAGTCATTGCGGGCAAGACGGTTGTCGCGCAGATAGAACCCATCGATCCGGCGTTTCTGGATCCGCGCAGCGAGGCACAGGCCAAAGCTGACGTGAGCGCCGCCGAGTCGGCCGAGAAACTGGCGCGTGCCGACGTAGAGATGGCCCAGGCAGAGCTCGATTTCGCGCTTCGCCAGTACGAGCGCGCCCGCCAATTGATTCTGCAGGGAACCATCTCCCAGCGCGATCTGGAGGATGCCGAGCGAACCTACCGCACCCGGCAGGCGTCACTGCTGACGTTCCAGGCCGCGCTGGACCGAAGCAGGTTCCAGCTGCAGGGAGTTCGCGCCGAACTGTTGTCGCCAGCCGAGGTGCGGCGCAGCGGGTCCCGCTGCGCGTGCATTGCGCTGCGCGCGCCAGTGGACGGCCAGATCCTGCGATTGTTGCAGCAAAGCGAAGCGGTGGTTGCAGCCAGCACACCGCTGGTGGAGATCGGCGATCCGCAGAAGTTGGAGATCGTTGTGGACCTGCTGTCAGCCGACGCCGTGAAGGTGAAGCCAGGCCAGCGCGCAATCATCGAAGGTTGGGGAGGCAGCGCACCGCTCGAGGGTCGCGTGCGACTGGTGGAACCTTTCGGCTTCACGAAGATCTCCGCACTGGGCATCGAGGAGCAGCGGGTGAACGTGATCATTGATCTGGTGAGTCCTCGCGAGCAATGGACGCGACTGGCACACGGATACCAGATCGAGGCGCGTATCGTGTTGAGTGAGCGCGAGCAGATCCTCAAGTTGCCACTCACGGCGGTGTTCCGCGATGGTACGCAGTGGGCAGCGTTCCTGGAGGTTGGCGATCGTGCCGAGTTGCGGCACGTGACGCTCGGAGAGCGAAATGGTACTGAAGCGGAAATCATCGCGGGAGTGCGCGAAGGCGAACACGTAGTGCTGCATCCCAGTGATCGCGTCGGGGACGGGGTGCGCATCGTGGCGCGCGCTGGTCCGACCTGAGGTGCAGTGCAGTTACTCGCCGTGTCGACGGGTACGGGTCGCTGTGGGTAGCCCAGCCACATTTGCTGCGGTCCCTGGTGCGTCCATCCTGACGGATTGCCTGAAGTACCTCGCGAGGAGCCACAGCGAGCCCGGCGCGGTGATGATCCACAGCCCACCTGCCGGCAGCAGCCACGGCCATACGTACACCGCGATGATGATCGGGTCGATCAGGCCGTTGGCGATGAGAAACCGCCGTAGCCATCGCTGCGAGTGATTGCCCGCGAACGTGCCCGCTGCGAACAGCGTCGCGAGGCCCATCAGCACGTAGCCCGCGCCGTCGATCACCCACATGAACGTGCCGGAGCTGACGGTGAGCCCTCGCACCATGTCGGCGGCGCCGGCGAGCTTTAACGGCACCACGACGGCCAGCTGCGTGGCATATACGATGGTCACCAGTACGGCGTACATCGTGGCCAGCACGATGGCGCAGTGTGTCCAGATACGCCGCTCGGCCAGCACTGAGTGGTGCAGCGCCACCATCGCCAGCACGAACGGCACGGGAATGCCGATCGAGAAACCGAAGATCAGGATCTCGTCCCACGGGAACGTGAGCACTCCCAGCATCTGCAATATCTGCACGATGCTGTAGCCCGCTGCCATGGCGAACGCGGCGAGGGATGACCAGAACCCGACTTTCGCGGCGGTGCTCATGCCTTACGTCCCTCGACGCCGCGCGGATCGCGGCGTATCACCATGAGCGCGAAGGCCGCGACCCACCACAGGAACACGCCGATGTTGGCGCGTTTCCAGACGCCGATACACGGTGTCGGCTCATTGCGGGCGACACCTGGCGATGCGATTTCATGGAATGCATGCTGCGCGCCCGCGATGCAGGCGCTCAATACGTAGTCCTGTGCCGCCGCCTGCGGCGAGTACGTATATCGCCGGCGCCCGTGCGCCCCGAACATCCCTCCAGGCAACATGCGTTTACAACACGGCCTTGCCGGTGGAGCATCGATGTCCAGGATGAGCACAGAACAGCCGGTTGTGGCGGAAGCCCACACGGCAGGCGGCCCGGCGACTCTGCCGCGCCTGGACGAACCCGCACCAGCTTTCGAGGGCCTCTCGACCCACGGCCCCGTGAAACTCTCCGACTATCTGGGCAGGTGGCTGGTGTTTTCCGCCCATCCGGCGGACTTCACGCCGGTCTGCGCCAGTGAACTCGTGGCATTTGCCCGGCGCGCCAGCGAATTCACGGCCCTCAACTGCGCACTGCTGGCGCTGTCTGTCGACAGTGTCTATTCGCACCTGGCCTGGCGCGAGAGCATTCGGCAGAAGTTCGGCGTGGTCATCGAGTATCCCATTCTGGAAGACGTGACGATGGACATAGCGCGGCGCTACGGCATGGTCCAGACAAAGGCAGGACACTCCAGCACCGTGCGTGCGCTGTTCGTCATCGATGATCGTGGCGTGTTGCGGGCCATGATGCTGTATCCCAACACCACTGGCCGTTCAGTCGAGGAGGTACTGCGTTTGGTGCAAGCCCTGCAGGTCGGAGACCGTCTGCACGCGGTGACGCCTGAGGGATGGAAGCCGGGCCAGCATGTGATTGATGTGCCACCGGACACCGTAGCCGCGGCCGAGATCAGTCACGATGCTTCCTATGGCTGCGTGGACTGGTATTACTGGACGAAGCCGGCCGCGGAGGCCTGAACCACCGCGGGCGCGGGCACCGGTGCGCGTCCTGCCGCTTTCAGCTCGCTAGCATGTCGGCCAGCTTTAGAAGATTGGCGTCCAGCGGCTTGCGGGCCCTGTATCTTTAATTAGTTGTCTTCGCGTCGCGTCGATCGGTGGCGAATATGTGGGTATCGCGGTGTGTCGTGAGAGGGGAGCGCCGGTTTGAGGAGTTCGCAGCCGAAGAGAACCACTACGCCGGCAAGAACTGCGAGCCCCAACTCAACGACACCCAGTGGTCCGAACTTCAATACTCTCTGAATCGGCGGTACGGTAAGAGTCAGCGTCGATCCAGCAATGACAAACGCCAGAACATAGCGAAAGGTTACGTTTCGGCGGCGCAGAGCATGGCCCACCGATGCGCTGAAGGAGCGATTGACCAGCACCAGCGCGAGAATCGAGGCGAGCAGCCCAAAGAAGGCGAGTGCGCGAAGGCTGCCAGGTTCGAGGCCAAAATAAGCCCCGCCAAGATACAGTGCACCCACGAGTAGTAGCGCCAGGGTGCCCTGCAGGATTCCCCCGATGATGATGGGAGTGGAAAAGAGCTTTTCTGACGGATCTCGAGGCGGACGCTGCATCAGGGTTTGTTCCTCGCGCTCCGCCTCGAATACCAGCGCGCAGATCGGATCGATGACCATTTCGAGCAAAGCTATCTGCAGTGGGCCGAGGACCACAGGCAAACCCACCGCCAGCGGCAGTAGTGCGAGACCGGCAATCGGGACGTGTACTCCGAATATGAATCCGAGTGCTTTGCGGACATTGTCGTAAGTGCGCCGACCCGCCCGAATGGCCGACACGATCGCGCCGAAGTCGTCCTCCACCAGCACCAGGGACGCGGCCTCACGCGCTACGTCGGTGCCGCGTTTGCCCATGGCGATACCGATATGCGCTGCCTTGAGGGCGGGTGCGTCGTTCACCCCATCGCCGGTCATGGCCACGACTTCACCTGAAGCCTTCAGCATCGATACGATGCGCAGCTTTTGCTCCGGCATGGTTCGGGCAAAGACTGAGACGTTTCGAACCCGAAGGCGAAGGGCTTCCTCGTCGAGGGAGGTCAACTCATTGCCCGTCAGCAGCTCGCCGCTTTCGATACCCGCCTGTTGTGCGATTGCCCTGGCCGTTGCCGGGTAGTCACCCGTGATCATGACGACCCGGATGCCGGCCGAACGACACAGCGCAACGGCTTCGACAACACCTGGCCGCAGTGGATCAACCAAACCTGCAAGGCCCAGCAGTTCGAATCGATGCTCCTCCTGGGTCTTGGTGGCATCCAGGTCCGTGGTGTCTCCGGAGGCAATTCCCAACACCCGCAGGCCACGAGCCGCCATGGCCTTTGCGGCTTCCTCGAGCGAGTGAAGCGCGGCTGCGTCCAGACGGCACAATCGCGCTATGGCCTCCGGGGCACCCTTCGCAGCAATCTGAGCAGATCCGCCGTCTCCAGACTGCCAGAGGTTGGACATGGCAAGTAAATCGGGTCGCAAACCGTAGCTTTGGATCAATGCCCGGCCTGCCGGAACCCCGACTCCCGCGTGCTGAGCCGCGGAATGGAAGGCAATCTCCATCGGGTCGGTGGGAATCGGAGCACTGGCGAGAGCGGAAGTCTCCAGCACTCGACGATAGCGTTCGTCCGTCGGATCATCGGTCAGGGCTGCGCGTTCTCCTGTGGGAAGCCACAACTCTGCCACTGTCATGCGATTCTGAGTCAGGGTGCCAGTCTTGTCCGTGCACAGCACGGTTGCCGCGCCCATGCTTTCGATAGCCGATGCCCTGCGTGTCAGCACACCGACTTGCGCGATGCGCCACGCGCCCATGGCCAGAAAGATCGTCAGCACCACCGGAAACTCTTCAGGCAGCAGCGACATGGCCGTTGCAATACCGGCCAGCAGCGCATCGAGCCAGCTGCCTCTGATGAAGCCGTACAGCGCCACGACTGCGGCGGCGATGACCAGGCCGCCGGCAGCGCAGATCGCGACCATGCGCGATGTTTCGCGCTGAAGTCTTGGGACTTCCGACTCGACACTCTCGAGCGAACGGCCGATCTGCCCGATGCGGCTTCTCAAGCCCGTCGCAAGCACACGAGCGATGCCGCTCCCGCGCGTGATGATGGAACCGGAAAACAGATGTGGATGATCGTCGCCTCCGGGCTCTGCGGTTCCGCCTTCGTTCTCATTGGCTGTGCGCTTGCGTACCGGCACTGATTCGCCGGTGAGCAGAGATTCGTCGGCCTCCATGCCGTTGGACGACAACAGCAGCGCATCGGCGGCAACCCGGTCACCTTGCTCGATGACCAAGGCGTCTCCCTCCACGACCTCGCGTCCCGGAAGACGCACGGTGTTGCCGTCGCGGATCACCAACGCGCGTGGGGCCGCGAGGTCGCGCAGGGCCTCCAGTACGTTTTCGGTGCGGGCCTCCTGGACTATGGTGATGGCGATCGACAGGCCCGCGAACAGCAGCAGGACGATCGCCTCGGTCCGGTCACCCAGCAGGAAATAGATGACTCCGGCACCCAGGAGCATCGCCAGCATCGGCTCGCGCAAAACCTCCCACGCGATGCGCAGAGGTGTGCGGCGCCTGGCCTTCGGCAGTTCATTGGGTCCATCTCGGGCGAGCCGATCCCGAGCCTGTGATGAAGTCAAGCCAGAGATACCGTCCTTCCCGCTGGGAGTCATTCGACCGATTCCAGAGTTCGCGCCGCATGACGCGTTGACGTCAGTCTATTCTGAGATGCAGGTGGGTGTGACTTGATCGTTTCATCGGCATGACCGGTTTGAGGTGCAGCGATATCGGAACTGCACCTTGAGAGTGACAGTTCAACGCGAGGGCGGTGCGATGACGATCTTCCCGTCGATTACCGGATTACGGTCATTCTCGAAGCAATCCACCGGGATCATTCGGTCCATATCCGTGATGCGCCGGTACGAAGGTCGTCAGCGTCAGGTGGCACATGGCGCGGTTCCGTAGGTGTGAGTTTGGCCATCACGGCCGGTTGCGAGATGCAGCTTCGTATACGGCAATCTTCCTTCCTCAGGCCATGCCAGACGGGCTCCACAGCGGGAAAGTCGCGCGCAAAGCGAAAGGTCCACGGTAGGGGATCATTCGAGGTACGCTGACACGGATCGTCTTCCGTCTGACTCGTCCTGCGCGCCTTACTCCAGGCGCTTCCCGCTCGAACCAACGCGCCTGCCGATCCGGTTTCAGGCTTTCTGGTTCGCGAGCTGCCGTAACCCGGCTCTCTCTCGACCCGGTCTTTATCCTGATATCGAGTCCCTTTTTTCAACAGAGAGATGAGCTATATGGCCAAGATTTACGTGGGCAACCTGCCCTTTACTGCAACTGAAGACCAGGTCCGTGGGCTATTCACCGAGCACGGTGCCGTGCAGTCGGTAGCCCTCCCCATGGATCGCGAAACCAACCGCCCGCGCGGCTTCGGCTTCGTCGAGATGAGCCAGGCGGATGCAGCCCGCGCTATCCAGGCCGTCAACGGCAAGGATCTCGGTGGTCGTGCACTTCGTGTGAATGAAGCCCAGGACAAGCCTCGCACCGGCAGTGGCGGTGGCGGTGGTCGCTGGTAAGCAGCTGCCCGCAATGGCGAAGGTGAACTTCCGCCATAACAAGCGGCAAAAGGAACTGGCGCGTAAAGAGCGCCAGACCGAGCGGCTGTCTCGGCGCAGCGAGCGTCCTCCACAAGAGGAGGCGCCCGCTGTGCCTGTGGATACCGACCGATTGCCTGTCATCGCGGAGCCGAAACCTTCCGCCTGACAATGCGCTGAGAAGTGGGCGAAGGTCAGGCACCCGCAGCTGTACTCCCAAGATGGGCGCGCTTGTATGGTACTGAGTAAGCGTCCAGAACCAAGAACCCCGCAAATTGCGGGGTTCTCGCGTCGTTTCGAGACTCTGCGAGTGTCTTGAAACTAGGTATTGGTGCCCAGGAGAGGACTCGAACTGATCCCCACATTGGTTGGTTGCGCTTTGGTCAGATTCCGAATGAGGATTTGCACAGATCAGAATTTGTCTGCGATCCACGCGCTAACGACTACGAGCGCGACCACGAACAAAGGTGGGGCGCGTGAAAGTGCCAGCAGAAGAAATCCGCCTGCAGCGATGGCCCCGTCGCTGACGGAGCGTACTGCGCTGGTCCACACGGGCGTCCACAGTGCCGCGGCAAGCAGGCCCACGACCGCCGCGTTCACACCGGCCATCACGCCTCGCGCGCCGCGTCCGCTGCGCAGCGACTGCCAGAACGGCAATACACCGGTGAGGACGAGCAGGCCTGGCAAGAAGATGGCGAGCAGGCCGATGATCGCGCCCACTGCTGGACTTGGGGCAGGCGTGGCGACGGCGCCCAGGTAAGCCGCAAACGTGAACAGCGGCCCCGGCACGGCCTGGGTGGCGCCGTATCCAGCCAGAAAGGTGTCGTTGCTGACCCAGCCTGGCTCGACTACGGCGTCGTTCAATAACGGTAGCACTACATGGCCGCCGCCAAATACCAGTGCGCCGGATCGATAGAAGGCGTCCAGCAATGCTAACGGGCCCTGCGGCTGCAGTACCCGAAGCAACGGTAATCCGGCCAGAAGAATGATGAACAGTCCCAGCGTCGTCAGGCCGGTACGACGTGTCACGAGCGACGGAAGATGGCCGACGGGAGCCACGACAACTGCCCATCGACGCACGACAACTCCGAGTGCCCCACCGGCCAGAATGACAATTACCTGTGCCAGAGGGGAGTTGGCCATGAGCATGACGGCCATTGCGCCCAACGCGATGGCGGCACGAGGCCAGTCCGGACAAAGCGTGCGCGCCATGGACCAGACGGCCTGCGCCACGATCGCCACGGCGGCCAACTGCAAGCCATGCAGCATGGCTACGCCTGTGGGACCGGCGAACTGAGGGGCTACCGTGGCGAACAGCACGAGCAGCAAGGCTGACGGCAGCGTGAACCCCACCCAGGCAGCCAGCGCGCCCGACCAACCTGCTCGTAGCAGCCCCAGCGAGAATCCGACCTGACTGCTCGCAGGTCCCGGCAGGAACTGACACAGGCTCACCAGATCAGCGTACGCGTGCTCATCCAGCCAGCGTCGACGCACGACGAACTCGTCGCGAAAATACCCCAGGTGCGCAATGGGCCCACCGAAGGCGGTGATCCCCATTTTGAGAAAGGCCCGCAGCACCTCCAGCGTGCGCGCGCCCTTGCCGTCAGTGCGCACGCTGAACTGTCAGGTCAGCGCAGTCCTGGCGGCGGTCCGCCTGG
>Ga0134124_10003663_pt1 | contig 12366 bp, 10 predicted proteins | sample KB304_FD_96880 | JGI IMG/M metagenome (GOLD analysis project Ga0134124, IMG submission 96880) | Terrestrial soil microbial communities without Nitrogen fertilizer from Kellogg Biological Station, Michigan, USA - KB3-0-4 | ecosystem: Environmental > Terrestrial > Soil > Unclassified ... | reverse complement strand
TGCGCGTTCCGGGTTGCGGGCACCCAGGTTTTGTCCGACGAAGGTCTGCGCGGCGCTGCCCCAGCCCAAGCCGACGAACAGGGCCATGGTCTCCAACCGAAACACGATGCCGAGCGCGGTGGTAGCGCTTTGGTCCGTGGGCGTGGTGAAAGCGCGCGCCACCAGCGAATGCGTGACCAACATAGCGATGATTCGCACGACCAACTGCGCACTGGAGGGCCAGCCGAGCTTGACGATGGATGCGATGATTTCACGATCTGGTGCCATGCGCGATTTCGGCAGGAACAAGCCGAAGCGTTTCATCAAAATCGCGAACAACGGCACCAGCACGATCAGACGCGCGATCAGCGTGGCCCAAGCAGCGCCCATCAGGCCCATGCGCGGAATGCCGAACAAGCGGGCCAGCGGGCGACCCCAAGCGAAAATTGCCGGTGAGTCACCGGGGCCATAGACCATCACCACCGCCAAGATCAGGTTGAGCACGTTCGAGGCGATCAACAAACCAACGGGAGTCTTGCTGCTGCCGAGCGCACGCTGCACGCTGACCAAGTGCATCAGCAAGAAGATCGTGGACGAGCCGGCGAGCATCACGCGTAGGTAGGGGACGCCCAGATTGGCGACCTCACCCTTGGCGCCTACCAGGCTACGCAGCACGAAATTCGCGCCAAAACCGCCAAAAATTCCAAAAAACAGCGAGAGCGCGAGGATCACCAACAGCGATTGCCAGGCGATTTCTCGCACCGCGTCTTGGTCGCGCTCACCGACCTTTCGGCTGAGCAGCGTCGCGGTCGCCACGCTCAGCCCGTAACTGACGATCGTCCCCAGCGCAGACAGTTGATCACAGATGCCGATCGCGCCCAGGGCGGGACCCGTGATTGCCCCGCCCAGGCGCGAGATCACGAAGGCATCCACGAGGTTGAACGCGGTCTGCAGGCCCATGCCCAGCGCGAGCGGCGTGCCGAAGCGCAGCACCGCGAGCCCGAGTGGTCCGTTCAAGATGCGCTGCGACGCACCGCCACTCACCGACTCAGACTCCATCGAGCGGATCGCCTGCGCGTTCGCGCTCGAAGCAGTGATCGGGGATCTTGCGGTTCTGTCGTAGCGAGGCCGAACGCAGCACGAAGTCCGCAGTGACCGGGTCATGATAGCCGCTCGGCCGCTTCTCTTCCGATTGTCGATCGGAATAGTGCGAGCCGATGCGAGACATGAACAGCTCACGCACGTATTTGCCGACCAACGAGGCGAGGCTGACCAAAGGGTCGGCCGCGTCGGCGTCGCGCACGAAGTGCAGCTCTCCCAAACCGGGAAAGCGATACCCGCTGCGCGCTCGCCCCTCGTCGAGGATGGCGTGGAGACGCCCTGAGAGCGGGCCGAAGAACTTGGAGTATTCGGCGATGCCGCCCACTTTTCCGCACACGGCTTCGATCTCGCCGCCGGCCTGGGCGCGCAGTTCGAGCACCAAGTGTTCCATCGCGTTCAGGTCTGCGACGAAGCGGTTCGTCCCGCGTTGCTTTTCGTCATTCAGGTGCTTGGTGCAGACCACGCTGCTGCGCACGCTCAGGAGTTCGACACCGCGTTCGGCGAGCGCTTCGCGGTGCTTGCTGACGCGCTGTACATCGGCGGTCTCTGCCAGAAAGCTTTCTCCGCGGTCGTTCCAGCATTGGCCGGCGACGTGCGACTCGCAGCGCTTCTTGAGCTTGCTCGAACCCTCGAGCGAAAGCTGTTCGAACAGCTCGGTCGGCGTGCTCACTGGCACGCGAGCGAGCGCGCGCGCCCAGGCTTCACCCAACGCGACGTCCGTGTGCGACATGAGTCGCTTCGAGTCGTCCAAATCAGCGCGGATGGCGCGGGGCAACTTGCGGCTCAGAGTGCGTCGTCCGCGCTCGTTTACCCGCGCCAGCACGGCGGTGACCACGAGCGGTCCGAGCCGAGCGCCGAGCCCATTTTCGTCGGCGCCGACACGAAATTCGAATGGCAAAGGGGCGGGCACGACGCGCCGAGCCTAGCCTCGTGTTCAGGTGCGAGCAACGGCGCTCAGCCGCCTGCGACGGGCGGGATCAGCGCGATCGTGCGCACACCCGTCAAAGTGTCGGAATCGCCCGCGAAAGCTTCGTCCAGCGCCACGCGCACCGAGACCATTTTGCCGTCCAGCGCCGGCCGCACGCGTTGCAAGTGCTGCACGAAGTCCGACACCGTGCGTACGCTCTCCGGGACCTCCAGCGTTTCTTCGTTCAGCCCGAGCAAATCTCGGAGCGCTGCAAAGTACAGAACTTGAACCACGCGGCGCAGCTTAGGACCACCGGGCCCGACGCACAAACCGGCGAGAAACTACGCCGGACGACGCGCTTGTCCTATGCGCACCGTGTAGGCACGGAAGTCGCCCACGAAACTGTGTTATTGCTTTTGGTTCTCGGAGGTTTGCGAGATGACGGAACAGAAGACCAGACTGGGGCGGGACGTGTACTTGGCGCTAGCCGCCGTCGGTTGGGCCGATGGCCAGCTGGATCAAGACGAGGCGGATGCCATCGTCCGCACCGCGTTGGAAGAGGGACTCGAGCTCGATGAGATCGCCGAGATCGAAGAGGCGACGAAGAATCCGATCGATATCGGCGTGATCGACCGCAAGAATCTGTCCAAAGAAGATCGGCTGTTCGTGTACGGTGTGGCTTCTTGGATCACCAGGCTGGACGGCGTGGTTAGCGCCGCCGAGCAGACTGCGCTGGCAAAGCTCGCGGAGTCGCTGAAAGTGCCAGAAAAGCCGCGCTCGGTCGTGGACGGCATCGCGCAGGACGTCGCCAACATGTCGGATGACCGCCCCGATCGCTACGACCTGCTTGCGCTCCGTCGCATCATTGCCGAGCGATTGGCGGCAGCCGGCAGCAAGAGAGACGCGAGCTGAGCGGGGCCTAGCGAGAAACAGCGACTTTGGTCGCGGCGCGCGGCGTACAGCGTCGCCAATTGGCTCCTTCAGCCCTTCAGATTGTGTCCATCCGTGACGTATTGAAGTCGTGTCGGAGCCCGACGTGCGCCTTCGGCTCGGTTTCGAGACTCGCTCATGAACGCGCAAGCCACCCGCCCCGGTAAGCCGCAGAGCAAAGCGCCGCTGTCGCTGATTGCTCTGCAGATCGTGCGCGAATCGCTGGCCCCCGAGGCTTCGCTGCCGGAGCTGGCGAAGCTAGCGGCGAGCGATCCCGGTTTTGCCTTGCGCATCATCGCGGTGGTGAATAGTCCGGCGTTCGGTCCGCAGCGTCACGTATCCGATGTGCGGCAAGCGGTGTCGATGGTCGGCATTCGCGGTCTGCGCGGCATTGGCATGAGCTTGGCGCTGTCGGACATGGTGCCCATCGGTGACGCGGGGCAGATCTTGCTCGGAAACTCGCTGCGCCGCGCGGTCGCCTCGCAGTTGCTCGCAGTGCAGCTCGGTCAGAAGGACGTCGACGAGTTCTTCACGACCGGATTGTTTCTCGAAGTCGGTCTGCTCTCGCGCGCTCGCGAAGATCTCGCTGGGGCCGCCGAGGTTGCTCGCTTGCCGGCGCTGCACCGCGTGATGCACGAACGCGCGGCTGGCTTGACCGAGCATCCGGCAGCTGGCGCTGCGCTCGCTGCGACGTTCATGCTGCCGGAGCACGTGGCGGCCGCGGTGCGTGAGCATCACGCGGAAGCGCCACCCGAGGCGCTGCCGTCGCGCGTGGCATGGGCCGCCGAGCGCCTGGCTGCGATCTGGGAGGGCGGAGACGCGATACAAAATCGCCGGACGGCGATCGACGCGGTGCTCGCGCTCGGCTTGAGCGAACAAGACGCGCAGCTCGTGCTGAAAGATCTGCCGGAGCTGGTGGTCGCGGCGGCCACGGCTTTCGACCGCGACGTCGGCCCGCAGCAGAGCGTCGAAGGGATCTTGGTCGACGTGAACCGCAGCCTGCTGGAAATGACCCAGAACTACGACACCGCCGTGCGTCGCCTGGAGTCTCTGCTCGCCGAGAAAGAGCTGCTCGGCAAACAGCTGCAAGAGGCCAACACCATGTTGACCCGGCTGGCCTCGACGGACGCCCTGACCGGACTGGCCAACAAGCGCGCTTTGGAAGAAGCGCTGGTGCGCGATCTATCGCGCGCCGAGCGCGACCAGACTTGGCTCACGATCGTGCTCAGCGACATCGATTTTTTCAAGAAAGTGAACGATACGCACGGCCACCTCACGGGCGACGAGGTGCTACGCCAGGTCGGTCGTGTTTTCGGCTCCAAGCTGCGCGGCGGCGATCTCGCGGCGCGCTACGGGGGTGAAGAATTCTTGTTGATCTTGCCGGGCAGCAATCTGGTCGGCGGGAAGATCGCGGCCGAGCGCTTGAGGAAGACGATCGAAGAGCTGACGATCGCGGGGCCGAGCGGCCCGTTCAAAGTGACCTCGAGCTTCGGCGTGGCTTCCGTGTGCGGGCCCGGCTGCGCGGGCACGATGAAGGATCTGATTGCGCGCGCCGACACCGCGCTCTACTCGGCCAAACACAGCGGCCGCAACCGCGTCGTGACCGCCGAGGCGTAGGGGCTCCGAGCGCTAAGCGAGCAGCTCGGTTTTGGCGACGGGGTAGCCTTCGGGGCGGCGCACCGAGTAAGAAAGCGCGAGGATCTCGACCAGCACGACGCGGTAGACGGTGTGCACGTCGTCCACGTCGATTTCCTCGGCGTGGGCGTCGAGGGTGGCGTCGATGTGCTCGTGAATGTAGGCAAGCACGTGCGGCTGCTCCATCGCGATCACGTCGTCACTGTCGAGGGCTTCTGCGGGGTCGGCGCGGCGCAGCTCTTCATCGAGCGTGAGCAGCTCGTCCGTGGCTTGCAGCTCCTCCTCCTTCACCTCGTCGATGTACGAGCCGTGGGTGCGTTCGAAGGCGAGCCAGACGGTGAGCGCCAGAAAATAGCCGAGCGCGAGCGCGGTCTCGTCGAGCGGTTTGCCGAGCGCGTCAGCCACGTGCGCGGCCAAAGCGGGCTGCGCGCGTTCGAAGCGCTCGAACGCCTCGTCGAGTTGGGAGCGCGCCTCTTCGTCGTCCTCGGCCAGGTTGTCGCGCACGGACTCGAGCGCATGCGAGGGAAGGGTCGCGTACGAAGGGACGGGGCGGATGGCCGAACGACGAACCCACACGATGTCGACAGGTCTAGCATGCCGAGCGGCGCATGTGAAAAGGTCACGCGCTCGGACCAATAAATGCGAAATAGTGCGCCGGATGGTTGAATTGCGCGGCTCGAAAGCCCAAGGCCAGAAATCCGTCACTGGGCGTGATGGCAGCGAAGGCGAGAGGCCGCTTTCTCGCGCGCGCCAGCGCCGCTTCTCGCTGCCGCTGCTGCTCGGATTCGGGGTCGTGGGCGCATGTGTGCTGCTCGCGACCGTTTGGTTCACGCTCGCCGCGCGCGACAGCGAGCGCGCGCTGCCCGGCGTCCATGTCGAAGGACAGGATGTCTCGCGTCTCACGCGACCGGAGATCATCGCGCGGGTTGAAGCGTGGGGGCGAGAGCGGGCGGGGCAAGGCATTTCTCTTTCCGTGGGCGGTACGGCGCTCGTGCTGCAGCCGCAGGCGGTCGGGTTCGCGGTCGATACCGGCGCGAGCGCGGCGCGCGCGCTCGCGATCGGCCGAAGTGGCGGACTTTTTTCGCGTGCGCTTTCCTTTTTCGTGCGCATGGCGCGCCCCGAATCGGTTTCGGTCGAGCTGAAACTCGATCCGAATCGACTCCGCGAGCTCGAGGACGAATGGCAAGCGAGCGCGATCAAGGATCCGCCGTTCTCGGGCGGTGTCAGCATCGAGGGCTCGAAGGTGACGGCGCTCTATCCAAGAGCCGGATCACGTTTGGATCGCGCGCGAGTTCAGGTCCAACTCAGTGATGCGCTGCGCACCGGGCGTGCCCCGGAACCGCTCGCGCTGCGCAACGAGATGCCGAGCGTGACGCGAGCCGAGGTGGATCGCGTGGCCGAGCAAGCGCGCGCGATGCTGAGCAGTGACGTTGCGCTCGCTGCTGCGGACGACAAGCGTCGCCTGTCGTTCACTCCCGCGCAGCTCGGAAGCATCTTGCGCGTTCGTGCCGACGCTGCCGGGAGCAGGCTCCAACTCGAATGCGTCCCGGAGGCGACACGCGCGCTGCTCGAGCCGCATCGTACCGAGTTCGAGCGGGCTCCGGAAAGTGCACGCTTCGTGATCGATGCGCAAGACCACGTGCGCGTGCAGCCCGGTCATGCGGGCGTGCTTTTGGACGACCGCGCGCTGGCCGATGCGCTGTGCAGCGCCGCCCAAAGCAGCACGAAAAGTGGAATTTTACCGCTCAGCCCGGGGGCCGAACCGGCACTATCCACGGCCGCCGCCGAGCAAGCGGGCGTCGCCGGCCTGGTCGGTAGCTACACGACCCGCCACGCCTGCTGCCAGCCACGCGTCGACAACATCCACCACATTGCTGATTTGCTCGATGGCACTTTGGTCCGCCCGGGTGACACGTTTTCCGTCAATCAGTTGGTTGGCCCGCGCACGGTCAAGAATGGCTTTCGTCCCGCACCCAGCATCGAGGACGGAGACATGGTGGACACGGTGGGCGGTGGCGTGAGTCAGTTCGCGACCACCTTGTTCAATGCGCTGTTCTACGGAGGCTACGACATCATCGAACGGCAGCCGCACAGCTATTGGTTCCAGCGCTACCCGATGGGTTACGACGCGACGCTCAGTTACCCTCATCCGGACATCATTTTCAAGAATGACACCAGCGCCTGCGCGTTGATCAAGACCTCCTACACCGACACCAGCATCACGGTGAAGATCTACGGTGACAATGGCGGGCGCCGAGTGCGTGCGGATGTCTCGGAGAAGCAAAACATCGTCATGCCTGCGGTCGAGTTCATTCCCAATCCGCGCCTGGACGCAGACGAGGAGAAGACTCGAGACGGCGGCATCATCGGTTGGACGGTGACCGTGAAGCGCACGCTCACTTATCCAGATGGGAAAACCAAGGAAGAGCGCCGCAAAGTGACGTACAAGCCGCGCGCGCGCCGCGTCGAGGTGCACCCTTGCCGCATCCCCGCGGGTGAACCGGGCCATACCGGTGAGCGTTGCCCGGTGCCGGAAAAAGACGACGAAGCCGACTCAGCTGCGGCCGACGCTGGCGCGAAATAGCCGTCCCTGGCCGCTCAGCGCATAGCTCGGCTCTCCGGCAGCGACGAACAACGCCTGGCCTCGGGCGAGCACATGTCGTTCGCCCTCGGCTTGGACGCTGACTTCGCCTTGCTGGCAAAGCACGATCTCCGGGCCGCGCCGATCAGTCACGGTGGGGTGCTCACCCGGCAAGAGCTCGAAGCTCTGCAGCTCGAACTCGGCGGCAGGCGTCTGGTAGACCCGTGCGCTGCCCTGCATCTCACCGCGTAGCACGTTCACCGGGCCAGTGCGAAAGTTGAGTACGCGCAGGAGCTCTCGATTGTCGACGTGTTTGGGCGTCAGACCGCCGCGCAGCACGTTGTCCGAGTTGGCCATGATTTCCACGCCGACCCCTTGCAAGTACGCATGCAGGTTGCCTGCCGGAAGGTAGATGGCCTCGCCCGGGCCGAGCTGGACCAAATTCAAGAGCAACGCGCTGACGATGCCGATATCACCCGGGTACAGCACGCCGATTTGCACTGCCCAAGAAAACTCGTGTTGGAACGGGCCGTCGATTGCGGCGAGCAGCGTGCAGCGATCGAGGGTCTCGCGGGCCAGTTCTGCGCGCCGCTCGCTGGACAGGCCGAGCAGCGTGGAAAATAGCTGAGACAGGCCAGCTTCGGTCGGTAGCTCCTCGAGGATGTCGAGCAGGAAGCTGACGTGCGGCAGATTCAACGCGCGAAACAGCGCCAGCGTGTCCTCGATCTTGCGAAAGCCGCACAGCGCAGAGAACGGGGTCAGCGCGCAGAGCAGCTCCGGTTTGTGGCTCGCGTCTTTGTAGTTCCGCACCGGTGAATCGAGCGCTATCCCTTGCGCTTCTTCGGCGGCAAAGCCGGCTTGGGCTTGGGCAAGCGTGGGATGTGCTTGCAGCGACAGCGGCGTCTCGGCCGCGAGCACCTTGAACAAGAACGGTAGCCGTGCCCCGAAGCGCGCCAGGCACGCGGCGCCGAGCATTCGTTCGGGTTTGCGTTCGATCAGCCCAGAGAGCGGTTCACGTTCGGGCAATACCAGCGAAGGCGCCCTGGCATGCGCGCCCATCCACAGCTCGGCCTGCGGCTCGCTCGACGGAACCGCGGAGCCGAGCAAGGAGGCGATTGCGGTGTGTGAGCCCCAGGCATATTTTTGGACCGGGTTTTCGAGTAGCAGCATGGCGCCCTGAGCCCCGAGCTTACAGCGGTTGCGTCGGCGCGGCGTCACGTCTTTGGGAAGATCAGTGCGTACGAATTGGCAGAAGGTCGGTACAAAAGCGTCTCGGCCGTCAGGTGCTCGCGATCGAAGGCGCGAAACCAAGGCATCGTGCGCCAAGCCTCGGTATCCTTCACGAATTCCGGAACGATCAAATCCAGCTCGACGTACCTGCCGTGAGTCGCCAGCGACAGCTGTGGCCCAAACGACCAACTGTCTTGCCCTGGCCGCGGCGAGAGGTCGTTGTGCAACGCGCCGCCGTAGGTGAGGATCGGCTCGCCGCTGGTTTCCGGCTTGGCCAGCAGCGCCTCGACCGAGCTTTGAGTCTGTCGGGCCACCAGGGTGAGTAGGCGCGCCACGCCGTCTTCGCCGGCTGCCGCAGCGCTGTCGTACTCGGCGCAGGTGGGGGCCAGCGCCTGCGGTTCGATGTTCAAGCGCTGGGCGACTTTGCCCAGCGTCAAAAACTCGTTCTGATTGCCCTTGGCTTGGTGCTCGGTGACCGGCGCCTGCGTCTTTGCCGTGCGTTCGACGGTCTTGGCGCTGCAGTTCGCGACCAACAACTCAATCACGATGTGCTTGGCCTTGCCTGCGAGCAATGGCAGTAGCTGCTCGGCAAAGCGACGCGTACTCGACTGGATCGCGGGTTTTCCGGGCGTCGCGGCTTGCGCGTGGGCTTCGCCGATCGCCAGAACTCGCGGTTGGCTTTGCAACACGTATTGGAACGCGGCCTGGGGTGTCGCAAACGCGAGGCACCCAAGCTCACCACACGGGCGTGCGTCGGGCGCCGCGGGTTCGGTCGGAGGGACCGGGGGAGGCGCTGCAGACGCCGCTGCGGGTGGAGTGATTGGCGGGCTGGGCGCGCTAGCGGAAGCGTCTGTGCGAGCCGTGGACTGCCGCGCAGGTGTGGGCGGAGCGCTTTGCGCGGGGTTCTGCGAAGCGCAACCAATGAGCACGAAACACGGGAATGCACCGCGAAACCACGCACCGCTCATGCTCGTAACGTACACCCGGACTCGGAAAAGTTCCCGGCCGCGGCCAAATAATCAGCGGGTCGCCAAAATTCGAACTTGGCCGGGGTTGAGCCAACCTTCACTCGAACCCCAGGCGACTCGGTACAGGGTTGGACGCCGTTCGAGCACGTACACGCTGGCGCCTTCAGGAACGGCCACGGAATCAGCGCTACCGCGCTTTTGCGGCAAGGGTTTGCCGGTTTCGTCTAGCAAGCGAGCCTCGTCTGCCACGATCACCGCGGCTGACGAGGTGCGCCGAAAATGGCGTGCTCCTGCGGTCAGCCCCGCGCCCGCCAGCAGCATCACCGCTCCCAGCCCAATGCCGATCGCCCCGGCGAGAGCGGCGCTGGTGTGCTGCACGAAGCGTCGCAGCGCGAGCCCCACGGTGAGCAGCAACGAGCCGGCGAGCGCGAGCCACGCCCACACGTTCTCGTCGAACAGCGATGTCGCTGCGCGCCCGAGCGAATCACGCGCCATCACCGGAGCTACGCCTTCGCGCGCGTGCCGCCGGGAAATCTCCGCCCGAATGCGAGACAGTCCGAGCTCTGCTTGTTCGTCAGAGGGGCGTAGCAGCAAGACCTCGCTGAGTGCCGCCGCTGCCCGCCCGAGATCGCCCGGGCTTGCCGCGCTGGAACGTGCGCGTTCCACGTAGGCGACGGCGCGGTTGAAGCTGGCATCGGGATGCACGAAGCCGCGATCGGCCAGCAGTTCGAGCGTGTCGATGGCTTCCGTGTACGCACCGCGCTTCAAGGCCTGGCTGGCGGCTGCGAACTCACGCTCCGATTCGCTGGGCGCGGCCCGCCCGAGCCGCGCCGGCAGCGTGAGCAGGAGTGTCAACAGAACGAGCAAGAACGGCCGCACGGATCCTCAGCTCGGGCGGGTCAGCTTGTCGCTGCGCATTTCGGCCGTGTTTTTGGCAGCGCGCTGTGCGAGCTCGCTCGGATCGACGCCGCTGCCCGCGCCTACGAAGCGCAGCGTGTCGCAGTCTTCCAGGATCCGAGCCAGCACTTCGGCGCGCGGGCTCGGCAGCCCACGCTCGACCAACGCGCTGCGAAGCTCGCTCTTCAAAATAGCGCGGGCTTTCAGGTTCAACTTGAGTTCGATGGCTAGAAATAGCGCACGTTCGACTGCTGCAACCGAGCCCTGGGTATCGCGCGTGGAGAGCTCTCGTGCCTCGCGCAATGCCGTCTCGAGCTGTGCGCCGAGCGAGGCGCCACGCTCGCGCAGCTTTGCGCGAGCGCGCGACGCGACGCTGAGCGCGCCTCCTGCAAACACCACGCCGAACGGTGCCAGGAGCAGCGCAGCCCAGAAGCCTGGCTGGTCGCTGAGCGGCTTCTGCGCTGCGGGCATCGAGCCCAGCGTGTCGCGCGCGTGGAGCACACCGGCGAGTCGGTCAGTGGGCTTGGGTTCGGGCTTGGACTTGACCGCGTTCGGATTGGGTTTGACCTCGATTTCCCCTAGCTTTGCGCGCGCGATGGCGTACTCGTGCCGTTTCGGATCGTAGTACGGCAGGCTGACCTCGCCGAGCTCGATCTTGCCCGGCTCGGTCATGCGCACGACGTAGCTGAACGTGCGCGAGCCCTGAACGACGCCGCCCGGCGCCTCCATCTTTTCAGTCAGCGCGGGTTCGAGCCATTCGACTCCGTGGCTCTCGGGTGTCTGCAATTTGAACGGCACATTGCCGATGCCCGAGAGCTTCGCAACCACCGAGATCGACTCACCGGCGAGCACTTGCCGCGGTTCGACGGTTGCTTCGAGGTGATACTCCCCGACGTCACCGATCTTGTAACCCGAAGGACGACCGGCCAGCGGCGGCTCGGTGACCACCAGGTTTACCCAGTTGCTCTCGCGGACCAGCGCACCGCCAGTGGCTGCCGGTGGATAGCCGCGGCCTGCGAAGCCCATCTTCATGTTGCCCGCGCGCAGCGTGCCGGCGTGCAGCGGAAACATCGGCAACTCTCGCAACTTGGCGGCGATGAAGCGAATGCCGGAGACCGGCACTAGATAGGCCTTTACCTGGTCGGGACCGCTGTCGAACGTCAGGAAGTCAGCGTGCGACGGTTCGTTTGGATTCTCGGCGCTGAATTGGCCGCGGCCGCCGTACGCGAACACGCGCAACGTCACTTGCTGACCGACGACTACCGGATTCGGCGCGATCGTTGCGCGCAAGAACGCGATCGGATCGGGGGCTTTGTCGACGCGCAGTTCCTCGGGGTAGCTGGGCTCTTCGGGTTGTTGCTGCTCGCTCGGGTCGTCGTCGAACGGACTCTTGAAATTGAAACCAGGAGGGAAGGGTGAATTGCCTCCGAATGGATCGAAAAAATTGAATGGATCGAAACCACGCCGCTGTCGTTGCTGCCCGCCACCCGTCGAGCCAGCCACGACTTCCACCGGGATCGGATTGCCTTGCGCGCGTTCGCCGCCGAACGTGGCGCTCGGCGGGCCCACCCTGAACGAGCCCACTTTCGTGGGCGTCACCGTCCAAGTCAGCGTCACGCCCACGCGCTGCGACATTTGCCCGTTGATGATGCTGACTTGGGACTGCGGGCTACGCGAGGGCGGGCCCGCTGTCATTCCTGGGGGCAACGGCAAGCGCACGTCGGCGATGGCGTTGCCGTTTTGACCATCGGACATCACCACGAGCTGAACGATGAACGGTTCGTTCACGCCGACTCGTTGTGAGCTGACCGCGGTTTTGACTTCCAGCGCGCGCGCGACCGGACTCGCGACAAGCACGGCCAGGGCAGCGGCGGCCGTGAATGCGAGTCTCACTTGTCCTCCATCCCGCTGCGCGTGCGACCTTGAACGGCGCGATTCTTCGCGTCTTGCTCTTGCATCGTCGGGGCGTGTTCCAACATGTCGAGCATGCGGTCGTCCTGATTCGCCGACTGCGGGGGAGGTTCTCGCTTCTGCTGTTGCTGATCGTTGCCGCCGTCTGGTTGATTCTCCGGCTTCGGCGCCGCGCCATCTTGCCCGGCGTCTTTCGGATTGTCTTTATCCTTGTCCTTGTCCTTGTC
>Ga0134124_10003662_pt1 | contig 12366 bp, 9 predicted proteins | sample KB304_FD_96880 | JGI IMG/M metagenome (GOLD analysis project Ga0134124, IMG submission 96880) | Terrestrial soil microbial communities without Nitrogen fertilizer from Kellogg Biological Station, Michigan, USA - KB3-0-4 | ecosystem: Environmental > Terrestrial > Soil > Unclassified ... | reverse complement strand
TCGGGATCAGTTGCCGGTCGACCGTCTCCGACACCACCGCGTGGCCGATCGCGCAGGACAGCGGATTCGAGCCATAGGTGAAGCCGTGCATGAAGCCGCCCGCCTCGGCCAGCGCGTCGGCCATTGCGCGCGAGACCAGCACGGCGCCCAGCGGGGTGTAGCCGGCCCCCAGGCCTTTTGCGAGGGTCACGATATCGGGCCGCGCTTCGGGCCAGTGCTGCGCGCCCAGAAACGCACCGGTGCGGCCGGCTCCGCTCATCACCTCATCGAACACCAGCAGCACGCCGTGGCGGCTGCATATCTCGCGCACTCGCGTGTAGTAGTTGTCGGGCGCCACCAGCGCCCCGGTCGCCAGTCCGCCCACGGGCTCCATGAAAAAGGCCAAGACCGTCTCGGGCCCTTCGCGGAGGATTGTTTCTTCGAGCGCGACAGCGCATTGCTCCGCATAGCTTTCCGGCGTATGCCCGTCGGGCAGGCGGTAGGTGAACGGAGCCGGCACTTTGGGCATCAGCCGGGTCATGGTGCCGAAGGCGGCTTCCGAAACCGGGTCGCCGCTGATCGCGATCGCACCCATCGTGCTGCCGTGATAGCTGGGGTTGCGCGACAACACCTTCCAGCGCGAAGCCTGGCCCTGCGTGATCGCGTACTGGCGGGCCAATTTCATCGCGGTCTCGGTGGCCTCCGAACCACCGGACACGAAGAACGCCCGCTCCAGCCTGGGGCCGGCCAGGCGCGTGACGATCCCCGCCAGTTCGATATTGGCGTCGTTCTCGAAGAAGGCGCGGCTGGCATAGGACACCTTGCGGATCTGGCGATCGGATGCCTCCGCCACGCGCGCGTTGGCGTGGCCGAGATTGGCGGCGATCGGGCCGGACGACGCATCGATGTAGCGCCGGCCCTGGGTATCCCACAGGTAGATGCCTTCGCCGCGCGCCACCATCGGCCGGCGCGGCGCGCTCTTCTTCATGAAGAACAGTTGCACCGGACCGCCGTGGGCGCCGTATCCGTCAGTGAGTGGTTTCATGGTTGTTGCCGCAGCAGTTGAACAGGAGGTCGAACCTCAGGTGCCGACGGGGGCGCGGCAAGCTTCGTGCGCCGCAGGGCGGCGGCCAACGCCATCAGCGCGAGGCTGACGCCGATCAGCAGGGTGGCGATGGCGGTGATCGACGGGTTCACCTGCATCACCAGGTCGTTGAACATGCGCTTGGGCACGGTTTCGTGGGTACCGGCGATGAACGACGTGATCACCACCTCGTCAAAGCTGGTCACGAACGCGAAGATCCACGCGGCGGCGGTACTGGGCAGCAGGTTCGGAATCAGCACCCGCCGGGCCATGGTGAACCAGGACGCTCCGAGCGTGAACGCGACCTGCTCGATGCGGCGGTCGAAGCCGCGGATCGCCACCGACATGATCAGCACCACATAAGGCACGCCCAGGAGCGTATGGCCCAGCAACAGGCCCACGAAGGAACCCAGCATGCCGATATGAGCCAGCGCAAAATAAAGCGCCACGGCAGTGATGACCGAAGGGATGATCAGGGGCGAGATGAAGTTGCTCTGGATCGTCATGCGGCCGGCGAAACGCCCGCGCGTCAGGCCGTAAGCGGCCAGGCCGCCCAGCACGAGCGCCAGGGTACTGGACAGAAGGGCGAGCACCAGCGAGGTTTGCATCGCGCGGACCCAGCGGGGATCGGCGAACACCTGCGCGTACCAGCGCATGGAAAAGCCTTCAGGCGGGAAGCGCAGCGAGGTCGAACTCGAAAACGACATGGGCACCACGATCAGCACCGGCAGGCACAGGAAGATCAGCACCCCGATGCCGCACAGCGCCAGCACGATGCGGTTGAACTGAACTACAGGCGGCATGGCGCTGAAGTGCGTCGAGGGGGCTTGCCGCAGGCTCGAAAGCATCATGCCGGCTCTCCCACGCGGGTCAGTCGCAGGTAGACCGCGAACAGCGCCAGCGTCACGACCAGCAGCACCGCCGAAATCGCGGAAGCCAGGTCCCAGTTGGGCATCTGATTGACGAACAGATCGAGCATGTTGGCGATCATCGGTACCCGCCCGCCACCCAGCACGGCTGGCGTAATGAAGAACCCCAGAGTAAGGATGAACACCAGTACCGCACCGGCTGCCAGCGCCGGCACGCTGAGCGGAAAAAAGATCCGCCAGAACACTGTCCATGGACTCGCGCCCAGGGTCTCGGCCGCCCGTAGCAACTGCTCGTCGATCTTGAGCATGGCCGCGAACAGCGGCAGCACCAGGAATGGCAGCAGCACGTTGACGGTGCCGATGATCACGCCCAGTTCGTTGTAGAGAAAGCTCAGGGGGGACTCGATCAAACCTAGAGCCAACAGAGCGCGGTTGACGATGCCGGCATTGCCCAGGACCACGATCCATGCATAGGTGCGCACCAGGATACTGATCCAGAACGGGATCACCACCATGGCCAGCGCCACCAGCTGCCAGCGCGCCGGCAGCCGGCGCAGCCAATAAGCCAGTGGATAGCCGACCAGCACGCAAACCGCCATCGTGATCAGCGCGATCCTGAAAGTGCTGGCCAGCACCTTCAGGTAGGCCGAGGCTTCGAAGACTTCCCGGAAATGCACGAGGGTAAGACCGGCCGAATCGACAAAGCTCTGCCCCAGCATCACGATCAGGGGCAGGTCGAATCCCACTGACATCACCATGAGCAGTGGTGCGACGAGCCAGATGGTGGGCGAGGCAGCCCGACCCATCAGTGCGCTTGCTGCGGTGAACCGGCCGGGCCCCGCCGGGATGCGCAGCAGTTTCATGGCGCCATCACCCAGGTGTGTTCTGGCGCCCAGTCCAGCCTGACGGCTTGACCGGGGGCGGGCAATGCTTGCAGCCCGTCGGAAATCGCCACCAGGGGCACGCCCGAATCGGTCTGCATGTGGAGGCGAACCGACTGGCCGAAGTACACGACCTCCAGCACACGGCCGGGCAAGCCGGTGACCGCGCCCGCGTCCAGCACCTTTACGTGTTGCGGCCGCACGAGCAGGCATGCCGGCCCGACCACGCCGTGGTCGGCCGTGCATGACACCCGTTCGCCGCCCGCCATGACCATCGCACAGGTGTCCGCCCCGGGTGCGATCTCGCCTTCAAAGATGTTGGCTGTTCCGATGAAACTGGCCACGAATCGGTTGTTGGGCCGCCGGTAGGCACCTAGCGGCGTATCGACCTGCTGCACCCGCCCCTTGTCAAGCACCACCAGCCGAGTCGACAGCGACAACGCTTCTTCCTGGTCGTGGGTGACCAGCAGCGTGGTCACGCCCAGTTCGCGTTGCAGTTGCCGCAGTTCCAGCTGCACTTCTTCCCGCAGCTTCCGGTCCAGAGCGCCCATTGGCTCGTCCAGCAGCAGGATGTCGGGCTCGAACACCAGGGCCCGGGCCAGCGCCACCCGCTGCTGTTGCCCGCCGGAGAGTTCGCTCGGCCGGCGGTCCTGAAGTCCGGTCAACCGCACCTGCTCCAGCGCCTTGCCCACCCGCCGCGCGGTATCGGCCTTACGCAGGCCCCGGATGCTCAGCGGGAAGGCGATGTTGTCGAACACCGACATGTGCGGGAACAGCGCGTAGCTCTGGAAGACAAGGCCGAGGTTGCGTTGTGCCGGCCGCACATGCGTAACGTCGCGCCCGCCGATCTTGATGTGCCCGGAACTGGGGGTCGTCAGGCCCGCAATCATCGACAGGATCGTGCTCTTGCCCGAACCACTGGGGCCCAGCAAGGTGACCAGCTCACCCTGTTCGATCTTCAGGTCGGTCGTGTCGACGGCGGTGACACCGCCGTAGCGCTTGGACACGCCGACCAGTTCGATCGTGCTCATGATGGCCGCGCCATGCTCCGCGGTGCCAGGCCCAGGATCGTTCTCGCCTCGGCCGGTGAGGCCGGGCGGGCGCCCTCGGCTTCGATGAGCGAGATCGCCTTGCGGACCAGGGCGGCGTTGTCCGGCGCCAGCACACCGGCCTCCAGGTAGAGGTTGTCTTCCAGACCAACCCGCACGTGCCCGCCCAGGCGCACCGCGTCAATCACGATGGGGAACTGATGGCGGCCGATCCCGAAGGCCGACCAGGTGGCGCCCGCGGGCAGCAGCGACTTCATGAAGGCCAACGCCTGCGCACTGGCGGGCATGGCCCATTCGATACCGAGGCAGAACTGGAAATGGGCCGGCGCGAGCAGGTGCCCCTGTTCGATCAGCCGTGTGGCCAGTCGGACATGCCCGGCTTCGAACACCTCGATTTCGGGTTTGACGCCCGCCATCCGACTGGCGTCCGCCATCAGGCGCAGGTGCGCCGGGGTGTTCATGTACACCCCCTCGCCGAAGTTCATCGTCGCCACGTCCAGGCTGCATACCTCGGGCTTGAGCGCGACGATGTGCGCAACCCTGGCCTCGGGCGGCAGCAGCGTCGAGGCACTGTCGTCGGCGACCCGCACGTTGCTTTCGCTGGGCACGTAGCGCCCGCCGTAGCCACCGGTCAGGTTGACGATGACATCGACGCCACTGGCGCGAATCAGGTCCATGACTTCGCGGTAAAGGTGCGCGTGACCCACTGCGGCGCCGGTGTCGGGGTCCCGCACGTGGATGTGGACCATGGCCGCACCCGCGCGCGCCGCATCGATCGATTGCCGGGCAATCTGCTGCGGCGTGACGGGCACGCTCGAGTGTTGCTTGAACGGCGCCCCGCCGGTGACGGCGCAGGTGACGATGACGGGGCGAGGTGAGGTCATGGTGGTGGAGTTCGCGCAGGCATCAAAGGCCGAGCTTGAATTCCTGCCAGCGTTTTTCGATCAGCTTCGCGTTCTCGGCGGTCCAGCTCGGATCGCTCAGCACCTGCAGTTTCTTGTTGGCCTCCGACGTGGGGTAGTCGTTGACCTTCTCGTTGGCGACGGTCTTCTCGATGCCGGGGCTCGCACCGGTGTACGGGATGATGCTGGAGGCGATGGCCTGGTTTTTCAGCTGCGACATCTCCTGCAGCAGCCCCATCGCCGCCGCCTTGCTGGATGGGTCGGCACCCTTGGGCACAACGAAGTACGACACCTGCAGCAGCCCTTGGTTGTAGGTGTATTCGAGCTTGGGGTTGCCAACGACACGGCCGGACCAGGCGGCCGCGTACTTCACCTCCCTGTCCTCGAGCAATTGCGGAGCCTGGGCGCCGGACGTCCACCACACCGCCACATGGGCCTTGATCTTCTCCAGGCTGGCGAACGCGCGGTCCACATCCAGCGGATACAGGTTTTCCGGCTTTACGCCGTCCGCCAGCAGTGCCAGCGGCAGTGCGTAGCTGGCATAGTCGGGAAGCGCACGCTTGCCGGGAAAGTCCTTCACGTTCCAGAAGTCGGCCCAGTTGGCCGGCTTCTTCCCGCCCTTCTCCCAGGCAATGAGGGTGGAGAAATACTGGTAGCCGAAAGCGTCCGGCATCTTGGCCTCCGGGTACATCGGTGCCGGATTGATTGCGGACCAGTCCAGCGTCTCGACCAGTCCCAGAGCGCGCGCCAGCGCGACCTGGGTCGAGCCGAGTTCGACCAGGGTAGCGGTGACGTTTTTGGACTGCACCATCGCCTGCAACTTGCCGATGCCCGACGGACTTTCGCGCACCACCTTCACGCCGGTCTTGTCCGTGAACGGCTTGATGTAAGCCCGCTCGATCGACTCGCCGCTCGGGCCGCCCGATTCCAATATGCGGAACTCCTTGGCCGCTCCCTTGACCTGGGCGTTCGCCACCGAAGTGGCCAACGCTGTCGTCATAAGCGACAAGGCAATTACCTTTAGATATTTCATGGTGCTTCCTTATTGAAACGGTAAGAAATGGCTCGAACTGGCAAGTCAACTCGATCCCGGGACTGATTGGTCGTTCATGCAGAACCGCAAACTCCATACAAGGCCGCCGCAGCTTCCGCGGAAACAAGTCCGTTCAGGACGTCACGCTGCACTGCCAGCGGGTCGCGCTCCCGGGGCGAGCCATAGCCGCCGCCGCCCGGGGTGTAATGGGTAACGACATCGCCCACTGCCAGGGATTCGATATCGCCGATCGCGTACGGCAGCACGCGCTGCGCGGCGGTGCCCTGATTGATGACCCAGCGCCCACCGTCGCCCGCAGCGCCGCCAAATACGCCTTGCGGCAACGAAACGGATTTTTGCGAGGTGTGGTGCAGTTTGGCCTGCGTCCCCAGCACCTGGTACGACAGCACCTGGCCGACACCGCCCCGATAGCGGCCGGCGCCGCCGGAATCGCAACGCATCTCGCGCTGCAGGTACAGCACCGGTGACTCCATCTCGATGGCTTCGATCGGAGGAATATGGCAATTGGTCACATGGCATGCCATCACTTCCATGCCGTCGCCGGTCGCCGTGGCCCCGATGCCACCAGGCACCACTTCGCCAAACATGCTGCGTTTGCCGTCGGTCATGGCATTGGCATAGGTGAAGTTGTAGAGACAGCCGCAGGAGTCCGCCATGACCCGCGCAGGAATGGCCTTGCCCAGAGCTCCCATCACCAGATCGACGATCGTGTGGCACACGATCATTCGCTGGTACACCGCGGCCGGTGAGCGCGCATTGACCAGCGAGCCGGGCGGCGCAATCACCGTGATGGGCCGCTTGCAGCCCTCGGTGCTCGGTATCGCCGACCCGGTGAGACAGCGCATCACGTAGTAGACGGCGGCCAGGGTCGTGGCCAGCGGACTGTTGATGGGGCCGCCGATCTGGCTGTCCGTGCCGGTGAAGTCAAAGCAGATGTCGGTCCCCCTCTTGACGACCTTGAGCCGCAGGTGAAAGGGCCCGCCCTGGGCGCCGTCGTCGAGCAGGGGCTCCTCGTGCAAATAGGTGCCATCCGGAATGCCCGCGATCTCGTCGCGCGTGCGCGACTCGGAGTAGTCGATCAACGCGGTGAAGCATTCCTTCAAGGTGCTCGTGCCGTATTTTCGGAACAGCCCGATCACGTCGTCCGCTGCGACCTGGACGCTCGATATCTGCGCCAGCAGGTCGTTCTCCAGCATTTCGGGCGTGCGCGTATTGCGCAGGATGACAGCCAGCATGTCGCGGTCCAGCCGCCCGGCTTTCACGACCTTAAGCGGCGGAATCCGCAGGCCTTCCTGGTAGATCTCGGTACCCCAGCCGCGGTTGGCCATGTTCATGCCGCCGATGTCCATGTGATGGACCATCAAGCCGGTGAACGCAACCAGCTGCCCGTCGTAGAAGCACGGGAAGAAGGCCAGGTAATCATTGGTGTGGGTCGCGCCCAGGGAGCCGTCCCCGGCATACGGGTCGTTGGTAATGACGACATCGCCGGGAGCCCACTGCGCGGGGCCGATGTAGTGCTCGAGAATGGTCTTCAGGCAGATGCCCACCGTGTTGAGCTGGATCGGCGGCCCGGCCTCTTCCGCCAGCAACTGGCCGCGCTCGTCCAGGATCGAGGCCGAGCAATCCTCCATCTCCTTGACGATGAAGGAATTGGCCGACCGGATCATCCGCCGGGTGACCCGTTGCGCCACGGCCTTGAGTCCGTTGCGTACGATTTCAAGCGTGACCGGATCGACCCCTGGCGACGCCGTGCGGGGCTGTTCAGTCGGCGTGTTCATGTTCGTGCTCCATAGGGGACAGGGACGCCGTGACGCGGGTTGTTTCGCGCTGCCGCCCGCTGGCCAGGTGCGCGTTGAGCATCTGGTCGAAGCGGCAGCGCCAGCCCGGCGCCAGGTACAAAGTGGCGCCCGGGTATTCGACGATGGCAGGGCCGGCAAGCTCGAAGCCGGGTTGCAGCGTCGCCAGGCGATGAACCGGCGCTGTGACACGCTTGCCATCGGCCAGCAGGATCTGACGCGACTCGGCGCGCGCATTGGAAACAGGCCCGCCCTGGACGCTGGGCCAGTTGCTTGGGTCGTTGATCCCTGTTGCCGTCACACGCGTGTTGACAAGCTGCAGCGATCGCCCGGCCAGGTTGTAGCCATAGACACGTTGGTGCTGTGCGTGAAAGCGCGCCGCCAGCGCGGCAAACCCATGTTCCAGATCCTGCTCGGACAGATGCAGGTTCAGCTCGTAGTTCTGGCCCTGATAGCGAATGTCGGCCGACAGCATGAACTGCCGCCGCTCGGGGCTGACGCCGTCTTCGTCCAGCAGACTTGCCGCCTGGGACAGCAACTCCTGGTACAACCCGCGAACCACCTGCACATCGAGCGCATCCAGTTCGCCCACATGGGTGCGCGTGAGGTCGTGGCGCACATCGGCGCAGACCAGCCCCATCGCGGACAGATTGCCGGGAGCCGGGGGAATGAGGATCCTGTCGATGGACAGTGCCTGGGCGAGCTGCACGGCATGCAGCGCGCCCGCGCCGCCGAACGCCACCAGGGTGAAGTCTCTGGGGTCCAGGCCGCGCTCGACCGAAACCAGCTTGACCGCATTGGCCATATGGGCCTCGGCAATGGCAATGATGCCCAGCGCGGCGGCATCCGCGGTGATGCCCAGATCGCGGCCCAGCCGTTCGATCGCCGCCTGCGCGAGATGCGGGTGCAACGGCCGGGCACCGCCCAGAAAGTAGGCTGGATTGAGGCGGCCGCAGAACAGGTTGGCATCCGTCACGGTGGCCTGGCTGCCGCCTTGCCCATAGCACGCGGGGCCGGGCACGGAACCGGCGCTGCGCGGGCCGACCCGCATCGCCGATCCACTTTCCGACCACGCGATCGAGCCGCCGCCGGCGCCGATCGTCACCATGTCCAGGGTCGGCACGATCAGCGGATGGGCGCCCACCGAGGCGCGGTTGGCCAGTACCGGCTTGCCCTGCGAGACCAGGGATACGTCGGCACTGGTGCCGCCCATGTCGAGGGTAATGATGTCCTGGATGCCGCAGCTCAAGGCCAGCGACGTGGCCCCCACAATGCCGCCCATCACTCCCGAGTGGGTGACCGATACCGGCAGCCGGGCAGCCGACTCGAACGTGCACACGCCCCCGTTGCCCTGCATGATGAACGGCGCCGCGCTGACGCCCTTACCGCGGATGCGCCGCTCGAGGCTTTGCAGGTGCTCGCCCATCGGGCGCTTGATGAAGGCGTTGATGCAGGTGGTGCTGGTGCGCTCGTATTCGCGGAATTCACGCACCACGTCCGAAGAGAGGGACAGGTCGATGTCCGGGAACAAACTGGCTGCCAGTTCGGCGATACGCCGCTCATGGGCCGGATTCATGTAGGCGTGCAACAGGCATACCGCGATGCTTTGAACGCCGAGCGCTGCCAGCCGTCCAAGTGCGGCCACAACCGAGGGCTCGTCAAGTGCAACCAGGACCTGGCCCTGGTGATCCATGCGTTCGATCACTGTATGCCGCAGGTAGCGCGGCACCAGCGGGGCCGGCGGGCGCCACTGAATGTCATACACATCGGGCTTGCGCGAGGCGCGGCCGATTTCCAGCACGTCCCGAAAGCCCTCGGTCGTGATCAGTCCCAGGCGCCGCTCGCGACCTTCCACGATCAGGTTCGTGACGAAGGTGCTGGCATACACGAAGCGCCCCACATCCTGGGGCGCTCGACCAGCCTGCGCAAGGATCTGCATCAGCCCCTCGACGATGCCGTCGTTCAGGTCGCCGGGCGTGGTGGGAACCTTCAGCGTGCGCAGCATGCCGTCCCCGGCGAGGACCAGGTCAGTATGCGTGCCGCCGGTGTCGATCCCCACGGACAGCGGGGAGCGCGTGTCGGCGGGCAACTGGGTTTGAATGTGCATCGTTGTTTTCTTTGTTCGCCGGTTCGGCTAGAAGCGGTTGCGGCGGAATGGGGTTGCGTCGATGGCGGGCGGCCGCCCCGACACCATGGCGGCTACAAGCTGCGCCGTGCCCGGCGCGCCGGTCAGGCCCGAATGGCCGTGCCCGAACGCATAGATCACGTTGCCGGCCCGGCGCGCCTGATCGATGACCGGCAGGCTGTCCGGCGTGGAAGGCCGGCTGCCCATCCAGAAGGTCGCGCCCGCCTGGTTCATTGACGGATACATCCGCTTGGCATTGCGCAGCAATGCCTCGGCACGACTCATGTCGGCCGGCGCATCCGGATGAGTGATCTCCACCGTGCCCGATATCCGCACGCCCTCCCGCATCGGGGTAAGTCCGAACATCTGGTCGCGATTGGCGACTTTGATCGTGGGACGCACGCCGGGATCGGGCAGCATGGCCTGGTACCCGCGCTCGGCCTGCATGGGCACGTTGTCGCCGAGCTGTTTCGCCAGCGGCCGGGACGCCAGTCCGGCGGCCAGCACAAAGGCGTCCGCCTCGAATGCACCTGCGCCGCAGACGGCGCGCAGCGCTCGTCCATCGCGCAGCTCGAAGGCGCGGACCTCCGCCCGCACTGTCTTTCCGCCAGCTTGCTCGAACAGTTCGACCATTGTTGTCACCAGGCCCAGCGGGTCGACCGTGTGGGCGTTCTCGGGAAAGAACAGGCCGCGAACGAAGCCATCGGCCAGTCCCGGATCCAGTTGGCGAATGTCCTTGGCGGTCAGCACCTTCACGGCGATACCGTGAGACTCCCTCAGCTGCCGTGCGATGTGCTCGGAAGCGCTGGAGGCAGGATTTCTCCAGACATACAACTGGCCGGTCTTTTCGATCAGGTCGTCGTAGCGGCTTCCCAGCAGCGCCTGGTAAAGGTCCAGCGCGGGCGAATGCAAGACCCGCATGGCCGCGGAAATTTGCTTGACCCGTGCCGGCCGGCCGGCGGCCACCCAGCGCAGCAGCCAGGGCAGCGCTCGGGGCACGTGCCGCCAGTCGAGATACAGCGGCCCGAGAGGATCGGCAAGCCAGCCCGGCAGCCGGCCCAGCATCCCGGGCATGGACAGGGGCACGCAGAAGTCGGGGCTGATGGCGCCGCCGTTGCCCGAGGAGCATCCCATGCCGGGCTGATCGCTGTCGACCAGCGTGACCCGCTGGCCCTGGCGTTGCAAGGTCAGCGCGCAGACAGCGCCCACAATCCCGGCGCCAACGACGACGACGTTCTTTCCGGCCTGGCCTAGATGCTCCATTGCGTCTGCCTCCGCGAGGCAGACACGCCGGATGTGACCGGCGAATCCTTGGCTGACGGTTGCGCGCTGATCTGCGCTGCGGCATCCCGAACGCCTTTTGTGATGCGGTCACGTGCCGCTTCAAAGCGCGGCGTGGGGGCGATGACGCAGAGCGCGGCGATCATACCGCCGGAAAAGCCCCGGATCGCGGCAGCGACACCCGAAGCGCCCATAACAGAGCTGTCGCTGACCATGGCAAGGCCCGCATTCCGTGCGCGCTGAATATCCTGAAACAGGCGTTCGGGATCGGTGACGGTCTTTTCGGTGATCTTGCTGACGCGGTCGCTGGCCAGATAGCGGCGCAATATCTCGTCTGGCTGGTCAGTCAAGAGCATCAGTCCGACCGAGGTCGGGTGCGCCGGCCTGAGCATCGGCAAGGCGATGTCATAGCGAAGCGGGTTGTCGCTGACGGCCTTGTCGATGTACTGGACTTGCCAATCCTGCGCCGCGATGGCCAGGAAGCAGGACTCGCCCGTCTGGGACGAGAGTGAGCTCATGACCGGTTGCGCGGCCCGGCGCATCTGCCCGAGTTCGCCGGAAATCCAGGCGCCTTCCCTGTATCGCTCGGCAATCACGTATCCGTCGCCGTTGGCCTCGACATAGCCGCGCCCAGCCAAAGTGTTGAGCAAGGCAAATGCGCTGCTCTTTGGCATATCCATCTTTCGCGCGATGTCAGTCAGCCGCAGTGGTTCTGGCATGGCGCTGAGCAACTCGAGCAGGTCAAGGATTCTTGCTGCTGACTTGACCTCTGTCGTTCCCATATGTGAACTCTGTTCATGTATTTGGACAAACGGAGTCTATGCGCTTTATTTCCAATGTCAAGTGACTCGGCAATTGCCAAGTGAGCTGGCGGTGAAGAGCCGGCTAGACTCGACGCCTCGTGAATCCCGAAGCCGACCAACTCTGGCGCGCGCCGCGCTGGGCCCTTGCCGTTTTGCTCGCCGTGCTCGGCATGCTGGGGCCGTTCTCGATCGACACCTATATCCCCGCGTTCTCGGGCATCGCCCGCGCACTGGACGCGACACCGGTGCAGATGCAGCAGACGCTGTCGGCCTATCTGTTCGGCTTCGCCTTCATGAACCTGTTCCACGGCGCGCTGGCCGACAGCTTCGGCCGGCGGCCCGTCATCCTTTGGGGCATCGCTGTTTTCGCGTTCGCGTCGGCCGGTTGTGCGTTGTCGCAAACCGTTGGCCAACTGGTGCTGTTTCGGGGACTGCAAGGGCTGTCCACCGGCGCCGGGATCGTGGTGTCGCGCGCGGTGGTCCGCGACATGTTCCCGCCGGCGCAGGCGCAGCAGGTGATGAGCCAGGTCACGATCTACTTCG
>Ga0134124_10003661_pt1 | contig 12367 bp, 12 predicted proteins | sample KB304_FD_96880 | JGI IMG/M metagenome (GOLD analysis project Ga0134124, IMG submission 96880) | Terrestrial soil microbial communities without Nitrogen fertilizer from Kellogg Biological Station, Michigan, USA - KB3-0-4 | ecosystem: Environmental > Terrestrial > Soil > Unclassified ... | reverse complement strand
CGTGGTGGATCGGCTCGGCGACGGTATCTCTGGAATCGAACCAGGCCAGATAGTTGCCGCGCTGCCGATCAGCGGTGCTTACGCGGAGTTCGTCTGCCTCCCGCAACGTGAACTGGTTCCGGTGCCATCCGGGCTGGACGCCGCCGAGGCTGTCAGCCTCGTGCTGAACTACGTCACGGCGTACCAGATGCTGCATCGTTCGGCTCACGTCAGACCGCGCCAGCGCGCGTTGATTCACGGCGCGGCGGGCGGGGTCGGCTCGGCACTCTTGCAGCTTGGGCGCGTCGCCGGGCTGGAGATGTACGGAACCTGTTCATTGCGAGGGGCGCCGGCCGTTTCCGACCTGGGCGGTATCCCGATTGATTACGAGCATCTCGACTTCGTGAAAGAAATTCACCGCCTCGCGAGCGAGGGCGTAGACGTTGTTTTTGACGGCATCGGTGGCACCCATATGTGGCGTTCCCGCAAGGCTCTCCGTCCTGGCGGGAGGGTAGTGGCCTATGGCCTTACCTCCTCGCTACGGGGGGGACGATTGGCTTCAGGTCGTCGTCATCGCTATCATGGAATCGCCATCTTCGGGTTGTACATTGCTGGCGGCTGGCTTCTCCCGGGCCGGAAACGGGTGGTTCCCTACAGCATCCAGTGGCTCAAACGGCTGAGACCGGCATTGTTTCGACAGGATTTGATCGCCTTGTTTGACCTCCTTCAACAGCAAAAGATCAAGCCGCTAATCGCGCAGCGATTTCCTCTTGCCGAGGCGAGACACGCGCACGAGTTGCTCGGGAAGGGAGGCGTGACAGGCAAGATCGTGCTCGTGCTGAACGGGTCATCGCTTGAATCAGGAGCGGCGTAACAACGGCATGCAGCGGACGACGCTTCGCGCCGCCGCTGATGGCGAGCGTTAGGCCCAGGGAGTCCGCATGTTGAGCACACTTGCGTCATCGCTCATTGCCGGCAGCGCAGCGATCATCATGTTGCTCGGCCTCATCCACCTTCTGTACACCTTCTACGGTCCCAAGCTGCTGCCCCGCGACCGCGATCTAAAGGCGCGCATGGAGGAGGTGTCGCCTGTGATCACGCGCGAAACAACAATGTGGAAAGCCTGGGTCGGCTTCAATGCCAGCCACAGCTATGGTGCCATCCTCTTCGGTGCCGTGTACGGCTACCTGTCCTTGGCGCACAGTGCTTTCTTGTTCCAGTCCATGTTCCTTCAGTCGCTCGGGCTGTTGCTGCTTGGCGGGTATGCCTTCTTAGGCAAACGCTACTGGTTCAGCGTTCCGTTTCGCGGCATCCTTCTGGCAACGGTCTTCTATGTCATCGCGCTCATCATCAACTGGGCCTGACAAGTCGCTGAAGACGGACCTTCGCGAGCAGGCGTTGCCCGCTCGCTCGGCCGCTTAGCGGCTATTGCGGTGCGTCCGCCGGATTAGTCCCCGAACCTTTGCGAAATCACTGGCGGGGTGACTCGATCTGTCCCGAACCTCACCCAGGCGGTGGCCGATGGCCGCGCCGTAGCGCTTTCACAAGAGCGTGTGACGTTTCCGGGTTAGCCCAGCGCGAGTGACTTCTCGTAGCAGCGGCTCAGCGGGTCGTCAGTGTAAGGCCCGAACGGCGGGATGCGCCGGAAACCGAGGCGTTCATACAGCCGGATCGCGGCTTGCTGGTGGATGCCGGTTTCGAGGCGCAACAGCGTGACGCCGTTCGCTCGTGCGTGCCCGGCGAGGTGATCGACGAGCGACTCGCCATACTTACGGCCGCGAAATTCCGGCCTGACATACATGCGCTTCAGCTCGCCATACTCGCGGCCAAAGAGCTTGATCCCGCCGCAACCCGCCGGCGCTCCGTCAACCCGCAACACGAAGAACGCAACGCCTTCCTTGATCAATCGCTCCACGCTGAACCCGTGCCGGCTCTCCGGCGGGTAGAACGACTCCAAGTGGGTCTGCAGTTCGTCGATCAGAAGCAGGGCGTCGGGGGTGTCGGGACGCTCAGCGGTGATGACGGCCAGCATCGAGCAATCCTGCCTCGCAAAACTAAGGCGGTCAAGCCGACTGAGTCGGTCAGCGCGTCGGTTCTTTCGCGAATCGTGGCACTACCTCGACTCGCCGCCCGGGGACGAGGTGACCTCGTCGCATACCGCGATCTACTTTTCCCCCACAGCGGCAGTGACAACATGGGCATGATCGTGACGATGGGGCTCATCCTTATCGCCGTCGGTGCTGCCGGGTGAGGAGCCCGAGGATGTCTTGTGAGTGGCTTCTCCACGAAAGGGCGTCGCCTGACAGGCCGTTGGAGTGGGCCGGCATGAGCCGTGGACGGCGACGCGAAGGCGCGTGCGCCGGCCGCTCAACGGCTTTGCGTTGGGCGTCATAAACATGTTGCGCTTGGCAGACTGGGTGTCGGTGAAGCACTGCTTCGACTTCGAGCCGTCCTCGGGTAGCTACACAAGACAGCACCTGCCCGAGCCACGGAGGTCTTTGCACGGGTTCGTCGGTTTCGCCCAAGAGCTCCGGCTCGGTCGGGGCAAGAAGGCCCTCAGCGCTGTGTACCGCGACGGGCCCACATCTACGTTTCAGTCGGTCAAGCATTGTGGCCCCTCCATTCGCGAGACGTAACGATCGAGCACAATTCGAGGCTCTTCACTTCGGAATTAATAGTCCGCGCTGGTGCCGGAGGCTGCCCGCGCTGAAGGAGGTATACACATGAATGCGGTGGTCAAGACCCGGCAGGGCGAGGTGCGGGGCAGCCTTGCCGACGGCGTGCACACGTTCAAGGGCATCCCCTACGCGGCGCCCCCTTTCGGCGCCCATCGGTTCCGGCCGCCACAGCCGGTTGGGCCGTGGAGCGGCGTGCGAGACGCCCTCACCTTTGGCGCGGAGCCACCCCAGCCGCGTCCTGATCCGCAGATGCAGGCACTCGTCCCAGATCCTGCCGTCCCCGGTGAAGATTGCCTGAACCTCAACATCTGGTCCCCCGCCCTTGGGTCGGCTGGGCTACCGGTCATGATCTGGATTCACGGCGGCATGTTCGAGGTCGGATCGGGTGCGACCTACGACGGCAGCCGCTTCGCCCGCGACGGCATCGTCTGCGTGACCATCAACTACCGTGTCGGTGCCGACGGCTTCCTCTATCTCGGCGACGGCAACGCCAACCTCGGCCTGCTCGACCAGGTCGCCGCCCTCGCATGGGTACGGGAGAACATCGCCGCCTTCGGCGGTGATCCCGGTAACGTCACCATCTTCGGCGAGTCGGCGGGTGCGATGAGCGTCGGCATGCTGCTTTCCATGCCCCGTGCCGACGGTCTGTTCCGGCGCGCCATCGCCCAGAGCGGGGCGGCTCATCAGGTGATGTCGGCCGCGACCGCGCGGCAGGTCGGCCGGTACCTCGCGGAGCAGCTTGGCGTCGAAGCCACCCGAGAGGCGATCGCGGCGGTCCCCGTCGATAGCCTGCTTGCCGCGCAGGCGGAGCTGAAGGCCGATCTTCTCGCGCATCCCGACCCAGACCGCTGGGGCGGTGAGGTGGTGACCAGCACGCTGCCGTGGCAGCCGGTGGTCGACGGCGACGTCATCCCCGCGCGTCCGATCGATCGGATCGTTGCCGGAGCCGGCGCGCGTGTCGACGTCATGGTCGGCACGAACACCGACGATTGGAGACTGTTCGTGGTGGCCAGTGGCGCGATCGATCACATCAGCGACGAGGTCCTGACCGGGGCAGTGACGGGCCACGGATACCAGGCTGTGGCGGCCTACGGGCTCCCGGTCGAGATAGCACTGGCCGCCTATCGGGCGGCATATCCGAGCGCGAGCCCCGGCGATCTGCTCGCGGCAATCCAGACCGACTGGTGGTGCCGGATTCCCGCCATCCGCCTGGCCGACGCACACGCCAAGAGCCCCGCGGCGACCTTCATGTATGAGTTCGCCTGGCGCTCACCGGCGTTCAATGGACTCCTCGGTGCCTGTCATGGGCTCGAGATCGGCTTCGTCTTCGACACCCTCGACAAGGGCCCCGACCAGATGTTGGGTCCGCTTCTGGGAACGGACCCGCCGCAACAGCTCGCGGACACCATGCACGCCGCCTGGGTTGCGTTTGCCACCGACGGAGACCCCGGTTGGCCGAAGTACGACCTCAGCCGCAGGGCGACCATGCGCTTCGATACGACCTCGGAGGTCGTGGACGACCCGCGATCCGTGGAGCGGAAGCTGTGGGCAGGTGTGCGTTAAGGCCAGGGAAATGCGAGCTTGTAGTTTCGGTGGCCGGAGCGAGGTGGCCGGCGCCGCTGAGCTTTAGCGTCAGACACGAGGAGGGGCGTTGGGCGGCCGGGTGCATGGTACGAATCGCTCGGCAAGCCTTCATGGACTCCACCGAACGCCGTCTTCGGGCCGGTCTGGTCTGTACTCTACCTGCTCATGGGGATGGCGGCGTGGCTCGTGTGGCGACGGGCGGGCTTCGGCGGAGCTTCGCGATGTGGCGGATGACCCCCGGGCTGGCGTCTACCCACCCCCATGGCAAGACGGGCCAACGTGAGTAGGGCGGCGGCAGAGGCCTGGGACTCTGGCAACGCCTACGAGCGGTATGTTGGGCGTTGGAGCCGAACGGTCGCGACCGAGTTTCTTCGTTGGCTCGGACCTCGTCCGGGCCTGGCCTGGGCTGATGTCGGCTGCGGTCCGGGGACATTGGCGTCCACCATCCTGACGATGTGTGAGCCGTCGTTGGTCTCCGGCGTCGACTCGTCGGAGGGCTTCGTGTCCCTGGCACGGGAACGCATCAGCGACCCGCGGGCCCGCTTCGAAACCGGCGACGCGACTCACTTACCGTGGGATTCGGCTGTCTGGGACGTAACGGTCGCTGGCCTGGTCCTCAACTTCGTGCGCGATCATGATTCCATGGTGCGAGAGATGGCGAGAGTGACAAGACCGGGGGGATCGGTAGCGGCGTACGTCTGGGACTACGCCGGCGGAATGCAGATGATGCGGCACTTCTGGGATGCAGCCGTGGCCGTGAGCCCCGATGACGCGAAGCTCGATCAGGCCGAACGATTTCCTCTTTGCCAGCCCGGGCCGCTCCAGGCATTGTTCGAGAGGGTGGACCTCAAGGCGGTGACGGTTCGCGCCATCGAGATTCCAACCGTTTTCCAGAACTTCGACGACTATTGGAAGCCGTTCCTTGGCAGGACAGGCGCTGCCCCGACCTATCTGGCCTCGGTGGGTGACGAAGTGCGCGAGCGAATCCGGCTGTACCTCGAGTCGCGTCTTGCATCGACGCCAGACGGGCCGATCGAGCTGACCGCTCGAGCGTGGGCGGTTCGGGGCGTTGTTTGATGACGCACACAGCGGAGGCGGCGTCAGCTTGTCCGTTGGGTCATGCTGAACCAGTTGCCCGAGTCGTCTTTGATGAGGGCCTCGATCCCATACGGGCGCTCGGTGGGCGGCTGCAGGAACTCCACGCCCCGTGCCCTGAGCTCCTCGTAGGTCTTGCGGCAGTCGGCCGTGGCGAGCACACCGGCACCGAACACCCCCTTCTGCACCAGCCCGCGGATGGTGTCGGAGGTGGCCTCGTCCATCATCGGCGTCGGCTTGACGGGCATCAGGATGAGCTCGAAATCGGGCTGGCCTTTGGGCGCCACGGTCAGCCACCGGAAGGACCCCATGGTGACGTCTGCACGCAACTCGAAGCCAAGCTTCTCAGTGTAGAACGTCTTGGCGCTATCCTGGTCGAGCACGAACACGGACGCATGCGACACGCGCTGGATCATGGTGGGCTTCCTCCATGTGAGCGAGGCTGCTACAACGGCGCGCCGGGCGCTTCTCGAAAGTTGCGATTCTACCGGCGGCTCAGACGCCTGCCGCCACGTTCCCGTAGTGGTTCCAGAAGCACCAGGGGATTGCGAGTTGGGCGAGCCCGTGAGGCTGCTGCGCCACCCGCCAGATACGGCGCCGCCACTCGCTCGGCGGGCACCCGACTCGCTGGGTGAAGAGTGCACTGAAGGACCCCAGACTGGAGAAGCCCACGTCGAAGCACACCTCGGTGACCGAGCCAAGTGGCGGCATATGTTCAGCTTGTGGGCGGGTGACCTGTGCTGCGTGTTTGCGTCCCGACGAGAAGACCGGCAAGCCCCAGGCTCAGCGGTGTCGTGTTTGTCGTTCGGCAAGCGGTCGCGCCCTGCTTGGATCTGAAGGATCGCTATGACCACGATGCCAACAACGAAGTATGCGAAGAGCGCCGATGTTCACATCGCCTATCAAGTGGTGGGCGAGGGCGCCCAGAACCTCGTACTGGTGCCGGGCTGGGTGTCGCACATCGAGTACGCCTGGGAGGACCCGTCCTTTTCCCATTTCTTGCGGCGCCTCGCGTCCTTCTCACGGCTCATCCTCCTCGATCGACGGGGCACCGGACTGTCAGACCGCGTGAATGAACTACCCACCCTCGAGCAACGGATGGATGACGTCCGGGCGGTGATGGACGCCGCAGGCGCTGAGCGGGCGGCGTTGTTCGGTCTATCCGAGGGTGGCCCGATGTGCTTGACGTTCGCGGCCACTTATCCGTCCCGAACCTCGGCACTGGTACTGTACGGGACCTTTGCGCGGTTGATGCGTGCTCCCGACTACCCGATTGGCGTCCCGGCCGAGCTGTTGGGGCAGTTCCTAGAGCGCGTTGAGGAGTCCTGGGGCACCGGCTCCATGAGCGCCGACTACTTCGCCCCCAGCATGGCCCGCGAAGAGGCGTTTCGGCGATCGTGGGCACGCTTCGAGCGCCTCGGCGTGAGCCCGTCCGGGATCAAGGCATTGCTTCGCATGGCCCAGGAAACCGACGCGCGGCACGCGCTTCCCGTTATTCGTGTCCCAACGCTCATCATGCACCGTGAGGGCGATCGAGTCATTCACGTGGAGGGCGCTCGATACATCGCCGACCGCATTCAGGGGGCAAAGTACGTGGAGCTCCCCGGACCCGACCATTTCCCATGGGTCGGCGACACCGACGCCATCCTCGACGAGGTCGAGGAGTTCCTCACTGGTGCGCGGCGCGGCCAAGAGCCTGACCGGGTCCTGGCCACGGTCATGTTCACTGACATCGTTGGCGCGACGGAGCGCGCTGTCGCGCTGGGTGACCGGCGGTGGCGCGATCTGCTCGACAGCCACCACACCGTGATCCGTGAGCAGCTCACCCGGTTCCGCGGCCGTGAGATCGATACCGCCGGCGACGGCTTCTTGGCGGCCTTCGACGGGCCAGCCCGCGCCGTCCGCTGTGCTGGCGCGATCGTGCGGGAGATGCGCCGCCTGGGTCTGGAGATCCGGGCCGGGCTCCACACGGGGGAGTGCGAGATCCTGGGGGACAAGCTCAGCGGCATCGCGGTCCACACGGGGGCGCGCGTCGCATCACTGGCCGGCGCCGGCGAGGTGCTCGTGTCGGGCACCGTGAAGGACTTGGTTGCTGGGTCCGGAATCACGTTTGAAGACCGCGGCGTCCAGGTTCTCAAGGGGCTCCCGGGTGAATGGCATCTCTATGCCGTCGCGTCCGGATAGGCCTCCGGCAGCCTCAGGCCACCGGTGAAGCTGAGCGTTGGGCAGCGCGAAGGAGATGTCGTGAAGACCCTGGCGTTCGTGTTCGGCCTTTGCATCAGCGCTGTCGGCGTTATCGGCATCCTGGCGCCGTCCGACCTGGTCTGGATTGCCCAACACTTCGTCACTTCCGGCGCGTTCTACGTCATCGCTACGGTCCGAATCGCTTTTGGTCTCATCCTGATCTCGGTGGCATCGGCTTCCCGCGCGCCAAAGGCGCTCCGCGTGTTGGGCTACGTCATCTTGATCCTCGGGGTTACGACGGCTCTCACGGGTCTCGTGGCAATCGGGCGAGCTCGAGGCGCCATCGAATGGTGGTTGCAGAAGGGATCGGGCCTCGTACGACTCACGAGCGTACTTCTGCTGTCCCTCGGAGGCTTCGTCGCCTACGCCTGCGCCCCGGCCCGACTGAGCGGTCGGGGACATAGGTAGTATCCGGACCGTACCGCATGACGTCTACCCTCGCACTGAAGCGGAACGCCGGCTCGCATCCGCTCGCCGCGGCCGCTCACCGCGTACGATAGGTAGACAACTCATGACTTACACGGAAGCGGACTTCGATCGCCTCTCGTGGCACGACTGTCACATCTGGGCGGTCGAACTCCGCGCTGGCGATCCAGATGATGGGGACTGGACCAGCGATCTCGCGCTCGACCTCGATTTCATCGTGGAGTGGATCTGCGGCGTTGGCGGCGGGGGGCAGTTTCGGGTCGCACCGGCAACGCTGGTCTTCCACGGGGTCACTGATCCGAAGATCGACATTGACTGGGGGCGTTCAGGTTTTCAGGTCGCGATGCATCCGGTGTCGATTGGCACGCTAGAGCGTGAACCGATCGAGAATCAGAAGGTGCACCTCGGCCGTCCCTACTACAGTTGGAGAATCCGGCTCAACTGGCCCGACTCGAGCGAGATCGCCTTCGGTGCCGTAGGCTTCACGCAGACCCTGCGTGCGGAGCCCGTCCTGAGCGAGAGGCAACACCTGTCGCTCAAAGAGAGGGGCCGCCTAACAGGGCGATAAACTGACGGGCGCCTGCGGCGCCCGCAGCTATTGCACAAGCGGCGATGACTCGGCTCACCCGGGTGCGCCCTTCCGCGTCTCCGCGGCGGCCTGGCCGTCCTCTCCCTCAGGTCTCGACCGGCGTATCAGCCCGCGCTCCCCATTCGCTCCAGGAGCCGTCGTAGACCGCGGCGTCGCGTCGTCCGATCAGGTACAGCGCCAGCGCGAGCACCGAGGCGGTGACGCCCGAGCCGCACGTGGTGACGATCGGCCGGCCGAGATCGACGCCGGCCGCGGCGACCGGCCCGCGCAGCTCGTCCGGCGATTTCAGCGTACCGTCGGGACGGTAGAGCGTCTCGTAGGGGAGGTTCAGGCTGCCGGGGATGTGGCCGCCGCGCAGTCCCGCGCGCGGCTCCGGCTCGGTGCCCGCGAAGCGGCCGGCACTGCGCGCGTCCAGCACCTGGGCCGCGCGACTGGCGATGTTGGCGCGCATCGCCTCCACGTCGCGCACCAGCTCTGGCCGTAGCCGCGCCGTGAACGGGCGGCGCGCGGGGGCCGGGGCGCCGCTCTCGACCGGTCGCCCTTCCGCCCGCCACTTCTTGAGACCGCCGTCGAGCACGGCCACCGCGTCGTGGCCGAACGCCCGGAACGTCCACCAGACGCGAGCGGCGCTCACGACGCCGCGCACGTCGTAGACGACCACACGGTCGGCGTTGCCGATGCCGAGGGCTCCGACCGCTGCTCCGAACTGCTCCGCGCTCGGCAGCATGTGGGGCAGGGAGGTCGTGCGGTCGGCGATCGCGTCGACGTCGAAGAACGCAGCACCCGGGATGTGGGCGGCCTCGAACTCGGCGCGGGCGTCGCGCTTGAGCTGCGGCATGTGCCAGGTGCCGTCCAGCACGCGCACGTCGGGCTCGCCCAGGTGCTTGGCCAGCCACTCGGTCGTGACGACGGCGTCCATCACCGCGACTCCGGGATGAGCGGAACGGGGCTCACGCCCTCGTAGTCGAGCGCTTCCTCCCACGCGAGGTACGCCTCCATCGCCGCCCGGCCGCGCTCGTAGGGCTTGGGCACGATATCGTCCGCCTCGTCGGCGAGACGCGTGGCGCCACGCTCGAGCGGGCGGCCCGCCGCCTCCCACGCGCGAGTGCCACCGGCGAGGACGCGGGGCTGGTAGCCCAGGTCCTTCAGCCTGACGGCGGCCAGCGTCGAGGCGACGCCGTCGCGGCAGGTCACCACGACCGGCCGCGCGCGGTCCGGCGCGAGCGCCGCGATGTGGTCTTCGAGCCGGCTGCGACAGATCCACGTCGTGCCCGGCACGTGACCGCGCGCGTAGGCATCGCTCTGGTCCACGTCGATGATCACGGCGTCGCCCAGGTCGCCCGGCGGGATCGTGGTCACCGCCGCCCGGGCGGCGTCGAGACCGACCGGCGTCGCCGGCGGATGTCCGGTCTCGGTCGCGCCCCCGGCTTCCACCCAGGCGGGCAGGCCGCCCGCCAGCACGGCCACGTCGGGAAAGCCCATGCGCTTGAGCCACGCCGCCGTCAGCGTCGCGCGCGCGAATCCGTCGCAGGCCAGGACGATCGTCGAGTCCCGCACGGCGATGGCCTCGTCGGTGGCCTGCACGGCCTGGCCGCCCGGCACCCACAGGGCGCCGGCGATGTGGCCGGCCGCGTACTCCTCGCGCGTGCGGACGTCGAGCAGGTAGGCGTTGCGCTCGCCCCGACGCGCGAGCGCCGCCCGCAGCTGCTCGGGCGTCACGAACGCGATCTTGTCCTCGGCGGCGACACGCTTGGCGATCAGCGCGGCGGCCGCGCGACTGCGCGGGGTCGCGGCCGGCGGCCAGCGGCTGGCGCCGCGCTCGAGCGTGAGGCCGGCCAGCTCCCAGCCCATCGTGCCGTTCTCCAGCGCCGCGATCGGGTTCGGCAATCCCATGCGACGCAGCGACTCGGCGCCGATGTAGGAGCGCGTGCGGCCGCCGCAGTGCACGATGATCGGCTGGTCGGGACGCTTGATCAGCTCGGTGATGCGAAACACCAGCTCGCCGCCCGGCATGCTGATGGCTCCGGGCACGCAGCCACGCGCGTACTCCTCCGGCGTGCGCGAGTCCACGATGACCATGTCATCCCCGCGCGCGATGCGGTCGGCCAGCTCGCGCGGCGGGATCTGCGGCGTCTTGTGCTCGTGCAGTGCCCGCTCGCCGAACACCTTGCTGGGCACGTTGATGCCCTGGACGGTCGGCCGTCCGGCCGCGCGCCAACCGGCCAGGCCGCCGTCGAGCACGCGCACGTCGCGGTAGCCCATCGACAGGGCCGTGGCGCGGGCGCGCGCGGACAAGGCGCCGCCGTCGGCGTCCACCAGCACGAGCGGCGTGACCGGCGCCGGTACCAGCGCGGGCAGCCGGAGCTCCAGCAGGCGCCGGGGGAGCGCCGTCGTGCGGAAGATGTGACCGCGCTCGTAGGCGCCGCGCTCTCGGACGTCGAGGACGGCGTGCGGTGCGGTCGAGGTCAGGAGCGCGGCGAGGGCGGCCGGCGTGATGCGGTCCTGGGGGGTCGTCATGGCGCCTCAGCCTACCACCCGGATGCGGTCAGTTGTACCGGACCACCTCGCTCAGCGCCGAGCGCAGATTCTGACGCACGGCCTCGAGGTGCGGATGCACCGTGAGCGCCCGGCGGAACAGCGCCGCCGCGGGACCGAACTGCGAGAGCGCCATGTGGCACAGGCCCTGCCCGGCCAGCGCGCCGAAATGGTGTGGCTTGCGGTCGAGAGTCTCGCGGCAGTCGGCGATCGACCCGTCGTAGTCCTCGGCGAGGTAGCGGACCGTCGCCCGCTTGTTCCACGCCTCGGCCCACTCGGGCGCCGCCTCCAGCAGCGAGGTCAGGAGTCGCTCGGCGCCGCCGAAGTCCCGTCGCTCCATCGCCGCGACGGCCTCGCCCAGCTGCCCGTCGAAGTCGGAACGGCCCGAGCGGCACCACATGGCCCACAGCGCCGCCTCGGCCTGGCCGGCCCGGGCCGGATCGTCGCCCCGAAGGATCACCAGCGCCTCTGCCTCGGTCATGGTCCTGTCTCGTGATACACCGGTACCGTGCCCCCATGGCCCTGAAAGGTGACCTGCCCATGAGCATCGTGCGCGAGTTCGAGAAGGCATTCAACAAGCAGGACGTCGACGGCCTGGTCGCCTGCTTCACCCCGGGCGGCAGCTACGTCGACACGTTCTTCGGCCCTCACACCGGCACCGCCGCCCTGCGGGCGATGTTCGAGCGGATGTTCCGCGAGGGCCGGGACTATTCCTGGAAGATGGACGTGCTCGTCGAGAGCCGGGACGCCGCCGCCGCCGAGTGGACCTTCAGCTACGTGGTCAGCGACGCGATCCCGCGCAGCGCCGGCCGCCGCGTGGGCTTCCGCGGGGCGAGCGTGTTCGAGCTGGAAGGCGGCCGCGTGGCCCGCTACCGGGAGTATTTCAACGAGGGCGTGGCGCTCCTGCAGCTCGGATTCAAACCGGAGTCGACCGCCAAGGTGCTCGCCCGCAAGGTCTAGGCGCTACCGCTCGAAGTCCGGAGCCAGGCGCGCCAGCGCGACGGCGCCGAGCGAGAGTGCCAGATCGCGGAGCACGACGTCGTAGTGGCCGGGCAGGATCAGCAGGTTGACGGCGATCGCCCACAGCCAGACGGCCACCAGCCAGCCGCCGGCGCCCGGCCGGAACGCCACCATGAGCGCGGCCAGGATCTCGAGCACGCCCACGGCGTGCATGATCGACCGGGGTGAGACACCGAGCAGGTCGGACACGTCGGGCGCGAGATAGTCCCCCCAGGGT
>Ga0134124_10003659_pt1 | contig 12370 bp, 9 predicted proteins | sample KB304_FD_96880 | JGI IMG/M metagenome (GOLD analysis project Ga0134124, IMG submission 96880) | Terrestrial soil microbial communities without Nitrogen fertilizer from Kellogg Biological Station, Michigan, USA - KB3-0-4 | ecosystem: Environmental > Terrestrial > Soil > Unclassified ... | reverse complement strand
TACTTCTACGAGCCGAGCTTCGTCGAGTGCAACAAGCGCGCGCCGGGCTCGGGCTGCGCGGCGCGCCCCGGCCATCACCGCATGCACGCGATCGTCGGGCACAGCGAGCTGTGCATCGCGACCTATCCGGGCGATATGGCGGTCGCCCTGCTGGCGCTCGACGCCATCGTCCAGGTGGCCGGACCCGACGGCGATCGCGCCATTCCGATCGGCGAGCTCCATCGCCTGCCGGGCGACACGCCGCACCTCGACACCAACCTGCGCCGCGGCGAGCTGATCACCGCCGTCGATCTGCCGCTGCCCGCCGCGCCGCGTTCGTTCTATCTCAAGGTGCGCGATCGGACCTCGTATGCCTTCGCGCTGGTGTCGGTGGCGGCGGTGCTCGAGCAGGACACGCAGGGTGTGATCCGGCGGGCCCGGCTCGCCCTGGGCGGCGTCGCCCACAAGCCGTGGCGCGTGCCCGAAGCCGAGGCGCGTCTGTTCGGCCGCCCGGCCGGCGACGAGGCCTGGCGGGCGGCCGCCGAGGTGGCGCTGCCGGAGGCACGCCCGATGCGCGACAACGCCTTCAAGGTGGAGCTCGCCCGCCGCAGCATCGTGCGGGCGCTGGCGGCGACGGCGGTCCTGGCATGAGCGTGATCGGCCGGGCGCTGGATCGCATCGAGGGCCGCGCCAAGGTCACCGGCCGCGCCCGCTACAGCGGCGAGCAGTCGATCGCGAACGTCGCCCACGCCGCCCTCGTGACGAGCACGGTGGCCAAGGGCCGCATCGTCTCCATGGAGACGCGCGACGCCGAGCGGGCGCCGGGCGTCCTGGCCGTGCTCACCCACCGGAATGCGCCGCGCCTGGCCCGCTCGCCGGACGACACCAGCGACGGGTCCAACGCGCTCGACCTCCTGCAGCGCGGCGTCGTGCGGTATGCGAACCAGCCGATCGGCGTGGTCGTCGCGCAGACGCTGGAGGAGGCGCACGAGGCGGCCGTCCTGGTCGAGGCGCGGTATGCCGTCGAGCCGCACGAGGTGCTGCTCGAGCCGCGCCTCGGCGAGGCGGCGCCGCCGGGCGACGACGATCCGCCGGCGGCGAGTTCACGGGGTGACGTCGAGGGCCGCCTCCGCGACCCCGAGATCCGGATCGAGCAGGTCTACCGCACGCCGTTCGAGACACACAGCCCGATGGAGCCGCACGCGACGCTCGCGGTGTGGGACGGTCCCAAGTCCCTCACCCTCTACGACGCCACCCAGGGCATCTTCGACTGCCGCGATCGCGTCGCCGAGCTGCTGGGGCTGTCGCTCGATGACGTGCGGGTGGTCTCGGAGTACCTCGGCGGCGGCTTCGGGAGCAAGGGCCCGACGTGGTCGCACGTCGTGCTCGCGGCCATGGCCGCTCGCCACGTGCAGCGTCCCGTGAAGCTGGTGCTGCGGCGCCCGCAGATGTTCGGCCCGGTCGGCTTCCGGTCCCAGACGCGCCAGGCGATCGTCCTGGGGGCCATGCGCGACGGCACGCTCACGGCGCTGCGCCACGACACCGTCATGCACACCTCGTCCTTCGACGAGTTCGTGGAGACGGCCGGCCTGCCCGCGCGCATGCTCTACGCCTGTGCGAACGCCGCCACGTCGCACCGACTGGTCCGCTCGGACATCGGCACGCCCTCGTACATGCGGGCGCCCGGCTGGGCGCCCGGCACCTTCGCGCTGGAGTGCGCGCTCGATGAGATGGCGGAGGCGGTCGACATGGATCCCGTGCAATTCCGGCTGAAGAACTACGCCGAGGTCGATCCCGAGGCGGGCCGGCCGTGGTCGAGCAAGGCGCTGCGCGAGTGCTATCAGCTGGGCGCCGAGCGCTTCGGCTGGGGTCGCCGCCCGGGCCGGCCGGGCTCGCTGCGCGACGGCCACGCGCGGGTCGGCTGGGGCATGGCGAGCAGCGTCTATCCGACCCATCGCAGCGCCGCCGGCGCCCGCGCGACACTCCGTGCGGACGGCACGCTGCTGGTGGAGAGCGGCACTCAGGATCTCGGCACCGGCACCTACACGGTCATGTTGCAGGTCGCCGCCGACGCCCTCGGCCTGCCGCCCCAGCGCGTCGAGTTCCGACTCGGCGACACCGACTTCCCGCAGACGCCGGTGTCCGGCGGCTCGATGACGGCGGCCAGCGTCGGCCCCGCGGTGCTCGCCGCGGTGTTCGCGTTGCGCGACAAGCTGATCGACCTCGCCATTCACGACGCGCGCTCGCCGGTGGCCGACGCCCGGGCGGCCGACGTCGTCGTCGACGACGGCCGGGTGTTCCCGCGCGACGATCCGAGCCGGGGCGAGACGCTGCGGGCGCTGCTGGCCCGGCAGCGCGTCGCCGAGGTGGAGGCGCTGGGCGAGGCCGAGCCCGGCGACGAGGCCGAGCGGTACGCGATGTACGCGTTCGGCGCGCAGTTCGCCGAGGTGCGCGTGGACGCCGACCTGGGGCAGCTCCGCGTCACGCGCCTGGTGGGTGTCTTCGACGTCGGCCGCGTGCTGAACGCCAAGACCGCGCGCAGCCAGCTCCTGGGCGGGATGGTGGGCGGCATCGGCATGGCGCTGCACGAGCACACGGTGATGGACGATCGGCTCGGGCGCTTCGTCAACGCCAACCTGGCCGACTACCACGTGCCCGTGAACGCCGACGTGCCGGCGATCGACGTGGCGTGGATCGAGGGCGCCGCCGATCCCTACGCCAACCCGCTCGGCGTGAAGGGCATCGGCGAGCTCGGCATCACCGGGACCGCCGCGGCGATCGCCAACGCCGTGTACCACGCCACCGGCCGTCGAATCCGCGACCTGCCGATCACGCTCGATCGCTTGTTGTGAAGTGTGGGGGCCGGGCCGCGGTCCCCCACCGTCACTACTTCCTGGTGGGCTGCAGGTACATCGTCACCACGCGCTGTCCGACTTGCCGGCCGAGGTCGAGCCCATCCTCGCAGGCGCTGCGGAAGTGAATACCCGCGTAGACGCGGGAATCCGCGCTCTCGCGAGCGGCCTGGGAGAAGCTCGTGAATGATCGTGTGATGCCCTCGAACGGCTTGCCACTCTTGAACGAGAAGCTCGCCTGGTCGCCGCCCAGGACGCTGGCGAGGACGACGGCGGCCGCGGAGCTGAAGGTGCTCTGCGTCGAAGGATAGTCCGACACCGCGGGGGTGTTCTGGTGACTGTCCCAGGTCGGATCGCCGACCGTCGCATCGTTGCCGTCGTGATCACCCTCGCGGATGGCCGTGACCGGGCGCCAGGAGTCGTACACGTAGCGGATCTTGAAGCCCGCGATGTACGCGTCGGCCATCGCGAGGTTCACGAGGGCCAGCAGCCGGGCGCTGTCCCGCGCATCGAGGCCGCGGGAGACGGACACCGTGCGGGCGATCGAGTTCCACGCCCCGGGGCCCTCGAACCAGAACCGCGCGATCTCCGTCTGCTCGGCCGTGCGGGCGGCGCTGACCTTGCCGCCGACGCTCTTCACCTCGTTGAAGTCTCGTGCGTAGGTCGGGCTCGTCAGGGTCGGAGGGCCCGGAAGCCAGAACTGCGACGCTGACAGCAGGGTGAACGGGGTGACGTTGCCCCAGCCGGGGAGCGCCGAGGGTCCGTAGCCCCGCGCCGCGTCCGGATTGGCGATCGGCGGATTCGCGGGCACCGGGTTCGGATGCGGTCGCCACTTTCCCGTCCCTACGCCCGGCGTGTACGGGACGTCCCGGGTAGCCCCGTCGTCCCGGCGCAGGGTGAGCATCGCGGCGCCGGCCGCCCTGCCGACTGCCACGCCGGTGTTCCGCGCCGGGCCGTCGGCGATGCGGGCGAGCGAGGCCGCGTAGGCCTGATCGACCAGGGCCAGGGCGGCGCCCTTCTGCGCCGGCGTCCCGGCGCTGCTCACGGCTCCCACCAGCACCGTGTGGGCGGCGGCGGCCACCGCGGCCTCCGGTGATGCGGCCGGATTGCGCGCCCCCTGGAAGTAGTACGCGTCGTACCGGCGGTCGATCGAGTTCAGGGCGTCGTGCACCGCCCCCTGCACCATGGCGAGGGTGCGCGTGGCTACGATGTTGTTCTGGCCGTTGGCCTCGATGGCCTTCATCGTCGTCTCGTTCCACTGGAGCACTTCGTTGGCCGCGACCGGCGCGGCGACGGCAAGAGCGAGGAGACAGATCGTCAGAGCGGTCGGGATCGTCCGCATGGTCGTCTCTCCTCCGGGCAATGGGCCGGCGATGGGTTTGTCGCGATACCGGTGGTGTCGATGTCCTCCTTGCAGGGATAAATAGTCGATCCTGGGTTCGGGCCCGCGCGCTGTCAAGAGCCCACGTGGCCGTTGCCTCCACGCGCCACTGCCACTACGATCCCTCCATGACGCCCTTCACCGGTGCGGAGTTCCTCGACAGCCTGCGCGACGGGCGCGAGATCTGGATCTACGGCCAGCGCGTCAAAGAAGTCACCACGCACCCGGCCTTCCGCAATCCGGCCCGCATGCTGGCCCGGCTCTACGACGCCTTGCACGATCCGGCCCAGCGCGAGGTGCTCACCTGCCCGACCGACACCGGCTCCGGCGGGTTCACCCACCGGTACTTCCGGGCGCCGGCGAACGCCGACGATCTCGTGGCGGCGCGTGATGCGATCGCCGCGTGGGCGCGGCTGACCTACGGCTGGATGGGGCGCTCGCCGGACTACAAGGCGGCGTTCCTGGCCACGCTGGGCGCCAACGCCGCCTACTACGCGCCCTTCGAGGAGAACGCCCGGCGGTGGTACCGGGCGGCGCAGGAGCGCGTGCTCTTCCTCAACCACGCGCTCGTCCACCCGCCGGTGGACCGTCACCGCCCGGCCGACGAGGTCGCCGACGTCTACGTCCACGTCGAGAAGGAGACCGACGCCGGCCTCGTCATCAGCGGGGCCAAGGTGGTCGCCACCGGCTCCGCCCTCACCCACGCCAACTTCATCGCCCATCCGTCCACCGCGGCGATCAAGACCAAGGCGTTCTCGGTGGTGTTCATCGCCACGATGGACACGCCGGGCGTCAAGCTCATCTGCCGCCCCTCGTACGCGATGACCGCCGAGGTGATGGGCAGCCCGTTCGACTACCCGCTCAGCAGCCGCATGGACGAGAACGACGCCATCCTCGTGCTGGACCACGCCCTGGTGCCGTGGGAGAACGTGCTCATCTACGGCGACGTGGAGAAGTCCAACACGTTCTTCCAGCATTCCGGGTTCTTCGCCCGGGCCATGTTCCACGGCTGCATCCGGCTGGCCGTCAAGCTCGACTTCATCACGGGCCTCCTGCTCAAGGCCGTGGACGCCGTGGGCTCCACCGACAGCAAGAACGTGCAGGCCTCGATCGGCGAGGCCATCGCCTGGCGCAACCTCTTCTGGGGGCTCACCGACGCCATGGCCCGTACCCCGGCCCCGTGGGCCGGGGGCAGCGTGCTGCCGAATCCCGAGTACGCGCAGGCCTACCGCGTCTTCTCGACCGTCGCCTACCCGCGGGTGAAGGAGCTGACCGAGAGCATCCTGGGCAGCGGGCTGATCTATCTCAACTCGCACGCCGCCGACTTCCAGTCGCCCGAGCTGCGGCCCTATCTCGACAAGTATCTGCGTGGCTCCGACGGCACCGACGCCGTGGCACGCATCAAGCTCATGAAGCTGCTGTGGGACGCGATGGGCACGGAGTTCGGCGGCCGCCACGAGCTCTACGAGCGAAATTATGCGGGCGCCGCCGAGACCGTGCGGCTCATCACCTGGCAGATGGCCCACGGCAGCGGCGCCGCCCAGGGCTTCCGCGACTTCGCCGAGCGGTGCATGGCCGAGTACGATCTCGACGGCTGGACGGCGCCCGACCTCGTCAACCCCGACGACATCAACTTGTTTCTGAAAAAGCCCCGGTAAACTGAAGCCCATGAGATCCGACGACACTCCGGTCGGCCGCTTGCTCACCCGCAGGGAGGTCGTGGCCCTGCTCGGTATTGCGGGATCCGGTCTCATGGCTCGGCACGCCTCGGCGGCCCCGGCGCCCGCCTGCGTCGTGCGCCCCGAGCAGACCGAGGGCCCGTACTTCGTCGAGGAGCGCCTCGTCCGATCGGACATCCGCTCGGATCCGGCGAGCGGCGAGGTCCGGCCGGGCGCCGTGCTCCAGCTCGCGTTCAACGTCTCCGCGCTCCGCGGCGACGCCTGCGCGCCGCTGCCCGGCGTGGTCGTGGACGTATGGCACTGCGACGCGCTCGGCGCGTACTCCGACGTGCGCGATCCCCGGGGCAGCACGGTGGGGCAGAAGTTCCTGCGCGGAGCCCAGACGACGGACGCCGCCGGGGCCGCCCGCTTCATGACGATCTATCCGGGCTGGTATCAGGGCCGGGCGGTGCACATCCACTTCAAGGTCCGGACGGCGCCGGCCGCCGCCCGCGGCCACGAGTTCACCTCGCAGATCTACTTCGACGACGCGGTCACCGACCAGATCCATGCGCTCGAGCCCTACGCCCGGCGTGGCCAGGGCCGCCTGCGCAACGACGGCGACGGCCTCTTCCGCCACGGCGGGCGCCAGCTGCTGGCGGCCGTCGCGCGCAGCGGCCAGGGCTACGCGACCACGTTCGACCTCGCCGTGAGTCTGTAGCCGGGGGCCCCGACACGGCCCCCGGTCGGTCGGGGCGAGCTTCTACGCCAGGCTCGGCCGCAGCAGCTCGATCATCCGGTCGATCTCGTCGCCCGACACGGTCAACGCCGGCATGAAGCGTAGCGTGTCGGGGCGCGGCGCGTTGATCAGCAAGCCCCGCTCGCGGGCGCCATCGACGACCTTCTGCGCCTCGCCGTGGTGGAGGGCGAGGGCCAGCAGCAACCCGCGGCCGCGTACGTCGCCCTGGCCACACTCCGAGGACAGCGCGCGGAGCTGCTCGGCGAGATAGGCGCCGGTGTCACGCACGGAGGCGAGGAAGGCCGGCGCGTTCACGGTCTCCATCACGGCGCAGCCGACCGCCGTCATGAGCGCGCTGCCGTTGAACGTCCCACCCTGGTCGCCGGGCTGAAAGCAGCTCACGCCGGCGCTCGCCACCAGCGCCGCCAGCGGCACGCCGCCGCCCAGCCCCTTGCCCAGCGTCAGGATGTCGGGCCGCACGCCGGCGTGCTCGAAGCCGTAGAGCCGGCCGGTGCGACCGATGCCGGTCTGGATCTCGTCCAGGATCAGCAGCACGCCGCGTGCCCGGGTCAGCGCGCGCAGCCCACGCAGATAGTCGTCCGTCGCCGGGACAACGCCGGCCTCGCCCTGGATCGGCTCCACCATGACGGCGACCGTGCGCTCGGTGATGGCCGTGGCCATGGCGCCGAGATCGTTCAGCGGGACCTTGCTGAAGCCGGGCACCTTCGGCTCGAACAGGGGCTCGAAGGCGGGCTTGCCGGACGCGGCCATCGTGGCCAGCGTGCGTCCGTGGAAGCCGCCGTGCGTCGTCACGATCTCGAAGGCGCCCTCACGATGCAGGCGTCCCCACTTGCGGGCCAGCTTGATGGCGCCCTCGTTGGCCTCCGCACCGCTGTTGCAGAAGAACACGTGGTCCAGCCCGCTGGAGTCGGCCACCAGCGTCGCCAGCCGCGCCATCGGCGCGTTGTAGTAGGCCGGGCTGCAGTTGATGAGCAGCTCGGCCTGCGCACGCAGCGCCTCCACCATGACGGGGTGGCTGTGGCCCAGGCAGTTCACCGCCCAGCCCTGCACGAAGTCCAGATACGCGCGGCCGTCGGCGTCGCGCAGCCACGAGCCCGTGCCCTGCACCATCACCGCCGGCGGCCGGTCGGTGATCTTCATGACGTGATCGAGCGTCTCGCTCATGGCTGGTGATCCTCCGCCGACCATGGTGGGCGCAGTCGTCCGGCGTCGCCAATCAAAGCTCGTGATCGGAACGATCACGCGCGCTGATCGATCAGGAATAGAGCTCGCCGGGATGGAGGAGCCGGAGCACCGTGCGAAACAACGGCCGCGCGATCGAGGGGAAGATCTGCCAGGCCACGAAGATGCCGAGGAGCGAGAAGGCCGGATTCGAGACGAACGCGCGGAGCGCAGCGGCCGCCCGCTCCGGCAGGAGGCCGCCGATCGCCGAGGCGCCGTCCAGGGGCGGAAACGGCAGCATGTTGAACACGAAGAGCAGGACGTTGAGCACGAGCAGCACGGTCAGCATCTCGCCCACGCCGGTGAGCCAGGTCGCGCCGCCGGCGGCATCGACCAGGCGGTGGTAGCTGGCCCGGTCCGGCGAGACGAAGATCCCGGCGGCGAGTCCGGCCTTGAGCGCGCCGAACGCGCCGGCCGCAATCAATAGGTTGCCGACCGGGCCCGCGGCCGCCATGCGGGCCGCCCGGCGTGGGTGGCGCGCCGCCCACTGCGGATCGTACGGGGTGCTGGCCCAGCCGACCGCCCAGCCGTTGGTGAACGCGGTGAGCAGCGGCACCACCAGCATGCCGATCGGCTCACGCCGGATGTGCGGCAGCGGCGAGAGCGAGACCTGGCCGCCGAGGTAGGCGGTCTGGTCGCCGCCCCGCAGCGCCGCCAGCGCGTGCAGCGCCTCGTGCACCGTCGTGGAGAACAGGAAGGCGACGAACCACATCAGGCCCTGGAGGAGCTCGTTCGCCTCCATCACTCGAGGTTACAGCGGATGGCCCCGGCGCAGGGTATTCTCGTGCCGTGGGCAACACCTGGGGCCACCTGTTCCGCGTGACCACGTGGGGCGAGTCGCACGGCGCCGCCATCGGCGCCATCGTGGACGGCTGCCCGCCGCGCCTGTCCCTGTCCGAGGCCGACCTCCAGCCGGACCTCGACCGTCGCGTGCCCGGCCAGAGCGCCCTCGTGACCCAGCGCAAGGAGACCGACACCGTCAAGATCCTCTCCGGCGTCTTCGAGGGCCACACGCTCGGCACGCCCATCAGCCTCTACATCCCCAACCAGGACATGCGGCCGGGCGACTACCGCGAGGTGATGCAGAAGTACCGCCCGAGCCACGCCGACTACACCTACGAGGCGAAGTACGGCGTGCGCGACTGGCGCGGCGGCGGCCGCACGAGCGCCCGCGAGACGGCCGGCCGCGTGGCCGCCGGGGCCATCGCCCGCAAGCTGCTGGCCGAGCGCTTCCGGGTGACGGTGGTCGCCTGGGTCTCGAAGGTCGGCACGCTCGCCGTCGAGTGCGATCCCGAGCGCGTGACCCGCGACGAGGTGGATCTCACGCCCATCCGCTGTCCGGACCTGGCGATGGCCGAGCGGATGATCGCGGCCGTCGAGGCGGTGCGGAAGGACGGCGACTCGCTGGGCGGTATCGTGACCTGCGCCGTGCGCGGCTGCCCGCCCGGCTGGGGCGAGCCGGTGTTCGATCGCCTCGAGGCGGATCTCGCCAAGGCCGTGCTGAGCCTGCCCGCCAGCAAGGGGTTCGAGATCGGCTCGGGCTTCGCCGGCGCCGAGCTGCGCGGCTCCCAGCACAACGACGAGTTCTACATGGACGCCGGACGTGTCCGCACCCGCACCAACCGCTCGGGCGGCATCCAGGGCGGCATCACCAACGGCGCCACGATCTACTTCCGCGTCGCCTTCAAGCCGACCGCCACCGTCATGCGCGAGCAGCACACCGTCAGCGTGGCCCGCGAGGACACCACGATCACCGGGCGCGGCCGCCACGATCCCTGCGTGCTCCCGCGCGCGGTGCCGATGGTGGAGGCCATGGCGACGCTGACGCTGGCCGATCACGCCCTCCGCCATCAGGCGGTCGTCGGCGAGGCGCCATGATGGGCGGCGCCGCTGGGCGTGCTCGATCCGCTCGATCACGGCGATTTCCAGGCGGTCCTCGGCGACATCCTGACCCTGCTCATCGCGCTCGAGTTCAACCACACGCTGCAGTACGTCGTCAAGCAGAGCATCATCCAGACGAAGGTCGTGCTCCTCATCGCCCCGCTCGCCATCGTCCGCAAGTTCATCATTCTCGACCTGAAGTCCGTGAATCCGGGCCAGCTCCTGGGGCTGGCCGCCATCACCCTGGTCCTCGGTGCACCTACTGGTCGATGCGCGAGCGGGACGACCGCCCCGCGCACCCCTGAGACAGGAGACAGAGCCATGCCCTTCAAGCCCGCGGCCCTCGACCACGTCAACATCTACGTCCGCAACGCCGAGCGTGCGCACCGGTGGTACACGGACGTCTTCGGCCTGCACACGCAGGACATCGCCACCGTGCCGGAGACCGGCAAGATGCGCGGCGCCTTCCTGGCCTGCGATCCCGGCCACGCGCACGACATCGCGCTCTTCGAGGTGGGTGAGGACGCGCCCGCGCCCCAGAAGGGTCAGGTCGGCCTGAACCACGTCGCCTGGCGAATGGCGACCCTCGAGGATCTCGCCGAGATGTACCAGCGGCTGAAGGCTCGCGGCATTCCGCTCCACGTCGCCGACCACACCGTCTCGATCGGCGTGTACTTCTCCGATCCGGACGGCAACGGGCTCGAGGTCTACTACGAGCTGCCGCGCAGCGAGTGGCGCCGGGACCGGCCGTTCACGAACTCGACCGAGGCCGAGAAGGGCCGGTTCCCCGGCCCCTGGGACGAGGTCCTGCGCCCGGCGACCGCCGGGGCGCGTGGCTGAGATGGCCATGAAATACGGCGTCGTCCTTCCCATCTGGCAGCTCACGGTCGCCGAGGCGGAGTCGCTGGCCACGCGCGCGGAGGAGCTCGGCCTCGACGGCGTCTTCGTGCCCGACCACATCCTGGCCAAGCCCGCCACCACGCAGCACTACGGCGGCCACTGGCCCGATCCATTCTCGCTCCTGGCCTTCCTCGCCGGCCGCACGCGCCGCATCCAGCTCGGCGCCAGCGTCATCGTGCTCCCCTATCGCAACGCGCTGGTGGCCGCGAAGGCGGCGGCGACGGTCGATCAGGCTTCGGGCGGCCGCTTCATCTTCGGCGTCGGCGTGGGCTGGGACGAGGCGGAGTTCGTGGACCTGCGCCTGCCCTTCCACGAGCGCGGCAAGCTGAGCGACGACTACATCCGCGCGATCAAGGCCGCCTTCGCCAGTGACATCCCGGAGTACAAGGGCCAGTACGTGAGCTACTCGGGCGCGACGTTCTCGCCGCGCCCCGTGCAGCAGCCGCATCCCCCGATCTGGGTGGGCGGCGCGCCCGGCACGCTCTCGAGCCCGGCCGTGCGCCGCTGTGCCGAGCTGGGCGACGCCTGGCATCCGCTGGCGCTCAGCCTCGACGACATCGAGAAGGGTTACGCCACGGTGCGGGACCTCGCCGCCAAGAGCGGACGGCGCGACGCCGTCAGCCTCGCTCCGCGCAACCTGCTCGATCTCACCGACTCGCCCAGGGGGGCGGGGCGCGCGGCGTTCCAGGGATCGACGGGCGAGATCGCCTCGGACCTTCGCCGGGTGCGCGGCCTCGGCGCCACCTGGATGACGTTCGACCTGCCGCGCGCGGGCGTGCCGGCGATGATGAAGGCCATGGAGCGCCTGGCCCGCGAGGTGAAGGTCGCGGCCGCCTAGCCCGCCATCCTTCCACCCTCTCTCGTGGCAATTGCCCGGGACGGGAGCAGCCCGGGACGTCTGCCTACTTTATGGGCTCGCCGCTGCAGCCTGGCCTGATCGAGCCGAGGCCTCGGCCCCCGACGACGCTCAAGGACAAGGTCAACGCGGATCTGCTGGCCTTCGTCAGGGCGTAGCGAACGAAGGGTCGGCCGATCCGCGCAGGGCGCGCGCCAGCGGCGCTCGCAGGCGATGCGGGGTCACGCGGCGGAGGCGAACGTCGTCGCCGCCCACGAACGTTGCCAGCGAGCCCAGCGCCTCTGCCACGCCGGCCAGCGCCTCGTCCTGATCGAGCCGTGGCTCGCCGGTCGGCGGCGACACGCCCGCGGCGAGCCACGGCTCGAAGTGCACGTGTCGAATCTCCAGCCGGCGCTCGGCGCGATGGGTCTTGGCATCGACGCGGCCGATGAGGTGGCCCCGGTGGAGGATCGGTAGCGTGTAGTAGCCGTGCACCCGCTTGTCGCCCGGCGTGTAGACCTCGATGCGGTAGTCGAAGCCGAACAGCCGCGCCACACGGCCGCGATACCAGAGCAGCGAGTCGAAGGGCGACAGCAGCGTCGTCCCCTGCGCGTTCGCGGGCGCGCGCCGCGCGCGGGTGAGCGCCGGCAGGTCGCGCGCCAGCACCAGCCAGCGCACCGGGCTGCCCTCCACCTCGATCTCCTCGACGTCGCCGCGCTCCAGCATGGCGCGCAGCGGCGCCCGGCGGCCGCCCGGCCCGAACTTCGGGAAGGTCAGATAGCCGGCCACGTCGGTATCGGTCGCCGCGCCCATGGCATGGAGCGAGCGCTCGAGATGCCAGCGCTGGAACTCCTCGGGCGAGACCGGTGCGCAGGCGGCGGCGTCGGGGATCGCGCGCTCCAG
>Ga0134124_10003657_pt1 | contig 12373 bp, 10 predicted proteins | sample KB304_FD_96880 | JGI IMG/M metagenome (GOLD analysis project Ga0134124, IMG submission 96880) | Terrestrial soil microbial communities without Nitrogen fertilizer from Kellogg Biological Station, Michigan, USA - KB3-0-4 | ecosystem: Environmental > Terrestrial > Soil > Unclassified ... | reverse complement strand
TCGACGTCCTGTCGGGCGGCCGGCTGGACGTCGCGATCGGGGCCGGCTGGAACGAGCCGGAGTACCGGGCGATCGGCCTGCCCTTCGACCCGATCCGGGTTCGCCAGGCCCGGCTTGCCGAGGCGATCGCCGTCCTGAAGGGCTGCTTCGGCCCGGAGGCGTTCTCGTTCCACGGCGAGTTCTACACGATCACCGACTACGACGCCTATCCCAAGCCGGTCCAGCAGCCGCACGTCCCGTTCTTCATCGGTGGCGGCGGGCGCAAGACGCTCGAGCTCGCCGCGCGCGAGGCGGACATCGTCGGGCTGGCCCCGCGGATCCTGTCCGGCCAGCGGGCGGATGCCGGGTCGATCACGTGGGCCGCGACCGAGGAGAAGATCGGCTGGGTGCGCGAGGCGGCCGGCGAGCGCTTCGCGGACCTGTCGTTCAACGTCTACCCCTCGCAGTGGCCGATCGTCGTCACCGACGACCTGCACGCCGAGGCCCGCAAGGTCATCGACCGGATGCGCGAGCGGACCGGCGTCGAGATGACCGAGCAGGACGTCATCGACTCGCCGCACATCTTCATCGGCTCGATCGAGCGGTTCGTCGAGAAGTTCTCTGAGCTGCGCGAGCGGCTCGGGATCAACTCGTTCCTCGTCGGCAGCCTCGACGAGCTCGGGCCGGTCGTCGAACGGCTCGCCGGGACCTGACCCGGGGCTTCGGTCAGAGCTCGAGCTCGAGGTCGAGCTCGTCGCGGATCGGGATGCCGTTGGCCGCCAGGTCGCCGATCGACGGCTTGAGCTCGGCACGCGCCCGATCGACCGCACCGGGCCGGAGAGCCACGAGCCGGAAGCCTCGGCGCTGATACAACCCTAGAGCGTCGAGGTTGTCGTTCGTGGTCACGAGCCAGATCCGGGCCGTCCCGCGCCGGCGCGCCTCGTCGATGAGGGCGGAGATGAGCGCCGACCCGATGCCCTGACCCGGCGTGACGACGGCCAGGGCGGCGAGCTCGATGGCGGCGGGTCCGTCGCGCCGGAACGTCAACAGGCCGGCGGGTCGTCCCCCGAGCTCGGCGACCAGGGCCTTGCCGGCGAGCACGTCGACCAGCTCACCGCGCCGGGCCTGCATCCGCCCAGCCAGCGCGCCGTCGAGCAGGTCGGTCGCCCACGTCTCGTCACGGGCCGGCTCGTAGGTCCGGATCGCGATCTCGTGGGTTGTCGAATCCATCGAGCCATCTTGACGCCGGCGGTTTCAGCGCGCATCCTCCCCTCGGTTCGCAGTCCGAAGGCCCCACAGCGTGGCCGGCGAGCCGGAAAGGAGAGCGTCCCATGTTCGCAAGCGCCGTTGCCGCCGCGTCCGCGTCACGCCTCCGGAGGACCGCCCGCTCGTAGCTCCGCCCGTCGCCGAGCCCTCGAGACCGTCCCGACCGGGACGGTCGTTCCATGTCCGGAGCGTGACGCCGTTCGACCCGACGGCATTCCTGCGTACCGGAGATCGAATCCAGTTGTCCCGAACCCAACGCCAGCGCGGCCACGACCGCCGCGCCGAAACGTTCCGCTGCATCCATTGCCGGCTCGACGTCCCGCTCGCCGCGGCCGGCACCGCCCATCGCAACCATTGCCCGAACTGCCTGTGGTCGCGTCACCTCGACGTCGACCCGGGCGACCGCGCGTCCGACTGTCAGGCCTCGATGGAGCCGATCGCGATCACCGTCCGCAAGGACGGCGAATGGATCCTCATCCATCGCTGCCAGGGCTGCGGCACGCTCGCCTCGAACCGGACGGCGGGCGACGACAACCCGTTGCTCCTCGTGCGGATCGCGGTCAAGCCGCTCGCCCAGCCACCGTTCCCGCTCGACCGGCTCGCGCTCATCTAGGGCGCGAGCCTCGTCGGGTCAGTCGACCGTGACCACCTCGTCGCCCGGCGCGATCTGGCCGCCCGTCAGGATCCGGGCCCGGAGACCGGCCCGATGGACGAGGGGCGCCAGGACCGGCTTGCCGAGCAGGTCCGTGAGGTACTGGCACGGCTCGCACAGGCGAGTGCCCTCGCACTCGACCTCGCCGATCCGGAAGCGCCTGCCGACCAGATCGTTGAGGCGGATCCCGCGCGTCGTCACGTTGCGCCGGGTCTCGCCGGGCGCCAGGACGATCCCGGACCCGGCGGCAAGGGCCTCGATCTCCTCGGCCTCGATCAGGGTGATGTCGCGATCGACCTTCGGGTCGTGCGAGTAGTTGCCGGTCCGGAGCGCGTACCGATCGCCCTCGAGCCCGACGCCGGCGGTCGCCCGGACGCGGGCCACGGGGCGCACCGGGGCGCCGCCGCTCGGGGCCACGTGGATCGCCTCGACGACTCCTCGGCCCGGGCTGGCGCGATCCGACGACGGTGCCATGGCGTTGATGAGAGATGGGGAACTGGACATCGACGCCATTGTGGCGAACGGCTCGACGTCCGTCCACGGCGCGCCGCCGCTGGACCGGGCATTCTGACACCGTGAACGACGGAATCTCGCGGCGAAAGCGGGCCGATGATGACGGCCTCTGGTCTCCCGGCCGGCGGGCCCTGACGATCGGTCTCGTCCTGAACGTCACGATCGTCGCGTCCGAGGCGCTCGCGGTCGGCACCGTGCTGCCGATCGTCGCCAAGGACCTCGGCGGGATCGACCTGTACGGCTGGGTCTTCTCCGGCTTTTTCCTCGGCAACCTGCTCGGGATCGTCGTGGCTGGGATGCTGATCGATCGCGGCGGGCTGACGCCGCCGTTCCTCCTGGGCATCGGGCTCTTCTCGGCCGGCCTGCTGATCGGCGGGCTGGCGCCGACGATGGAGGTCCTCGTCGTCGCCCGGGTCATCCAGGGCTTCGGGGCCGGCGCGATCCCAGCCGTCGCGTACGTGGCGATCGCGCGGGCGATGCCCGAGCGCCTCCGGCCGCGGATGTTCGCCACGCTCTCGACCGCGTGGATCCTGCCCGGCGTGATCGGGCCGGTGGCCGCGTCGGCCGTGACCGGGCTCTGGAACTGGGGGATCGTGTTCGTCGGCCTGCTGCCCCTGATCGCGATCGCGGCGGCCCTGACCCTGCCCTCGATCCGGGCCGTCGCGCCGGCTCACCCGGCCACCCACGCCGCCAGGGCGGAGGGCCGCAGGGACCCGGACCGAGTCCGCCTGCCCCTCGCGTTCACGCTCGTCGTCGGCGCGGGCCTGATCGTGTCCGGCCTGTCGAACGTGTCCGCCGTCCCGATCCTCCTGATCGCGCTCGGGATCGCCATCGGCGTCCCGTCGTTTGCCCGCCTGACGCCGCGCGGCACGATCCGGGCGGCGACGGGCCTGCCGACGGCGATCCTCCTGCGCGGCTTCCTGACGTTCGCCTTCTTCTGCGCCGACGCCTACGTGCCGCTCGTGATCCAGGGCTGGCGCGGCGAGTCGGCGCTCATGGCCGGGCTCGCCTACATGGCGGCGACGCTGGCCTGGACGGGCGGCTCGTGGGTCAACGCCCAGCACATCGCGCGGCTCGGCCCCGGGCGGTTCCTGCGTGCCGGGTTCGTCGTCCTGTTCATCGGGATCGTCGGGTTCCTCGCGGTGCTGCTGCCGTGGGTCCCGCCGGCTGCCGGCATCGTGATCTGGGGCGTGGCGGGCTTCGGGATGGGCCTGTCGTACTCGACGCCGTCGCTCGTCGTGCTGCGCGAGGCGCCGCTTCCCGAGCAGGGCGCAGCGACCGCCGGCCTCCAGCTCTCCGACGTCCTCGGCGGGGCGCTCGGGACCGGCATCGGCGGGGCGCTGATCGCGTTCGGGTCGCGGGCCGGCAGCCCGGGCTGGGAGGGCCTTGCGGCGACCTTCGGCGTCGCCGCCGTCGTCGCCCTGGCCGGCCTCGCCCTCACGGCCCGGCTCGGGGCGCGCACGGCGGCGGGCCTGCCGCCGGCCGTTCTCGAGACCGCCGCGACCTGAGCGAGCGGATGCTGGCGAGCGGCCCGGGAGCCTCGCTTGGCCCGGCCCGGCCGTGCGGTAGACTTGCGGCCCGTCCGCCGCACCGGAACCCGACCGGCGGACTGCCCAGCTGGAGGAACCCTCGACCGATGTCCGCCGAGGAGCTGCGCGCAAAGATCCGCGAGATCCCGGACTTCCCGAAGCCCGGCATCCTCTTCTACGACATCACGACCCTGCTGAAGGATCGCGCTGCCTACAAGGAGGCGATCGACCTGATGATCGAGCCCTACAAGGGCGAGAAGATCGACATCGTGGTCGGCATGGAGTCCCGCGGGTTCATCTTCAGTTCGGCGATGGCCTACCAGCTGGGCGCCGGCCTCGTGCCGGTGCGCAAGCTCGGCAAGCTGCCGGCCGAGACGATCACGGTCGAGTACGCGCTCGAATACGGGTCGAACACGCTCGAGATCCACCGCGACGCGATCGAATCGGGCCAGAAGGTCCTGATCGTCGACGATCTCCTCGCGACGGGCGGCACCGTCAAGGGCACGATCGAGCTGATCGAGCGCCTGAAGGGCGACGTCGTGGGGCTCGCGTTCCTCGTCGAGCTCGACTTCCTCAAGGGCCGCGACCGGCTCGACGGCCGGCGGGTCACGTCCGTCATCAAGTACTGAGGCTCCGGGCCGGATCGGTCGCGTCGCCGCGACCTCCCGACCCGATCGCCAGCGAGAGCGCATTGGCCGACGCGATCCCCGACCCCGACTCGACGCCCGAACCGCCGGTCGGTGATCCCGCGCCCGCGGCCGGTCCCGCGGCCGCGGCCGATCCCGCCGGCGCGCCTGCGCCTTCGGCCGGTGACGTCGTCGCGGGCGCCGTCGAGAGCCCCGTCGAGGGCGAGACGACGAACCTCGCTCGCCGCCGCTTCTTCCGCCAGTTCGCCGGCGAGCTGTTCCAGACCGCGGCCACGGTGGCCGGCGCCGCCCAGGCCCTCCAGCGCGCGTCGGCCGAGGCCGCCGGGGCGATCCTCGATCCGGTCTCGGCCGCGGCCCGGTTCGAGGAGGTCTCGCCGCAGCGTTCGCCGCTGGCGGCGCTGCCCGGTGGCGGCACCCTGCCGACCGGCTTCCGGACCCCGTTCCGCGAGGCCGACGGTGTCCTCAAGCTGATCGACCAGCGGAAGCTGCCGGACCAGCTCGTCGAAGTCGATATCCGCAACGCGCCCGAGGCGGCGACCGCGATCCGCGAGATGATCGTTCGCGGGGCGCCGGCGATCGGCCAGGTGGCCGCGATCGGGCTCGCGCTCTCGGCCGACCGTGCGGCGGAGACCCAGCCCCATGCCCGCCGGGCGATCCTCCGCGGCGGCGCAGCTGCCCTCCGGGCCGCACGGCCGACCGCGGTCAACCTGGGCTGGGCCGTCGACCGGATGATGGCCCGCTACGAGCACGTCGGCGAGCTCGTCGAGGACGGCGAGGCGGTTGCCGCCGCGCTCCGGGCCGAGGCGGACGCGATCGTCAGCGAGGCGACGACCGACCACGGCCGGCTCGCCGAGTTCGGCCTGGCGGCGCTGCCCGTCAAGGACTTCGGTCCGCTCCGGATCCTGACCCACTGCAACACGGGTCCGCTGGCGTGCGGGCAGTTCGGGACGGCGCTCGGCATCATCCAGGCCGCCCACCACGCGGAGCGCGAGATCGAGGTCTGGGTCGACGAGACCCGGCCGTACCTCCAGGGCGCCCGCCTCACGGCCTGGGAGCTGGCCCAGGCCGGCGTCCCGCACACGCTGATCCCGGACGTCGCGGCGGGCCACCTGATGAGCCGCGGCGAGGTCGACGTCGTCCTCGTCGGCGCGGACCGGGTGGCGGCCAACGGCGATACCGCCAACAAGGTCGGGACGTACCCGCTGGCGGTCCTCGCGGCCCGCCACGGGATCCCGTTCTACGTCTGTGCCCCGACGAGCTCGGTCGACCCGGCGACGCCGGACGGGGCGGCGATCGAGATCGAGGAGCGCCCGGCCGACGAGGTCCTGCTGATTCGCGGGGTCGCGATCGCGCCGCCCGGGACGGCGGTCCGCAACCCGTCCTTCGACGTCACGCCGGCCGAGCTGATCACCGGGATCGTGACCGAGGAGGGGGTGATTGGCGCGCCGTTCGCGGCCGGGTTGATCGCGGCGATCGGCGCGGCGAAGGCCCGCTGGGCATCCCGTCCGCCGCTCGCGCCCACGCCTCGTCCCCCGGTCGAGCGCGCCGGTGCGCTGTCCGCGACCGGCGCCGCAGCGCCGCCCACGACCGGCGCCGCGGCCCTGCCCGCGACCGGCGCCGGGGCGCGCGACTGATGGCCAGCGTTGCCGCGACGAGCCGGCGCGCCCGCGGCCTGGCGATCCGGACCGTCACGGACCGCGGCGAGCTACGCGCCTTCCTCGAGACGGACCGCCTCCTCGCGGCGTATGCCATCTGCGACCTCGAGGATCGTGAGTTCGCCAAGACCCGCTGGGGCGGCGCGTTCGAGGGCCCGCAGATGGTCGCGATCGCCCTCGAATACTCGGGCGTGACGCCGCAGCCCCTGTTCGTGATGGGCCGCCCGGACGGAATCGAAGCGATCCTTCGCGATGTCATCCGGCCACGCGCCGCGTACGTCGCCGTCCTGCCCAGCGCCCTCCACGCAGTCGAGGCCACGTACCGGCTCGACCAGGGTCCGCAGATGGTCCGGATGTGGGTCGATCGCGCCCGCTTCCGGCCGTACCCCGCCGACGTCCGGCGACTGCTGCCGGCCGACATCGGCGAGCTGAACCGGCTCTACCAGCTCGGGTTCGCGTCGTGGCTGCCGTCGTCGTCGATCGCGGACGGGGTCTATTTCGGGATCCGCCTCGGTGGCCGCCTCGTCGCGGCCGCGGGAACCCACGTGATCAGCCGCGAGGCCCGGCTCGCCGTCGTGGGCAACGTCCTGACCCACGTCGACTATCGGGGACGCGGCTTCGCGACCGCGGTCACGGGAGCCGTGACGGCCGAGCTCCTCCGGACGTCCGACCAGGTCGTCCTCAACGTCCGCTCCGACAATCCACCCGCGCTCCAGGCGTACCGCCGCCTCGGCTATGCCGAGCACGTCCGCTTCGAGGAGCGTCTCGCCCATCGCCTCGGTTCGCCGTGGCCGGACCTCACGGCGCCGTTCCGCCGCTTCTTCAACCGCAGGGAGAACTGATTCATGACTGACACCATCGCCGGCACGCCGCCGTCCTCGGACGCGTCCGCGTCCTCCGTCGCCGGCGCCGGCCTGCCGGCCCACGACGTCACGGACCTCGGGCTCGCGTCGGAGGGCGTCCGGCGGATCGAGTGGGCCGAACGGGAGATGCCGGTCCTGCGCCTGATCCGCGAGCGGTTCGAGCGCGAGCAGCCGCTGGCCGGGATCCGAATCGGCGCCTGCCTCCACGTCACGACCGAGACGGCGAACCTGATGCGGACCCTCAAGGCCGGTGGCGCCGAGGTGTTCCTCGCGGCCAGCAACCCACTCTCGACCAAGGACGACGTGGCCGCCGCGCTCGTCGCCGAGTACGGGATCGCGACGTTCGCCCGGCGCGGCGAGGATCGCGACACCTACTACGCCCACCTCAACTCGATCGCCGACACGCGGCCCCAGATCACGATGGACGACGGCTGCGACCTCGTGTCGCTGCTCCACAGCGAGCGCCCCGCCCAGGTCCAGGAGGTTCTCGCCGGAACCGAGGAGACGACGACCGGCGTGATCCGGCTCAAGGCGATGGCCGCCGACAAGGCGCTCGGCTTCCCGGTCGTCGCCGTCAACGAGGCCCAGACCAAGCACCTCTTCGACAACCGCTACGGGACCGGCCAGAGCACGATCGACGGGATCCTCCGGGCGACGAACATCCTCCTCGCCGGGCGCAACGTCGTCATCGCGGGCTACGGCTGGGTGGGCAAGGGGATCGCCTCGCGGATGGACGGCATGGGCGCCCACGTGGCGGTCATCGAGGTCGATCCGGTCCGGGCCCTCGAGGCGCTCATGGACGGCTACCGGGTGATGACCGTCGCCGAGGCCGCGCCGTGGGGCCAGCTGTTCGTGACCGCGACCGGCAACATCAACGTCTTCCGGCGCGAGCACTTCGCCGCGATGCAGGAAGGCGCGGTCATGGCCAACTCCGGCCACTTCGACGCCGAGCTCGACCTGAAGGCGCTCCGCGAGATGGCCGAAGGCCACGTTCGCGACGCCCGGGAGAACGTCCAGGAGTTCGACATCGGCGGCCGCAAGATCAACCTGATCGCCGAGGGACGGCTCGTCAACCTCGGGGCGGCCGAGGGCCACCCGGCGGCGGTCATGGACATGAGCTTCGCCAACCAGGCGCTGTCCGCCGAGTACGTCGTCAAGCACCATGCCGAGCTCACGCCGCAGGTCTACGTGGTGCCCGAGGCGATCGACGCCGAGGTGGCCCGGCTCAAGCTGGCGGCCCTCGGGATCACGCTCGACGAGATGACCGCCGAGCAGAAGGAGTACGTCTCGTCCTGGCAGCACGGCACGTGAGTTCGTGACCCACGGCAATCGTCGCGACGTCGCCGAGTACGGATCCTGGGAGTCGCCCTTTCCGATCGAGCTGCTGGCGAACGGCGCGATCACCTTCGCCGAGGTCGGCGCGGGGGACGGCGTGCGCTGGTGGCTCGAGGGCCGGGCCGAGGAGCGTGGCCGCCAGGTCCTCGTCCGGCGTGAGCTCGACGGCTCGCTGACGCGGCTGACCCCCGACGGGTTCAACGCGCGCTGCCGCGTCCACGAGTACGGTGGCGGTGCCGTTCTGATCGACGGCGACCTGGTCGTCGTCTCCGAGTTCGCGACCGGCCGGCTCCACCGCGTCACGGCGCCTGGCGTGCTGGCGGCCCTCACGCCGGCGGATCGCGCCTGGCGCTTCGCCGACCTGAGCCCGGACCGGTCGCGAAACCGCGTGCTGGCGGTCCGCGAGGACCATGAGCCGGCGACGATCGCCCGCCACGGCCAGGCGGAGAACGCCGTCGTCGCGATCGATCTCGACGACGGCTCGGTCACGGTGCTCGCCGACGGGGCCGACTTCTTCTCCGCGCCGCGTCTGTCGCCCGATGGCCGCCGCCTTGCCTGGCTGCGCTGGAACCATCCGAACCTGCCGTGGGACGGCACGGAGCTCGTCCTCGCCGATCTCGACGGCGCCGGCCGACCGGCGAACGCGCGCGTCGTGGCCGGCAGCCCCTCGGACTGGATCGCCCAGCCCCGCTGGTCACCGGACGGCGTGCTCCACTTCGTCGCGGAGCCCGACGGCTGGATGAACCTCATGCGCCTCGGCGCCGGCGGTGCCGTCGAGCGGGTCACCGCGCCGATCGAGGCCGAGTTCGCCTTTCCGGACTGGGTGTTCGCGCTCGCCGGCTACGCCTTCGCGCCGGACGGCACGATCGTCGCCGTCGGCCGGAGCGGCGGCCGCGACCGGCTCCATCGGATCGCTCGCGATGGCTCGGCCACGCCACTCGAGCTGCCGTTCAGCGAGATCGGCTATGTCGCGATCGACGGCGGATCGGCCGTCTTCCGGGCGGCGGCGCCGGATCGTCCGTGGGCGATCGTCGAGCTCGACCTGGCCACCTCGGCGACCGTATCCCACCGGCGGTCGACGGCCCTCGAGGTCGACCCGGCCAGCGCGTCGCTCGGCGAGCTCGTCGAGTTCCCGACCGACGGCGATCGGACGGCATTCGCGATCCATTACCGGCCGACGAGCCAGGGGTTCCAGGGCCCGCCCGACAGCCTGCCGCCGCTGATCGTGACGAGCCACGGCGGTCCGACCGCCCAGGCCTCGACCGCCTTCTCGGTCCTCATCCAGCTGTTCACCAGCCGCGGGTTCGCCGTCCTCGACGTCGACTACGGCGGCTCGACCGGGTACGGCAAGGCCTATCGCCGGCGGCTCGAAGGCGAATGGGGTGTCGTCGACCTGGCCGACTGCGTCGCCGGCGCCCGCTGGCTCGCGGCCCAGGGGCTCGTGGATGGCGAGCGTCTCGCCATCCGCGGGGGGAGCGCGAGCGGCTACACGACGCTCTGCGCGGTGACCTTCAGCGACGCCTTCTCGGCCGGGACGAGCTCCTACGGGATCGGCGACCTCCAGACCTTCCTGACCGAGACCCACAAGTTCGAATCGCGCTACCTGGACCGGCTGATCGGCCCGTATCCGGAGCGCCGGGACCTCTATCACGACCGATCGCCGCTGAACTTCACAGAGCGGATCTCGTGCCCGGTGCTGATCCTCCAGGGCGCGGACGACCGGGTCGTTCCGCCGGCCCAGGCGGAGCAGATCGTGGACGCCCTCTGGGAGCGCCGGCTGCCCCACGCCTATCTCCTGTTCCCGGGCGAGGACCACGGCTTCCGGAGCGCCGAGAACATCATCCGAGCGTTCGAGGCCGAGCTGTCGTTCTACGGCCAGGTGTTCGGCTTCGAGCCGGCCGGCGACATCGAGCCGATCAAGATCGAGTTCCTCGGCGGCGACGGTCGCTCGGATCCGGCCGGCGGCGGTCGCCCCGGTTTGGGCGGCGACGGTCGCTCGCGGCCGTCCGGCGACCTCAGGGCGCGAGCTCGACCCCGATGAGCGCGCCCGTCGCCTCGCTCGGCACGGCGAGCGCCGTGATCCGTGCCGGGTCGACCAGGTCGACGAGCACGATCTGGGTCGCCGCGGACGGACGCGTCACCGTCAGCGCGATCGCCGCGTAGCCGTCCCGCACGCCGAGGAGGGCGGCGCCGGAGACCGGGCCGGTGACCAGGATCGGCGGATCGACGCTGCCGTCCGATTCGATCCGTCCGAGCGTGACCTGGTTGGCGAACAGGAGCGAGTCGGCGGCCAGGACGAACAGGCCGCCGTCACCGTCCCACCCGGACCCGAGAGGCGTGGCGTCGTCGACGATGAACGCGAGGCCGTTGTCGGCGTTGCGGATCTCCAGGGACGGCGGGCCGCCGGTCGTGTCGGCGTTCACCCGCCAGTTCGCGATCCGGCCCGACGCCGGGTCGACGAGCCGGCCGCCGAGCGTGCCGGGCTGCGGAAGCAGGGCGTCCTTCCGACCGAAGGCGAGGTCCGGCACGCGCTCGACGGCCGCGCCGCCGACGGTCGCTCCGGCGCCGGTGGCCCCGGCGACGGCCACCCGGAACTCGCCGATCAGGATCCCGAGCTCGGGCGAGACGATCCCGCCGTACGCCCAGCGGCCGTCGGCCGAGAACCCGAGAGGGACGGTCCGCGGGTCGTTCCGCGGGATGCTCATCGAGCCGATCGGCGTCGGTGACGGCAGGAAGACCTCGCGCGGCAGCCGGACGACACGGTCGTGGGCCGTACCGTCGGCCGCCATCGAGACGAGATGCCAGCGCCGCTCGTTGCCGGCGACGACGACCAGCCGGCCGTCGGGCGACCACACCGCGCCCGATCGAGCGGCGAGATCGTCGCCCGTCCAGAGGACCCGGCCGGCGCGGTCGAGCAGCCGCGCCCGGTCGCCCGAACCGGCGATGGCATCGTCGGGCGTGTTGGTCCCGAACGACAGCACGAGCATCCGATCTCCGCGCGGCGCGAGCACCGGAACGACCGCCTGGCGGTCCGCCTCGACCGCCCCGGGCACGACCCGGATGTGGCGCAGGCCCGCGCCGGGCATCCACTGGAGGATCCGGATGTCGAGGCCGTCCTCTTCGATGAGCACGAGCTTCGGGGCTCCGGCCAGCGCCCGGTCCGGGATGTCCAGGAGCCGCTCGACCCGCGGGGCAGTCGAGCGATGCGGCGTGCCGCTCGGTCCGGCGGATGCCTCACCCGGGGACGCGCGACCCAGCGCCGCGAGGGGTGCGTGCGACGCGGCACCCGCCGGGACGGTGCGGTCATCGGCGAGCCGGGCCAGGCCGAATGCCCCGCCGACGACCGCCGCGATCGAGAGGAACGCGATGGTCGCCCGGCGGCGCTGCCCGCGGGCGCCGGCCAGACGCTCGACCGGGACGTCGAGGCGGCCGTCGTCGCGGTGCTCGGTCATCGGAGCCGGTCGCCGGCCTCAGCCGTTCGCCGGCCCGCCGCCGGCCAGCCGGGCAAGGGTCGCGACGCCCCGGGCAACATCGCTGAAGCTCGTCGTCAGCGGCGAGAGGCCGAGCCTGACCGAATCCGGCGCCCGGAAATCGGGCACGACGCCCGCCTCGATCAGCCGGCGCGTCAGCTCGCGCGCATCGGATCGCCGGACCGCCACGTGGGCCCCGCGCCGGGCCGCCTCGCGCGGGCTGCCGAGGCTGAACCCGAGCGGAGCCAGCCACGCGTCGTGGAGCGCGATCGCGTACTCGGTCAGGGCGATGCCCTTGGCTCGGATCGCGTCGATCCCGGCCTCGACCGAGACCCGGATGCCCTCCTCGGCCGCGGCCAGTCCGAGCATGCCCGGGGTCCCGGTCAGCCAGCCGGCGATCCCGGGCCGCGGCCGGAAGCCCTGGCCCATCTCAAACTGGTCGGCCTGACCGAACCAACCCTGGA